>Ga0206680_10000032_pt1 | contig 52521 bp, 61 predicted proteins | sample M115012015metaG_FD_160124 | JGI IMG/M metagenome (GOLD analysis project Ga0206680, IMG submission 160124) | Ammonia-oxidizing marine archaeal communities from Monterey Bay, California, United States - M1 150m 12015 | ecosystem: Environmental > Aquatic > Marine > Intertidal zone | place: USA...
TTTTTGGCGTAACTGTTGCGTTCGGTCAGGCCATGAAGGCCGATACGGCGCCAGTAATAGAGGTACGCGACAAGAATGCCCGACACAGCCAACGCTAAACCGACCAGAGCCATGTTGAGCGAGGGGTCTGGATGCGAGATCCCTAATCCACTTAAGTAGACAGAGGGTTCGGCGTAAGTTTGTATTCGATGAGCGAGCCCGTCCAATCCGAAGGGTTCAAGTACTGGGCCTGGCAGGTTAAATACTCCGCCGAGAACTGCCATGCCTGCAAGTATCCACAGCGGTACGGTCATCATTTTCGGTGATTCGTGGGGTTGCCCATGACCTCTGAATTCGCCGTGGAATGTGTACCAAATGACGCGGGTCATGTACGCCGCGGTCATGAAGGCAACTGCGCATCCAAATATAAGCATTAAGGGGTAACTATTTTTTTGGCCTACGAGCGACCCGAGCAGGATTTCGTCTTTCGACCAGAATCCTGCAAAGGGGAAGATCCCTGCTAAGGCCAGCGAAGCAATCACAAAGGTTCGATAGGTGTGGGGCATAGCTTTCTTAAGCCCTCCCATCTTTCGCATATCAAACGTGTGATGGGCGGCATGGCTGACTGATCCTGCCCCTAAGAACAAACAAGCTTTAAAAAAGGCGTGGGTGAATAAGTGGAATATTGCTGCGGTCCATGCGCCTACGCCGAGGGCCATCACCATGTAGCCAAGTTGAGAAACTGTCGAGTAGGCCAACACTTTTTTGATATCCCATTGGGCGAACGCGAGTCCGGCGCCAATGAGGGCGGTGAACCCTCCGATAAAGGCCATGAGATTGATTGAGCTAGTACCGATGGACAAGCCTTCGTAAAAAACGGGGTAGAGGCGGGCGATCATGTAGACACCCGCTACAACCATCGTGGCGGCGTGGATAAGAGCGGACACTGGGGTGGGGCCGGCCATCGCGTCAGGTAGCCACGTATGCAGCGGAAACTGACCCGACTTCGATGCAACCGCCGCCATTAAACAACAGGCAGCGACAAGAAGCGCAAGGTGATGGGCTCCGGGATCTGCCGATATGAGGGTATTAATGGCATCGATATCGAATGTTTGGAAGGTGCCCCAAAGGACAATCATCCCAACGAGAAGTCCTATATCTCCCACGCGATTAGTTAGAAATGCTTTTAGAGCTGCGTCCGTGTTTGGCTTCTCCTCCCACCAATGCCCAATGAGGACAAACGAACACACACCGACGAGTTCCCATCCAACGATTAGTTGAACGATGTTTTGCGCCATTACAAAGAACAACATGGCTGCGGTGAAGAGGCTCAAGAAGGCGTAGTAATGAACGTATCGGCTGTCGTCCTTTACATATTCAGTTGAGTAGATGTGGACGAGGAGGGAGATAGAGGCCACGACTATTAACAGCAAAACTGTTTGGCCGTCGACGAGGGTGCCAACCGCGAATTCGATTCCCCCGTTGGACCACCACTGAGAAAAGGTTGAAATCACGGGGCGAATCAGAGGACTGGAATGACCTCCCCCATGCTCACCGCCCGAATGGTCTGTGGACACCACCACCAGATCAGCATCATGATCGTCACCATGATCAGCATCATGATCGTCACCATGATCATCACCATGATCATCACCATGATCATCACCATGGGCCGCCATCTCAACGATTGCGTCAGGTGGTGGATTCTCTACCCGCTGTGTCCATTGAAAAGCCGCTACCGCAGATAGGACCCATACGAGGCCGAGGGCCGTGATTCCGACGACGTGAACGCGATTGGCTCCGATGAACCGTTTGCCGAAAACGAGAATTACGACAAAAGAGATAGCCGGTATAAGGGGAATTAGGAAGGCATTTTCTAACATCCACATAGTGCTGCCCTATCCCCGCATCAAATCGAAGTCTTCGACGTCGATACTCGTTCGGTTGCGATAGAGAAGTAGGACGATGGCAAGGCCGACGCCAACTTCCGCAGCCGCGACTGCAATGACGAAGAGTGCGAAAACTTGTCCTGATACGACACCATGTTGAACGCCGAAGACCACCAGATTGATGTTGACAGCATTGAGCATCAGCTCAATAGACATCAGCACCATCACGCCGTTGCGTCGCGCAAGTACTCCGTAGACGCCGACAGAAAACAACAAAGCGCCGAGTATCAAGAACTGGTTGAGCAGCACGTCAGTCCTTCCTCGCTAGAACGATGGCCCCGATAAGAGCAGCTAATAAGAGCACTGATATCGCCTCGAAAGGGATGATATAAGTGGAAAACACTTCATCCGAGACGTCCGCCGTGCGGAAAATTGGCCCGTCAGTTACGAGACGATCTGACCCGAAATGATCCATCAGCGAACAGATGGTTACGCCTCCGAGAAGAACAGACACCACCGCCGCTATGGGCCATTGAGCTCCGGTCATTTCCATGACCTTGCCCAGGGGCGCCTTGGTAAGCATGATGCCGAACAAGAAGAGGACCATCACCGCCCCGATGTAAACCAGGACTTGGGTCGTAGCCACGAACTCAGCAGTTAGAAGAATATAGAGGGCTCCAAGTCCGCCAAGAACTGCGACCAGGTACAGGGCTGCGTGAACAATGTTGCGCGTAGTAACCATCCGCAACGCGGAAACAATAACTATCGCCGCGATGACCCCAAAGAAAATGTTCTGCGCAACCATGCAGCCCTACCTTGGAACCTTTCTGACTTTTTGTTCTGAACCTGTTTCGTATTCGAGGAAGTCAGGGACAGTGTCCATCCATTCGCCTAAGCGGTCTTTGTCGTGAAGCAAGTCGGCAATCCGAGGTTCGCTGTATTCGTACTCGGGTGTCCAGAACAGGGCGTCGAAAGGACAGACGTCCACGCATATCCCGCAATACATGCAAAGGGCGTAATCGATGTCGAAACGGTCGACCATATTGACTGTTCGCGCTTTGCCTCCAGCGCGTCGCGGTGGCGCTTTGACTTTGTGGCCTTCGATGTATATGCACCAATCCGGGCAGGAGCGCGAACAAAGCATGCACGCGGTGCAATTTTCCTCGTGAAGCGCAATTACTCCGCGAGCGCGATCGGGAGGCGCTTCTTTTTCGTGCGGGTATTGGACGGTAACGGCACCTTTCTGAGGGGCTGGTATTAATGTTTTCCACCCGCGCTTGGGGAAAAGGGTTCTCCCTGCAGTTCGGAGGGTCACGCCCAAACCCTTGATGAGACCTGGAAGTTGCGGCATTAGAAGACCACCTTAAATATTCCGGTGAGCACGATATTCGCGAGAGCCAAAGGAATTAATACTTTCCAGGCGAATTTTTGGAGTTGGTCCTCACGCAGCCTCGGGTAGGTGAAGCGAACCCAGAAAATGAAGAAAGCAATTAAGAGAATTTTGGCGAGCATTACACCCGGACCGAGAATGTTTAGCAGGTTGTCGTCTACGTCAAAGCCGGGAATCCACCATCCTCCCAAGAACATGACGGACGCAAGGGCTGAAAAGGCGAAAGCGGTTCCGAACTCCGCCATAAAGAACAACAAAAATCTGAACCCGGTGTATTCGATGTGGAATCCGCCCACAAGTTCCGTTTCAGCGACGGGCATATCGAACGGAGTTTGAGTGAGTTCGGCCTGCGCCGCGATCATAAAAATGAGAAAAGCGAGAAATTGTGTAAGGATAAATGGGTTTCCAATTGCTCCAAATCCGAAAATTTCGCCTGTGGCTTGTGCTTCAACAATCCCTTGCAAGTTCAGGGTTTCTGCCTGAACAACCACACCCATGACAGCCAGAATGAGTGGGAGTTCATACGCAATCAACTGTCCCGCAGCGCGTAACCCGCCTAGAAGGGCGTATTTGTTTGCCGATGCCCACCCAGCCATCAAAATGCCGAGTACTGACAGCGAGGAAACTGCCATTGCATAGAAAACGCCTGTGTCCAGGTTTTGGACAACGGCGTCGGGACCGGCGGGGAGGACCACGTAGAGCAAGAACGTTGACGCCAGCACCACGATCGGAGCCATTCGAAAAACGCGTCGGTCCGCTTGCGCTGGGTGGATGTCTTCCTTTTGGAGAAACTTGATCGCCTCGGCTATCAGCTGAAGCGAACCGTAGGGGCCTGTGTCATTAGGTCCAAGACGACTTTGCATAAAGGCCATCATCTTGAAAAGGAAGAGGTACACAAGAATTAGCGAAGTAGCTGGAATTACCGCTAAGGCTAAACCGAGTTTTATGGCGGTTTCTTGCCAATACGGGAGAGCGAGAAGCGACATCACCGGTCGATGTCCCCCAAGATGAAGTACAGGGAACCCAGAATGGTTATGACATCAGGCACGTACACGCCCTTCATCACCCAGGGAACCACAGAGATGTTGTTGAAGCTAGGTGTGCGTATTTTGACTCGGAACGGCCCTAAATCGCCTTTGCTGACGATGTAATAACCCATTTCTCCGAGCGGGTTTTCCGTCGAGATATAGGCCTCACCAGCAGGTACTTTGATGATTCTTGGCACCTTGGCCATGATCGGCCCGCTGGGGATTCCGTCAAGCAGTTGGTCAACAATTCGCGTCGCTTCGCGTGTTTCTTGTAAACGAACCCAATAACGGGCAAACGAATCCCCATCGGGGTGCGTCCACACCCGCCAATCAATCTGATCCCAAGCAAGACCAGGATTGGCGTCTCGGCGGAGGTCCCAATCGACTCCGCTGGCCCGAAGGTTTGCACCGGAAAGCCCATGACCGAGAGCCACGTCGGCGGGGATGACACCAACACCGCGGCACCGAGCTTGGAAGATCTCGTTGCCAACTAACAGGTCTTCCATTTCATCGCAGAAGGTCCGCATTTTGACCATCACAGAGCGAGTCTCGTCAACCCAACCCTTGGGAATGTCGTCCTTGAGTCCGCCGATTCGGTCGAAATTGGGATGGAAACGGCCACCAGTTACTTCTTCGATTTGGTTCAGAACCCGCTCGCGGTCTCGGAACGCGAAGAAAACGGGAGTAAGTGCACCAATTTGGACTCCCATATCACCTAAGAAAAGCGACAGATTAGCGATTCGGCTGAGTTCGAAAAGGATTGTGCGAATCCATTGGGCTCGAGGCGGAGCCTCTACTTCCATTAGCCGTTCTGCTGCAAGAATGAAGGGAACTTCATTTGCAAAACTACCGAGCCAGTCAATTCGATTAATGAGGGTGGTGCATTGGGGGTATGTGCGTACTTCGCACAGTTTTTCGTAGCCGCGGTGCATGTAACCCATGATGGGTTCAGCGACGATTATCTGTTCCCCATCCAACCGGCAGGCGATACGCAGCGTCCCGTGAGTCGCTGGATGCTGGGGTCCGATATTCAAGGTCATGTCGCCCGTGTCGAGCTCCACGTTTACTCGAGCATCGGCGGCTTGCGCAGCCACGTAGGACATCTGTTCGCGATCCGAGGTGGCTGTCATGCTTCACCCTCTTCGGCCTCGAACGCAGCCATAACTTCAGCTTCGAGTTGAGCTTCCAGGTGCTCCGGGATTTCTTCGATATCGACAACTCCTGGCCACGGTTTTACCTGGCGAGCCAGCAATGGAAAATCTTTTCTGAGGGGATGACCTTCAAAATCAGTTGGTAGATACAACGGGTGCAATGTCGGGTGCCCTCGAAACGTAATGCCGAACATTTCGTGGGTTTCGCGTTCGTGCCAGTCGGCGCCGGGAAACACGTCACGAAGGGTATCGACGGTCATATCTTCGCCAAGATCGGCTTTTATAAGCAGCCCCAGTTGGCGATCAAGCGAATACAGCTGCATCAATAATTGGAACCGGGTGTCGCCGCCCGCGTAACCAGTGGAAGCATCAAGTTCGACTGGCGCATCATCATCTTCTTCGACGAGCCCCGCGTCGAACTCAGTGTCCTCGTACCGACCTTCTGGCGCGATGTGCCAATCAATTGCCGAAAGAAAGCCAAAGTATGCGAATCCAGCAGCCTTGGCAGTTCGTGCTGCGTCTTGCCAATTCTGAGCGCGTACTCTCAGCCAAAGATCCTCGTGGGGACGTAGATGAGAGTCGACGAGTATTTCACCCAGACTTTCGGAAAGCCGGGCTAGCAAACTCTCTCTCTCTTCGTCCGAAGGCGGAATTTCTTCGGAGGTCGGTTGGTCACCCATTAGTCAACCCTCCACCACTATGGGTTCGCCCCGCCATTTTTCGGTGATGTCCTCGGCCTGGATTCGTTCTTGTAGCAGCACTATCCCTTCGAGCAATGCTTCGGGCCGGGGAGGGCACCCCGGGACGTACACATCGACAGGGATGACTTGATCAACACCTTTCGTCACCGAATAGCTATCCCAGTAGGGTCCCCCACAGTTCGCACATGAACCCATAGAAATCACGTATTTGGGCTCTGGCATCTGTTCATAAAGGCGACGAATTACCGGAGCCATTTTGTCGGTAACAGTTCCTGAAATTACGACCAGGTCAGCTTGTCTAGGACTAGCTGGGAACGGAATTACGCCTAGACGCATCACGTCGTAGCGAGGTGATCCAAATGCCGCTCCCATTTCGATGGCGCAGCAAGCCAAGCCCCACTGGTAAACCCATAATGAACGCGCTCGCCCAAAGTTGAGTAACCAACTGAGGGGTTTTGGCATTTTGCCTTTTTCGATGAGTCCCATTTAGACAGCCTTCCTCAGACCCATCGCAGAACACCCTTACGCCAGGCGTAGAACAGACCGAGCACAAGGATGAAAATAAAGATGGCCATTTCGATGAGTCCGAACGCTCCATAGATCTCGAGTCGGGTCGCCCACGGGAAGATGAACACTGCTTCCACATCGAAAAGAACGAACAAAACAGCAAAGACGTAATACCGAATCTGACTTTGGGCCCAGTCTCCCCCTACTGGATCTACACCACTTTCGTAGGCCATCAGCTTTTGCGTGGTTGGTCGTTGTGGACGAAGAATCCGTGCGACGGTAAGCATCGCCCCGGCCATAGCTATAGCCGCAACGCCAAAGATGGCGACGGTCAGGTAGCTCCGCAGTAGTTCCGACACGATGAGCGAGGCTAGCTAGGGGTTTCCGGGCTTTCCAAAACCCAGCGCGGTGCCTCGTTCCGCGGGTTCCGGACGTAGAGAAAGCTACCTTGCCGCAGCGAGAAAAGACGTGATTCTTCGACACGATTTTTGATTCTCGAAGTAGAGGGTTCGAGCGCTTGGTTGCGAGGGTTGAACAATGTCATCCTCGAATCAACACCGGCACTGCATCCTCAGCGAATTCGATAAGGAATTGGGGCACAATCCCTATGAGGAGTGTGAAGCCAACGGTCCCGATTATGACGATGGCCACGGTCCAATGCAACGTTGGGGATGGTCCTTCGGTGCCTTCATCAACTACATACATAGTCATCACGATTCGCAAGTACATAAAGGCACCGATCACAGCACTAACCATTGCAACCGCCGCTAGCGAATAGCTGCCATGTTCGACGGCAGCTGCTATGACCTGGAACTTTCCTACGAACCCCGAAGTGAGCGGAACCCCAGCCTGAGCTAGTAACAGGATTGTGAAAGCCATGGCCAACACCGGCCGGCTACGCCCCAACCCCACATATCGGTCAAGAGGGTGTTCTCCATCCGCGCCCATCGCTCCAATGATGGCGAAGCTGCCCAGAACCATGAACGTGTAGGTAAACAAATAAAAGAGCGCTGCTGAAGTGCCGTGTTCAGCAGTTGACTGCACGGCTACTAGGACGTATCCGGCATGACTAATTGACGAAAACGCCAACATACGTTTCACATCGGTTTGCAAGATCGCCATTACGGCACCGATGACCAATGTTAGAAATGCGAGGACTGCAACGACGGGAGACCAATCAGCAGTGTGAGTGCCGAATGCACCGAAAAAGACTCGAAGGAAGGCCGCGAAGCCTGCAGCTTTAGCGATCGACGCCATCCATCCCGTTACCGGACTTGGGGCTCCTTGGTAAACATCTGGAGCCCAGAAGTGGAATGGGGCGGCCGCGACTTTGAAGGAGAATCCAACTAATAGCAGCGCCATGCCCGCCATCAACAAGTGTTGGTCTCGGAATACCACTACGCCTAGGTAGTCGCGTACGTGTACCAAATTGGTGGACCCCGTGCTGCCGTAGATCAGAGCTATCCCATAGAGCAGGAAGGTTGAGCTAAACGCGCCTAGTACGAAGTATTTCATTGCCGACTCACGGGCTTCTGGGCGACGGGCGTGCATCGCGATCATGACGTAAAGCCCGATCGATAATGCCTCTAGTCCCAGAAACATAACTATGAGGTCATTTGCGGAAGCCATGACAATGGCGCCTGCTGCCGAGCACAGAAGAAGGGCGTGAAATTCTGGAGGGTCAATGCCTTCGCGGTCGAGGTAGCTATGCGCGATTAGAGCAGTAGCGACCAGCGCAGTCAGGGTCAATATGGTGAAAAAGATGCTGAAACCGTCTACTCCCAAAGCTGACGCGATGGAGGCCGATGGGCCTTCGGTCTGCACGTCACTCCACAATCCAAGAGCCACGATGTATGCAGTTACCGCCGCGCACAGAGTCGTTACTGTGGAGAAGCCGCTCGATGTTCGTTGGGGGGCTAGGGCGCTGACGAGCAAAATGAGGAGCGCTGCCCCCAAAAGGATCATCTGGGGCAGCAGAGCCCACCAATCGATGGAGGGTCCGACGAAGACCAGTAGAGAAAGGTCGCTCATCAGTGGTCATCTCCGCTGAGTTGATCGTGATCCACGATGACTGGAGCTGCCGGGCTGGGGCGTTCATAATCCGAATGGTTTTCGATGTGAGCGATTAGGCCGTTCACTGCAGGTTCGATTCGCTCAAGTAACGGCTTCGGATATATGCCGAGAAACACAATTCCCACCACGAATGGGGCAAGAATTAGGCCTTCTCTCAGTGTCAAGTCAGGAGTCGCCTCGTCGGCAGCAGCTGGTTCACCATGGAAGACCCGCTGATACGCCCACAGAAGATAGAGGGCTGCAAGAATGACCCCGGTGGCAGCGATGATGGTCCACCATTGACGGGTTTCGTAGGAACCAATTAACACCAGAAATTCGCCGACGAACCCGTTTAACCCAGGAACACCGATAGACGAGAGCATCACTATGGTGAAGAAGCCTGCGAAGATGGGGGCGGCGGATTGGACCCCACTGAGTTCGTCAATGGCACGCGTCTTCCGTCGCTCATAAAGCATGCCAACAAGCAAGAAGAGGGCCCCGGTCGACAGACCGTGGTTAACCATCTGGAGTATTCCGCCCTCCAGGCTTTGTGTCGTGAAGGCAAAGATGCCTAGAACAATGAACCCCATATGGGCTACCGAAGAATACGCCACAAGCCGTTTAAGATCTTTTTGCATGGTCGCGACGATGGCGCCATAAATGACTCCTATCACCCCCAGGGTCGCCAAGGTTGGCGCGGACCAGACTGATGCTTCCGGGAAAAGGTAAAGACCGAAACGCAGCAGCCCGTAGGTACCTAGTTTCAACATCACCGCGGCCAGCACTACTGATCCTGCCGTCGGTGCCTGCGTGTGCGCGTCGGGAAGCCACGTGTGCAGCGGGAAAATCGGCACCTTGATAGCAAATCCGAGCGCGAACGCTAGGAAGCAAAGGCGCGCCGTGTTGGTTGATAAGGCTTGGCGTTCTGCGAGCTCAATAACGTTAAATGTGATGCCTTGCTCACCGGCGCTTAAGATCGCGACGCTGACAATAGCGACGAGCATCAGGGCGGAACCAGCCATTGTGTACAGGAAGAACTTGGTGGCCGCGTAGCGGCGACCCTCGTAGCCCCAGCCGCCGATCAGCATGTACATCGGGACTAACACGATCTCGAACATGACAAAAAACAAGAAGAGGTCAAGTGCTAAGAACGCGCCAAGTGAACCGGCCTGCAACAACAGCAACCAAGCCGTGTACGGCTTCGGGTCGTGGTGTGGATCTACCGCTAAAAGCACGATCGGGGTGATCAGGCCGGTTAGAACGACCAACCAAAGGGAGATGCCGTCTACGCCTACGTGCCAGTTGATACCTAGGGCCGGAATCCAAGATTGGATTGACTCGAACTGGAATCCAGCGTCATGGCTTGAGAACTGCGCCATCATATAGAGCGACATAGCCGCGGCGATTGAGGCGAAGATTGCGCCGATCGGTCGCATCATTTCAGGTCTGCTGTTAGGCAACAGCACTACAACGAGAGCGCCTATCACCGGAACGATAATCATGGCGTTTAGCACCGGGAACGATGATGCACTTTGCGAGGCGAGGAGTTCAATCACAGCAACAGTCCCCATGCGAGAAAGGCAACGATCGCAAGAGCGCCTAGCGCTACTCCGACCGCGTAGTTGCGGATATATCCAGACTGCGCCGGCCGGATTAGCTGACCTAACCTCAGGGTTAGTTTGCCAATTGTGTCGACGGTGCCGTCGACGACTCGTTCATCGATGTCGGCCGCCCCCTGAAAGCCGGAGGTTCCGATTCCATCAACGACGCGAGCATACGTGGAATCAACGTACATAGCGTTTTCAAGAAAATCGGGTTCGAGACGATCCGTTGAGATCCGTCTGGTTAGCCAACTCAGCACAGCAAGTGAGATCCCTGCGATACCGGCACACACAGAGATCAGTGCTAACGCCACCTTGGTGATGGTGCCGGATGAGAAGTGATGTGGGTCATTGAAGATTGGCTCCAGAAAATGTTCGAGGACAAGCCAATCTTTCACTAGTGGCAGGTTTATAGCGCCCCCCACTATCGCGGCCCCAGCGAGCACACAAAGTGGGGTGGTCATTGTCCACGAGGATTCATGCGGATGCGCGTCTTCGTCCCATCGTTGATCACCAAAGAACACCAAGATGACTTGTCTGCTCATGTAGTAAGCGGTGAGCAGTGCCGTGATGAGTCCGACTACCCAAAGAAGAGGACCAATATTTTTTTGTTCCCAAGCTGCTAGCAAGATTTCGTCCTTCGACCAGAAACCTGCGAACGGTGGAACGCCTGCAATAGCAAGCCACCCAACAATGAATGTGCCAGCAGTTATTGGCATAGCCAAACGCAACGCACCCATTTTCCGCATGTCTTGTTCGTCACCCATTCCGTGGATAACCGAACCAGAACCAAGAAACAAAAGCGCCTTGAAGAATGCGTGTGTTATTACATGAAAGATTGCGGCGACGTACGCCCCTGAACCGATCGCCAGGAACATGTAACCAAGTTGGCTGATGGTCGAATAGGCGAGCACTTTTTTGATGTCGTGTTGAGCTACCGCGCATAGGGCAGCAAAAAGAGCTGTCGCCGCGCCAACTACAGCAATGACAATTAAGGCATCGTCTGTGAGGACGTTGTTCATGCGCACCAGGAGATACACGCCAGAGGTAACCATCGTCGCGGCGTGAACCATTGCCGAAACTGGAGTCGGACCTTCCATGGCGTCGGGAAGCCAGACATACAACGGCAACTGGGCTGACTTACCTGCAGCGGCAACAAATAACAACAGGGAGACGGCTGTTCCTGTAGCCGCTGTCATTGCAGGGGAACTAGCAATTTCGGTATAGGTAACAGTGCCTAATGCCGACCAGATGGCAAAGGTTGCAATCATGAAGCCCCAGTCACCCACGCGGTTGGTGACGAACGCTTTTTTACCAGCGGTAGCTGCACTCTCTCGGTGGTGCCAAAACGAAATCAGAAGATACGAGCAAGCTCCAACGCCTTCCCACCCAAGGAAGGTGACTACCAAGTTGTTGCCAAAGACGAGTACCAGCATTGAAAAAAGAAAGAGGTTTAGGTACAGGAAGAATTTTGAATACTTTGGATCTCCGTGCATATAGCCAATGGAATAAAGATGGATCAAAGCTCCAACACCGCTAACAAAAAGCGCCATTGTTACTGATAGCGGGTCGACTAGAAAGCCAGCCTCTACGTGAAGGGATCCGGCGGGCAGCCACTCGAAAAGAACGAGTTCGTAGGAACGTTCGCCACTATGGCTATCGCGACTCAGCAACCCAACGAAAACCACCAAAGTCATCAGGAACGAGGCGCCTGCAGCGGTGGTCGCAATCCACCCGGAGCGAGGCTCTACCAACAGTTTCCCCGCGACGAGTAGCACGACGAAACCAAGCAGTGGCAAGGCAGGGATAAGCCAAACTAGTTCGACCACCCATCACCCCTTTAACAACGAAAGATCGTCGGCCGTTGCGCCGGGTTGACGGCGGAGAATAGCTACGACCAGCCCTAAACCAACTACTACTTCAGCAGCGGCGACGACCAAAACGAAGAACACGACTGTTTGCCCACCGACGTCACCAAGCGTTCGGGAGAAGGCTACAAAGCTGAGATTGACACCATTGAGCATTAATTCAACACACATGAGCATCACGAGTGGATTTCGACGTATTAGCAAGCCAGTACCGCCGATTATGAAAAGCAAAGCTCCTAAAACCAGGTACCAACCAGTGGTGATTTCCATCAGCCATCACCTCCATCTCCGGCAGTTACGGCGTCGGCCACTTTCGGTTTGCGAACTAGAACTACTGCTCCGATTACGGCAATCACAAGTAGGAGAGAAGTCAGTTCGAAGGCATAGACGTAGTCAGAAAACAGTGAACGGGCTAGAAGTCGCGCATCCTCAGTACCTCCAAGGGCACCGCCCATAGCCTCAGCTCCCGTGACGGGCTCTCCGACCATAATTATTAATGCCACGACGATGGTTAGCGAACCGGCTGCAAACAATAGAGCGGCCCATTTTTGGATGGGTAGGAACGACATTTCAAGGTTCTGCGCCCGATCAACTCCGAGCAACATAATGACGAAAAGGAAAAGAACCACAATCGCGCCTGCATAGACAATCACTTGGACCGCCGCAAGGAAGTGCGCTTCTTGGGCGACAAATTGGACAGCTATCCCAAAGAGAGTCATCACTAGCATCAACGCTGAATGGACCGGATTGCGAGCAAGGACCACGCCCAAGGCTCCTGTGACGCAGATAACGGCAGCAACAATGAAGATAAGCGTGTCGACCATTAGTGGTGATTCCCTGAATCGGCACTTGGGTATTGGCCCTCAGATGAGTCAGCCTCGTCGCGAACGTCGGTTCTGTACTGACCTATTTCTGGGTCTCGAACGCCGTAGCCAAGTTCGCTGCTCCAACTAATTCGGTTTTGATAATCGGGGTTTCCCGATGGAGCCGTCGCTCGCATCCAACCGGAGGTGGCCAGGTCATCGCCGTCGTGCCAAAGTTCCCAGGGTTGACGTCGTGGGCGGCCTTCATCATCGACGACCAATTCGGCTTTTGTGTAGATGGCGTCTGACCGATTGCTGAAGCTGAATTCAAACAGGTTCGATTCGGTGATGGCTTCAGTGGGGCAAGCTTCAACGCATAGATCGCAGTGAATGCAGCGGAGATAGTTGATCTCATAGACGTACCCGTAACGCTCCCCTGGCGAGACCGGAGCCGTCTCGGGATTATCGGCACCGCGGACATATATACATTTAGCTGGGCATACGCCTGCACAAAGTTCACAGCCAATGCATTTTTCCATCCCGTCCTCATAGCGGTTGAGGACGTGCCGGCCGTGGAAGCGGGTTGGCTTTGGGCGCTTTTCTTTGGGGTACTCAGTGGTGACCCTTTCTTCGAAAAGCTTTAGAAATGTGACCTTGAAACCGTCGAGATAGCCCATTACACCTCCTCCAGTTCTTCTTGGTATACGCGGTCGCCAGCTCGTAACGCCACGACGAGAAGAGACGCTCCTATCGTTAGAGCAATGACTGCCGCTCCGTAGGTCACGACCCAGTTCCAGTCATAGGTAGCGCGCAGTTCTTTGAGGCTGATGAACATCAGCCAGAAGAGAATAAGTGGGATTAGTAGCTTCCAACCCAGATGCATTAATTGGTCGTAGCGAAGTCTTGGAAGAGTCGCTCGCAGCCACACGAACACGAAGAGGAACGCGAGCACCTTAAGTAGGAACCAAATCGTGGGCCAAAACCAAGTCATTCCGAAGAAGATGGGGCCAGCAGGACCGCCAAAGAAAAGAGTGACCATGATTGCGGACATAGTGATGACGTTCATGAACTCGGCGAGGAAGAACAACGCGAAACGAATCGACGAATACTCGGTGTGGAATCCTCCGACGAGTTCTTGCTCGGCTTCTACCAGATCAAATGGGGGACGATTGAGCTCCGCGGTCGCGGCGATAAAGAAAACGATAAAGGGGACGATCCCTGATGAGACGAGGAACCAGCGCGTAATTCCACCAGATTGAGCGGCAACGATGCCATGGGTTGACAAGGTCCCTGCGAGCACCACAACAACGACGGTGGCCATGCCTAGCGCTGCCTCATAAGAAATAGCCTGTGCCGAGGCGCGGACCGAACCAATGAGCGGGTACTTAGAACCAGAGGCCCATCCGGCGAGCATCACCCCGTATACAGCTATCGATGACATCGCCAGCAAGAAAAGAATGCCAATCGGCGGGTCGGCTACTTGGAGATAGGTCTCTCGTCCGAAGATGGTGACCGTTCCAGAGGAGCCCCCGCCGAACGAACCACCTATGGGTACAACCGCGAACGCCAGAAAGGCTGTCACCGCTGAGATGTAAGGTGCCAGTCGAAAGACAAGCGGATCGGCGTTTTCGGGTCGAAGGTCCTCCTTGAAAAAGAATTTCACTCCGTCGGCAAATGTTTGGAGTACACCCCAGGGTCCGGCCACATTCGGACCGATCCGATTTTGCATGTCCGAGATAAGTTTTCGTTCAAACCAAACCATAAACATGGTGGCGACGAGCAGGAAGGTAAATGCAACAACAACTTTGAGGGCCATGATGCCGACGTCAGCGAGGTCAACACCATCGAGGTAAAGGGGGTCGCCGGTCACAGAGTTTCAATCCGAATGTCGTTGACAAGTGCTGTGGCGTCAATAAATCGGTTGGCTCCACCTCCGGGTTGATTGAACGGGAATACCGCCGTACCTCGCAGGATGGTGTCGTCTGCAATGGCTAGGAGTGTTTCAGTTGTTCGGGTTGAGATAACTCGAACAGCGGTTCCACTTGAGACTCCTAAACGTTGGAGGTCACCTGGATGCACTTTTAACGTCGGCTCTTCGGCGAGGTCACGTAATGAAGGGCTGTGATTGACGCCAGTTCCGGCATCCCATAGTTTGCGGCCGCTGACGAGTCGCAATCCGTAGCCGTCGACAACGGGTGGTTCTTGTGGCGTAGGCAACGTCGGTTTTACTGAGCTTCCTTGGATGAGGATGCCTTCATGGGCGTCAGGTCCACAGATTCGTTCAATGGTCACGCCCGCATGGCTTGGCGCAACTTGCTCAATTTCGCACCAAATTTCTTCTCGCGAACCAATACCTAGGTCGCCACCCAAACGCCATGCCAACTCGGCGGCAATCATCCAGTCATCACGTGTGGAGCCCGGCGGCGTGATTTTTTGGGCGAGGCGACTGACCCGGCCCTCGATGTTTGTAGTGGTGCCGCCCTGCTCCCCGTATGCGGTGGTTGGCATAACTACGTCAGCATGGCTCACAGATTCAGTGACAAAGTTGTCGATCGCTATGACCGTTTTGACATGCTGAAAACCTTCCACGGCGAGATTGCGATCGGGGAAGTCACGGAGAGGGTCAGCGCCAAGCAAAATAAGGGTGTCAAGTTGGCCGACCGCTGCCGCCTGGAGCATGGCTGTCGTATCCAGACCAGCTTTTTCGGGGAGGGTCTGCCATAGATTGATTAAGGGTTCGCTTGGGTCGTCAATGGTTGTTCGTCCCGGAAGGATCCCCGGAGCAAGCCCCATGTCTAAGGCACCGCGCACGTTCCCTCGTCGTAACGCAGGCAAGAATGTGGCATGGGGAAGCCGGTCACGGATGACTGAAGCAACTTCCAAAGCAGGAGTCGCCGATTCGGCCAAAGAAGCGCGCCCTAATACCGCTACTACAGATCCATCTCGAAGTTGATCTCCGAGTGGATCGTCGCTTTCCAAAAGAGCAACCAACGTCTTTGCTGCCTCGCCGGATCGACAGCGAATAGAGCGTTGTGCGTGGGGCTCAGTTCCTGTCGCGATTGGCCCTATTTCTACGACCCTGGTCTGTCCTTTAGTGGCGGCTACGCGAAGGCGCAGATGCAGGATCGGGAGCTCTTCTTTGAGATCGGGACCGACAATGAGAACCGTGTCCGCTTCGCAGGCGTCTGCAATAGTTGCTGTTGGGAGCCCTAATACAAGGTCAGCGGGTAGTCCGTCCCCTAGTTGCGCGTCAACGTTGTCGGTTCCAATGATGGAGCGTGCCAGTTTTGCCCATGCGTAGGCATCTTCATTGGTAAGTCTCGATCCACCGATTATTCCGACGCGTTGTGGACCTGCCTGCTCTATGGCTTCAGCGGCCCGAGCCAGAGCCGAACCCCAATCAGTGCCGAGCAATTGATTGTTGTCATGATTATCTCGAATGAGTGGGGTTACTAGCCGATCACCACTGTGAACAGCCTCGTAATCGAATCGTCCTTTGTCACAAAGCCATCCATGGTTCACCGACTCAACGTCGACTCCTAGATACCGCACGAGTTGATTCCGGGAAGATTCCACCCCGACGCGACAACCCACAGCGCAAGTCGTGCATGTCGATTCCACTTGTTCGAGATCCCAAGGCCTCGCCTTGAATCGGTAAGGCGCGGCGGTGAGTGCTCCCACTGGGCAAATTTGAACAGTGTTGCCCGAAAAATAGGAACTAAAAGGTTCGTCAGGAAAAGTCAATATCTGCGTGGAGTTACCACGTTCTGTGAATTGTATTAGTGGGTCTCCCGCAATTTCGTCGGCAAATCTGGTGCATCGATCACACAGGATGCAACGTTCTCTATCCAGATGAACTAGATCCGAAACCGGAATTGGTTTTTCGTAATGCCGTTTCTCTTCGACAAATCGTGATTCGCCGGGGCCATAGGCCATGGTCTGATCTTGGAGAGGGCATTCACCACCCTTATCGCACACTGGGCAGTCGAGCGGGTGATTCACAAGCAGGAATTCAAGGATGCCTTCCTGAGCTCGTTTAGTGCCCTCCGACTGAGTATCTACAACCATTCCTTCCACAACAGGGACCATGCAAGATGGCTGCAACATCGGCCCACGCCCAGTATCAACGTCGACAAGGCACATCCTGCACATGCCCACGGATGACATACGTTCGTGGTAACAAAATCGAGGGATATGGACCCCTGCTCGGTCTGCCGCGGCGATAAGCATTTCACCAGGGCGCGCCTCGAAGTCGGCACCATCGATGGTGACAGTGACTTCGTTTGGTGGCACATCAGACATCAACGGCCACCTCAATCATGGTTCGATTGTTATTACCCGCTACTTTTTCCTCAAACTCTTCTCTGAACAGTGTGAGAGCGGAATGAATAGGGGCGAAAGCTGAGGGCCCAACGAAGCAAATTGTCGTCATGCGATATGGAAAGGGAACTGCCTCAATTCCTCTAGATGGAACCGCTGCGTGAGGGAAATCACCAGGGCATATTGTTTCACCGACCTCGAGAAGTAAATCCAGGTCGCGGGGAGTTCCGCGACCATCGACTATGCGTCGAAGTATCTGTTCAAGCCAGGTACCACCTTCACGACAAGGCACACACTTGCCACATGACTCATGCGCGTAAAACTTGGTGAGGGTGAGTGCGGCCGCAGCAACATCAGTGGTTTCATCCATCACGATGATCGCACCTGATCCAAGCATTGACCCCTCAGGTCCTATTTGGTTTCCCTCAAAAGGTAAGTCAAGCTGAGCGGGGGTAAACCACGGCGCGGAACCTCCACCCGGTACGAAAGCTTTAAGTTGATTCCCGTTGCGAATTCCACCGCACATTTCTTCGCTGTACAAAAGATCGCGAAAAGTAGTGGTCCCATTAACAATTTCGTATACGCCGGGCCGTTGTACGTGACCGCTGACGGCAACCATTCGGGTTCCTGGCGAACTCTCTGTGCCGATAGCTGTGAAAGCGTCAGCACCGTGATCGAGAATCCACGGGAGATTCGCCAACGTTTCAACGTTATTCACGATTGTCGGTTGACCATACAGGCCAACCGACGCAGGGAAGTACGGCGGTTTTAGTCGGGGCATTCCCCGGTTTCCTTCGAGACTTTCGATAAGCGCTGTTTCCTCACCCACAACGTAAGCGCCAGCGCCCCAATGCAAAATTATGTCGACTGAGAATTCCGTGTCGAGAATATTCTTGCCAATGTAACCAGCGGAGTAGGCATCATTGAGCGCTTTTGCCACCCGTTCTTGAGCGACGACCATTTCCCCGCGGATATACAAGAAGCATTGGCTGAGACCCACTGCGTAACAGGCGATGAGGCAACCTTCAATAAGTTGATGTGGGTCGAGTTCCATTAGGAGTCTGTCTTTATAGGTTCCCGGTTCTGATTCGTCTCCATTCACGACCAGGTAGCGAGGCCAGACTCCGGGAGGGCAAAATCCCCACTTCACTCCAGCAGGAAAGCCGGCACCCCCGCGCCCGAGCAAAGTTGCGTCTCGAACCTCACTGTGGACCTCCTCAGGGGTCCGTTGGAGTGCCTTACGAAGACCTTGGTACCCACCTGTGGCCTCGTATCTCTCCAAGGTGTACGAGTCTTCGTAGTCAAATCGGGCAGTAACGATCCGCGGTGTGTCATTAGCGATAAATCCAGGGGCGTGGGGGATAGGGGTTCCGCTAATACCGGTCATTGGTCAGACCCCTGGTCGTGCATCCAAGCTGGGGCCGATGTGACATCTTCTGGAGCAACCGTTCCTACAAAGCGATCCTCAGGTATGTGTTGTCGCACTTGGGATAGCACGCCGTGATCAGGCACGTCATGGTCCGTCGAGGAAAGCTCATCAACGATCGAATCGAATTGGTCTGGAGTAACTCGGTATCGGTGCCGGTAGTTGACCTGCAGGCACGGTGCTTCCGTGCACGCGGCCTGGCACTCTGCCCCTTCGATCGTGAACATCCCGTCGGCTGTCGTACCGCCTGCTTTCACACCCAAACGTCGTTCGGCATGTTCTAGTAGTTCTCCCGCCCCCATAAGGGCACACGACATCGTGGTGCAGACGTTGATGACGTATTTCCCTACGCGACGTCGTTTGAACATTTCATAGAACGAGCACGTGCCCAGTACTTCTGCGCTAGTTGTACCCACTAGTTCTGCTATCTCGACCATTGCATCATCACAAATCCAGCCGTTTTGTTCCTGAGCTAGGTGCAACAAAGGGATCATGGCTGACCGTGGTTTCGGATAGCGCTTGATCATTACCTCGGCAAGTTCCAAGTTTTCTTCACTAAAAAATTTCATCGGTCAACCTCCCCCATAATCGGGTCGATCGATGAGATAACAGCGATGGCGTCGGCGAGGAGGCCCCCATGCATCATGTGTGGAAGGGTTTGCAGATTCGCAAAAGAGGGGGCTCGGATGTGCATTCGCTGCGGTGTGGGTCCCCCATCGGAAACCAAATAGCACCCAAGTTCACCTCGGGGTGATTCCACTGCCGTGTATACCTCACCCGGCGGTACCTTGAAGCCTTCGGTAAAGATCTTGAAATGGTGAATGAGTGCTTCCATTGACTCGTTGATACGTGCTCGCGGTGGCGGAGTGACTTTACGATCCTCAACGCGATAGGGGCCCTCGGGCATCAGTTCTAAACACTGCTCGACGATTCGCATTGACTCCCGTATTTCGTTGAGTCGTATTGCGTAGCGGTCGAAAGTATCGCCGTACGTCCCCACCACAATGTCGAACTCAACTTGGTCATATGCCAGATAAGGCATCGCTCGTCGGAGATCCCAGGCAAAGCCGGTGGAACGCAGTACCGGTCCCGTGGCGCCAAGGGCCAGAGCTTCGTCTGTGGTAATGATGCCGATCCCTTGGGTGCGTTCACGCCAGATCGGTTGACCGGTCATGAGCACATCGAACTGTTCCAGGCGTTCGGGGAGAATTTCTAGGATGCGTTGAACGTCTTGTCGCCACCCGTCGGGAAGGTCCACTGCGACTCCTCCGGGTCGGATGTAGTTGTGATTCATGCGAAGGCCTGTCACCTTCTCAAAAAAACGAAGTATTTCTTCTCGTTCACGCCAGCCGTAGATCATCATTCCGACGGCTCCTAAGTCCATGCCATTCGTCGCCAAGAAAAGAAGGTGCGACGACATGCGGTTTAGCTCGCACATCAGCATGCGGATCCATGTGGACCGGTCAGGAAGTTCGATTTCGAGCAGGGCTTCTACAGCTAAAGAAAAAGTTAATTCGGTGAACAGCGGAGACGCGTAATCCATTCGCGTGACGTTGGTAGGCCCCTGCAAAAATGTGAGGTCTTCCGCAGTCTTTTCCATCCCGGTGTGTAAGTAACCGATGACCGGCTTCGAACGCAGAACCGTCTCCCCTTGCAACTCCAAGGTCACGCGCAACACTCCGTGGGTTGATGGGTGTTGAGGGCCCATGTTGATAATCATTCGTTCGTCGTCGGGGTCGACAACAGACGCTCGTTCTTCTGCTTCGCTCTCAGACATTCTGAGAACAGCATCCCGATTTCGGAGGTGGTCCAGCTTGGTCATCGACCCTCGACCGCCTTGAACTGGACCGGGATTCTGCCCATCGAGAAATCTTTCCGCAGCGGGTGGCCTTCCCACCCATCGGGAAGCAGAATCGGAGTTGGGTCGGGGTGGCCTTGGAAGCAGACACCGAACATGTCGCTTGTTTCTCGTTCCATCGCTTCGGCACCAGGGTGAACGTCACTGATCGTTGTAACCACAGGGTCTGACTCTGGTACCTGCACTCTGATCCGAAGCCGTCGTGGCGTGTGGACGTCTAAAAGGTTGACAACCAACTCGAAGCGTTCGGGCTCAATTGTCATCGGCAACACCCGAGTCGCGTTTCCCAAGTGATCCGCACCGCACAGATCTACACAAACGTCGTAGCCCTCTCTGACCAAAAGTTGGATTAGGTCGTGGTAGCTATCCCTAGAGGGGTGAAGGACTGTTTGCCCCTTGCTGTCTGTAACAGCGACGTCGTAGAGTTTTTTTACAGTTTCCGTCGCGTCATCGACTGGGGGTGGAGACTCACTCATAAAGACTTCCAGTCCGAATGATGACGGGTTCGGGTTGGGCGTCGGGTGCGTGTTCAGGTCCGAGCGCTATCTCCGCTCCTCTGCCAGTTGCGTCTCGTCGTTGGGTGAGCTCACCAGTGCGAATTTTTTCATGCAGAGCGAGAATTGCGTGTAGCAGCGTTTCCGGGCCGGGAGGGCAGCCCGGTGCATATATATCGACTGGGACAACTTGGTCGACACCTTGGACAATTGCGTAATTGTTAAACATGCCTCCGCTTGACGCGCATACGCCCATGCTGATCACCCACTTGGGTTCCATCATTTGGTCGTATATTTGGCGCAGCACTGGGGCCATTTTTTGGCTTACTCGACCCGCGACGATCATCAGATCAGCTTGCCGTGGCGATGCGCGGAAGGTTTCCATTCCGTAACGTGCCATGTCGTAATGGGCGGTTGCGGTAGCCATCATCTCGATCGCACAGCATGCGAGACCGAACGTGGCTGGCATCAAACTTCGGCGACGTGCCCATTTCACCAGTTCTTCAATGGGAGCGGTGATGATGTTGTGTCCAAGTCCGGCGAGGCCATCATCGCCAAGACCGAGCTTGTGTTTGATCTCGGACAAGTCTGCCATTACGCCTCCTCTGAATCGTTGACGCCAACCTCAAGATCAAGTCGCCCTTCGAGGCCAACTTTGCGAATCGTCGAGTTGGTAGTCCGTTCGGGGCTAGTGGCTGGTGTTAGCAGTCGACGTCCAGGACCCCAGTTGAGGCCGCCCTTTGCAAGTTCGTAGACGAAAGAGAGGAAAAAAATGCCCGCGAAGATCGTCATTGCGATAAGACCAAAGAGTCCTAGTTCGTCGTTTGCCACTGCCCACGGGTAGAGAAAAATGATCTCGATGTCGAACATGATGAAAAGCATCGCGACTAAGTAAAACTTGACTGGGAACCGCTCAGGTATAGCTACCTGGTCTGTAATTCCACATTCATAGGGGGATCTTTTTGCGAGCGTAGGACGTTCCGGGGCCAGTAGTCGAGAAGCGACAATGCTCAATAGAACGAACAGGACCCCAAGTATCCCAAGGGTCAGAACTGGGAGATACTGCTCCATCTCAATTCTCCCCTTCCTTTTGATTCAGCTTCCTGCCGCTTCCCGTATGGCCCATACAGCTTGATCCCGCCGGTGCAGGTGGTAGCACCCTAAACCAAACACCAAGCCCGAGAAGATCGCTACGAGCGCGGGGCGAAGCCGCAAATTTCCTTGGTCACGAACCATAACGACGGTGTAGATAGGCGCTGTTTCGTCAAGTTCGGCAATAGGTAGGGCAACTTTGCCGTCGTCTCCAAGTTTGTTGGGATCGACGTCTAGTGAGGGCTTGTAGGGCTGCAGTTGAACTGCTGCATAATGGGGGCGCCCCCGGCTGGGAATGAAGTATTGAGTTATCGCATTATCGGGAATGCCGAGGGGGCGATAGCGTTCGCCGCCTACACGCATCACTCGGTGCACTTGGTAGTCGGTCGCTGCGCTGAAAAGACAGGTATTGACGGCTTCTAAACGGCGAGGATCTATGTCGTTACAGACAACGGCGGCGTCGGCCGTTGCTTGGGCATCGGCTTCAATAACGACCTCCCAGCCTGCTTCGGGAGAGCTCGTAATGTCGTTGCCTAATTCTTGGACCAATTCAATCGGCACGGCGTCGGGGTTCGTGCTGACGTGAGTGACCTCCCAGGCGGGGCCGTGGCCCACCCATCCGATTCCGAAGAACCACCAGACGATTCCCATTATCAAGGTCCAGCCCCAAAATCCTGTCCATGCGACTAAGAATCCAAGTCTGACTCCGAGGTTGGTTGCTAACAACAGGTATACCGAACCGCAAAGGACTAGGACGGCGAGGAGAACTGCTAAATAGCCAGTGAGGATCGGGTCCCAGCCGACTAGGGCCATCAGACTCATTTGTCGTCCTTCGTTCTATGCAGTTCTGTGAACTGAACGGTGGATTGTTCGGCAGGATCGAGGCTGCGTTCGTATTCTGAGATCGCGCGGATTTCTTCTTCCGAAAGCACCCGTCCGAAGCCCGGCATTCCGTAGTTCCCTAACCTGGCGAAGTCACCGTACGCAACGTTGTCTGCAGCGCCGGTGGTGATGAATGAAATTTGATCTTCGATGTCGGGGAATAGACGCTCGAGGCTCACCACGTTCAATGCAGGCCCGTAGCGACCCGATCCGGCTGGACCCGGTACCACTTGAACTTCACCACCATTGTTAGGCAACTGGGCGGCTCCACGTGCTGGCCAGCGTGGGGTGTGACACCGAGCACAATGAAGTTCGAAAAGTACTTGACCCTCGGTTTTTTCGGGGTGGGCGGTCATCGCTATCCCTTTGGCCGAAAGAGCTCTGTCGCGAACTGCTTCATCAGAGATCCGTTCTCGCCAGAGCCAAGCAATGATGTTGTCAACTTCTTGGGCCGTTAGTGGTCCGCCGCCTGGTAGCCCCCATGCAGGCATGACCCCGCGCCCATAATTCAGGATCTGTCGTACTTCATCGACCTCGTCGAGGTTTTCGGCGTCAGTGTCAAAGCGAGCGAAAACTGTGTCTAAGGCAGGTGCGCGCCATGTCGTCTTGACGATGTATGTGTCTTCATCGCTGAACTGATTCCCTATATCAAGAACTACTGGGGCGTAATTGGCCCCGCCTAAATCCGCTCCGTGGCAAACCACACATTCCAATTCTTCTGCAAGCCGTTCGCCGGCCGCGGCTGCTCGTTCGCCGAACCCTTGCTCGGCCCCGGAGCGCCTTCCACCTTCGCGCAACCAGTAGATCGGTAGCGCCAATGCAATAATTAGAAGCATCAGAACGCCGAAAGCTTGGACTCGTTCTAAACGAGATCCTTCGAGAGCTTCATCATTTGGTAGAGACCCGCGATTGGCAGCGAGTTCAATTTCGCTACCAACCTCAGATTTGCTTCGACGAATGTTAACGAAGACATAGATCGCCCAGCCAACAACCACAATGGACAACAGAACCATGGCGATCGAACGCTCGGTGGTCGCAGCATAAATCACGGATTATTTACTCCTGCCACAGTCAGCGCGGATTGGGGAATAAGGAAAGTATTCATCAGGCGCAGTGGGGTCCTTCTAGACCTTGGCCCGTGGTATCGGTGCCGATAGGTGGGCCTTGGGAAGGGCTGCCGGTGTCAATGATGACTTTGTCTCCATCGATGATCACCGGAAAGCGGTCCATGCCTCTCGGCGCTGGGCCTGCCTTTTTCTCTCCAACACGGTTGTATTGGGAGCCATGGCAGGGGCACTCAAACCACTGCGATGTCGAACATGACGGAACTTTGCAACCGAGATGGGGGCATTTTTGCCACAACGCTACGTACCCCATCTTGATGCCTTGTAACACGGTCCCCGAGTAAACGGCTTCGGCGGCTTGTTGTGTTGCAGAGTCCATCGGGTAGGGCTGGAGGTACGTCTGAGCTTCCGAGAAATAAGAGAAACTGACAGCCGGGGTTGAAGATGCGATGACGTCGTTTACTGAGGAGATAGTCCCTATCTTCACCTTGGATCCAAACCCTGCTGTGGGGCGTGGCCAGAGGAATGCAATGTTGGCGGCACCGAATGTCGACAATCCCATAGTCATCAGTGTTATTGACGCGCGATTTAGGAACTGACGTCGGGTGACCCCAACTTCCTCAGGGTCGGGTGGGGTCCAGACCTCTGGCGTTGTCGGTTCAGGCACTGCTACTTCCGCGCTCACTCGTGCAAGAGCTACCGATCGTTCAAGTTCGCGCGCCTCGTCACTGACTGGCGGAGCCGACATAGTCCCGGCGTCTCGTTTGCGGGTTTCACGTGACAGATGCCCCAACCCCTGAGCATCGCGGCGACGCAAAGACGTGAATCCGACGACCGCAGCGAGGACGACGAGCACTGGAATAGCTATCGCGATGACCATACCGCTTGACACAGCGCTGCTCCTCAGAGGTGAAAGATCCCGTGGAGGCCGGTGTCCCACGGATAGGTGAAGTTGAAACCTTGGCCTCTAAAGAACGAGCCAATTATGACAAGCACTGCCCAGAACATGAGATGGATGGTCTGGATTGAGATCGCGAACTTGCGATCCTCCGGTGCGTTAGAAGGATTGCGGTCAATGTAGGGAGCGAATGCCAACAACACCAACACGATGCCTGGGATGGTGACCCCCGCAATCATCGGGTCAAACATCGTCAATAGTTCTTGCAACCCCAAAAAATACCAGGGTGCTTTAGAGGGATTGGGCGTTGCGTTGTGGTTTGCTAACTCAAGTAGCGGGGCATTGATGAAGATCGAGAACACTATGGAGAACGCGGTTATAAAAAGCGCCGCTGTGAATTCTGCTGCAAGAAGGTGCGGCCATACGTGTACTTTGTCACCTGGATTAGCTTTAACGTCCTGAATTGAACCTGACTTTACGACGGTCAATAGGCGATGGGTATTACCGCTCGGACCGGCCATCGCTGGGGGTGCAATGGTTGCTACGCCCCCGCCTGAAGGTGCCGCCGCTCCACCCTGTTGGCTTTGCTCTAATAGTGAACGGGGGATGGTTTGGCCATCGTCATCTGAAGCTTCGGCACTAGCCGCAGCAGGAGTGACGTCGCCATCAGCCTTCGCCTTCGCTTCTTGGCTTCTTTTTAAAAGATGTTCAGGGATTTCGGTCATGGAACTGCTCTACTCCTCGACCTAGAGCGGACCGGAGATGCCGCCGTCTTTGCGGACTCTCCAAAAGTGAATCGCCAAGAATATGACGAGGACAAAGGGAAGCATCAAAACGTGCAAGACGTACCAGCGCAGCAATGTTTCCGCGCCAATCTGTTTGCCTCCCAAAAGGACAAACCGCACTTGGTCTCCGAACACTGGCGTAAAGCCCATCATGTTGGTACCCACCGTTACCGCCCAAAGGGACAACTGATCCCATGGAAGGAGATATCCGGTAAACGACAGCAACAGGGTGAGTTTGAGGAGCATGACTCCGATTACCCAGTTGAATTCGCGCGGTGCTTTGTAGGCCCCGTGGTAAAAGACCCGGGCCATGTGTAAGAACACAGACAGCACCATGAGGTGCGCTGTCCATCTGTGCAGGTTTCGCACAAGCAGGCCGAAACTAACCTGCGTGTGTAATGACTCGATGTCGCTCCACGCAGCGGCGGCGGTGGGGCGATAGAAGAACATCAGAAATATGCCAGTAATCGTCAGCAAAATGAACAGAAAGAAACTCAATCCACCTAGACAGAGTGTGTAGCTAACCTTCACGGCGTGGCGCTTTACCTTCACAGGATGGAGGTGGTAAAGCACACTGTTCATGACGACGTAAGAGCGATTTCTGGGGCTGTCCGTATAACCCTTCCTAAAGATGGAGCCGGGGCGAAAGACTGAGGTCCAGAACTGACTCGCTTGCATCCAGTCAGCCGCAGCGGTTGCGCCTTGTTGCAGTTTCTCTGGTAGCGACTGGTTTGACTTTTCTATCGAGTTAGCCATGGGGTTCGTCTAATCCTCAGAGTCGCATGCCGTAGGCGTAGCCGTGAGTGTGGGTACGGCTGTGGGTATCCCCTTCAGCCGGTGGGTTGTCGACCACTTTGCCGAGTGTGATGACGCCGGTGGGGCATCGGTCAACGCACAGAGCGCAGCGAGTGCACACATCGTCGTCAATGATGAAGATTGCGTTATCAGTCGGGTCAAGGCCCGGAAGATCGGCGTCGATTGCCTCATCGATTGCCTCGACTGCTATGTAATGTATGCATTTCCAGGGACAAATATCGACGCATCCTTCACATTGAATACATTCGGACTGGTCGATATTGATGAATTGTTTGGGCTTAACCGCCGCCGCTAAGTAGTCGGCATCGACTGTTTGTAATACGTAGTCATCAACGAATCGAGGCATCGGCGGATTTGCTTCTGTCTTGGCCACGTCAGTTGCCCTTCATTAGTGGACGACCGAAATCAGAGATGGGCTCAGCAACAACTTTTTTCTGGTCTCTCTTCTGCCACCACATCCAGAGGAAAGGCAGTCCTGCAAGAACAACAAGGTGTTCAATCACGACGACAATGTCCGAAACTTTTTTCAGATCCATGCGCATTGGCGGGAAAGTGATCGGGTTCCCACCGATAAATTGGCCTTCGGTGAAGAGCATGCGCTCAACAGACCAGCCCCATTCGTTGTCGGTTAAACGCACCCATCGGTCCGGGACGACGCCGAACGCCATAAGGAGGAGCATGAATACGAATGCTGCTCCAAGCATCGCTTCCCCCCAGGAAGTAGGGCGATCAATAGGTCTGCGTTTTCCGTATGCGATGATGACGTAGACCATGAGAACTGTGATCAGGATTGATGTCACAAGTGCGACCACTAGTCCTCCTGTCTGGTACGTACTGCTGGCGCGTTCTATACGGATGAGGTGAGACCTTTACAAGGTTCACCCTATGTAGACCCAAGCTATGAATCTACGGTCAAATCTACCCGAGCGACGCCCGGATCGTTCGACGTTCTACCACGCTTCGACGACGGATTCGTAACTCAAGAACGCCCTATATGGTGGCATCCGCGTGTCCACAATGCCGAACCCAAACGAGGATTTTTTTTAAGAACTTCAATCTCGGCCAAACTTAAGCAAAAACTGTCTGCCAAACTTGGTCCTCTAACCTCACGACGACCTATCTTTGTTGAGCGCACCTACCTTGTTCTTTAACAGCACAACCTGCGATGCGGGGCACCACGTTGGTATCTCGCGGAGGACCCAGTGACCGAAGTTCCTGAATACCTATTCGAGCGTTCACGTCAAAGACGTATAGACCTTGGTCTGCTCGATGACGATGGCAGCGGCGGTGCTCCCGCCGCGAGTGGAGCTTCAGAGGGCGCGGCACTGGCTAGCTCGGGGCCAAGCAGCGCCGATGTGATCGCCGCGGCGAAAGCCGACGCGAAACTCGAAATCCAAACGGAGTCTGGGATTGAACCCGTTTGGGTTTCGGCGGCACGGAGCCGGACCAGGATCCCAATGTGGGCACTTCCCGTCATGTTTTTCTTACCTTTGTGGGCGTTCGTGTATGTCAAGCTCACTGAACCACCCCCAGAGCCAGTGACCGCTATCACTGAGGGAGCTGCTACTTACGCGGCGCGTTGTGCAAGTTGCCATGGCGGAGCGGGCGCTGGGAGCGAGGGCGGCGGAGTCGGGCGTCCTCTTTACAACGGCGAAGTCTTGCTGACCTTCCCCAAACTTGGGACCGATATGTTGTACTGGCTTGAGGTCGGCTCTGAAGGTGTCGGGATTGGTAATGCCTACGGCGCTACTGATCGGCCCGGAGGGGCTCACATTTCTGGTGAGACCGGAGCCAATATGCCCGGTTTCGGTGGGCCGTTGAGCGAGTACAAGATCTATTCAGTCGCTCGGTATATCCGCGAAGTGTTGAGTGAAGAACAAATCAGCGATGGAGAAATCGCTGCACGTGACGCCGAGTGGGAAGATCTTGGAGGCGGCAAGGACCTCGGTGGCGGTGGCCATGGCGGTGGTCACTAGTCCGAAGTTCCGTTAGGACATCCTGAACAATTTCTTCGCGGCGGCCCGCGAAGTCGGAGGACAAGCGCCTATGTCGATGCGTCTCTCTACCGAAGTTCTGGTTATTGGCGCCGGTCCCGCGGGTAGCGCGGCAGCGCATTGGGCGGCTCAAGCAGGCCACATGGTCGTGGTGCTCGAAAAGGAAACAATGCCCCGCGAGCGCGTCTGCGGTGACGCGCTTACACCCAAAGCAGTCGGCCACTTGCACGACATGGGGCTCGGTGTCATATGCGATGAGTTTCACCATCACAATGGGCTACGTATGACTGCGCATGGCCGCAGTATCGAACTCAGATGGCCAACCGATCATGACCATCCGAGTCACGGTTTAGTTATTCGGCGCAGCACGCTTGATCAGCTGTTACTTGAGCACACCACAACAACGGGGGCTCAGGTCTGGACGGGGGTGGAGGTCCTCGATCCCATCATCGAACACGGACATCTGCGTGGTTGTCGGGCTTTCGGTTCGGGCAATGGCACCGGACCTCAGGGCGAAATCGAAGTTCGCGCGCGCTTTGTTGTCATCGCTGACGGACCTCTTTCCTCTTTTGGGCGTGCGCTGGGTACTGCGCGCACCAGGACCTATGCGCAAGGGGTAGCGATGCGCGGCTATTTCCCGAGCATTCATCATGACGACGATGTCATCGAATCGGTCTTCGATTTACGTGACAACACGGGAGAACAACTCCCAGGTTATGGCTGGGTATTTCCGGTAGGAGATGGAATGGTTAACGCTGGAGTCGGTTTGTTAAGCCATCACCATGGGAATGACCCTCGGTCCATGCGGGAATTATTCGATCAGTGGATCGGTCAGATCCCCGAGTATTGGGGAATCGCGTCCGAAGATATGGAGAGCGAACCCAAGGGCGGGCGTCTCCCTATGGGGGCTTCGGTCCGTCCTAGGTCGGGCCCCAACTGGGTGGTCGTCGGAGATGCAGCTGGGAGCGTCAACCCTTTTAACGGCGATGGGATCGAACCAGCCTTGAGTAATGGGCGCTTGGCTGCAACCGTTATCAGTAACGCCATCCACAGCGGAGATGGTTTGGAGTTACGCCAATACGAAAAGCAACTGGTGTCAAAATATGACCACTATTACCGGCTCGGCCGGTTAGTTACTAAGGCCCTCGGCAGACCAGGGCTGATGCGGCGGCTCACGCTGCTCGGGATTCAATCACGAGTGCTCACGGAGCTGGTAATGCGAATCTCTACAAATCTGGTGAACAACGATGCCGGTGGGACCGAGTCGGTATATGAAATTGGGAAGGTTATAGCTCGGCTCGTTCCAGACCGCGACTAACGGATTTGTGACGTGGCCGGGTAGAGAATTCGGGTATCAAAGAGAAGCTGCGCTTTCGGCTGCGGCACCAATGACGGTGTCAACAACGTCCTCTGTGTGAGCTAGCCCCACAAATAGCGCCTCATATGCTCCAGGTGCGATTGCTACGCCACGGTCAAGCATCTCGTGGAAGAAGTGGGCGTAAGCTTTTTCGTCGGTTGTTCGCGCTTCATCATATTGAGTAGGAGCATTATCTCCGATGAAAAGGCCGAGAAGCGACCCCACACGGGGGGCTATTGCGGGCAGACCAGCATCGTTCAAAACTTTTTCGATGCCAGCACCAAGTCGTTCGGTCATGGCGTAGAGCTTCTGATAGGCCGCTGAATCCAAAAGTTGTAAGGCCGCGACGCCTGCCGCTGTTGCGAGCGGGTTACCTGAAAGCGTCCCTGCTTGGTAGACAGGCCCGACGGGGGCGAGCGTGCTCATTATTTCTTGCGATCCTCCAAAAGCTCCAATTGGGAGCCCCCCTCCAATGACTTTGCCAAAGCAAGCAATGTCAGGAGTGACTCCAAACCATTCGGACGCCCCGCCGCTGGCAAGGCGGAATCCGGTAATCACTTCATCGAAGATCAACAGGGCTCCGGCGGCGTCGCAGGCCGAACGCAATTGGGGTAGGAATCCCCCCAGTGGTGCGATGAGGCCCATATTTGCCGCTACTGGCTCCACGATTACACACGCATGGTCTTGGGTGATTTCGGGCACCGTGTTATACGGGACGACGACGGTGTCCGCGACGGCGGAGGGGGGAACTCCTGCCGAACCTGACAAACCCAGGGTGGCGACACCACTTCCGCCTGCCGCGAGAAGCGTGTCAGCGTGACCGTGGTAGCAACCAGCAAACTTGATTACGCGGTTTCTGCCAGTGTGGCCGCGGGCAAGACGGATAGCGCTCATAGTCGCTTCGGTCCCACTATTCACAAGTCGTAGTTGTTCAATACCAGGGACGCGGCTTACGATTTCTTCCGCTAACGATATCTCTCCGAGGGTGGGTGCTCCGAAAGAAGTTCCCAAAGCGGCCGCTTTCTGAATAGCTTCTGTGACTTGGGGATGAGCATGGCCTGCTATCACCGCTCCGTAAGACTGGACTAGATCGATATATTCGCGTCCTTCGGCGTCGTACACATGGGCCCCTTCTCCCCGAACTACGAAGTAGGGATCGCCACCGACAGCTTGGAATGCCCTGACCGGCGAATTCACTCCCCCAGGGATGAGCGCCTGAGCATCACGAAAAAGCTGGCGGTTGGTTTGTGAACCCAACAGATTCTCCGATCGTCTCAGATTCGTTAGGTGTTGTTGCATCCTACGACTAGCTAGGGCTAGGCGATGCTGGAGTTATACCTGGCCAAACAATAAGTCGAGCAACGCGTTGGGTGACATCTCGTCCAGCGTTTCCAATCGGGCATATGCACCAGAAAAGTCGAGTGATGTAACTAACGGATTTGGCACCACCACAGTTCTTATGCCTGCCGCTAACGCCGCTTTCAGCCCGTTAGGGCTGTCTTCTACCACAGCGGCCGAACTCGCTTCTACTCTCAACAGTTTGAGGGCGTGAAGGAAGACATCGGGAGCGGGTTTGGCGACCTCACCTACATCGTCACGGCACACGATGTATGAGAATTTTTCGTACAGCCCAACTCGTTTGAGATGCTGATCTACCCACGCGTGAGGTGAGCTAGACCCGATAGCTGTAGTAATCCCTCGACGTGCCGCGGCATCAAGAAGCTCTGTCACTCCAGGAAGGACTGGTTGGTTTTCTGTCATCTCATTTTTTATCCGCTGACGCGTTTCCATAATCAGATCCTGATCTAAGACCTGTCCGATGCGGTTTTCCAGTTCTTGTACCCAACTTTGTTTTCGGTCGGTTCCCATCCCTGCAAGCCACCAGTCCATCGGAAGGTCAACGCCGTAATCTGCCCAGATCTGCGCAGTTGATTGACATGCCGGGGTCTCTGTGTCCAAGACGGTCCCATCAAAGTCAAGAATCAGCGCGTGGGGACTCATCTTTGGCTCGCCGCTAACGCCACGGCCTGGACAAGTCCGTCTACTGATCGTTCTTCAGCAACAAATGTCACGCTGACACCCAGGCGCTCACATTCTCGAGCCGTCGTTTCCCCAATAACCACTACCTTCGCGGCGCTCTTTCCACCAGTTTGTTTCAAGTGTCCGTTCACCGCTGATGGCGATGCAAAAGTGACCACGTCTGCATTGATGGCTTCAGAAACTAGATCATGGTTGAGTGACGGGCATACCGTTCGATATGCAGCTATGCCATCGACTTGCCATCCTCTGGCTCGAAGTCCGTCAACAAGATCCGTTCGGCCGTCCGATGCCATGGGAATTAGAACACGGTCATCAGGTTTCGGGTTTGGGAAAGCTTTGGCTAATGAAACCCCGTCGTGACGCACTGGTATTAGATCGGGTTTTCGTCCCATCTCGGAAGCGACCTTTGCCGCTGTTGTCGGTCCCACTACCGCAATCTGAAGATGCGAGAACCTTTTAAGTACTCCTCGTCGTGCACCTCGAGCCATTAACGCCGCCACCGAGTTAGTTGAAGCGAATGCAACCCATGAGAACCGTTCCAAGCGGATGAGGGCGTCATCCAACGGCTGTCCTCCGTCTAATGGAGGGACTACCGCTATTGCGGGCGCGGCAACAACCTTCGCACCGGCGTCAGACAAGGCTTCGATTAGACCCGAGCTTTGGTGCGAGGCGCGGGTTACAACGACCGACTTTCCTGCAAGCAGCTGAAAGCTCAAGAGCTGGCTCCGTTTGTCGACAAGAGGGCGCGTCCGCCATTGGCGAGAAGTTCCTCAGCGACAGCTTTCCCCAAAGCATGAGCGTCGTCACCCCGTTTCTGGGTGCGCAACAAAGTGGTGCCGTCTCTTGCGGCAAGCACGGCATCAAGTTGGATAACTCCTTCTTCCAGATACGCGTGAGCTCCAACCGGTAACTCACATCCGCCACCCAGTTCCGATAGGTAGGCACGTTCAGCTTCGACACAACGTCTTGTCGTGTCGTCGGATATCGCCAACAGCTGTTCGTTGATGGCCAGGTCGTCATCACGGCACTCCAACGCAATAGCACCCTGACCTACTTGGGGGATCATTTCTTCAACACTGAAGATCTCCGCTGCAGAATCTGCAAATCCAAGGCGCTGTAATGCCGCCATTGCAACCATTACGGCGTCAACATCGTCTCGTTCTACGACGGCGATTCGCGTTTCCATATTGCCTCGCAGCCCCGTGAATTTCAGATCTGGCCGCATATGCGCGAGTTGGGCTTGTCGCCGGGCCGACCCCGTGGCGATTCTCGCTCCGTTCGGCAGTTGTTGGAGATTCATCCCAATCAGCGCGTCACGAGGGTCCCCTCTTTCCAAGAAACCGGCGAGATTGAGACCGGCGGTAGGGGATGACATCAAATCTTTCGCGCTGTGCACTGCCAGGTCGGCTTTACCCTCCAGGACTGCCATTTGCACTTCTTTGACGAAGACACCACGACCCGCCATTTCTCGGATTTGCCGTGTCTGGTCTTGGTCGCCTTCGGTAGTTACGATCAAAAATTCGACATCAATGGCGCTTGACGCTAAACGATTAGCAACAGCCTCTGCTTGCCAGCGCGCCAAAGGACTCGATCGTGTCGCAATGATCACGGAGACCCTCGCTCAAAGGTCAAAGAGGTCGCGAACCGAGTCTGCAAGACGGTCACCCTTTGCTGATCCTGCGGCGTCTTTCAGGGCAGCCGTGGGTTCGTGAAAAAGCTTAGCCACAAGACCACGGGTGAACTGATCAAGAGAAGCACGATCTGAATCCGAGTAGCCGGCCTTTCGTGCAAACTTGTCTACTTCTTGGAGCCGCTTTGCTTCAACCGCGCCTCGCATCGACGCGATGAGCGGAGCTACTTCCCGAGCAGATCGAACGTCAGCGAACCGTTTTGCCTCAGATTCAACTATCAGCTTTACCGTCTCCACCTCATTTGCACGTTCCGTCCGACCATTGGCTGCGAAACTGGACAGATCGTCCATATCGAGAAGGGTGACTCCATCGATTTGAGCTACCTCAGGGTCGATATCTCGGGGCATCGCGATATCGACGATGAGTAACGGCTCACCTGCTCGTCGCGCGATGACCTCTGCGATGGAAGTGTTATCAAGAATTACTTCTGTAGCTCCAGTGGACGTCATTAACACGTCGACGTCGCCCAACGTTTCACCCAAGTTTTCAAGCGGTATCGAGGAACCATCGATTCGAGCAGCTAACGCATCAGCTTTGGAGGTGGTGCGGTTGGCCACATAAACATGGTCGGGTCCGGCGGCGGCCAGGGCAACAATCATCCCTTCCCCCATTTCTCCTGCTCCAACCACGAGCACCGTTCGACCGATCAAGCTTCCGAGATGCTCTGTCGCCATTAAAACGGCGGCATGAGAAACTGACGCTGTATGTCGGCCGATCGAACTTTCGTTACGCGCACGCTTGCCTGTTTCCACCGCATGACGGAAGAGAAGGTTCAGAACCGCTCCGGAGGTGCTTTCAAGGCGAGCTGTTTCCCATGAGGTTTTTATTTGGCCTTGGATCTCGGACTCGCCCAGTACCGCCGAATCAAGGCCCGATGCCACGGAAAAAAGATGCTTTACGGCATCGTCGTCATAATGGACGTACAAGCAATCGGATATGTCTTCTGGCGCCACAAAAGCGGACTCTGCAAAAAAGTCGCGTACTTCGGCATACGCTGCATGGAATTTTTCTGCAACAACGTAAGCCTCGGTCCGATTACACGTCGACACGATGACGGCTTCACTGATGTGATCGCGTTGGCTGAGCCCTGCCAGGTTTTTGGGGAGATCGTCCGCGCTAATGACGGACTTCTCCAATAGCTCCAGCGGAGCACTCCGGTGATTCAAACCAATAACGACGATGGACAAGAGCCGACCAAATCGATCAAGAAAACGTGCAGGCTCAGTCTCTCAGCAACAACCCCCAGTTTCCACTCTGCAAGTCGCTCAATGCCAGATTTTGTCGCGTCAAAAGATAAGTCAGAAGGAAATGAAAAGTAGTTGGATCGTGGCGGCTGCGAATATCAGCATCAGTAAACCGGCGAGTACGAGCGTGGTACCTGGTCTCAAGTTGCTTCCCTAATTGTGACTTCAGCACCGACGTCTAATCCTGCAGGTACTAGACCCTCGTCTCGGCCGGTGGCAACAGAAAGCAACCCATACTCATCATCGACGAGCGCTAATTGGCCTGGGTTCACATCGATTGGACGTTGAAGCCGAACAACTCTTTTTTCTTCACCAAACTCGAGAATAAATACATCGCCCTTACCGGAAATATTGTCGCGGTCTATGTTGAGTTGTGCGGCACCTCGACGGCCTCTACCTATTACTTCAGCAGATATCGAACCGTCCTCTTCAAGGCGCGACACGGGGACAAGCGACGGAAGCAACAGATTTGGGTCGATGCTGTCGCCCAGTTCTTCAATGGGGTGACCCGCTGCCAGGTGCCCAGAAACCGGGCCGATCACGTCGCGCGCAGGATGTTGAACTCCGGGTGACATGACATGGAACTCAGTATTTGTGAGCTGCACGGCGCGGTCAGCGCCCCCAACAACAGCAACAGCAGCACCCAGTAACCCATTGTCAGGGCCGACTAGCACGGCTTGACCGTCGCCGACCTCCACCGCGATCGCGGGGCGGTCTAGGACTGAACCCACCGATGCGAGGACCAGCCCTGACACAAGGTATGGCACGCTACGAGCAAGCATTAGGGAGCCAGCGCGGACATTGCCAGGGTGGACATCGTGGCATAGATCTATAACTAGGGATCCGGGAGTCAAATCACGCAAAATGGAATGCAGTACTCCCACGGATTCATCAGAGGTACCTAGATCAGTGAGGCAGGTAATGGTGTCAAACCGTGTCATGGGTCAGGTTCGACCTAGTTCCTGAGAGCGCGTAGTGGCCGCCTCGATTGCAGCCGCGAATGCTGCCCTCAATCCATGTTGCTCGAGCTCACGGAGTCCCGCAGCTGTTGTACCGCCCGGTGAGGTGACATCAGCCCGCAGCTCAGCCGGAGGTCTTCCTTCACAGAGCAAAGTTGCGGCTCCCAGAAGGGTCTGCACCGCTAATTCGGTGGCCACGGTTCGACTCAGCCCTGTTAAGACACCGGCATCAATCATGGCTTCAGCCACGAGAAAAATATACGCGGGCCCCGATCCCGATAAGCCCGTCACGGCATCAATCAGTTTTTCGTCGGTTCGAACCACAGTTCCTACGGCGCCGAGGATTCCTTCTGCCCACGCTAGATCTTCGAGGTTTGCCGCTCCATTACCGCAGATAGCAGCTGCGCCCTGCCCAACTAACGCGGGGGTATTTGGCATGGCTCGCACAACAGGCAACAAACCCCCCGTCGCGTCGTCGAGAGTGGCAAGGGTCACCCCCGCCGCGATGGACAACAGACGCTCAGTACCTTTTTCGGCAGCTTGGCGAGCTACGGTCGGAACTAAGTCCGGCTTAGTAGCGAGAATCGTTCCACTTGCCGGTTCAATTTCGGTGGTGACGCGCACCCCGTAGGTTTCGGCCAGTTCTTTCCGGCGGGGCTCCAACGGTTCGACGACCACGATGCTGTCGGCGTCGCGACCATGCCGTAACAGTCCACCGAGCAAAGCTGCGCCCATTTTCCCACCGCCGACAATCAGCAGTTCAGCCATGGGGTCCACGGTACCGTTCGACTTAGTCAAGACCTTGGCTCTATTTAATGTGAATCATCTTCGGGATTGTTCTTGAGGCGATCCGAGAATCCAATTCGTAACGCCGCCGACCAGTGACGCTCCACGAATTCCCATATCGACCCGAGGATCTGATCAAGTTCGTGTTCGTCGACGGCATGGAAGGGGAGTTCACCCGTCAAAAAAATTGCTTCCTCTGGTCCAATACCGAACTGGGCTCCAACGAGTTCGTAATTGCGACGAAGTAACAACTCGAAGAGCTCCTCTCTGTTGTTTTCGGGTGATGGGAGGAAGTAGGTCTCATATTTCAGTGTTCGTTGTCCAAGTGTCAGCCATACCGTGCTGACATCGCGAGCCTCTCCTTCGAGGCGGACATACCAACGACGTGGAATTTCGACATCGCGGACAACTTCACGCAGAATCGGTAATTCTTGTTTCTGTGTGTCGAGCCATTTGTCGATCAGTTGTTCAAGAGCGTCTAATTCGTCCTGAGTCGCCGCTTCATGAGTCACACGCAGGTAACCAATTCACGTGACATTAAGCGACGAAACACCTCAATCGCCCCACTCGCGCCAGCGTCCCAACTATGGAGGGCAGCTCGTTCAACTCCACGGGTCCCCATGTCGCGTCGCATTTCTGGGTCGCTTAGCAATTTGTCGACAGCCGCGGCAAAAAGCTTATGATCCCGCTCATCCACAAGCAGACCGGTCACATCATCGAGCACATTGTCTCGAAGCCCCCCTACGTCGCTGGCTACGACAGGGACGCCACAAGCAGCGGCTTCCAAAGCTACGAGACCAAAAGATTCTGAACGACTGGGGACGAGGCAGACATCCGCCGCTCGGTAATAATTCGGCAGTAAATGGTGCGGCTGCGGTTCGATAAAGATAATTCGCTCACTGAGGCCATGCCGTTTGACACGAGCCATTAAGTCTTCGTGAGTCTCGAGGCCTTGGTGTCCTGAGAGCCCTCCAACGACGACCAGTCGGGCATCTCGGTGTTGGCTTGCAGCAAGAGCATCGATGGCTAGATCCAATCCCTTGAGAGCTTGGATCCGACCGACGAAGAGCATAATTGGGTAATCACCCAAACCGACTGCTTTTCGAGCAGAGTGAGATGAGCCGGGGCTAAAGAGAGTGTGGTCGACTCCGGGCGTCAGAATTTCGATGCGATCGCGCCTGATCTCGTAAAACGAATCAAGTTGATCTGCTTCTACTTTTCCTGACGCGAAGACAGCGTCTGCGCATCCAATGACAGCGTCTTCAGCTCGAATTCGATCCTCTGGTTCCGCGTCACCACTGAAACTCTTTATTCGGCCGAGAGTGTGGAACGTGACCGCAAGAGGTACATCGAACTGATGTTTGAGGTGATGCCCGGCTACGCCCGATAGCCAATAATGGGCATGGATGGCGTCAACTGGCCGACGTTCAAGGCGGTCCGCGACTCCTTGGGTCCAAAGGTCCACCACTGCCGGAAGATCACCTTTTAGAAGGCCCAATGGTCCTGCTTCAATCTGGATGATGTTGACACCAGGTCCGATTTCGACAATTTCTGGGTGCTCCCGTTTAGTCCTTCGCACATAAACGTCGCAGTCAATACCTTGATTAGCCATCGAATTAGCTAGTTCCCGGACATAAACATTTAATCCGCCACTATCTCCAACCCCCGCCTGATCTAGTGGTGAGGTGTGCATAGACAGCACACCGATTTTTCGGATACCGCCGTCAGTTGGGTCGGTGCCGTCGGTGCTTGTCACGAAGGACCAAGGTAGTCAATGAATCCGGTCACTCCACTCAGTTCCGACTTTGGCCGTTACTCAGATGAATAAAAGGTTGATCGCCAAGACCCAAAGGGGCGTCACTAAAAAGTACGACGAGGCCCTTTTTAGATCCCGATCGTCGTCTGTGGAAACCAGGCCCATGACAATCCGACCAAGAGGTATTGCTACGACAACCAATAGTGCGAATGGCCAGAACCACCTCGGTGAGATCGGCGAGGCTGAGATTTGGATAGATGTCCACAGAATCGCCAACGCCCCGCCAATTCCGAAGAATGGAGCCAGATGCCGTCGCGAGCGATCTCGCATTCCTAATCCAAGACCCAAATCATGCACGAAGACCAAACTGAGGAGCAGCCCTACGCAACTCGAGTCGCGGAACGCCAACACCGTCAGGCTCGCAGCTGTCAAACTCGCCGGCAACCACGCAACCATCACCCTCAGCGCTTGTCCTAACACGAGGTTTTTCCTCTTATTGCCTATGGCTGCTATCGCGGGTGTCGACATAAACGCGGCTGTTGCGACAACCCCGACAAGTCGGAAGTCGTTGAGTAGCCCACTTAGCGCAACCAAACCCAGTAAGGAGACTGCTGGCGTGCGCTCGGAAATAGAGTCTCCTGAAGCTCGCCACGATACAGCGAGCGCAGCAAGTGCTAAGACCACGCCAAAGGTTCGTGGGCTGACTTGCAATCCAGTCATGAGAGTGCAGTAGCCGATGAACCCCCACCGCAGTGATCGGTGTGGGGTCCCGTAGACCATTACGAATCTGTCGGGCAAACCTCTCATTAACCGCCCGAAACCGGAGGTAGCACCGCTACCTCGTCGCCATCTGAGATCTCCGCGTCTCCCTCTACAGGATCTCCGTTCAGCCATACGCGACTTATAGCCAAGATCTGCGAAAACTCATTTCCAAAGTCACTCTCGGCTATTGAAAGTATTTCGCTCACCGTGGAAGCGTCGTAGAGGGTTGTGCTCACTCCTGCCGCTTCGCGGGCACCAGCGAACAGCCGAAGAGTCACCGCTGCCATTCCTGAATCCTACCTGCGCTTGCTGTGGAGCTTTGGCGACAACCCGGTACGTTCTTCGAGGTAGCAATAAGAGAAGAGGTTTTGGTGGAAATACTTGCTCTTCGACATGGCCAATCAGAGTGGAACGCCGAAGGACGCTGGCAAGGCCAATCTGACTCCCCACTTACTGCTCTAGGGGAGCAACAGGCGTTAGTCGCAGCGAATCAGTTGCTGAAAAGTGGCGAGATTTTTGACACCATCGCATCAAGTGATCTGCAGCGAGCTCAACGCACTGCGGAGATCATTGCCGAGATTGTCGGCGATGGAGTCGTTGAACTTCGGCCGGAATTTAGGGAACGCGCGGCGGGTAGTTGGCAGGGCCTAACGCGTTCAGAAATTGAAATGCTTTCGCCTGGCGCCATTGAACAACAGCGATGGCCGGAGGGGTATGAGTCAGACGAATCGGTGATTGGAAGGGTGATACCTGCGATACGCGAGTTAGCGAAAACTAGTGACCATCTTTTAATAGTTTCTCACTCTGGGCTGATTCGCGCATTGGACCGAGCTTCAAACGCTGTTCCTGCGTCAATCCCTAACCTCTCAGGACGCCGATATCACTTCAACAAGCAATTGTTGCCAGGTGAAGTTGTCAGCTTTTCGGAGGATTCCACTGGTAACGGAATCGAATAACAGATCGCTGCCGGTGCTAGAGCTCTATTTGGCCTACCCAGGCTGCGGCTGTACCGGGGTCCGTGTCGTCAGCCAGGGCTCGCAACGTCGATTCAACTTTCGAAAACTCAACTTCAAGGTCATTTAGCTGGGCTTCGCTCAACGAAGTTTGAGGGTGCACAACATTTTTGTCTTCGTTACTCACGAAAACGAGTTTAGGTTCAGATCTGACTTCCGTATTGGACACGGCGGCGATCTTTTTACAGGATCAGAATGCTTTAGATCCCGTGGTATCTATATTTAGCTTTTGGTGATGCGATCCAATGCGGCTGCGGCAGCGTCCACGTCGATCTGGTCCAAACCAATTAGAACTAGAGCCTGAAAAGGCCCTCCGCTTGACTGTTCGATGGACCATCGGCGACCTACGACTTCTAGGTGGTACCGACTTCCATGTTGGTCATCGAACCAGCCTTTAGCCCGAAGAAGTTGATGATCTGATTGTTCGAGTACGTTCCCCAGCTGTATTGGATCCCATGGTCCTGCGGGGTTTATGACCGTGGATACGACATTGAAATTACTGAAGTTCTCAGAATTCGTTAACGACACGCCCTTGTCGCCGGCGCCACACAACACATTCACATCGATTTGGCCCCTTTCCACGGGAAGGATCCTGCTACCGGGAGCAGCTTCTGCGACTAGGTCGTGTGCTGTTTGGCGAGTGTCCGCGTTTACAAGGTCGATTTTCGACAGGACAACAAGATGGGCTGCCTGGAGTTGTCTGTGCAACAAAGATGCTGTGTGATGATTCCCTAATTGCTCTTCGAGCGACCTTGAGTCAGCAACCGCCACAATGCCGTCAAGACGGCATCCATTTGTTCCATGAATTGTCTGAGCAACGCTGATCGGATCCGCAACACCGGTTGCTTCTATAACGACGACGTCATACTCACCAGTTCGGACCAACATTTCCAATTGGTCCGATAAATCGTCAGCTAGTGCGCAACACACACAACCGTTAGCTAAGGAAACACGGCTGGGAGTTTCAGCAGCAACGAGATGAGCATCCACCTCGATTTCGCCAACATCATTCACAACAGCTGCAATCTTCAGGCCCTCGGGACGTTCCAGTACATGGCGGAGGATGGTGGTTTTCCCACTCCCCAAAAATCCAGTTAGAAGTGTGACAGCCAAATCCGTTTGTACATTGCCCTTGTCTTGATCGTGGTGTCGGGATGCGTTCAGGGTCGATACGACTCGACTCCAGGCGGAATCGAGTTCGTCGAACCGGGATTCAATTGGTGGACTCACCGGCAAGCACAGTGTCGTGCACCTCAATATCTCGGAGGTCTTCGGGGTGGACTTGGTATGGGTCATCATCCAACACAGTGAAATCCGCGTGTTTCCCGACCTCAATAGATCCAAGGCGATCGTCTCGATTCAAAATATGTGCAGCATCGATAGTGATCGCTCGAAGAGCGCTGTCAACAGAGATCCTTTCGCCAGGTGCAAGCACCGTTTCTCCGTCGGCACCTATTCGATTTACCGCACACCAAGCGGCCAGCAACGGTGAGAGTGGAGTGACAACAAGATTGAAATCACTATGAAGAGCGAAAGGAACGCGCGCTCGTTCTAAGGAGCCAAGTCGCGCTGTTGCTTCGCTACGGTCAGGGCCGAACCCGTGGTCACTGTGAAGTTGAGCCCGAAAGTGAACAAAGTAAATATTGACTGACGCCTGCCCCCCTAGAGCAGCGAGTCGTCTCGCCTGCGATGGCGAAGAGATGCAGTAATGCTCAATCGTAAACCGGTGATCGAACCTGGGATGTATGCGCTGCAGAGCTTCCAGTGTGTCCAAGGTCATATCCACCGTTCGGTCCCCGTTGGCGTGCGAGTGAATTTGCACGCCAGCTCTCCAAAACGGGAGCATCCGTTCCACCATGTTTTCCCATGGGATCTCACCAGTATGAGCAGTGTCCTCGTCCAAGTAACCGGGCTCGTTCATCACCAGAGTCATGGACGGGTAAGAACCATCGTTAACGTATTTAATACCGTGAGTATTAAGTCGCTCATCTCCTTGTCGCCTTTTAGCAGCGAGAAACTCCAGCATGTCGTCGCCAAATTCTCTAACAAGCTTGGGTTCAAAAGGAATCATGAACATTCGAAGGGGCAAGGTGCCTTCTGCCATTGCCCTCGCGTGATCTTCCCATTCTGGTTCGAAACCATCAGCCATCCCCCAGACCAGGTCCGCTGTGGTTGTGACACCTGCAGCTTTGGCGACTGCTCCCATGCGATCGATTGCCGCGCGACCTGAACCTGGCCCATACACCACGTCTGCGACTGGTCTAGTAGCTCGTGCTGTGGCTTCAGTCTCTACGAACCACCCGTTAAGACGCCCATCTGGATACCGACCGATCCCATGACCTACCGAGTCATCGTCGACGCCGATGAGTTCCAACATTGGCGAGTTGGCGTAAATGATGTGAGGTGCATATGCAATAACCCATATAGGAACGGTGTCACTAATTTGATCAAGCATGTCTCGGTCTAGATGCCCTGATTGGCTGGCTGGATCGTACCCCCACGCGGTAATAGGCATTTCAGGGTCCGATCGTTCCGCAGCCAACGCGCGAAGTTGGTTGAGTACTGCATCTCGAGTGGGAAGGCCTTTTCTTAAACCTTCCGGAGCTGCAGACTCGATCGGGCCAACATATTCCAACCCCATGTAGGTGCCACTTAGCCGGAGATGCGTATGCGGGTCGATGAAACCAGGCATCAATACTTTGCCGGAATAGCGGTCGTCAATTGAGTAGGGGTAGCGACGCAACCACGGCTCCATTGATTCGACGGAACCCACAGACACAATTCGTCCATCCGAGACTGCGACGGCTGACGCATCGGGGCGTCCTTGATCCATAGTGTGAATATGTCCAGCTGTATAGACAGTTATGTGTTCCAAAAGAGCCCCCATCTCAGCTTTCGTACCGTATCGCTCCCACGCCCTAAGGTTCCGAAATATTCGTGTGGTGAGATGAGGCACGCGGCGAATATCTGTGTGCAAAGGGTTCCGATTCGCATCAGTAGATCTCGGTGCTGGAGACCAAGATGGGACGCGAAGCGCTTGGCGGCCGTAGAATTATTTCTGTGGAAGAGGTCGAGTGCACTGCTCTCGAAAACGATTGGGATGCTCCTCCTAATCCGTTGATGCACCCACCTTGTCTATGCCCAAAGTGCAAGGTAGATCCCCTTGACGTTGAGGTGGAACCTGGCCGTTTGCGGGCAAGCGGCATGCGGCACCGACCCCAAGTGGAGGCGCTGGAACTGGGTAGCGAGGGCCAAGGCCTCCTATGACGATTAGCGCCACTCGCCAACGATGGCTCGGTACTCAGACTCGCCCGGATTTGATATAGCGAAGTTGGAGCGAGGGGCCTGCCAGATAGCGTCGCCTGCTGAACATGACACCATTGTCTCGTTGTGGAACTCATCCATCAGAGAGACGACCGCTGCTTCCAACACGACGGTCAGACTGTAGAAGTCGTAGCTGATGGGTCCGGTTGTCTGGTCGGGCTGAATCGCAAGTCGATATACACGCAGTCGCTCGTGTTCTTTCCGAAGAGAGTGGCACGGCGCGTTAAGGGGAACAGGACTTGCCGTTGGAGGTGCACCTTTCAGTTCAGCCCCAATCATTCGGGCATCACCCGATCCGATATTGCAAACGCGATGGATGAGCGGCTCAGAAAGATGGGCGCGCAAGAAAGCTCCTCCAGCGATTATTTGTGCCGTTGAGCTTGCGGACTCACCGAAAGTCCAGTCTTGCACGGAGCTATCGGCGATCATTACGTAAAAAGTGTCCACGCAATGGCGGTGGTACAACGTTTGATCACTTTCGGGGATCAAAACGTCGTATAGCCGTATGTACTCGTTCTCGAAACGGTGTCTGTGCCGAGGTTCTTCTCGAACCTCGACATATTCGTCATGTCCCATGCGTTATGCACCTTCGTTGGAGGTCTCCTTGTGTCATCTTTATTCACGCTCCCGCCCAAGAGTCGGACCTGCGCTTGTTAGCTAGCTTGATTAGCCACATTCGCCGTATTTGTTAAGAGAACTGAAAATCATGGTGACAGAGGTTGGTTGTCCGGAGGAGCTAGTACAGGCACACCGGTACGATGGTGGCGGGCCGCTAGCTCATCGGGTAGAGCAGGGGACTTTTAATCCCAAGGTGCCGGGTTCGAGCCCCGGGCGGCCTACTTTTATCGGACAATCGACGCCACTGTAGCGACGGTCAATGATACGAAATCTTCCCAATTAATCGAGATATCAAGTCCTCGTTTTCCTCCGCTGCAATAGATGCGATCGAGGCCACATGCCGATCTGTCAATCACTGTTGGGAGTTCGGTGCGCGTACCTAAAGGGCTGATTCCACCGCGCACGTAACCCGTAACACGCTCCGCCCTGTGAGGAGCTGCCATCGCTGCTTTCTTTTGTCCCAGGGCCGCAGCCGCAGCCTTAAGTTTGAGGATTCGGGGCACCGGCAAAACCGCCAGTGCGTAGCGAGAGTCCATCGTTGCTCCGATATCGATTACCAGCGTCTTAAATACATGGGCCGGAGGAACGCCCAGCGCTTCAGCAGCTTCTAATCCGTATTTTTGATTGTCGGGGTCATGCTCATACGGGTGAACCCCGATCTTGATTCCCGCTGCAGCCGCTGCTTCGATTGCCGGTGTCATGACGATTCAACTTCCTGGCGAACTTTGTTAATCGACGAGTCGAAGATTATTGCGTCGACGCACCCAATATTCGTGATCAACTTCGTCGGCCTCGTGACGGCGGCGACGTAGCCTCGCAATTGCCGCATATCGGCGTGCTTGCGTTTGCTTTTGATTTTGTCGGCTCATCCGTTCGTGATTCATTTCGCGTATGCAGGTTTGGATTTTGAGATGCCCGAAATCATTCACGTCGTTTTCTGGCAGCGGATTTAGCTCAAAAAGAGTAGGGGTCTCCATCCACGCGACAATCGCATCGGGGTGGGACGGTGAATTTGAATGTCAACGCCCAGAATGCCCAAATCCTCCCTGGCCTCTTTCAGTTTCATCAAGTTCATCTGCTTCTTCCCATACGACTTCTTCCACGCTCTTGATGACTAACTGCGCGATGCGGTCGCCGCGACGAACTTCATATGGTTCACTCGAGTCGGTGTTGATTAAAAGGACCTTCAGCTCATCGCGGTAACCACTATCGATGAGGCCGGGGGTATTCAAACACGTCACGCCATGACGAAGAGCAAGACCGCTGCGGGGTTGGACAAACCCTGCATATCCACGGGGTATAGCAATAGCGATACCAGTTCCGATCAAGGCTCTTCCCCCACCTGGGGCGAGGGTCACATCTTCGTTAGCGACTAAATCTGCTCCGGCGTCGCCGGGCTTGGCGTAACTCGGCAAGGCGAGATCGGAATCGAGACGTTGGACTGGGATGGCAACCACACCGCGACTTTAGGCACAGTTAGTCGCTACTGCAGGCACCCCGTTTATTAGCTTCCGTCGGCCTACCATGATCTCATGCTTGTTTGGATGGATCTTGAGATGACCGGGCTTGAACCTGATCGCCACGTCATCGTCGAGATCGCCACGATCATCACCGACGACGATCTCGTAATCGTCGCTGAAGGTCCTGATTTGGTGATTCATGCCAACGAGGCACAACTTGCGGAAATGGACGATTTTGTAGTTGACATGCACACTAGTTCTGGGCTTCTTGAACTGATCGAGGTTTCCTCGGTGACTCTAGAAGAGGCCGCCCAACAAACGCTTGATTTTATAACGCAGCACGTAAAGAAAGCTCGGTCTGTTCCCCTTTGCGGCAATTCGATCGGCACTGATCGCCGGTTTCTTGCTGCCTATATGCCAGCGATCGAGGACTACCTTCACTACAGATCAGTAGATGTTTCGACGATTAAAGAACTAGCGCGGCGATGGAATCCTGAGGTACTTAAGAGTGTGCCTCAGAAACAAACGAGCCACAGAGCGTTAGACGACATTCGCGAGAGCATTACAGAGCTCAAGCATTATCGGGAACATTTTTTTAAGATGCCTCAAGAATCGAATTAAAATTAGATAACACGATAGGCTCACCCGAATGGATCGCCCACTACGTGAGGAGCAGCGACCTCCGGAGGACGGGATCGTAGAACTAGCCCCAAATGTCCGCCGGCTTCAATTGCCGATGTCCATGCCGGGTTTAGGGCATGTGAACTGCTACATCCTCGACGACGAACGCGGCGCTGCGCTAGTAGACCCCGGCTTACCGGGGCCTGCAAACTGGAAAGCTCTAATGAAGGGCTTGAAACAAGCAGATGTCCCCCCTGAACGAGTTCATTCGGTGGTGGTGACCCATAGCCACCCTGACCATTTTGGAGCGGCGGGACATTTCCACGAAAAATATGGGTGCGAAGTTATTACTCACCGAGATTTTCGGATGTGGTGGAACCTAGAAGAGGAAGATGACGAGCCACTTCAAAACGTTTCAGATGCCAACGAGAACGCCGGATTGCGCGATGACCCATTATTTGCCGAAATAAGCCCCGGACCTAAAGGACCTACGCCTTGGGGCGGCGAACGTTTCAAAATGCCTTGGCACCGCCAACTGGGTTACACCATGATGCGAAAGGGATGGGGAGGATCGTGGTTCTCAACTCCAAAACCTACGCAGCGTATTGAGGACGCTGACCGGATCAATCTCGCGCGTAGAGAGTTTGTCGCGGTTCACACCCCAGGTCACACAACCGATCATCTCTGTCTTTATGACCCTGAGGGCGGCTTGATGCTCTGCGGAGATCACGTCTTGCCGACCATCACACCACACATATCAGGGTTTGGTCCTGCCGCTGATCCACTCCAAGACTTCTTCGTTAGCCTCGACCGCGTGGCTGATTTTGAAGGTATCGAGCTCGGATTACCAGCTCACGGGCAACCATTCACCAATTTGCCCGAACGCGTTGAAGACATCAAACGTCACCACGAGGAACGGCTCAATCTATTACGAGAAGCCTCGGACAAACTGGGGAAAGCTTCAGTTCACAAATACATGAAAGAGCTTTTTCAACAACGTTCTTGGGGGCCCATGGCCGAGTCTGAAACCTTTGCGCATCTAGAACACCTTCGACGAATAGGCGAAACTGACGCCGATCGAGCGCCGAGCGGCGTGTTGGAGTATTCCTTCCACTAAGAACACCCGCCTCCGATTGAGGTTCACTCAACGTGGAAGCGCTCTTCGGGCCGGTTACCCTCATTTGTTGCATTGTTTGTGCATGTTCAGGTTTATTCGTTTGACCTGGTCTGTGTACTTGTGATGGCATTAACACTGCTCAACCCACGTAGGCAAGAGCCAACCAAGATCATGCGAACTTCTTTCCCATCAAGCTGGACATCTTCTTTAGATATATCGGCGCGCGCCCGTTGTGCCAGCGTCGTACCTAGCTCGCGCATGTCGACATGGCTCAATAACGGCTTCGCTTCTGTGCCCACCGGAACTTATTTCGCCGGTATCAAGCATCAGACGGGGCGGCCTTCGGAGGAGCAAATGTAGCTGTAGAAAGCACATTTCAAAATCCACCGAAAGGCCGCCGGTTATCCGGCGGCTTTTGTGCTTTTGGAAACACGAAAGAAACCGACCTCTATCTAGTAATCAGAAACAATCACGGAGAATCCAATGCTTGAGCTTCTAATTGAAACAGACGACGAATGGAACGTTGCTGGTCGCTGCAATGACAACAATGGGACATTGACCCACCTGTTCTTTTCCGATGACATAGGTCACCAAGCAAGAGCGAAGGCGATGTGTGCGAAGTGCTCGGTAAATGTTGAGTGTCTCGACGCAGCAATTACGCGCCGTGAGTTGTGGGGTATTTGGGGCGGCGAACTAATCGAAAATGGGCGCATCGTTTTAGGCAAGCGTGGGCGCGGACGTCCCCCCAAGGTTCCCCGCCCGTTCATTGCCGTCGATGAAGTTCCTGTACCACCGGAACTCATTCCGGCTTAGCCGAGCAAAAGAGAAGCAACCCTTACTTCTCTCCGCCGACAGACCACTGGCACGATTCTCGCTGAGGGCTTCCGAAACGGCCGCCCAACAGCATTCGAATCATCCGCTCGGTCGAGGAGCCCCCAGGCCAAATGTCTGGGGGCTCCAACGCGATCCGGATACGGTGACCCAAAACAACTGTGAACATTCGACCCGTGAGAGTGACATGGCCAACCAGTGGAGACGACTTTTAATTGGCGCACTCGCCATTTACGTCGTTGCTGCGTCAGTGTTCCTGGTAACAGGTAGGGGAGACTCTCAAGACCAGGGCAAACCAAAGAACACGGAACAAACATTTAACCAAGACCTGTATTCGTTGGAGTTCACGACATTAGACGGGGTAAAAACTTCTTTCGCCGACTACGCGGGGGCCCCACTCATTGTCAATTTTTTCGCCTCATGGTGCGCCCCGTGTGTCGAGGAGATGCCTGATTTCCAGCGGCTACACGAACGTCACGGTGAGCGGTTCCAAATAGTTGGACTTGCTGTTGAGGGCCAGCGTCCAGCACGTCGAATTGTCGAGTTAACCGGCGTTACCTACCCCGTAGGGTTGGACGACAGCGACCTCCTAGTGGAACTTGGCGGGGTGGCAATGCCAACTACCGTCTTTATCTCAAAACAAGGTGAGCTCCTCGAAAGCCACAGTGGCGTGCTCAACTATTCAAATCTGATCTCTCGTACAGAAAAACTTTTTAGCGATGAATGACGTCAACCTGGCCTTCGCCTTTACCGCGGGCATCGTTGCCACGATCAACCCTTGTGGCTTTGCGATGCTCCCTGCATACCTCTCCTACTTTCTGGGTATTGAGGCAAACTCAGATGGGACTCAAGGGGCGAGCATTGCTCGTGCACTCACCACAGGGTCCACTGTCTCTCTGGGATTCTTGATGGTCTTTGGAGTTGCCGGCGTATTAGTTTCGGCAGGTCTGACGGCTATCCGAGAAGTAATCCCTTGGGTGGCCGTCGCGGTGGGCCTGGCCTTGGTGATTTTAGGCACCGCCGTAACTGCCGGTAAACGTATCGACTTAGCGATACCAAAATTCCAAAGGGGGACTGGGGGCAAAGACCTGCGGTCTCTGCTCCTTTTTGGTGTTTCTTACGCTGTGGCATCAATCTCTTGCGGGCTTCCCACCTTCATTGTCGTGGTTTCCACCTCAGTCAATGGTTTCAGCTCTGGGTTGCTTGCGTTCCTCACGTATGCCTTAGGCATGGCGATCACATTGCTCTCGCTGACGGTAAGTTTGGCCTTAGCGCGTTCCTCGTTTCTTGAAAAATTACGTTCCCTAGTCCGGTTTGTTGATCGAACATCCGGATTGTTAATGGTGCTAGCTGGCGTTTATCTAGTCATGTACTGGCTAACTGAGCGCACCGGCAGTCCAACAAATTGGTTCATCGACGCGATCGAAAAATGGAGCGCGAATCTGAGTAACACAATCACTGATCTAGGAGGGATACGCACCGGGGTTCTTCTTAGTGTGGTCGTAGCCCTTGGCCTCATCGTCTGGTTGATTCAATTTGAGCCTGCGTCGTCAGATAGCTCACCTGAGAGACTGTGAAGATGGCGTTGCACCTGGGCGATCACGACTTGTTACAAACAGAGCAACCTTTCCGATCCCTGCTATCACAACCTGGGGTTAGTGAAGTGCTACAGCTTGGCTCACAGTTCGGATTCATGGCTTTTCATGGTGGATGGCTCGAAGAAGTCACCGATGACATAGCGAGCGCTGCAGCAGAAAGATCGGGAGCTTCTTATTATGGAGTACTCCAGGGACCCGATGATCAGTGGCATATCCCATCACATTTAGTCAACCCGGCAGAATCTGAGGCCCTAAATACCTTCCTCGGGCATGTGGAAGTCGTTGTTGCAATTCATGGGTTCGGTCGGCCTGATTTGCTTCGATCTGTTTTATTGGGCGGGAGTAACCGAGAGCTGGCTGAATTCGTTGCATGCCGCCTCATTGCCCATTTACCTCATTATGAAATCGTGCATGACATAGGCTCGGTACCACCGGGTCTACGTGGGCAACACGCCCGAAATCCAGTGAATCTCCCCCGGCGCGGTGGCGTGCAAATCGAGCTACCGCCACGTATTCGCGGGAAGAGTCCTATGTGGACTGGTTTCAAAGGTCCTGGCCGGGTCCCCCATCATGAAGCATTGATTGATGGGTTAGCGACCGCGGCCAACGACTGGTGCCGTCTTCATAGCGAGTTTTAGGTCTTATGGGGCAAGACGCTCCAAGGTCCACGTTTCACCAATTCGTGTATAGAGCAGGCGGTCATGAAGGCGATGAGGGCGCCCTTGCCAAAATTCGACCGTGTCCGCTACCAAAATGTAACCGCCCCAGTGCACTGGGCGTTCCGGCGACGCGCCTCCTAGTTCCGAGTCGAGTTGCTTCCATTTATCTTCAAGTTCTTGACGGTCTCTCACCGGATGGCTCTGGTTTGATACGACTGCCGAAATTTGTGATGCGCGGTCGCGACCAGAGAAATACTGATCACTGCTTTCGGGCTTCATTTTTTCTACTGTTCCCGTCAATCGTATTTGCCGCTCTAACTCCAACCAGCCAAGCAGAGCGGCAGCGGTTTCTTTTTGCGCCAGGTCGCGTCCTTTGCGGCTTTCATAGTTGGTGTAAAAAACAAAGCCCCCGTCGACATAACCACGAAGTAACACATTACGAAGCGACGGTTCTGACTCTTCATTGACCGTTCCTAGTGTCATCGCATTTGCGTTGTGGAACTTAAGTTCCTCGGCGTAAGTCATCCAAGCGTCAAAGAGATACATCGGGTCAGCGGGAGCATCAGCTTTCGATAATCCGTGTGCCATCAAGGTTTCTCGGACTCTCTTCAACTCATTCGATTCTGGCATCACTGTGCGGGCTCCGCTTCTCTACTAGGCACTATGCCATGACAACACGATCGGCGTCCGCTGTCATGGTTGCAGCAGTGGTCGGCGCAGGTTCTCGCTGGTTCCTCGGCATTTCAGTTGGCCAAGAGTGTGGGCTATTAGTGGCAAACATCGCCGGTTGCGCATTGATTGGATGGGCTTCTCACTCTCAAGAACAGAAGTGGGACCAGGTGTGGTTAACCGCCGGACTCTGCGGATCATTCACGAGTTTTTCTGGCTTGGCGGTTCAACTCGCTACAGGGCTCGAAGCCCAACGATGGTCATATGTTTCGCTCTGGGCCGCCGCATCGTTGCTTGGTTGCGGTGTGGGTTTTGACCTCGGTCGGTCATTCAGGGGCAGTCGATGACGATCCTGTTGTTCGTTCTCGCTGCAAGCTTCGGTGCAATAACCCGTTGGAAAATGACCAACCGTTGGGGACGTGTGGGTACCTGGGCGTTGAACATGGCCGGTGCATTGGGGTTGGGGTTTCTAACAGGGTTGGGTGGGACGTTGCTCACGATCGTGGGAACAGCGGGTATTGGCGCTCTCACCACGGTTTCAGGAGTAGCACGCGAAGTCTCTGCGTTGGCTTCAGTTTCGCGGCTACGCGCTGCCATGTACCTTTTCGTGACTCTTCTGACGGGCATCTGTGCGGCGTGGATTGGTGTTCATTGGGGGATGTGATCAAGAAGGTCCCGGTATGGAATCGAAACCCGTGTAGGGCCTAAGCGCTTCTGGAATCGAGACTGAGCCATCGACTTGTTGTCCGTTTTCCATCAGAAAAACGAGCGTGCGAGAGATAGCGCATGCGGTGCCGTTCAAAGTGTGGAGCAAGCCGGTGCCATCACCGCGATACCGGCTGCCCATACGTCGGGCTGAATAGTCCGTGTAATTGGAGCAAGACGTCACTTCGCGGTAGGCGCCTTCAGATGGCAACCAAACTTCGAGATCATATTTTTTCGCAGCGGCTGCACCAAGGTCGCCAGCCGCGACATTGATGACGCGATAGGGCAAATCGAGGGACGCAACAATTTCCTCCTGTATGGATCGGAGGGTTTCTAATTCATCCCAACTGCGTTCGGGGTCGCAGAATGAGAACATTTCGACTTTGTCGAACTGGTGAACCCTGAAAATGCCGCGGGTGTCTTTCCCATAGGTTCCTGCTTCGCGGCGAAAGCACGAAGAAAACCCTGCGTAGCGGATGGGTAAGGAGTCTCGTTCGAGGTGTTCGCCCCGATGAAGGCCGGCGAGAGCAACTTCAGAAGTCCCGATGAGAAACAGGTCGTCGCCCGCTATTTCGTAGACCTGGTGTCGATCTGTTGGGAAGAACCCGGCGTCAACCATCATCTCTTCGCGAACCAGTACAGGCGGGATTACCGGCACGAAGCTCTGTTTTTCTAGAAGATCAAAAGCGAATTGGACGAGTGCGAATTCAACT
>Ga0206680_10000034_pt1 | contig 52046 bp, 43 predicted proteins | sample M115012015metaG_FD_160124 | JGI IMG/M metagenome (GOLD analysis project Ga0206680, IMG submission 160124) | Ammonia-oxidizing marine archaeal communities from Monterey Bay, California, United States - M1 150m 12015 | ecosystem: Environmental > Aquatic > Marine > Intertidal zone | place: USA...
GTTGCAACGGCGGAAGTATTAAGGGCTGGTGATGAAGCCAGAAAAGGTGCGGCAGATGATGGGTCCGGCGGTTTAAAAACAATTGGACTTGCCAGTTTGGTTGGCGGTGTCATGAAGGTATGTCAACAGGGATTTGCCATGTGGCATGCAGAAATGGCCGGCGCTGCAGTGGTGGGCAAATCTATTTTTGGGATTGGAACCGATTTATCTCCAGCCTTGATTTCAGTGGGATATATTGTGGGAAGAAATATCGGAATCCTTGTTGTGGCTGGGGGATTGATTTCCTGGGCCATTGCTATTCCCATTTATTCTGCCATGGTGGGATTTGAAGGGGATGCTTTGGATTCCGCCTGGAATATCTGGAATTCTAAGATTCGATATTTAGGTGTGGGCGCCATGGTTGTGGGCGGTGTCTGGTCTCTCATAAAATTATTTAAGCCATTGGTCGAAGGTATCAAAGCCAGTCTGGATGCAGTCAAAAATCGTTCCAGTGATAAAGATGTTCCTTTGGAAGAACAGGACATGCCAATCAATTATGTAGTCATTGCACTTCTGGCGCTATTGGTTCCTGTTTTTCTCCTTTATTTGGATATAATTGGATCGGTAGGAATTGCCGCTTTATTGTCTGTTGTTATGATGGTGTTTGGATTTTTATTTTCTGCCGTGGCCGCCTATATGGCTGGTGTAGTGGGCTCATCTAATAACCCAATTTCTGGCGTAACAATCGCTACAATTCTATTTGCATCCCTATTATTATTTGCCATCCTTGGAACCGGCTCCGGGGTAGGCGCTGCTAGTGCCATAATGGTGGGAGCCGTTGTATGCTGTGCCGCCGCCATTGGCGGAGATAATCTCCAGGATTTGAAAGCAGGACATATTCTTGGTGCAACGCCGTGGAAACAGCAGGTCATGCAAATTGTGGGTACCCTGGCAGCCGCAGTTGTACTTGGTTTGGTTTTAGATATTCTCCATACGGCCTACACCATTGGATCTCCCACCCTTTCCGCCCCTCAAGCCACATTGATGAAGTCGGTTGCAGATGGTGTATTTACAGGAAATCTTCCATGGAATTTTGTTTATATGGGTGGTGTGATTGCTATCATTTTAATTCTAATAGATTTGAGACAAGAAAAAATCGGGTCTGACTTTCGGGTTCCTGTATTGGCCGTTGCTGTGGGTATTTATTTGCCTATCACCTTGACTGTACCCATATTTATGGGCGGAATGATTAACCACTTGGGTAAAAAAGCCGGTGGTTCCAAATCATCTGAAAAACGCGGACTCCTTATGGCATCCGGTTTGATTACCGGTGAAGCACTTATGGGTATTCTTGTGGCAGTACCAATTTTCCTCACAGGACAAAAAGACTGGTGGCCGAATTTTGACGGATTTGGATTGGTGGGACCAGCCTTATTTATTGGTGTAATATATTGGGTCTATAAATCGGTCTCTAAAAAGTAGATCGATGAAAATATCAGACAGCCTTCTGAAAAAACTTCCCAAAGTGGAACTCCATTGCCACTTAGATGGCTCTCTGCGTATAGAAACCATTTTAGACTTGGCCCAGCGGCACAATGTGTCGCTGCCAAGCTCTGAAGCTTCAGGATTGACAAAAATCCTCTCAATTGGGAAAAAACGGGGAACATTGGAAGAATACATCGCCCGCTTTAACATAACACTCAGCGTCATGCAGACACCAGATTCCCTCAAACGAATCGCCTACGAGTTGATTGAAGATGTGGCCGCCGAAAATATTCGGTATATTGAAATTCGCTACTCCCCTATTTTACATACATCCAACGGAATGACATTAGAGGAAGCGATCATTTCTGTTCGGGATGGACTGAAAAAAGGTGAAAAGGATTTTGGTGTAAGATCTGGTATAATCGTTTGCGGCATCCGGCATATTTCACCGGAAGCATCCTTGAAATTAGCTGATCTTTGCGTTCGATTTAAAAATAAAGGTGTGGTTGGTTTTGATTTAGCTGGTGCGGAAGAAAACTTTCCCGCCAAAGATCACCGGGAAGCCTTTTATATGATTTTGAATCATAATATCAATGCCACTATTCATGCAGGAGAAGCATTTGGGCCTACTTCCATTCATCAGGCAATTCATTATTGTGGCGCCCATCGTATTGGACATGGTACCCGTTTAAAAGAGGATAAAGACTTAATGCATTATGTCAATAATCATCGGATCCCTTTAGAGATTTGTCTCACATCCAACTGGCATACCTATTCGGTTCGATCGCTTAAACAACATCCAATGAAATTTTATTATGATCAAGGTATTCGAGTTACACTTAATACGGACAACCGTCTCATGTCTAATACAACACTCACCAAGGAATTTAAACTCGCCAGAGATTTATTTGGGTTTACCCTACATGACTTTCGTGAAGTGACGATTGTCGCCATGAAATCAGCCTTCTTGCCCCACCTGGTTCGGAAGGAAATGATTAAAAATATTGCGGTAGAATTTGAATCTGAATTTGGGATTTTACCGGAATATATTGAACAAGGATAATTTTATTATTACGATTCTTTAGATTTTATTTTATTCTTCGCTTTTTCAATTATATTGTGAGTCCACCGCTTAACAGGAGGAAATACACTGCCTAACAATAATAAACCGGAAATACCAAATATCCAGCCTTGGAAGATGGGAATTAAACCGCCCAGGAATCCAATGATGACCAAAACGACCCCCACAATTACTTTGATTAGTTTTATGATAGTTTTCATTCTCTGATGACCGCCACCTTTCCAATTGTGGCTGCACCACTTTTATCATAAACAGCGATAAGGTAAACACCGGTCCCAACCAGTTGGCCAGACGTATCTCGTCCATCCCAATATGCTTGATATCCTTGAACTTCTGAATTGGGGATAGATCGCATCACCTCTCCATTAAGGGTCATTATTTTAAGTGAACTTTCATCTTTTAATCCTTCAACAGTCATGGGTATTGAACTGGGGATACGAAATGGACTGGGGAAAATATTTACAGAATTATATGATTTTTTTTCTTCTGAAAAAGGAATGCGAATAACGCTGACCCCTTTATCCGTGGCAATATATGCTATTCCTTCGTCCTTATCAAAAGTCACATCATTCACATGGTTGGAAAGGAGATTGCTGTTGCTTTCATTTAACCCATTAATGTCGGGCCAATATTCGCCATTTTCAGTCACAACATGAATACCATCAAATTCGGAAGTCACCCATACATTTCCCCTGGGATCAAACCGAATTCGTGAGTGCGAATTAAAAACAACATTGGGGAAATAGGGAAATAATTCTCCATTGGTTCCAGTTGGACCAGTTTGGCTCACGGGATTCATATCTGATACCTGCAGATCTTTATGAATGAGTCCAATCGGCGTGAGAATCCATAATCGATTTTTGGCTGAAACATTTATATCCAACGGAACACGAATCGTTATCCCTGGATCCACACTTTCCTCTATCCATATCTCGCTGGTTGGATCCATCACATCGCCTGAATATTTATACATCACGAGTCCCGAAGGAGAACCTATCCAAATCTGATTGAAATTATCAGATGCAATGACATTGGAATTCTTCGATAAAATTCCCTCACTTTCATTGATGGAAAAGTGCCGAGACAAACTCCCATTGAATACACTGAGCGGCTGATTATAATTATTGCCGGACGTACTCCAAATGTTTTCCTTCCCATCCAGGGCAATTCCCGAAACAATATATACTTCATTCTCTGTCGATTGTGTTTTTGGAAAATAAAGTTGGTGTACATTAATACCATTCGATACATCCAGGGCAACAATACCCGCCGAGGTTGAATGGATTAATCCCATATACACATTTCCGTCTTTACCCAAAATCATCCTTGAAACACTATTTCCCAAATCGATGGGATTTTTTTCAAGATTCAACTGAGTAGAAAATTCATCAAATTTAGTAGAAGTTGAAAGATTTATCCATCCACTTAAAGAAATACCACTGGCGCTGGCCATAATAAGTTGATTATCAGACGTCATGGAAATAACCTGAGGCGCAGAAACAATGGGTTCATTTCCTGCAACATGATTCAAAGTTGACCCATCAAATTGAGCGAATCCAAGATTCGTACCGATGATAGTTGATGAATTGTTTATTTTAATATCGGAGAAATGAAAACCAGGATCTGAAAATTGTTTTTCGAACATATCTGTCCCAATTCGATAAATGGCAGAATCTGTAACAGCCATATAATCCAATAGTCCTCGAACTGCAATGGATCGAATCGTGCTAAACTCAGATTGATTTGTAACCAAAGGAACCGGTTTTTTATTCAATTGAATGGAATGAATTGCTTGGGAAGTCACCAAAACTAATTCTTCATTTTTTTCTGCCATGGCAATGATAGGCTGTTCAATTTCAGTATAACGCTTTTCCCAATAGATGAGATGCGTTTGATGTGGATTCCCTCCAATAAGTCCCAAATCTGTTAACAAAATAAGATTATCACCAAATTTTATAATATCATCAATATACCCAATATCATCCCGTCCATAAAAATCTCTATAATATGTTCTGCCTTTCGAATGAATAAATTCCATGATACCCCAAACACCGTTCTGCTTAACGGCACCATAAACCATATCTTTATAACTGACAAATCCTGATACAGCTTCTATATCCAATTGAAACCAATCTAATAATTTTTCTTCGTCTAAATTCCAGACTTGGACCCCTATATCACTCCCAATCCATATGAAACCTTTGGGTCCTTTATGGGCGGTTTTTAAATCTGTATCAACCAATCCCTGGTCTTTAGTATAGACTTTATAATTTCCAGAATTAAAATGATAGACGCCTAATCCGCCTTGGGTAGCCAAAATGATTTCATCTCCAGAACCGATGACAGATCTAACATTCAAAGATGAGGTGATAGATTTCATTTCGCCCACACGGACTTGTGATAAAAGAAATCCGAATGCTAAATAAAATAGGAAAATTTGTCGTATAAAATACCGCATTAAATGCTAAATGGTGCCGGAATAAAACAGAGGATAAAAATGATTAAACATGCATATCCCACCCGAATATTATTTTGGGATAGGGGGGCATGTATATCCTGAATTGGCGGGTGTTTTGTTGAGCGCATGAGAATAAGAATTAGAATTCCCCAAACCAGCCAATTCAACGAAAAGAAACTTAAAGGAATTAATGCAGAAAATGCGGCTTTTGCCATCCATCCCTGCTTTTCACCCATCATAGCATAGACCACATGGCCTCCATCCAATTGTCCAATTGGTAACAAGTTGAGCATGGTCACTAATAAACCTATCCACCCTGCAAATGCAATTGGATGCAGCATAATATCCTGATTTTCCAGTAATCCCGGATGGGTAATCCAGGTGAGGATTTTCATCAGAATGGAATCTCCCAACATTAACGCACCTTGCACATCCACTTTTTCGACAACTTCCGATAACCAAAGTCCAATGACCAATGCTGGGACAGCAATAATAAATCCAGCGATTGGTCCTGCGGCTCCAATTTGCAAAAGTGCATCCTTTCGATAAATGGGTGATTTAATTTTAATGAATGCACCAAACGTACCAATGAGAAACAGGAAGGGCGGTGCTGGAATAAAATAGGGTAATGTTGCATCTACTTTATGCTTCTGGGCATAAAAATAATGACCAAATTCATGAGTACCTAAAATCAGCATTAATGTTACTGAAAACGGAATTCCCTTCAATATTTCTATTGGAGACTCCCAAATACGAGCCCCTTCCATCATAGCGCCTGCAAGTAAAGTAGTAAAAACTGTCAGAAAAAATAAAATCCAATGAATCCGTGGAATCGTTGGAATTTTTAATATGACATTATCTTCCCTATCCTTCACTCTTAAGTATATGTCACCATTATTATTTTTAATGGAATAATAAATTTCTTCTTTTTTAAGTATAATATCTAAATCATTTTGTATGCTATCATTAATTAAATTCCCGACCGCCAGCCATTCGCCTTTGTTTGAACCGATTTGAGAAGGACGAAATTGTTCGTCCAATTTTTTTAGTAAATTTTGGAATTGTGTTTCATTCATGATTCTGGAATAAAAATAGAATGATAAATTACAACGAACGAAATAGGAATCGGTTTCAAAATATAGAAAAAACAGCCTTGAAATTCTGAACACTGACTTCCTGTGTTTATTGAAGGATGAGGTGTGAAGACTCTCAAACTATATTTAGCACTGAAACAGTTGCTTGAGATTCTTCCCCGAACATGTTGGGATCAGGATCACAATATGGAGGTTTCCTATTTCTTTATATTAGAGTGTTTCTCCTGTTTTTCTTTTAATAATTCATGCATGCCTAGACTCTGCATATCCAATGTAAGTTGGTTAATCCAATATTTGGTTTGAGTTACATATTGATCAATCACTTTTTGGGGTATTTGTTCCGCCTGCATATGAACAATAATCATGGCAGAAACAACTGGAACAAAATCCATCAATGGATCCTCATAAAAATGATCTAACTGACGAACTGTTTCCCGGGGTGTAAGATAATCAACCCGATCACTGTAAAGACTATCGGCAAATGCCTGTTTCTGTCCCCATGCTTTCAAATAATAATACAAACGGCCATCCAATATACCCGTAAGGTAAGCGGATTTTATTCGATAAGACATTTCAGGATTTCCTTCAACCCGTTTGACTACTTGCTCCCAATCGGTACCATCCCAAAGTAGTTTATTCTGCTTTTCCAAGATTTGACTCGACAAAACAAAGGGGAAAAAGATGGATAAAAATACGATCTTCATCAAAATCGATTTCACGGTTTCACTGCGTTCTTTATGGAGTATTTTTCAATCATAGTGTATATGAAATATGCAAAGCCGAAATGAGCCAATGCAACAACTTCTGCCGATAAAATATACCAAGGCCAGGGACCTAAATAATCAAGTAAGGAAGCTGTGGGTGGTTTACCCATGATCCAAAAGTAATTTGAATCCAGAGATAAATTAGTCACGAAGGCTAAGAGTAAAAATGCGTTTAATGCAATAAATGCTTTCTTCAGGCTCGCCAATGTTGGTTTCATCTCATAAACAACAACGGCATAAATCAAAGCGACTACCATGAGATTATGCCCTACAAAAAACCTAAAATAATGAAAATGGGGGAAATCCTGTGCAATATCCGGGGTAATCATTCCTTGAAACACACCTGACAATCCCCAGAAATATAGAATTTCAAAAATACGAAAATTACGTTTGATCATGACTAGTGGTAATAATAGGTTTGCCAATCGACAAAGGTGCACCGGTAAATGGAGACTGACATCAAAAGATCCCCCGATCCATTCTAAAATAACCCAAAGAGGATAATTCATACCCACCAATATCCCCAGAAATATACCAACTTGATGCTGGGAACTTTGGTTAAGGTGGTTTTTAGCAAACCAAGGGAGCCAAAAGACTAAAAATAAAAATAATAGAATACTTGCCCAATGGGATACCCCAAATAATTCAAAAGGAGTATATGTGTTTAAATATTCAGCGATTGCTGAACGCATAACAAATATTTATTCTTCTTTATTTTGGATTTTATTCTCTCCACCACCAATTTTCTGCAGCTGAACCATTGCACCTAAAAGCATTATGATAGCCAACATCCAAATATGATTGAAAGAATTTCCCGTCGATCGTTCCATCCACCCAAAGATAAAAGTCCCAATAGCCCCGAAAATAAAAACTAACCCTATACCGAGGCGAACTTTAACTTTTAAAGATTCATTCATGCATCAGACTTTTTATTTACAGTCTTTTTTGCTGGTGATTTTTTGGCTGTTTTTTTCTTCGATACAGGTTTTTTCGCTGTTGACTTTTTTGTTGCAGGTTTTTTCGCTGTTGACTTTTTTGTTGCAGGTTTTTTCGCTGTTGACTTTTTTGTTGCAGGTTTTTTCGCCGTAGTTTTTTTTGGTGATGCCTTAACTTTTGGCTCTGCTTTAGGAGCAACCTTTACACCGGGGTTTTTCCCAGATGCCGCTGCCGCAAGTTTTAATGCCTTTAGTCGCGCTCTATTCTTACGATGTTTTTTTGCTACACGTTTATGTTTTTTATTCATTTTCTTTCCTTTTAATTCATAAAATCTTATTTGAACAATTGGGAATTCCCCCTTTGCCTTCCCGTTAGTCGGGAGCAGGAAGGGAAACCACTCTTCAAGTTTTTGCGGGAACGCTTGGGAATCGAACCCAACTCCCCGTTTATCACGAGGACAACGGTGTTGAAGACCGCGAGGGGCACCAGCCTCCTAATCATTCCCATTTTTTCAAGCTACGAATTGCACAAAAAAACACTAAAATTATTACCGGTTCTTAGTGTTCTTAGGGGCTTATTCTTAACGAACCCGGTTATTCTGGGTTGTTTAAGACTCGGAAATCTAATCCAAATTTCTTTTTTAATTTCCGTCCAATTTTCGCTGCCGATGTTTTCGTTTCGAAACGCACAATTCGGACAGCATGAAGTCTTTTTCCATTGGAATTAACAGAATGAACTTCTGTCGCATATCCATTTCCCTGGAGCTGTTTTTTTAGACGATTAGCATTGTCAAATTTACCGAAAGCACCCACCTGAACTACCCACGGTTTTGGAATAATTTTGGGGACAATAATATTACGTGCAGCTTTAAAAAATTTAATTCGACTGCTTGTAGTACCCGGATCCAAACGTACCAATTTGGCATCATGGGCAGAATTGTCTAAACCGTCAATTCCATATTGCTTATAATTAAGACTTGGGTATAATTGTTTCATTACCTTTAATGTTGACTTTGCTAATTTTTCTTCCCCTGTTGCAAGGAAGGCATTAACCATTAGATCTAATGCCCTTTGATGATGATCTCCTTGAGGATAATTGGATAAAACTGATTTGAACTGGACGCTGGCTTGAGAGTATAACCCCCGGGAAAATAAGTATTCACCAATCTTCATGGCAGATTTAGATGCAAAATTTGATTCGGGAAAGTTCCCAATCAAATTTTTGAATTGGACCAATGAACCATCACCATTTTCATTGATCATGGCCTGGAGAAAATAGACACCGGCCTCATTGGGATATCGATTCAATAATTCTGGAAGTGTTTCCCTGACTTCATCCATTCTACCCTTTTCAAGCAGGGTTAAATATAAATCTATATTTTGGGCGGATAAATGCCATCCCCAGAGGATAATTATCAGGATAAATCCACGTTTTTTCATTTCTCATCTTCACGAGTTAGTAATTGAATTATGTCATCGATTTGATTTGATAATTCATGGGGTTTGGACACATGAAGAGACAACTTTAATCGCATTAACCGAGCATGAATAGAACCATTATTTTTAGTTAGAGCATCTTCAACAAGCGTCAAAGCATTGCTATGTTCCCCTTTCTCTTCCAGCACATTGGCTAATTTTGCTAACGCATTTAAATTGGCGGGATCTTCGTCAAGAATACGTTCATAAAACTTTTCGACTTCACTGAAACGCCCAAGGTCAAATAATGCCGATTCAATTTTAGAATACACTTGTCGTCCTTCATCCGGGTTAAGTAATGCAAATTTCTCCCAATTTTCGATAGCCTTCAACAAGTCTCTGTTTTCTGCAAATAAATTTCCCAATCTTAAATAGGGTAATCCAAATTCTGGCGCCGTTTTTACAGCTTTATAAAATAGTGCTTCCGCTTCCTTTTGTTGACCTTTTTCTAATTTATCCATCCCCTGATACACCAAAAACCGTGCAATTTGATTTGGATCTTGAGACTGTTTCAACTTTTGAATTGATTTAGTGATTTGTGTCGCCTGATCCCAATTGCGTTGGTTTTCAAAAATATCAAGTAAAAATTCGTTAGCCCATAAATTTTTTCGATCCAGTTTTAACACCAACTCAGCCTCACGCTTCGCTTTATTCAAATGTCCAATTTGCTCAAAATCAAGAGCTAGTGATTGATGAATATCTCGACTTATGTCATTATTCAGGTTAGGCCTTACGGTAAGAGATTGGTGAATCTTTACCGCTGCTTGGGTATTGCCTTCTTCTCTTAAAATATCTCCCATTTGGAGATAGGCATCAATATGATTTGTGTCTTGTTTAACCACATCTCGTAAGTGCTTTAGGGCCGTGCGTGTATCTCCTCTAACCATGGCATTCAAAGCATGGGTATATATGGACTCCGTACGCTTTTGTTTTTTGGGCCTGTAAAAATAAAAAGTAAATCCTCCCGCTACTATGAGCACAAGGATTATCGGTAAAATCCAGTTCAATGAATGTCTTCTCCCTCATCAGTGTCGTATATACCCTCATCGATGGCTACATTTCGAAGATCGTTCAGTTCATCAGATAGTCGTCTATTTTTGGTTTTTAACGAACGAATTTCCGTTTTACTAGATAGAATATTGGTTACGGCAACACCATAACCTATTAAAATACCAACCGATAAGGCCCCAAGCATTATCATTGCTACTTGGACATTTTCATATTGAGCAAAAACCAAATTCACCGAGACCACTTTGGTATTCTGCATTAAAAAGACCAAAACCAGTATGAGTACCACCAACCCAGCAAATATTTTAACCAGTTTCATCAGGCTGCCTCCATTTCTTGAATTTGAACAATTTCTCCATGCAATGTAATCCCGCGAGCATCCATGATTTTTACAGGAATTAAATCTTTAATTTTGGAGTTCTCTTTATTAAAGACCACCCACTTGTTAGCATCTGTCCGACCAGCCCATTGTTTTTTAGACCGTTTACTTTCTTTTTCCACCAATACCATTTCCACCCGTCCGATTATTGTTTTATTTCGAAATAATGTATGTTTCTGTTGCATTTCTATCAGGCGTTCCAATCGGTGCTGCTTTTCGTCCTCCGGCACGTGATCATCAAATTCTGCTGCTTTCGTCCCCGGCCGTGATGAATATTTAAAGGTAAAGGCTGAATCAAATTTTACTGCTTCCATCATATCCAAAGTTTCCTGGAATTCAGCTTCATTTTCACCAGGGAATCCCACAATAATATCCGTTGAAATTCCTACATTTGGCAGCGTATTTCGAATTTCGTTCACTCGGGCCAAAAATTGATCTTTCGTGTAAGTACGGTTCATACGGTTGAGCACTTCATCATTCCCCGCCTGCAAGGGTAGATGAACATGATTACAAATATTATCATGTTTGGCCATGACATTTAAAACGTCTTGAGTCATATCTTCAGGATGAGGTGACGTATACCGAATACGTTTTAATCCCGGAATTTGGGCGACAGCATCCAATAATTCATGAAAGTTATGACCTTCATGAAGATAAGAATTTACATTTTGTCCTAAGAGCGTCACTTCAATAAATCCATCAGAAACCGCCTTGGCGGCCTCTTGAATTATACCTTCAACACTCCTGGAGCGTTCTCTACCGCGAGTGAATGGCACAATACAAAATGTACAGAACTTATCGCATCCCCGCATGATAGAAATCCATGCATTGATTCCTTCATTTCGGCTTGGAAACATATCATCATATACTTCAAAACGAGAAAGTTTAGTATCCACTAAATGGGATGATTCATTTGATCGTTCCCGAATCATTTCTGGTAATCGGCGATAGGAATCGGGGCCCAAAACTATATCAACAAATGGTTTTGATTCCAATATATCCTTTTTCAAATTTTGGGCCATACAACCCAATACGCCAATAATTGTTTTGGGATTTTTCCGCTTAATCTGGTGATAATACCCTAAACGTGAGTGCACTTTATCTTCCGCGTGTTCCCGAATAGCACAGGTATTAACAAAAATTGCATCTGCTGTATGAATATCCTTAGTTTCAGAAAAACCCTCCCGGGTGAGAAAGCCAGAGACCAGTTCAGAATCAGCCACATTCATTTGACAGCCATATGTTTCGATGAAGTAAGATTTACTCATGGTATTGACTTGAAAATTACTGTGAGAGATATAGAGGAAAAAAGGCTTACTTCAGGTAGCCGGAGAAAAAATAATCCATGGGATTTTGGGGTGCGCCATATTGATGAACTTCATAATGAAGATGGGGCCCGGAAGCTCTACCGGAATTCCCAGATATGGCAATCAACTCCCCGCGTTGCAATTGCTGTCCCCGTTTAACTTTTATTTTTGATAAATGAGCATAAATTGTTCGATATCCATTTCCATGATCAATTTTAATGACTTTCCCAAAACCACCCTCATTCCCTGCAAACTTCACTTTACCTCCCGCCGGGGAGTAAATTTTAGTGCCCGTATTTACTGCAAAATCCAAACCGTAATGAAATCGAACTTTCCCGTTAAATGGATCTTCCCGATATCCAAATCCAGATCCCATATACCCTTCCTGAACCGGACGAATAGATGGAACGATTTTTAAATTATCCGAATGATCGCGCACGGTGTTGAACATCGAATTATAACTTTGCAATTCCAGTTTAACTTTTCTTGATAAAGCATCTACATCCATTTCAATATCTGAAATGAGGGAAGTCACATGGGGAGTAATCCCATCCAAATTTATATTTTTATTTTTAGTGCCGCCGATACCCATTTTACGAACATCTTGATCAATCTGAGGTAATCCGGCATAAGTTCTGATGGCCAAATCCTTTTTTTCTATTATGCCCACTTGTCCAGATACATCTTTAAGTTGTGTCTGCAAATCAACCAATGTTTGTGTCAAACTTTGATAATTCGCCTGAACATCCTTCAACTTCGTTTTGTATAAAATTCCCGTAAGGGCGTCGGCACTGAGAAATAGTGCGATAGAAATAAATATGACAGCTATTCCTGAAACCGTCAATAACTTTCGACGGGAAAAATGGAAGTGCTGCATTCCCGAATCGCGTTCGGAAACAATGATATAATTATGATATTTATTGGATTTTTTCTTTTGACGAAACATGGTTTATCCGTCCTTCTCAGTTTTGCAATTTACAACAAATGACCATCATTCTTCAACATGGATCATTTAGGGTATATTTTGAGTAAATGGGAACGTGTATTATGTCTGAGTTTTTGCAACCCTTTGGTTTTAATCTGCCGAATTCTTTCTCCTCGCGATCATCTAAAAAGTGCAATACATTTAAAATTCCCTCCTTTAATGATTCAACGATTACCTTCTTTTCTGGACGGTCATCCTCTGAGGTAATGAAGTCAATCCGGGTGGCCATTGAATCTTCAAGGGGAATACCATATTTTTGGATTTTTTTGCTACCGCAATTAAATACCTTAAATTGTGAGTCACCAATTCATTAATCGCATTTGTAACACAGGATTTTGCACGTTGGGTCAGGCAAACTTTTTCCACATTCGACAGAGGTTCCAAATCCTTGATTTCCTTTAAATAATTGGGTGAGCGCTGTTTTTTGTATATATGAGGTGAGCATAGACGGAGACAATGACTTTATTCTTATTCAGAACTTTCTGATGATGCAGAATCATTATCTATATCCAATTTTTCATCGGTTGAACTTTCTATTAATTCTTCCTCAGAAACGTCGCTATCCTGAATATTATATTCCTCTTTTATTCGATTAATTTCATTTTCCCTTTCCAAAACATCATTGGAAATAACATTAATTTTTTCTACATGAATAAAAAATTCTGAATTACCGGTAAAATTCACCATATTATCATCCTTCGCTTGCTCGTAAACCAATTTTCCTAGTGCTTCTTTTTCTCCGCGAATTTTCCGATTGAGTTGGTGAATATCCAGTTTGATTTTGCTTATTTTGGTTAATTCTTCTGTTTTTGCAACGGCTATTTTGCTCACTTCTTCTGCTTTTTCAACAGCAGCAGTACCCCATTCTTTCATATTATCTTTTAAGTCATCCCATAATTTGGACATAATCTTCTCGCTTTTGTGTTAAAATAGTGTTGGAATTTGAATGATTAATCTTTTTTCAGCAACATATTTGCTAAATAAAATATGCCGGAACCAATAATCAATGCGTTGAGTTCCAACATGACATTATTTTCACGAATACCCCAAAGTAGTCCCGATAGTAAAATAACCATAGAGACCACCTGAATACTTCTAAGTAGGACGTACTTCATATCGATACCCGTGATTTATCCAACGCAGTATATTTTTAAAGTTCCAAGCATATGCATCTGCTAATACAGATAATGGATTTGAATTTTCTGAAAGTTTTATTGCCAATCCAGCCATTCGTTTATCACTCAATTGTTCATACATCATACGGTTAACAAAAGACAGACGCCGTTTTTGATTCAATTCTTTTACAATTATCTGCGAATCATTCTTTTTTCCAATAATGGATAGTGCTGCCGCCTGACCAGACATCATGGACATCCGGATTCCAAATCCAAATAAATAATCCTGAAAACCACCTGCTTCACCAATTTTGTACGGCTGATGCATCGTGCCAAAGGGGAGAGAAAAACTGCCGCGGCTTCCAAATGTTATTTCATTTGATATCGATATTCCAATCGAATTAAAATAATCGCGCGTGTCTTCAAGAAAATTAATCGAGCATTTTATTCGCTTTTTAAATGCCGTAGCTAAAGTTCCCTTACCATTGATAATAATAAGGTACGCATACCCTTTCGGTGCAAATTGGCTTCCTAAAAGTAAATGAACCTGATTCTTTAATTTTGTATTAAAATTTATTCCACGAATATATGCTGCTGCTTTTCTCGAACCTGTTGCGATTATATGACTATTCTCAGGCCCTTTTTTACCCAATTCAAACCGAACGCCAATTTCTTTGCACTGACGGTATAATTGATAATCCAAATCATTAATACCACTCCCCCGTTTTACCATATAAAAAAATGGATGGTTATTTTGGATGGTGATTGGTTTCCCAAATAGCGTATGGACGAAAAACCTGGAAATCGGGTAAGTTGTTACATCATTAAAATTAAACCCAGATTGTTTAAAAAATGCCGGCACTTTTCTGGAAAATATCCAATTATCTAATCCTTCATAATCTCCATGGCGTCCTGCACCCACTTTGCATTCTTTTTCAAATATGACAGGATCAAATCCAGCCTTTTTTAATTGAATCGCTGCCGTTAAACCTGCCGGACCTCCACCTGCAATATGAATCGAATTAGATGAACCAACAATCAAAGCAAATCAGCAATGCAGCTGCTGGACCGAAATAATTTCCGGCAAGTCTTGTAAATCATTTAATATATTTTCCGCTACAGGATTATCAACCCGAATCACGGCAAATGCTTCACCATCATTCATTTCACGACTTAATAAATATGCACCAATATTCACATTTGCTTTTCCCAACATGGTGCCCACTTTTCCAATGACACCTGGAACATCATTATTTCGGGTAAAAAGCATGGTACCGTAAGGTGTCACGTCGAATTCATATCCCAGTATATTTACCAACCTGATTTGATTCCCCTCAAAAATACTTCCATGGATTTCTGTGCTATCTGAATCTCCCGTCACCTTGGTTCGAATCAAATTGGTATATGAACCACAATCAGACGTATAGCTATGTTCAATACCAATGCCCAATTCAATAGCCAGCGTTTCTGCATTAATATAATTAACCCGATCAGGAATGCGGTCATTGAGTAAGCCTTTTAGAAATGCCAAAGCTGCCGGTTTCGCTTCATCCATGGTGCCAGCACATTCCACGTGGACTTTTTTAATTGCCCTTGTATGTAGCTGTCCTTGAAGTTTTCCCATGGTTTCTGCCAAGTCCAGATTAATTTGAATTTCTTTCAGTTTTGCCAAATCAGAAATTGGCATATTCAATGCGTTATTTAATTTTTCATGAATTAAATAATCCCGAACTTGTTCACATACGGCCATGCTCACCCCTTCTTTCGCTTCCTGTGTCGACGCACCCAAATGAGGGGTTAATACAATATTCGGTGCTTTCACCAGTGGATTGGATGTCTCTATCGGTTCGGAGGTAAAAACATCAATCGCAGCACCACCGATTTTTCTTTCAGACAATGCTTTTGCCAAATCGATTTCATTAATAATACCGCCGCGTGCCACATTGATAATCCGTGCTGATTGTTTCATGGATGAAAGACGATCATAATCAAAAAGGTCTCGCGTACCATCTGTTAATGGTACATGGACGGTAATAAAGTCCGATCGTGTAGTTAATGTATCCAAATCAACAATGTTAACTTCATCTGGATTAAACATATCCTGATTCATGTAGGGGTCATAGCCCAGAATTTTCATTCCAAAGGATCGGCATCGGCTCATGACTTCCCGACCAATTTTACCCATACCCACAATGCCCAATGTTTTATTACGAAGTTCCGTTCCAACCAAGGCATGTCTATTCCATTCACCACTCTTCATACCCCTATCTCCAACAGAAATATTCCGGGAAAGGGTCAGCATCATGGCCACCGTATGTTCGGCTGCGGATATGGTATTGACGTCCGGCGTATTCATGACCACAATACCACGACGGGTCGCAGCGGGAATAGCAATATTATCTACACCCACACCGGCGCGGCCGATTGCTTGAAGTTTTTCAGCCGATGCAATCATATCTTCCGTAATTTTTGTTCCGCTGCGGATAATCCAACCATGCACGTCCTTGCATGCGTCAGTTTTTTCTTCCGGTGTACCCTTTGGTAGGTTGACCACTTCAAATTTGGCTTCATTCAAAACGGCCATCCCGGATTCAGTTATTGGGTCTGATACAAGAATTTTCATCATTTTTTATCCTTGCTCCGATCGAATGAGATTCAGAGCAGATCCAGCTTTAAACCAGAATATTTGTGCTCCATTATAGGTATGATTGCATTCAATGGTATCCGTCGAACCGTCGCCATGCGTGACAGATAAATGGAGTGATTTCCCCGGTATAAATTGATCCAAATCCACAAAATCAAAAGTGTCATTTTCCTGAATTAAATTATAATCACTTTTGTTTGAGAATGTTAATCCCAACATGCCCTGCTTTTTTAAATTTGTTTCGTGAATTCTGGCAAAGGAACGGACCAATACAACTTTTACACCGAGGAATCGTGGTTCCATAGCTGCATGCTCCCGGGATGAACCTTCCCCATAGTTTTCATCACCCACCACAATGGTCGGCACTTGGTTGAATTTATAGTCTCTTTGAACATCGGGCACTGTTCCATATTCCCCGGATAATTGATTTTTGACAGCATTGGTTTTTTCATTAAAATAATTCACAGCTCCCGTGAGCATATTATTGGAAATATTATCCAAATGTCCTCGAAATCGCAACCAGGGGCCTGCCATGGAAATATGATCCGTGGTACACTTCCCCTTGGCTTTAATGAGTAATTTCATTCCAGTAATATTTTGTCCATCCCATGGTTCAAATGGGGTTAAAAGCTGGAGCCGTTCCGAATCTGAATTCACCACTACTTCAATAGTTGATCCAATTTCTGCTGGTGCCTGATAACCCAAATTTTCCACTTCAAACCCTTTGGCGGGTAAATCATCCCCGGTGGGAATTTCTAATTTTATTACGTCGCCATTTTCATTGGTGAGTGAATCCGTAACTGGATTAAATGTCAAATCCCCTGCAATAGCAATGGCAGTGACTAATTCCGGCGAACCGACAAATGCATGGGTATTTGGGTTCCCATCAGCCCGTTTGGCAAAATTTCGATTAAAAGAATGTACAATTGTATTTTTTTCTTCTGAATCTGCACCTTGCCTGTCCCATTGGCCTATACAAGGTCCACAGGCATTGGCAAATACGCTGGCACCCAGCGCCTCAAATGTATTAATAAACCCATCACGAGCGATGGTATATCTCACAAGTTCAGAACCAGGTGTAATGGTAAAATCTGCCTTTGTTTTCAACCCTTGTTCCACAGCCTGTTTCGCAATAGATGCAGATCGAGAAATATCTTCGTAAGAAGAATTGGTACAGGACCCAATCAAACCCACTTTAACATCCGTTGGCCAGCCATTTTCTGCTGCAGCTTGCGCCATTTCAGAAATAGGCGTGGCCCGATCCGGCGTAAAAGGCCCATTCAAGTGAGGTTCTAATTCGGATAAATTAATTTCCACTACCTGATCATAAAACTGTTCAGGATTTGCATATACTTCATCGTCGGCTCTGAGATATCCCGCAATACCATCGGCAAGTTTAGCTACGTCTGATCGACCCGTTGCGCGGAGGTACTTTGCCATATGTTCATCATAACCAAACATAGACGTGGTGGCCCCAATTTCAGCACCCATATTGCAAATGGTCCCTTTGCCTGTGCAGGACAATTTATCTGCACCTTCACCAAAATATTCCAGAATGGCATCGGTGCCGCCTTTTACGGTAAGAATTCCTGCCACTTTTAGAATCACATCCTTGGCAGATGTCCAGCCACTTAATTCCCCTATTAATTTTATCCCGATCAATTTAGGAAATTTCAATTCCCAGGGAAGGCCCGCCATCACATCCACCGCATCAGCACCCCCAACCCCAATGGCCACCATACCCAGACCACCGGCATTTACGGTGTGACTATCCGTACCGATCATCATTCCACCAGGGAATGCATAATTTTCTAAAACTACCTGATGGATAATTCCGGCACCGGGTTTCCAAAAACCAACCCCATACTTATTGGAAACCGATTCCAGGAAGTCATAGACTTCACGATTGATATCTTTGGCCATATCTAAATCTGTATCTGCACCTACTTTGGCTTGGATCAAATGGTCACAATGGGCTGTGGAGGGCACAGCTACTTTATCTTTCCCTGCCATCATGAATTGGAGCAATGCCATCTGCGCAGTGGCATCCTGCATGGCCACGCGATCCGGATCGAAATCAACATAAGATTTACCTCGAGTATGAACTTCCGTAGCATCCCCTTGATATAGGTGACTATATAAAACTTTTTCTGCCAGAGTCAGCGGCCTGCCAACGACTTTTCTCGCTGCATCTACCCGCCCCGGAATGCGGTCATAAACTGCTTTAATCATATTGAGGTCAAACACTGAAAATCCTTTCAAATAGATTGAATCATTACAAAAATTTAGAAATTTGTTAAGAAAAAGAGTATGAAATTACATTGTACCACCGTCGGAAACAATTTCAATACATGATATAAAATTGGAATTATAAAAAAATATTCATGAAAATGACTTCTATTACTACCTCATCATTTCCCTAAATTTTATACTCATGAATCGCTATATTAAATTGCTATCCCTTATTTTCGTCTCTACAATTCTCATGGCAGAAACAAAGGTGACAATCCTTTCTTCTTCGCAAGATAGATTGGTCATCCAATTGACATGTGATCTTGAAACGCCAGAAGACCTTGCACCCATTGATTTCCTAATTGGTTTATCCAACACAACCTTACCCCAGATATCAACCCAAGCAGAACAAACCTCTAACCATTTTTTTAATGATATCCGCTATCATAAAACGGAATGGATCCACCAGCAGCAAGTGAATGGCCTTCATACAGGGACGCTGCGAATTAGTCCTCAGTCGGGGGAAAAGGATTATCATACCATCCAGACAATTACGATTCATTTGAATGGCAGGGGCAATCAAAAATCAAGAATTACCCCAAATCAACAAAAACTTCTATCTCCAAAAATCGCCAATTGGACTGTGGCAAAGAACTGGATCAAACCGCGAAAAAATTCATTAGCTAAAATTCAAAAACTTCCTGATGGCCATTGGATTCAAATGATTCTTCCAAAAGATGGCATATATAAAATATCGGGCGAGGAGTTACTTAAACATATTTCATCATCCAATAATTTTGACCCCCGAAGTATCATGCTGTTTACAGGGTCTGCTTTTGGGCGGGATCGGACCTATAATCTGACCCAAAAAATATCTTCCAATGTGACCATCCCGGAGAATCTGTTGGAGTTACCTATATCTATCCAGGGGGAATCAGATGGAAATTTGGAGAATAATGATATTCTTTATTTTTACGGACGGGGGGCCAGTGGGTTTGATCAGGATATTGATAAGATTCATTGGCATCAAAACCTTTATTTTACAGAATCCACCTATTGGCTCCTAATTCCATCCAATACATCCTTAAGAGGGAAACGGGTCAAAACAGGTAATATTGTTTCTGATGGACCTTTGGATGTGACCTATGGGGTCTCCTACCTCCATTTTGAGACAGATCTTGTCAATCCACAGGAATCGGGCTTGGCCTGGGGGAATACCTTGATTCGGCAAGGGGGATCATTTTCACAAACAGTTGCTTTGGTTCAACCAGTTTTGTCTACAACTGCCAGTGGGACTTTTGGATTGATTGGAAATGAATTAGTTTCAACGCGCTATGGTAATACAAAACATGAAGCAAAACTCACACTGAATTCTCTGGAATTGAAATCGATAAACTGGTACAACCTCGGGTTAAAATCAGGGAATTTCTCTATTCCCGCTGGTGCACTTTCTCATGGATCTCAATCCTTTCAAATCGAAAACAATTCTGATAACCCAAACTCAGAACCATACTTTGACTTTTTAACTTTATCCTATATTCGGCAATTGACCTATGTAGACCCCTTCGAATTTTTCTCATCCGTGGTAGATAATGACATGACTTTCAATATTTCTGGTCCAAATCTGAAAGTGTGGAATATTACCAATCCTGTACACCCAGAGAATGTACCTATTACCCATCAGGATGATGAAACTCGGATGCGGGTACCGCTCCCGGCAGATTCGTTACAGCGGTTTTACGTGTTCAATGTGGATGACGTGCCAACCGTTCCCGTTATTGCGCCCTATGGTCCCGGTGATTGGGATTTGATTCGAAACACCACTTTGGGTGCAGATCATTTAATTATAGGACCTCAAAAATTTTCTTCACCTTCTCTCCCATTAATAGATCATCGCGGAAATTCATTATATGTGAATTTAGAATCGATATATCGTGAATTTTCCGGGGCTAATGAGGATCCTGTTGCCATTCGCCACTTTTTACAATGGACACAGGAAAATTGGTCGCAAAAGCCCTCAACCGTCCTTTTCATGGGGGATGCAGATTATGATTACCGAAATATCACAGGTCAATCAAAAATGCAAGTACCCACCATCGAAGTGGGGACGAATTATTCTCACGCTACAGACGATCGAATGGTGTCTTTCAATGGGGTCATCCCGGAAATGGCCACGGGTCGATTCCCAGCTCGAACTCCGGAAGAAGTCTCTGACTTCGTGGAAAAGATCATCACATTTGAAACGGCCATGCCCGGTGGATTGTGGAAACAACGAATTACGCTGGTGGCCGATGATCCCGCTCGACCGGAAAGAGAACCCTATGAATTATCAATTGGCAAAAGTCATACACTCAATTCTGAACGCCTGACAAAAACGATCCCTGGTTTTATGGAAATAAAAAAACTGTATATGGTGGATTATCCTGAAATCAGTGACGGCTCAGCATTTGGAGTGGTAAAACCCGATGCGACTCAGGCATTGTTTGATCAAATTGCGGCGGGGACGGCCATGATCAATTTCATCGGGCACGGCAATCCAACCCAATGGGCGCAGGAAAAAATGCTCATTTTGAATGAAGAAAGAAACGATATCCAATTCATGCATGCAGAAATGAAGCTTCCCCTCTGGATTGTAGGTACATGTAATTGGGGGCATTTCGACCAAATTGGATCAGAATCATTCGCTGAGGAATTAATACGAACACCCATGGATGCTGCATCTGCTGTGATTACAACCACACGGGGTATTACCGTATCCAGCAATATTCAATATTTAGAAAAGGTTTTTTCAGCTTTTTTTCCAGATAATGGCGTCACGGATGCTACGTTGGGAATGGTGCTTCAATCGGTTAAAACCGGCGGCGCTGATGGTGAACTATTCCATCTATTTGGAGATCCAGCCATGAAATTACCCATTCCATCTCAAATTGTGAAAGATGCATCCGTAACACCGGACACACTTGCTACTTTGGCGGTAGGTACATTAAGTGGCACCAGCCCATTTTCCGAAGGGAAGGGATATTTGGTTTTTGAAGATGGACCCACCTCCTTTAACCAATCGTTTAATTTTGCATCCCGGAAAGAAGAAATTACCTATATGAAATCGGGTCCGACCCTTTTCCGTGGATCGTTTACTTTTGAAGACGCAACATTGTCCCCACAATTTCGAGTCCCAAAAGATATCACCTATTCACAGCAGCCTTCCAATGTTCGATTTACAATTACATCCAGTTCCGACGAAGAAGCCATTGGCGCTGTAACCAATATTCAACTAATGCTTGGGACGCCTTCGAATGACACTGAAGGTCCCATTATAACGTTTGAAACGGGATCAGGAAGAATGCTCCGTAACGGAGACCACATTCCTTCAAGTGAAAAATTAATTATTCGCTTATCCGATCCTCTGGGGATCAACTTGACAGGTGAAAAAGGGCATCAACTCTACTTATTTAATCCTGATGTTGATGAAACAACTTTGGCTATAGATCTATTTATTTATGACGTGAACAGTTTGAATACCGGAACTATTCAATATAAAATTCCTGACGATTTGGACCAATTATCATTAGATGTGAGTGCATGGGACAATGCCAATAATCCAACGGAGACGGGAATTAGTTTAACCCTGTTGAAAACCAAAAAGTTGAGCCTCCTTCATGTATTCAATTTTCCCAACCCATTTGCCTTTGAAACCCAATTTACATTTGAACTAACCGCCGGTGCTGAGGTATCCGTGGACATTTATACATTGGAGGGCCGTCGAATAAAATCCATCCCAACGGATTACTTTTCAATCGGATACCATCGAATTTCCTGGGACGGCAGAGATGAATATGGGGGATTGCTTGCCAACGGCGTGTATATATATAAAATGACTGCAGCCGACGGTGTCCAAACAATAAACCATATAGGCCGATTAGCGGTATTTCGATGAAACAAATGAGGTCAGCTGCGATTGTTCTTGCCTCCGGATCCCCACGGCGAAAACAATTACTGGAACAAATTGATTTAGAATTTCTGGTGATACCCAGTCAAGTTCACGAAGACTTCGATCTTGATCTCTCACCAGAAAAATTTGTAGAACATTATGCGAAAGAAAAGGCAAAGGATATTGCAAAAGCACATCCGGATAAATGGATAATCGGTGCGGACACAATTGTGGTTTTTAATGCTGAAATCTTAGGAAAACCAAAAGATCGAGACGATAGTTTTCGCATGCTCAAAATGCTTTCCGGAAATACACACCAAGTATTTACAGGCGTCTCTATTCAACAGTCAAAAATGCAAGTCAGTGATACATTTCATGAATACACAAATGTTACATTTAATACTTTAGATGATATGGTTATATCCTATTATATTGATACTTATAAACCATTTGATAAGGCAGGAAGCTATGGGATCCAAGATTGGTTTTCTGTATGTGTCAATCACATTGATGGTTGTTTTTATAACGTGATGGGGTTCCCCCTCTCTATGTTTTATTCCCGATTTTCGGCACTGCTAAATTCCAACGGATAGCCATCAGCTATGTGCTTTAGTTTCTAAAATAAAAACAATATAAAAAGAGTTTTTCGGAAGGAAATCCTGCATGTAACTTTTCGGCTCAAATGTCTGAGTTTTACAAAGAATTAAAGTCAATTCGAGAAGATCAAGGAATCGATCTTGAAGAAATCCATATTAGGACAAAGATCAACCTCAACTATCTTCGAGCCATTGAGGATGGAAATTTTGACCTGCTACCTCACACTTATGTTCGGTTGTTCATTCGTGCTTATGCAACAGAAATTGGTACTGATCCTGATGAAATCGTAAGTAATCTCGAGGCGTTTTTAGGAAATAAAACTGAAAAAATAAGTCGAAAAAAGAAGGATCAATTACCTGAAGAAGGTCCAGCCAAATTGACTGTTGAAGATGATGGTAATGTTCAGTCTCGCACAGGGACCCCACAATTTATTCGATCACAAATGATTAAAGGAATTACCCTGGTTCTCATCCTCCTGTTTGCGATTTATATCATAAACATTATCAATGAAGAGAAAGCAGTCAATGCGCCTGTTGAATACCCCAGTGATTTTTTAGATGAGAAGTCCATTAGTGAACAGGAATTGCAAAATAATTTTGATGTATTAACTGAATCGGTTCAAATGTATGAAGCAGATTCTCCATTTGACCTTAAACTCGCCACGGCTGAATTGGTGTGGTATCGATCCAAAATAGACACATTTATATCCATTGAAAATGTTCTCCCTCCTGGAGATAATCGATTGTATGATTTCAGCCAAACTATTGATATCCTGTTCCAGCATACAAACGGATTAAACCTATACTTGAATGGATCAAAGCTAAGCTCATTAGGTTCTTCGTCAAACCCAGTTCGAATTTTTCTCTCCGCCGTTGATAAAACGGTAACCATTCAGCACTTCATCCCGAAGAGCTAATTCCGACGCTTTAAAGTAATCGTTTACCAAATTCCTACAACTGCTGTGGGGATCGTATAATATTTTCATAATTTTTATTGACACAAGTGGGAGATCATATATACATTGTGGGTAGTTGTGGGTAATAATCCCTAACAATACGGGCATGACAATAAATCAAAATACATTTACAGGCGAATATTCGTATGCGTTAGACGCGAAGGGTCGCGTCAATATACCAGCAAAATTTCGAAATGTTTTGACTGCGAATAATGATCAGACCTTTGTGATTACCCGGGGTATGGATCCCTGCGTATGGGTTTATCCCATCATTGTATGGCAATCGATTGAAGACGAGTTGCGAAAACTTTCTTCCCTTTCTCAAGTGAATAGATCTTTTGTGCGAAGCACGGTTAGATATGCTTCATCGGTGCAGTACGACAAGCAGGGGCGGATTGCTGTTTCCTCTAATCTGATTCAATATGCGGATCTGGGAAAAGAAGTCTTGATTCTGGGAATGGTAAACAAAATTGAAATTTGGAATCCAGATATTTTGGATTCGGTTGATAAACAATCACAGGAAATAGATTCATCTCAATTTGATGAACTTGCAAATCAAATTATACTTTAATGAACTCGAACGCTTCGCAGGAACGCCCCCTCTCCCATATTCCTGTGATGGTTACCGAAGTTTTAAAATACTTAAACCTGCAGCCCAATGGAATTTACCTGGATGGTACAATCGGGGCGGGCGGGCACGCCACAGAAATCCTCAATCGACTTTCCAGCAACGGAAAGTTAATCGGGATTGATCGGGATGCGGAGGCACTTAAAATATGCAACGCCCTATTGGGTGCCTCCGCACGCCCCCTGCTTACGTTTCAATCTTCCTACCATCATTTCCCAAAAATCCTTGGGCAGTCAGGGATTCCAGCTGTGAATGGCATCCTATTAGATCTGGGGCTTTCTTCCATTCAACTGGGTTCTGATTCCCGGGGTTTTGCTTTTGAATCCGATGGAAAATTGGATATGCGGTTTGATGGCCATTCGGGAGAGACAGCTGCAGAACTCATGGCTCGATCTTCTGAAAAAGAATTAGCCGATATTATTTATCAATTTGGTGAAGAGCGGCATTCCCGCCGCATTGCTCGCACCATAAAATCTCTGCCTAATTTGATGACTGTGGCCGACCTCAAAGATGCCGTTCGCAGATCTACCCCTCCACGCCAAAGACACAAATCCCTTGCCCGCGTATTCCAAGCCATACGCATTGCAGTGAATGGTGAGTTAGGCAAGTTAAACGCATTCCTTGAATGCTTTACTGACTATCTCACCATTGGCGGACGTGTGGTGATACTCTCTTATCACTCCCTCGAGGATCGGATGGTAAAACATACATTTCGCGCATTAAAACAGTCAGGGATACTTAAAATTATCACCAAAAAACCGCTTGTCCCTTCCCTAGAAGAGCAGGCTAACAATAGCCGATCCCGCAGTGCCAAACTCCGGGTGGCTGAAAGGATTGCATAATGGCAACCAAAAAACGGAAGCGCCGATCTAAAAAAAATCGAGAATTCTTTCAAACATTTTTATTCTTTTCCACAACCATTCTTTCCATTGCAGGCTTGATTTTTTATTTATGGGTTTATACAGAAATAGATGAAACAATGCTCGCTATAGAGATTCAAAACCAGGTCGCCAAGGAAATGGATAATTCAGTCAAAGAACTTAAAATGGATATTGCCCAACTTTCCCGGGGGGATCGGATATCTTATGTGGCCAGAACCGAGTTAAATATGATACCCTCACAACCGGAGACATTGATGATTTACATTAACGAAAATAAATTCGCCGGGAACATTGACTAAAACATATTTGAAATTTCGCCCACGGGTGACCGTCCTTTCATGCTGTATTATTTTTGCATGGGTGGGCCTCTCTGCGCGATTATTTCAAATAATGGTCATCGATAGTGATATTTACCGTGAGCAAGGAGTTCGTCAAGGTCAGAGGCAGGAGCCGTTGCTGGCAGTTCGTGGGAATATTTACGATACAAAAAATACACCGCTCACTCGCAATATTATTCATTATTCCCTGGGTACTCATCCATCTAAGGTAAAAGATAAATCAGAATTTGCGAACCTAATTTCACAATCGACAGGCAGAGAACCGGATTATTATTTAAAAAGATTAAGTTCAACGGCAAATTTTGTTTACCTCGAGCGAAATCTGCAAAGGGACAAAGTTGAAGGTTTAATAGACCAACGAATACCTGGATTAGTGGTTGATCGTAAATTCAGAAGGTCTTATCCCCATACTTATGTGGGGTCGCAAATTATCGGGTTTACAGATGTGGATGACAATGGTTTGACCGGAATCGAGAAAGAGTTTAATGCATTTCTTTCTGGTACGAATGGATGGGTTGTAAAGCAGGTAAATGGCGATGGGAAATCTCAAATTAAAACTAGTTTTCCCATTAAACCGCCCGTTGACGGTGCCAACATTCAATTGACAATTGATCTTGAATATCAGAGTATTCTCCAAGAAGAATTAGCACGGCAAATGGCAAATGCACAGGCTAAGGGTGCCATGGGTATTTTAATGAACCCTCAAACCGGTACCATTCTTGCCATGGCGACTCTACCGGATTTTAACCCAAACCTTCCGGGCAGTTCTCCCATGGAAAATCAAAAAAACCGTATCGTCACTGACCAGTTTGAACCGGGATCAACCTTTAAGGTTGTGGCTGCCACAGCAGCAGTAGCAACAAAAACGGTTTCTTTATTTGATGAATTCTATTGCGAAGATGGTCAATTTACAGTGGCGGGAAAAATCATTACTGATCATGAAAAATTTGGACTGCTCACTTTTCCCCAAATCATCGCCCATTCCAGCAATGTGGGTACCATAAAAATTGCCCAGAAATTGGGCCAAAAGCCATTATATAAATATTCCAGGGATTTTGGGTTTGGTACAAACACGGGCATCCGATTCCCCGGTGAAGTTCAGGGTGTTCTTCGGCAAACAAAAGACTGGAGTGAAATGTCATTGGCGGAAGTCTCTATTGGATATGAAGTGGCCGTTACAGCGCTTCAACTTGCATCTGCCTATTCTGCCATAGCCAATGGTGGGATACTGCTCAAACCACGCTTGGTCAAACAAATTTTATCCCCAAATGGTAAAGTGGTTTATAAAGAGAGCCCCGAGGTGATAAGACGGGTCGCATCTAAAGAAATTATGTCCACAATAACTGATATATTGGTTCAAGTCGTTAAAAGTGGTACAGGAACCAAAGCAGAAATTCAAGGTTGGTCGGTCGCAGGAAAGACAGGTACAGCTCATAAATTTATTGACGGTGTATATTCAAAAAATAAATATATTTCAAATTTTGCTGGTTTTTTTCCGGCTGATAATCCCCAAGTTGTTTGCGTTATTGTATTGGACGAACCACGGTACGGACTCCATTGGGGTGGGTATGGTGCTGCGCCCGTATTTCGCCGTGTGGTTCAACGAATCATTAATATGGATGATTCCATTCAATATCATCGTCCTAAAAAAGCGATTCAAAACCCTCTATATGCAAGTGTATCTCCAAAAAATGAATCAATCTTGCTTCCCTTGGCAACCGTTGCCCCGTACCAGAAATATACTGATGGATATACAGTCGTCCCCGATGTCCGCGGCATGAGTATTCGAAAAGCAAAACAAATTTTACTATCTTCAAAAATGCGTGTCAGTTTCAAAGGGTCCGGTACCGTCGTATGGCAAAGTCCCAAACCGGGAACAAAAAAGTTGCCTGGGTCTTTATGCACTATGGGCTTGAATTAATATGCAGCTTGAACAACTCGTAAAAGATATCGTTATGGACGGTGTATCCTTCCCTCCTATTGATGTGACAGGTATTTGTACCCATTCTGGTGATGTAACCGATGGCAGTTTATTCGTGGCCATTTATGGAACGGATATAGATGGACATGATTTTATCCCTCAGGCCATTGATAACGGTGCATCCGCTATCATTTCTAATGGCCGTGAACTGGGTATTTTGCCCGTCCCTAATATTAAAGTTGCCAATCCACGGCTGGCTGCCAGCAGGATCGCAGCGGAATATTATGGACATCCCACCAAAGAGTTGACCGTGATAGGAATTACAGGCACCAACGGAAAAACAACAACCGCATCCATCCTGAATAAAATAATGAAATCTGCAGATATCCAGACGGCACAGTTAGGCACATTGGGGATTATTGCCGATGGATTTTCACCAGAAAAGACGCTGACGACTCCCGACCCCATCAGCCTCCAAAGAACATTTCGTACGTTGGCAGATAAGGGATTTACCCATATTATTATGGAAGTTTCATCCCACGCCCTTGACCAACATCGGGTGGCAGATGTTAATTTTGACATGGGCGCTTTCACCAATCTTTCATCTGAACATTTAGATTACCATCCATCAATGGATGATTATTTTCATGCAAAAACAAAATTATTCTATTCTTTGCCGATTACGGGTACAGCCATTGTTAATTTTGACGATGAAAGGGGTCCAGCAATGGCGCGAGAATCCCAGGCGCCGGTCGTGGCCCTTTCTAAATGCGGGCCAGCAGATATTTACTATACTGAACTATCTGTTGATTTGAAAGGTATTCACGGAATGGTTAAAGCGGGCGATATGTTGATCAACGTATCCTCCTCTCTTTTAGGTGAATTTAATGCTGAAAATATTTTATGTGCCTTAAGTCTGGCCGTCTCTTTAGGGATTGACCCAGACTTTATTCAAAACGGGATAACGAATTGCCAAACCATATCTGGGCGAATGGAATCCTTTCAACTGAAAAATGGTGCATCTGTCATTGTGGATTATGCCCACACATCAGATGCATATACAAAAGTATTAAGTACAATTCACCAAATGAAAATCCCGGAAGGAAAGATGAATATAGTCTTTGGATGCGGCGGTGACAGGGATACAACAAAACGATCTGAAATGGGACGGATTGCTGAGCAGTTTGGGGATCGATTATGGATTACCCCTGATAACCCGCGGTCCGAAGAAATCAATGAAATTAATGATCAAATTTTAACGGGGATTTCAGATACTAACAATCGTGTATTTGAGGATCGTAGCATTGGATTGAATGCAGCGCTCGCAGCTTTGAATAAAGAGGATATCCTAGTTGTTCTTGGCAAGGGCCGTGAAGCATACCAGGAAATTAAAGGAAAAAAAATCCCTTATTCTGACATCAAAATAATTGAAACGTTTATCCATGAGAATTAATCTTCCCCATCCAATCGAATTTGCAAAAATATGGGAACAGGTTACAGGAGTAGCTCTCAATAAATCAGTGAGAGGTATCGTTACCGATAGCCGGGAAGTCCATCCCGGTGATCTTTATATTGCAATCTCCGGAGATCGTGTGGATGGTCACACATTTATAAAGGATGTTTTTGAGAAAGGTGCAGTATGCGCCTTAATCAATTCGGAAATAGAAAATGCAGATGGGCAGCTTATCAAGGTAGATAATTCAGTCGTGACCATCGGAAAGGTGGCTAAAGCATGGCGGAATCAAATTGATATTCCCGTCATGGGAATAACAGGGTCCAATGGCAAAACGTCCACGAAAGAATTACTAAAACATATATTGAGTGCACAATTTAATATTCACGCCACAGAAGGAAATTTTAATACTTCCATTGGACTCCCCCTTACACTCCTTCGGTTGACAAAGGAAAACACCATGTCTATTTTAGAAATGGGTGCGAATCAGCCGGGAGATATCGCCCAATTATGTGAAATTGCATTACCCACTCACGGGCTCATCACCAACATTGCTCCGGCCCATTTAGAAGGATTTGGAACCATTGAAGCAGTGGCCAAAACAAAAGGTGAACTTTTTGCATGTTTAGCAAAAGGAACTTCCTTTATTAATGCAGCAGATTATCGCGTAGGTGCTTTGGGAATTCTGGGAGATGCCGTATCGTTTGGGCTGACTCCCGAATGTGATTATCCCGCAGATATTCACCACGAAAATGATGGTGCTATTACCCTGACGGTTGATGCGGAAGAAATTCCCACGCACTCTGTAAATCTTACTTTTGCAAAGAATGTTATTGCTTGTGCAGCCATTGCTCGGACATTTGGACTATCTTGGGATGAAATCAGAGAAAACGTCGCTTCATTTCAGCCACCCAAAGGCCGGTGCGAAGTTAAGAATAATGGCTCGATAACCATTATTGATGATACATATAATGCTAATTTAGAATCCACCGTTGCTGCCATTGACTACCTCAAAGCATTCAGCGGAAATGGCCAACGGATTTTTGTTTTTGGTGATATGTTTGAACTGGGTGATCTGTCGCAAGACCAGCACAGACGCGTTGGAGAAAAATGTAATGAAGCAGAATTATCCGCAGTATTTACTATCGGTGAAGAAACAGTAACAACGGACGAAATCATTACCTATTCAGAACACCATGAACATTTTGATAATAAAGATGATTTACTCACATCCTTAAAATCTATTATAAAAGACGGAGATAAGGTCCTGGTAAAAGGATCCCGGGGAATGAAAATGGAAACCATTGTGGAGGCCATGTTAGCAGTCTGATGCTGTATCACCTTTTATATCCACTCCGCGATTATTATTCCCCACTTAATATTTTTCAATACATCACGTTTCGCAGTGCCAGTGCAGCGATCATGGCCTTGCTTATTAGTTTCATCCTCGGACCGGCCATTATACGAAAACTTCACCAAAAACAAATTGGCGAAGAAATTCGTGAACATGGCCCCCCGTCCCATTTTAAGAAAAAAGGGACACCAACCATGGGGGGGATAATCATCCTCATCGCCATTATCCTTCCCACGGTTTTGCTTGCGGATTTGACAAATCCTTTTGTTCAAATTCTTCTCATTTCCACCATTTGGATGGGATTAATTGGGTTTATTGATGATTATTTAAAAACAATTAAAAAAGTGAAAAAGGGCCTGGTGGCCCGTTACAAACTGGGTGGACAAATATTACTCGGAGTCATTATTACCCTATGGATTTACAACACGCCAGCATGGGATAGTTTTCGAACCGTTACATCACTGCCCTTCTTTAAGGATGCAGTGGTTGATTTTGGCATTCTCTATCCCGCCATGATCGTCTTGGTAGTTACGGGAACTTCCAACGCGGTGAACCTGACCGATGGCCTCGACGGTTTGGCTGCAGGATTATTGGCCATATCATTTACCGTATTCGCTACGATTGCCTATATGAGCGGTCGGGTTGATTTCTCCGATTATTTAAATATTATTTATCTTCCCGGTGCGGGGGAATTGACCATTTTTACCGCCGCTTGTGTGGGGGCATGTATCGGATATTTATGGTTTAATGCTGCGCCTGCCGAAGTATTCATGGGAGATGTGGGATCCCTCTCTACCGGGGCAGCATTAGGGACATTAGCCATATTGCTAAAAAAAGAATTTCTCTTGGCCATCATTGGCGGGGTGTTTGTAGCGGAAGCTGTGTCTGTTATTCTCCAGGTTGGATATTTTCGATATACACGAAAGAAGACAGGAGAAGGTAAAAAACTGTTTCTTATGGCACCATTTCATCACCATTTTGAGCTGAAAGGCTGGCCGGAATCACGTATAGTCATCCGCTTCTGGATTATAGGACTTTTATTGGCGCTTCTCACATTAACCACATTCAAGATTCGGTAATGAATATTTCAAACAAAAATAATATCAATATAAAAGGGGCCAAAATCACCGTGATTGGTCTAGGGGAAAGTGGAGAAGCCGCTGCCCTATTGGGTGCACGTCTTGGGGCAAATATATTCATGAGTGATGGTGGATCAACACCGGATATTCTGGATCGGAAAAAACGCCTGATTTCACAAAGAATTACCATTGAAATTGGCGGGCATACCGATAAAATTTATGATGCTGAATTATGGGTACTATCACCAGGGATTCCACAGGATGCATCCATGGTCCTTACAGCCAAAGAAAAAAACATCCCAGTTGTCAGTGAAATTGAATTTGGCAGTTGGTTTACGCAAGCGCCAATCCTGGCGTTAACCGGTTCTAATGGAAAAACCACATCGGTACATTTATTATCAGAAATGTGTAATACTGAGAAAATTTCCCCTGCCCTTTCAGGCAATGTGGGAACCGCATTTTCTGAAGTGATTTTGAAAGATTTAAAAGACAACCCAATAAACCGAGTTCATATATTAGAAATATCCAGTTTTCAAATGGAACATATTGTTCATTTCAAACCATTCATATCTATTTTTCTTAATATTACGCCAGATCATTTGGATCGTTACCCCGGCATGGATGATTATATTCAAGCCAAAATGAATATGATCCAAAATCAAACCAACAAAGAACACATTGTATATAATGATGATGATCCAATTCTCCGTAAAAACTTTGAAGACGCTCTCCCCATAACCCATGGTTTTAGTATTTTGGGGAAAGGTGAAACACAATTCACAATGAATGCGACAAAAATTTATGATGATGCGTACGCCACGCTCATTCAACTGGATCAACTCGCTCTGCCCGGACGACATAATCTGGCCAATGCCTTGGCGGCCGCAACTGCGGCAAATATCCTCGGCGTTCCCAATTCACGAATCGCTCAAGTCATGTCAACCTTTGGAGGTGTAAAACATAGACTTGAGAAAGTCTTAGAAATCAATGGCGTAACCTATTACAATGATTCCAAAGCCACCAATGTTGATGCAGTAAAGGTTGCTCTGGATAGTTTCGACACTTCGATCCACCTTATTCTGGGTGGAAAAGATAAAGGCGGAGAATTTTCACAACTCCTTCCACATGCCCAAAATAAAGTGAAGGAAATTGTCGCCTATGGTCAAGCCGGTGAAAAAATCTCTAGAGCATTAGGGGATGCGGTAAAGCTGGAACAAGTTTCCAGCCTGAAAGACGCTGTTGAGATTTGTCATCTAAACGCAGATGCCGGGGACATTGTTTTATTGTCCCCGGGCTGCGCCAGTTTTGATCAATTCACTAATTTCGAAGAACGAGGCGACGTTTTCAAATCTATTGTGAAAGAATTGACGCAATCATGAAACACTTGGATATTATAACCAAAAAATACGATCAAGTGCTGTTGGTGCTCATTATAGTTCTTTGTGTTGTGGGCACCGTCATGTTATATAGTTCCAGTTCCTCCCTTTCCCTGAATGAATCGGGTGGTGTCACGGATACCATATTTCTTCGTTCCCATTTAAAGCGTTTGATTGTAGGTATCTTCATTATGTTTCTCTTTATTCTCATGGATTATCGAAAATTAAAGACCATTGCACCTTACCTAATGATTGGTTCTTTCGCCCTGTTATTTTTTACAAAATTAATTTATGTTATTCAGGGAATTAGCTTCCCGGCCCGTTGGTTAAACCTGGGCTTTATTACTGTCCAAACATCGGATATTGCACGGTTTTCATTGATGGTTTATCTTGCCTATTACATTGATAAAAAAAGAAACAAGCTCAAGGATTTTTATTCCGGGTTTTTTCCACCCATCATCCTCATGGCAGGGATATTGGCCTCCATTGTGATTCAACCCGATTTTAGCACGGCAGCTGTCATCAGTTTAATTGGATTTGCCATGCTGTTTGTCGGCGGCGCAAAAATGTCCCATATGATGGCCACTGGTGCGGTGGCAACGGTAGTGATGATACCCGTAATGCTCATGCGATCCTACCGGATGAAGCGTGTCATCTACTGGCTCGGGACCGTCTTCGGTATGAGTTCAGGCGTCGCGGATCGGGAAGTAATGGGATACCAGGCGCAGCAGTCACTCATTAGTTTAGGGAATGGCGGATTTTGGGGTTTAGGATTAGGAAATAGTATGGAAAAAAACCTATTTCTCCCAACGCCACACACCGATTTTATTTATGCGATTATTGGCGAAGAGTTGGGATTGTTGGGTGCCATTTTTGTTATTACATTATTTCTACTTATTTTTCAACGGGGTATAAAAATCGCCAAAGAAACCACGGATCCTTTTGGTGTCATGCTTGCCGTAGGCATCTCATTTAGCATCATCATTTATGCCTTTATTAATGTGGCTGTGGTTACTGGCATTTTCCCTGTAACTGGGTTACCCATGCCTTTAGTTAGTCACGGCGGTAGTGCCTTGGTCATCAATCTGGCTTGTTTGGGTATCCTTATTAATATCAGCCAAGCCAAACGCAGTGTCAATCATGGATCAGGTTGGAGGCCAAAACTCAATGGATAGGTCAATGAATATCATCATTTCCGGTGGTGGTACTGGCGGACACTTATATCCCGCTCTTGCTATTGGTGATGAAATTATGGTTCGGCATCCTCTGACAAATATCCATTATGTTGGATCCACATTTGGGATCGAAAAGGAAGTGCTTCCTGTAAAAAATGTAAATCATTCTCTCTTATCCATTCGCGGGTTTCAACGAAGCCTTAATTTGGAAAGTATAGGAAAGAACCTTTTGCTGCCGGGCCGATTAATTGCTTCCATTGGAAAAATGAAAAGTTTGTTCGATTCCCTTCAACCGGATTTGGTCATAGGGACGGGTGGTTATGCTTGTGCTCTTCCCCTTCGCGAAGCCATCCGAAAAAGAGTGCCTACCCTCATCCAGGAGCAAAACTCCTACCCGGGTGTGACTACGCGTTGGTTTGCCGATAAAGCAGATACAGTATGCATCGCTTTTGAAGAAACACAATCCTATATAAAAAAAAAGTGCATTTTGGCTGGGAACCCCGTGAGAAAAGAAATTAGGTTGGGACACCGAGAGATTGGACTGAGTCAATTTGGGTTTTCCCCTGATAAAAAAACGCTTTTCCTTTTTGGGGGTAGCCAGGGATCATTGGCGTTGAATCAAGCCATGGATCAAATGATACAATCCTTTTATATTTCCGATACACAAGTCATTTGGCAAACGGGAAAAACCCATTATGGGCATTACCGTCACCATGAAAATGAATTGTGTAAAGTACGCCCATTTATTGAGGACATGGCCAGTGCATATGCCGCCAGTGATTTGGTATTGAGCCGTTCAGGTGCCATTACCTGCTCCGAGTTAACTATATGTGGAAAACCGTCTATTCTGATCCCCTTCCCTGCGGCGGCGGCAGACCATCAGACTAAAAATGCCCTTTCTTTATCTGAACATGGGGCCGCCTCCTTGATTCCAGAAAACGATCTCATTCCTGAACACACGGCCAATCTCATCCAGAATATGTTAGATCAAGAAACCCAATTAAAAGAAATGGCAGATGCCAGTTTAAAACTGGGTAAACCGAATGCCACTTCTGAAATTGTGAACCATGCCATGGAATTGATACAATCATGATGTTTCGAAAAGTCAATAAAGTTCATTTTGTAGGAATCGGCGGTATTGGCATGAGCGGTATTGCTGAATTACTCATCAATTTAGGTTTTACAGTCAGTGGTTCCGATTTAAATGATTCGGAAATCATTCAAAATTTAAAATCAAAAGGGGCCGAAATTTATAAGGGGCATCAGCCCAGCAATGTGAATGGCTGCGAAGTGATAGTCTATTCAAGTGCTGTCCCTCAAGATAATCCAGAATTAATTGCGGCAAGGGATAAGGGAATCCCTATCATAAAACGGGCTGAAATGCTCGGGGAACTGATTGCCTTAAAGCAAACCAGCATTGGAGTGGGCGGCACTCACGGAAAAACATCAACCTCTTCTATGGTAGGTGCATTACTCTCTCATGCAGGGTTAGATCCGACCTTAGTTGTGGGCGGTTTGGTTAAAAATATTGATACCAATTCTCAACTGGGCGCTGGTGATTTAATCGTGGTTGAAGCGGATGAATACGACAAAAGTTTTTTACAATTAAAACCCACCATATCTGTAATCACCAATATTGAATTAGAACATATGGATTGCTATGATGATGCGAATGATCTCCATAATTCTTTTGCCCAATTTGCGAATTCAGTCCCTTTTTATGGTGCGGTAGTGGCATGTCTTGATTCTCCTGGGGTTCAAGATATCATTCCCAATATAAAACGTCCTGTTATTACTTACGGATTCTCATCTCAAGCAGATATTGGTGCAAAAAATGTGAAATCCAATGAAACAGAAACGACGTATACCCTGTACCAAAATAATCAAAAATGCGGCAAAGTCACCCTCCAGGTTCCCGGTAAGCATAATGTACTTAATTCCCTGGCTGTCGCCGCCATTGGATTTGAAATGGGATTAGACGCAAAAACCATTGTTTCAGGCCTTGGTACCTATGGGGGTGTAAGAAGACGGTTCGAAATTAAGGGTATCGCCCGGGATATAATGGTTGTGGATGATTATGCCCATCATCCAACAGAAGTTTCTGCCACCCTACAGGCAGCCAGAGATGGATGGAAACGCAGAATTATCGCTGTTTTTCAACCCCATTTATATTCCAGAACAAAGGCATTTTATAAAGATTTTGCCGCATCATTTATGGATAGTGACATTTTAATTGTGACCGATGTTTACCCTGCCCGTGAAAAACCCATTAATGGCGTCAATGGAAAACTTGTTTTTGATGCAGCAAAATCTGCCGGTCATAAACAAGCTCACTATGTCCCGGAATTAGAGGATTTGCAGGATGTCCTTGATCGTATCGTCACGGATAATGATATGGTTATTACCCTCGGAGCAGGCACTATTTGGCGGTATGCCCAATCGTACTTTGATCATTTAAATAGCCAGGAGGCGGCTGCTTGAAGTGGATCCCATGGAAACATTAAACACCATAACCCAGGGGACATTCCTAAAAAATGAAGCCATGGCTCACCATACCTCTTATGGCATTGGCGGCCCGGCGAAAGCATATGTAACACCGAAGGACACAGTTGATTTAGCTGATATCCTCCAATGTGCGAATAAGCATAATATACCAACCTATTTTGTGGGATCCGGATCCAATTTATTGGTGGCCGATGAGGGCATTGACGGATTAGTCATAACCTTGGGTAAATCGTTTAACAAATTAACAATTAACGGAACGACTGTGTTTGCTCAATCGGGCGTGATGCTGGGGAAAATGGTAAAAGAATGTATTCATCGAAACTTATCCGGCGTTGAAAGCCTCGTTGGTGTTCCCGGAACGCTGGGCGGTGCCTTGGTGATGAATGCAGGCGCATTTGGAGGGGAAATCTCTAATTTTTTGAAACAGGTAACTTTGATGACAATGGATGGTCAGGAGAAGAATTATAATCCTGAAGATATTTCCTTTTCCTATCGTCATTCCACCTTCCCTGAAAATGAAATTGTATTAAGTGCAGAATTTGAATTGATTCAAAGTGATGCAATGACCGTAATGGAAAAACGATCTAAAGCCAGCGGCGGCCGAAAAGCATCCCAACCATTAAAATTTCGTTCTGCCGGTAGTGTATTTAAGAATCCGAATGAAGGTGCCGCCGGGTATTATATCGATCAAGCTGGATTAAAAGGAACTCAAATTGGAGATGCAGAAATTTCACCCATTCATGCCAACTTTTTTGTGAATCATGGGGAAGCCAAAGCATCAGATATTGTGGCGCTTATTCGTCTGGCAAGAGAAACTGTCCAGGATAAATTTGGTATAGCTTTGGATTTAGAAGTAAAAACATTGGGATTTAAACCGGGGACATTTGACGTATGAGTAAAAAGAAAAAACAAAAGATTACCTTAAGACAGGTCATAGGCGGCAGTCTATCATTCCTCTTTATACTGACGCTATGGGGAGCGGTGCGATGGGCCAATTATCGCCAAACATTTACCGTTGATGCCATTCGGTTCAGCGGGCTGGAAATATTGGAAAAAGAAACGGTTCAAAAAATGATCTCCAATTTGGAAAATCAATCAATTCATGATGTCAATATGGGAAAAATGGCGAAAATAATTGAAGATAATCCATTTATAAAAGCCGCCCGTATAAGCCGGCGTTTTCCCAATCAAATAAAAATTAATATTATTGAAAGAGAACCATTGGCTATACTCAATATGGAATCCGCTTTAATGATTGATAACGAAGCTGTTGTATTGCCAAACCATCCCTACGCAGAAAGTGCACTTATTCCTATATTATCCGGATTTAATAATGCAAAAGACCTCTATCCTGAGGGAGAACAAACCTATTCTGTAAAGGTAAAAGAAGCAATTAATATTTTAAATCAACTCTCCAATCACTACCCAAAATTATATGATGAAGTTTCAGAACTGACCCTAAATAATGATGACGAATATGTCATTATTTTAGCAGATCGCCCGACAAAAGTCATCCTGGGAAAAAGTGATATTATTCCAAAATTAAATATATTAAAAAGTTTTGATAAAGCATTAGGAGTACGACAGTTAACCGATTACCGACTACTGGATATGCGGTATAAGAAACAGCTGATAGCGAGAGAATGGTCATGATTCGATCTCATCGACAAAACGAAAAATATATCCAAACAGGGCTGGATGTAGGGTCAGATAAAATATGCTGTGTTATTATAAAAGCGGACCCGGATTCTCAGAATATCAAATTATTGGGGATTGGAAACTCTCCTGCCACCGGGATTAAGAAAGGCTCCATTACCCATAGAGATCAACTCATTGATGAAATGGATTTTGCACTTCAGGAAGCTCAAACGATGGCTGATATGAATGTACAAAAATTATCTTTGGGTATTTCCGGAGATCATATCCGAGGCATTAATACACAAGGCGCCATTGCCATTGGAAATCAAAATGGAACAAATGTTCCAACCCAAAATGACATTACATCAGATGATGTTCATCGCGTGTTGGATTTGGCAAAAGCCATCTCCCTTCCGGTGGACCGGGATATTCTCCACGTGTTACCTCAGGAATATGTGATTGACACCATGGATTCCATTAAAGATCCTGTTGGGCTGACGGGCCGACGACTGGAAGCGCGAGTACATTTAATTACGGTCGCTACCACAGCAGCAACCAACTTGGTCAGTTGTGCCGAAGAATTAGGTGTAGAGGTGGACGGTATTGTTTATCAAGGCATCGCTTCCAGTATAGCCACCTTGGAGGAAGATGAAAAAAATCTCGGAGTCGTTTGTGTAGATATTGGCGCTACCACCACTGATATAGTGGTTTATCATGAAGGCGGTGTACGTCATACAGCAACGGTGGGAATCGGTGCTGCCAGTATTACGAATGATATTGCTGTTATGCTGCAGGTTGGAATCGAAGAAGCAGAAAAAATTAAAAAAACCTATGGATCGGCAAAAGCATCCATGTCCTCCCCTGAACTGGATTTTGAATTGCCAGCGAAAAATGGACAAATCAAGCGTAAAATATCTGAGCATGAATTATCCCGCTATGTAGAAGCACGGATGGTTGAAATTCTGCAATTGGTTATGCGGGAAGTTTCCCGTGCTGATATTAAAGAAAAATTGACTTATGGTATGGTACTAACCGGTGGAGGATCGGAACTAAAAAATATGGTCGGGCTCGCTCAGGAAACCATTAATATGCCTGTTAGAATCGGAAATCCGAATAATATCAGCGGCGCCATTGATGTGGCATCCAGCCCTATTTATGCCAGTGCCATCGGGTTAGCTCAATGGAAAAACTTTGGGGATGATTTATCCCTCATTCAATTAACGGAGTCGTCTATCAAAGGCACGGTGAATAAAATTAAGAAAATAGTCAGTGAATTTTTTTAATCAGATGAATCAAAAAACACATACCTAAAAACCAAGAAAAGGAGAACAACTATGCTATTCGAATTCGATAGTTTAGCGGAACAAAAAGCAAATTTGAAAATGATCGGCGTAGGCGGTGCAGGCGGTAATGCGGTCAATCGTATGATACAAGCCGGCATGACCGGTGTCGATTTTATCGTCATCAATACGGACGCTCAGGATTTAGATAATAATGCAGCTGAGAATAAAATTCAGATTGGTAAAAACCTCACCAAAGGATTAGGCGCAGGTGCACGGTCGGAAATAGGCAAGGATGCCATGGAAGCGGATTTGGAGGTTGTTAAATCTTTGCTGGAAGGATCCGATATGGTATTTATCACTGCGGGAATGGGTGGCGGTACAGGCACAGGTGCGGCGCCTGTAGTGGCTCAATTAGCCCGTGAAATGGGTATATTAACAGTGGGTGTTGTTACGGTCCCCTTTAATTTTGAAGGGCCAAAACGCATGAACCGAGGATTGGCCGGCGTCACGGAATTACGAAAAGCCTGTGATACGGTGATAACAATTCCAAACCAAAAGCTCATGTCCATTGTGGATAAAAGCACCACTGTGGTTGAAGCATTTAAACTGGCAGATTCAATTCTACACCATGCATCTAAAGGCATTTCAGACCTCATTAATGTCCATGGGTTGATTAACCTGGATTTTGCTGATGTTGAAACAGTCATGAAAAACATGGGTGAAGCTGTTATGGGTACAGGTACGGCCAGCGGTGAAGAACGGGCTGTGTTGGCATCCCAACAAGCCATCTCCAGTCCATTGCTGGATAATGCTACCATCTCTGGTGCACAAGGTGTATTGGTGAATATTACCGGTGGTCCCGATCTCACATTAATGGAAGTGGATGAAGCCACATCCATCATTTTTGAAGAAGCTGGAAAAGATGCAAACATCATCTTTGGTGCGGTCATTGATCCTGCGATGGCGGATTCAATCATGGTGACGGTAATCGCCACAGGATTCAACCGAAAGCTGGCCGGTGATATCATCAGTTCACCCGTAGAACGAAAAGAAGTGACACCGACCCAAACACGCCTCCTGACTGAAAAAGAAAATGTACCCCTTTATGAAAAAATGAAACAGGAAGAACTCATTCCGGATCAACCTGCTGTTGAGTCACCAAAACCAACCCTGTTTTTTGATGATACAAATCCGCCTATTTATGGGAATGATTTGGAAGTACCGGCCTTTATCCGCCGGCAGCATGAATAGATTAGCATATTAATCAGTAGTCTGGTGATCTATTTGTTCGACAGAATGAATGGGTGGCATAATGGGAAAGGGGTTCGGGTTTTCACATAAGTATTTACATACCTGAACACCTTAAAAAAAGAGGGAGTCCTATAAGGACTCGACAACGTAAATCAGAGTGTTTTCATGAGGTTCTTCCCTAAAACAGAAGAAGCGGTCAGTAATCCAGAAAATAAAGCACTGGTGAGACCTACCGTTGTAACATCCTGTCCCGTGAGATATAGATTTTTAATATTCGTTTGGGGCCGTAGCCATTTCTGATGAAATCTTTGGGGTGTATGATCAAGCCCATACATTTCTCCCGCAGGATAATGGGCCATATCACGCACAGATAGGGGCGTGGATAATTCATAATAATCCATGGCATCTTTGGCTTCTGGAACATGTTTATATACCACATTTAATATTTTTTGAGCCAATGCTTCTTTAAAATCCTCGTAAGAATCACCCCTGCCCTTCCAGGGTTCATCCTGCCATGCTTTAAATTGATCCCATGATCCAAGCGTAATGGCTTCCATGGTGGCACATCTAGGATGATTTTTATCCCAATCTGGATCTTTCGCCGATGGGAATGAGACATATACAACGGGAAAATCTCCATCAGGGTTTTTTCTATAACTTTCCACATTCTGATCATGATCATACCCGGGGTAAATCCATAAGTTTGTATTACTGAACCCCAGTGCTTTCGCTGATTTATTTAATCCTATATATAGACAAAGATAACTTTCAGTCGGTTTTACATTTTTTACGTTTTCTTTGAGCACTTTACCCGCTGATTGATTTCGTAAAAATGTATTAACTGTGTTTAAGAGGCCCGCACTGCTCACGACTCGAGAGGCGAATAATTCATCTCCATTATCCAATCGGACCCCCACCGCTTTTTTCCCTTGGGTTAATATTTCATCCACGCCGGCATTCACCACAATTTTTCCACCCATTGATTCGATCAAATCACTGGCATATTCTGCAATCATTCTTGATCCGCCTACGGGATAATTTCCCCCATCCAGGTAATGGCGAACCACACTGGCATGCATGGCAAAACTGCTCCTACCCGGCGGTGACCCATAATCACCCCATTGTCCTGTTAAAACACCCTGCAATTTTTTATTTTGGGTGAATGTATTCATTACATCCTTCGTCATTCGATCCGCATATTCAAAAAATGGTTTGGTCATGGATCCATATAAAAATGGACTAAGCCATTTGGATAGGGCCTTGCTGGTATAAAATCCACGCCCTTTCCGAATATAAGATTGTACGAAATCTATATAATCACGAATACCCTTCTCTTCTTCTGGAAAATGTGCCGTTAACGATTGGATAAATTTTTCTTTTGGTGCAATAAAATCGTAAGATTTGTCCGGGAAGATTATGCGGTCATAATTATCATCCATTTTAGCCCATTTTAGCTTCCCATCCGTAACCCGGTCAAATAATTTTCTTGTATATGACTTTGTATTATGCACTTCACCTATATAATGAATACCCACATCCCATTCATAATTTTTTCGTTTAAATGTGTGGGTAAAGCCGCCAACCTTAAAATGTTTTTCTAAAACAAGAACCCGTTGACCATTTTGGGATAATAAAACAGCTGTGGTGAGACCACTCATCCCGGAACCAATTATTATAGTATCAAATTTTTCCTGAGAGATTTCAGAACGATATCCAGGCCACTTTTTCATAACAATTTCTAATCTCCCAATTGTGGAAATTGAAACCGTTCCAAATGGGACGGTGTATGAGCTTTATCCAAAATGACAGTTATTTTTTTAACAATATCCATATGCTGATCAGCTACATTTTTTAGTTCCTGGATATCCGATTCCAAATCATAAAGTTCAATAGCCAAGTTCCCCTCATAAATATCCCTTCGAATCGCTTTCCATTTTCCCATACGAACTGCCTGCTGGCCCTTATAAGCTGGAAATTCCCAATAGAGGTAGTTGTGTTTTTTCTGACTCTTCTTTCCCATGAGTGTCGGAACGATACTAATGCCATCCGTATTGGAAGGGATGGTTGTACCAACTAAATCACAAAATGTCGGCATCATATCATAAAAAACCGAGATATGATCGGATTGACTACCTGTTTTTATTTTACCCGGCCAGCTCGCGATCATGGGAACCCGAATGCCACCCTCATGGACGAATCCCTTTGCCCAGCCGTATTCTGTTTTAAAAGGTTTGGCGCTGTCAAAAAATGGTGTGTCTGCTCCACCGGCATAGGTCGGGCCATTATCACTAGTAAAAATGATGATCGTATTTTTATATACACCAAGTTCCAATAATTTATCTACCAAATCCCCCACCTGTTCATCTAGGTAAGAAATCATGGCAGCATAGGTGGCACGGGGGGTTAGGTTAGGAAAGTAAGATGCTCCCGTATAGGGTTTTTCCTTTCCAAGCTTTTCACGGTAATAATTCACCCACTTCTCAGGTGCCTGCAATGGAACGTGCGGCAAGGGTGATGCATAATATAGAAAAAAGGGTTGGTCTTTATTTTCTTCTAAAAATTTTATCGCTTCCCTGTGCATTAACTCTGGAGCATAATCATTCAATTCAAAATCGGCATAACTGGCAGGATCATTCGGATCTGCTCCTTCTACCAAGTTTGTGCCGGGTGGCACATTTTTATTATTTAATAGATGGCGCTCTTCATTATGCCATAAATGCATGGGATAAAGCGTATGAGCCTGACGCTGACAATTATAACCATAAAAGAAATCAAACCCCTGTCGATTTGGAAGACCCTCAGTAGTTGGTGCACCCAAACCCCATTTACCCACCATTCCAGTAGTATAACCGGCGGATTTTAATTTTTCGGCAATCGTGACTGTACTATCAGGTATCGGCCGCTGACCTTCCAAATAAGGATTATCAAACATGGCCTGGTAGTTCCAAGTATCTCCACGCTCTTTCCATTCGTCATTTCCACGAATGGGTGTGTGTCCTGTGTGCTGCCCGGTCATGAATACTGAACGGGATGGCGCACAAACCGGGGAACCGGAATAATGCTGGGTGAAAAGCATACCGTTTTTTGCCAAAGCATCAATATGCGGAGTTTCAATAATTTCCTGTCCGTATACACCCAATTCGCCATACCCTAAGTCATCGGCAAGTATGTAGATAATGTTGGGCTGAGTCTGTTTTTTTTCGCAGGAATAAAATCCAATTACCAACAGGATGCAAATTGAATAATGGTTTAAAGTTTTTATCATTTATAGATATTCATTGATTTAATTCGTGTCTCCAAATTCTTGTCGCAGTTTCATCAATTCTTGTCTGGTATCTTTAATTATTTCTGTATAGGCAGGATCATCATAAATATTATTTATTTCATGAGGATCTTTTTGTAAATCGTAAAATTCCCATGCATCAATATCATCATAAAAGTGAATGAGTTTATAGCGTGCAGTTCTTATACCGTAATGTTTCTTCACAAAATGCCATCCCTGCGGATATTCATAATAGTGGTAATACATGGACTTCCGCCAATCTAAAGGTTGTTTACCTTTAGTAATTAAACGTAATGATTTCCCCTGCATATCATTGGATGTACTAATATCAGCATAATCCAGAAAAGTAGGCGCAAAATCAAGGTTTAATACGATATCATCAGAAATCTGACCTGCTTTTATTTCTTTTGGGTATCGCATTAAAAGTGGCATACTTAGCGATTCCTCATACATAAATCGTTTATCAAACCAACCATGCTCACCAAGATAAAACCCTTGGTCTGATGTATAGATGACAATCGTATTTTCAGTTAAACCTTCCTGGTCCAAATATTCCAATATCCGACCAATATTCTCATCCACAGATAAGATTACACCCAAGTAATCTTCCATGTACCTCTGGAACTTCCATTCCAATAATGCTTTACCAGAAAGATTCGCATTCCGGAAATTTACACTAATTGAATCATAATATGTTTCCCAAATCTTTCGCTGTTCATCATTCATCCATTCGCGGTATGAATCTCTTATTATGCCTGATACTTGGCCACTACCACCGCTACCTGTTTCCTTGTCAATATCGCCAGGCCTCAATTTCATATCCCATGTTAGAAACATGTTATCGATCCGCATATCAGAATCTTTGGCAGCCAGAGATCGCGTTGAATAATCATCATAAAATGTTTCTGGAAGTGGAAATTTTTTCCCTTTGAAAGCGCCCAAATATTTAAGATTTGGCATCCAATTGCGATGAGGAGCTTTATGATGTAACAGCATGGCAAAAGGTTTGTCTTTATCCCTGTTTTCCAGCGTTTCGATTGCCATATCAGTGATGATATCAGTTACATATCCTTCAATATTCCTTTTCCCTGTATTATCAACAATTAATGGGTTATAATATTCACCCTGCCCTTGGAGAATTTTCCAATAGTTAAAGCCAGTGGGTTCACTTTTTAAATGCCATTTACCTATCATAGCTGTTTCATAACCAGCTGACTGTAATATTTTTGGGAAAGTTTCCTGACTGCCATCAAAAACTTGATCATTGTCTCTTACACTATTAATGTGGCTGTATTTACCCGTAAGCAAAACAGCACGGCTCGGGGCACAAATAGAATTCGTTACAAAACTATTACTAAAAATAATTCCTTCTTTAGCAATTCTATCAATGTTCGGTGTATGTATTAATTCACTACCGTACGCACTTATCGCACCTTCAGCATGATCATCACTCATAATGAAAAGAATATTCGGCCGATCAGTAAAAGATATTTCATTCTTCCTAATCGAATAAAAATAACACACTATTAGTAATGCGATAGAAATAATTGAAAATAATGATATAACTTTAGGGCGCATAAAATATCTCGACATTTGATATTGTAGGACAAGCTTTTGAATCTAATATTTTCAGGCGCACAGCGGTTGCCGTTACATCTGTGAATCTTAAGATGCGTTTATACCCGATTGTAGTTTCTCGACTAATTTCACGCCAGGCTCCATCATTTCTGGCTTCTACGATGAATGATTTTACCCGCTGACCCAATTGGATATATTCCTGAACTAAGAAACGGTTGAAAGTTGTGGAGTGATTGAATTCAATTGTTAAACTAGCCTGAATCACATTATCTGCTGTTGCCCAATAAGTTTTTATATCCTCATCCAAAACACGCTTTGCTTCATAACCTTTTCCCCTATAACTCGATGTTGAAGCTTTGCTCTCCCGCGCTAAATTATGAGCAAAATCGACTTTGATCTGCTTTGCCATTTCCTGAAGTTGGCGAATATCATTTTCATGAATCAAGCCTCTATTATCTACAGGAAAATTCAACAACAATGATCCATTCCGACCCACAGATTCATAATAAATATCCATTAGTTTTTTAATTGACTTCACTTTATCATCCTGCTCCGGATGGTAATACCACCCCGGGCGGATGGATACATCTACTTCGGCAGGCACCCAATGAGTCCCATTCATTTGTCCCGACGAATATTTTTCTGCGTATTCAGGCATCCCAGCATAAACAGAGTCTCGCATTAAATTGGACCAAGTGGTGGGATAGGCATAGCCTTTTTCATTCCCAACCCAACGGACATCCAACCCTGCATCTCCAAAGATCACTGCATTGGGTTGCAGTTCTCGTACGAGCGAAAAAGTAGTCTCCCAATCATAGTATCCTCTTTTATCTACTTTGCGTGTTTCGTTGGCTCCACCATAATAACCTGTTCCTCCATTGGCACCATCGAACCATACTTCAAAAATATCACCGTAATTGGTCAACAATTCTCGCAATTGGTTCCGCAAATATGTCAAATACTCTGGTTTACCGTAATCTGCATGATTCCTATCCCAAGGCGAATAATAAATGCCCAATTTCAATCCAAATTCTTTACATGCATCGGCCAGCTCACGAATCAAGTCTCCTTGCCCATTACGCCACTGCGAATTCTTAACGGAGTGTTCCGTATACTTGGATGGCCAAAGGCAGAACCCATCATGGTGCTTGGCAGTGATAATGACCCCTTTCATACCTGCGTCTTTAAACGATTTTGCCCATTGCCGGCAATCTAATTCTGTTGGGTTAAACTGTTTGGGTCTTTCTCCACCTGTTCCCCATTCCATATTTGTAAATGTATTCATATTAAAATGGATAAAAGCATAGAATTCCATCTCCTGCCAATCCATTTGCCTTTGGGAAGGGATCGGGTAAACGGGTTCTGGTGGTGCAACATTTAATTCGTTGCAAGACATAAAAAATACTAAGATAAAGGTGCTAACAATTTTCATAATGCTTCTGATGGAAATGGTACTTTTTGAACAGTATTTTTATAGGATGGCATTTGGGCATCCACACTAATCAAATAATTGGTAAGATCATTGGCAAGTTCTACCAGTTTATCAGGATTATTTTTAGATAGGTTTTTGGTTTCCCCTATATCTGAATCAAGGTTGAATAATTCGAATCGTTGATCCAGATGATAGTAGATTAGTTTCCAATCGCCCTTCCGAATTGTACTGGTTGCACCAATACCTGGCCCAGATGGGCCCCATTCATTGGGATAATGCCAGACCAAGATCCGGCTATTCAACGTCGTCCCAGTTTTCTTCAACATTGGCATGAAATTTTGTCCATCTATGTGTTGTACTGTTTCATAGTTTGTGATCCCTGCCATGGATAAAATAGTTGGGTAGAAATCTTCAATGATCAAATAATCTTGGCTGGTAAACCCAGATGCTACCACACCTGGCCATTTCACGATCATCGGCTCACGGATACCTCCTTCCCTAGCAGACCCTTTCCCACTCGACAGTGGCTTGTTATGGGTATGGGGGTCACCTCCTCGCGCCACAGCACTTAATCCGCCATTATCTGACATAAAAAGGATAGCCGTTTTGTCTTCTATATTATGCTCTTCCAGATAATCCAATAAATTACCCAGACTATTATCCATTCCTTCAATCATAGAAGCATATTGGGCTTCAATAGTGTCGAGACCCACGTCTAAATATTTTTGGAAAAAACGGTCATCAGCCATTAGCGGCGTATGTACCGTATAATGAGACATATAAAGGAAAAATGGCTTATCTAGTTTCAGCACACTATCTAGGACAGTAATGGATTTTTGGGTAAGGGCTTCGGTTAAGTTAATTTTCTTTCCATGAAATTCGTTTAGCCCTGGAACACTCCAAATATTTTTTGGACTTCCATCCTCGTTATTACCAAAATTATCCAAGCCATAATAACTCCCGGGAGCACCGGCGGCATGACCGGAAATATTGACATCAAATCCAATATTCAATGGGTTGGCTGCTGGGGTACTTATGGCACCGAGATGTGCTTTCCCAACGTGAATTGTGGTATATCCATTTTCCTGGAGAATCGATGGCAATGTAGTAGCATGGACAGCATGTTTCATCGAAGAATCTGATGTAATCCCATTCACATTCCACATAGGAAAATCCAGATCACCATGGTTGGATTCCATGGATTGTATTTTATCTTTATGAAGTGTCCAATTTGTAACTCGATGGCGGGCGGCATTCATTCCGGTCATAAGACTCACCCGTGTCGGTGAGCAGACACTTGTGGCATAGGCTTGAGTGAATTTCATTCCCTCTTTTGCTAGCCGCTCCATATTCGGCGTTTGATAGCGTTGATTGAAATGGGTAGTCTCTTTCCAAAAGGGGACGGACGTATCCTGCCAGCCCAAATCATCGACCAAAAAAAGAATGATATTTGGTTTAGTTAACTCCTCTTTACATGCTAATAAACATAAGGATATTATTGTGAAAACAATTCTGATGATTTGGAATTTCATAAATAATTATTCATAAAAGGTTTTTCCCTTTTTACTATTTTCTCATTTATTGAATGACAACCTCATCAGCAAATAACCATGCTGCATTGCCCTGAGCAGGGTGCCAACTTGGTAAAATAGGTTGATTTCGGGCGGTTACTTTAATATATCGAATGGGATTACCATCATAATTTGCATTCACATTTCTAAACAAAATTTCTGGTGATTTGGCAACCTCATATTCTTTGTTCTGCACCAATTCATAATCCGCGCCATCTACTGATACTTCAAAACGAACTTCTTTTGGAAAAAATATCCAGGCGCCCTGATTTTGAAGAAAACTTATTCCAAGTTTTTTTATTGATGTCAACGATTCCAAATCAATAACTACTTCAATATCATTTCTTGCAAAGCCCTGCCAAAACCCATCATGATGATTGATTGTTCCCCGCTTACCATCCACCAGAGCGAGTGCCTCTCCTCCAGGATAATGAGGACTATAAAGATGTTTATACGAAACTAATTTACCAATTCCCAAATGATTCACATTCAACTCATCTTCAGAACGGTCTAAATCCAATCGTCCAATAGGGCGAACACCACTCCCCTTCGTTTTCGTAATACGATCACCCAATTCTTCGCGAGAATTCTGACCAAGTTCTTTTAATTGTGCAACAATTTTGGGAAATTGTTCTGCCACATTGTAAGACTCGCTGATATCATTTTCAAGATCATACAATTCGATACCTGCATTGCCTCGAGCGTATGGTCCGGGATAGCCATCATTCCCAGATTCTACACCTAAATAAGAACGATATTCATGCGGGAAGGTCAATTTCCACTTTCCTTGGCGCACAGCTACTAATTCGCCAACATAATAATAATTATATTCATCTCTTGGCGATTTAATTGATTCTCCAAACAGGTGAGATTTAAAGCTGATTCCATCAATTTTTTTCTTAGGCAAATCAGCGCCGGTTATATCAGCTATTGTTGGCAGGATATCAATCGTTGCAGTAAGTTGATTTGATACAAAGCCCTGCGGAATTTTACCGGGCCAACGCATTATAGCAGGGACGCGTGCTCCCCCTTCCCACATGGCCCCTTTACCTCCTCTCAAAAGACCTGTTAAACCTGCATGATTACCATAATTCAACCAGGGGCCGTTATCACTAGTGTAAATGACCAATGTATTTTCATCAAGGCCATTTGTTTTGAGTGCTTTCAATATTTCACCCACAGACCAGTCGATCTCCATTATCACATCACCATACATACCCTGCTGACTTTTTCCTTTAAATTTATCAGATACACCTAAAGGCACATGGGGCATGGAATGGGGTAGATATAGAAAAAATGGATTATCTTTATTTTTTTCGATGAACTTTACAGCCCGTTCTGTATAACGAGTAGTTAATCGGTCTTGATCAGCAAGTGTTAGAATCTCCTCAATCTTTTCATTTCCTTCAATAAGTGGTAACTGGGGATAAAAGCTTTTAAAATGATCCGTACCACTCACAGGTGCACCGCTATAGTCTACAGGCCACATATCATTGGAATATGGTACTCCAAAATATTCATCAAATCCTTGTTGAAGGGGAAGAAATTTTTCATGATGGCCTAAATGCCATTTCCCGAATGCAGCTGTGGTATAGCCTTTATTTTTTAATATCTCCGCGATGGTCTCTTCCTCTGGATTTAACCCAACCCTGGCTGTATGGTTATAGGCACCTTGCACGCCTACCCGTTCAGAATAACAACCAGTGAGCAAGGCAGCTCGGGAAGCACTGCAGACCGCTTGGGATACATGAAGATCTGTGAAGCGCATACCTTCATCAGCCATCTGATCTAAATTTGGTGTACTATAACCCTGGGCCCCGTAGACACCCACATCTGCATATCCCTGGTCATCGGTAAATATGAGAACAATATTAGGGGGGCGTTCAACTTTTGGAGCACAGGATATAAAATTTATCAGTCCACCGACTATCAAAAGACCTGCGGAACAGAATGTTACTTTATAATTTATGCTATACTCAATTTTTATGGAATAAAATCTGGGGAGAGATGGCTTGTTTATTGATATTTGGCCCTTGATAAGATACTTTTAATTGATTTCCACCCCCTTTTTCAAAAAAGGTGACACGAATGGGATGATATCCCGCCCTCAGAGCAATCGATCCTCTTTCCTCATTCATTCCATGTAAACCATCATTTTCCACAACCATGGTACTACCGATGTAAAACCGACTTCCATCATCAGAATCAGTGTAAAATGAATAAATACCATCTTCCGGTAGAAGAATAAACCCCTCGTACTGGAATCCGAAGTAATCACTTTGTTTTCTGAGAAATATATCAAAAGTAGAAGTAACACCTGTCTCCACTACCTCAAGCCCTTCAAAATCAGGAAGCTGATCCCAAGAGCCTTCATAATAACTGTATTTTAATCCCTGGGCAATACCATTCAAATCCACATTTGGGCTGGGTACCACTTTTGTATATTCAGCATGTATACTCCCGCTGACCGGTTTGCCATCCCGAAATACACGTGCTGATACGCACGCTGTGTTAGTTAAATGGATTGGTCCGTCAACAATTGGAGATTTGAGAGTTGGCGCACTACCATCTAACGTATAACGAATGATAATATTCTCCCGCACCGAGGTAATGGATACACTTGTTTCATCAATAAAAATATCATGTTCAGCAGAAATCATCGGCGGATCATTTACATCTGGCTTGCCCACTAGGTCTAAGACAACAACACTGTTAATGGGATTGGGCGCAACATCAGGTGTGTTGATAATAAGCGCGTCTTCTTCACGGTGAACATTTAATTCCTTGGTTGGATCAGATAGCAGAAAAGCACGACCAGGTTGACTATATACACCGGGAACAACCAAGCGACCATTTGCCGGCCAGGAAAACACATGTA
>Ga0206680_10000036_pt1 | contig 50327 bp, 47 predicted proteins | sample M115012015metaG_FD_160124 | JGI IMG/M metagenome (GOLD analysis project Ga0206680, IMG submission 160124) | Ammonia-oxidizing marine archaeal communities from Monterey Bay, California, United States - M1 150m 12015 | ecosystem: Environmental > Aquatic > Marine > Intertidal zone | place: USA...
TGAAGTAGGCAAACCAAACTAAATCCTCTTCCATAACTGGTTTTATCTTCTTTAGCATTGACATAGCTTGCTCTTCAGACATACCTTTAAAGTTGTCGTGTGTTACCCAAGCTGAATTATATACCTCACGAAAATCTTCAGCGTATTTCTTTAGATTTTTCTTATCTATAATCTCAAGGGAATAATCATTGTTCTTTTTAATCCTTTCGTACCTTTTAATATAACGCTCTGGCAATTGTATGGTAAGTGGTCTAATAAAATTATGTTGATTGAAATAGGTTTGGAAACCATAGTTTTCGAAAAATGCTTGATAATACGGAGGGTTATAGCTGTTAGCATAAATAGGGGGGTGGTCAAAGCCACTTACTAATAAGCCCCAATAGCGATCTTTTTCCCCAAAGTTGATTGGGCCATCCATAGCTTCCATATCTCTATTTGATAACCATTGCTTACAAGCGTCGAATAGTAATATTGCAGCAGCCTTATTGTCAATGCATTCAAAAAAGCCCATTCCTCCAGTTACTTGATTAAAAGTATTCGCTCTTTTTTCATCAATAAAAGCTGCTACTCTACCAATAGTTTTACCATCGGAGTCTTCTAGTATAAAACGCGTTGCTTCACCATGTTCGAAGTATTTATTCTTCCTCTGATCAAATACTGCTTCTACTTCTTGTTTGATGTGAGCTATCCAATTTGGGTCATTCTTATAAATAAGGTATGGAACCTGATGAAATTTTTTGATGTCGGATGGAGTAGAAACTTCAACGATCTTCATATATAAGTCTTTAGGAATGGCGATTAATTTTATCTTTGTTTCTGCATTTTCAATGCAATTTTACGATTTAAAAAGCAATAGATGAAAAATAAGCTTGTAATTGTTACTGGTGCTTCTTCAGGTATAGGAAAGGCTTGTGCTATAAGGTTTGCTCAAAAAGGAGCAAACATAGTTTTGGCAGCCCGCTCTGAAGAGAAGTTGAAAGAAGTAGCTTTAGAGATTTCTGGTTATGGAATACAAGTTCTTATTGTTGCTACTGACGTTAGTAAAGAGCAAGATTGTAAGAGCTTGATTGAGACTACATTGACAAAATTTGGCAGAATTGATGTTTTAGTAAATAACGCTGGAATTTCTATGCGTGCTGCTTTCGCCGATTTGGATGTTGATGTGCTTAAAAAAGTAATGGACGTAAACTTTTGGGGAGTGGTGTATTGTACGCGTTATGCTATTGCCAGTATACTTGAGAACAAAGGTTCTGTTGTAGGGGTTTCATCTATTGCAGGATATAAAGGATTACCTGGTAGAACAGGATATTCCTCTTCTAAATTTGCAATGCATGGTTTCTTAGAGGCTTTAAGAATTGAAAATATAAAGAAAGGCTTACACGTTTTGATTGCCTGTCCCGGATTTACAGCTTCGAATATTAGAAATACAGCTTTGGCTGGTGATGGTTCTTCGCAAGGAGAAACACCTAGAGAAGAACAAAAGATGATGCAACCTGAAGAGGTTGCTGAGTATATAGTAGATGCCGTTATAAAAAGGAAAGATCGTTTAACGCTTACCTTTAATGGAAAACTGACTGTTTTGCTAAATAAGTTTTTCCCAAAGCTCGTTGATAAGTTGGTTTACAATCACATGAGTAAAGAACCCGATTCTCCTTTTTAGATGAAAATTTTTCTCATCGGATATATGGCCTCAGGTAAAAGCGTGGTGGGCGAGCAATTAGCTCAACTCCTCAACTATCGATTTGTGGATACCGACCAATGGATAGAAGCTAGATCTTGTAAAACAATTCCTCAGATATTTTCTGAAGAGGGAGAAGCCAGTTTTAGAGCGAAGGAAAAGGAATGTCTTGAATTTTTAATGGATCAAGAGTATTTAGTAATTGCTTCGGGTGGCGGAACACCTTGCTTTCATCAAGCGATTGAATTGATGAATGAACTTGGCGAAACAGTTTACCTGAAAGCCAATCTTCAGACTTTAGCCGATCGTTTGTGGGATGAAAAGTCAGATCGTCCAAAATTGAATTCTTGTCGAAGTAGAGAACAGTTGATGGATTTTATTTCAGAACATCTTTCTCAAAGAGAAATGGTTTATGAAAAATGTCAACATACAGTGTTGGTAGATGATCAATCTGTAGAAATGATTGTTAAAGAAATTAAAAGCGTTTTAGTATGAGTCTTATAGAATTAAGAAGTGACACTTTCACCAAACCAACAAAAGCAATGTTGGATTTTATGTTTCAAGCTGAAGTTGGAGATGATGTCTGGGATGAAGATTTTACGGTGAAAGCTTTGGAAGAAAAAATCTCCAAAATCTTTGGTATGGAAGCCGCTCTTTTTTGCCCTTCGGGAACGATGGCTAATCAGATTGCTATAAAGGTTCATACACAACCAGGAGACGAGGTTATTTGTGATTCTACATCTCACGTTTATCAATACGAAGGCGGAGGTATAGCATTTAATTCTTCAGCCTCGGTAAAGTTGTTAAATGGTGAAAATGGGAAATTGACAGTCGATTTGGTTGAAGCAGCCTTACGAGCTGATAATGTTCACTTTCCTCGTACAAGTTTAGTTTCTGTTGAAAACACGACCAATAAAGGTGGTGGAGCTTGTTATGATTTAAAGACTCTACAAGAACTGTCATCTTTTTGTAAAGATAAAAGCTTAAGCTTCCATATGGATGGTGCTCGATTGTATCATGCTATTGTAGAAACGAATACTAACCCATCAGATTATGGAACCATCTTCGATAGTATTTCGGTGTGTATGTCTAAGGGTTTAGGTGCACCAATAGGTTCCTTGTTGTTGGGAACTAAACAGTTTATTTACAAAGCGAAAAGAATTCGGAAAGTACTAGGTGGAGGAATGCGTCAAGCGGGATATTTGGCGGCTGCTTGTGATTATGCCTTAGAGTTTAATGTAGGTTTATTAAAGGAAGACCACCGTAGAGCAAAAGAAATTGAAGCGGTTTTATTAAGCGTAGATTATGTTTCGGAAGTACTTCCAGTAGAAACTAATATTGTGATTTTTTCTGTAGAGAATCCAATAGCTATTGTCGACTATCTAAAATCGAAGAATATTTTATGTTCTGCGATTGGACCTCAACAAATTCGTTTTGTAACACATCTTCAGTTCGATGATGAAATGCTCATAAAGCTTAAATCAGTTTTACTTTCTTATTCGTAACGCAATGCTTTTACAGGTTCTACCTTTTGGATAAGAATTGCAGGAATTATGAGTATACACATACAAATGAGTATACTCATCAGATTAATCATTAACCAGTTCTCTATGGATAAAACTACGGGTAATGCTTTCACGTAATAGTGATTTGGATCTAATTGAATAGGCGCGAAAAAGTGTTGAATTCCGATGATCGTAAGTCCAATTCCATTTCCAATGAGCAAGCCTCGTCTTAATAGGTAGAAAGCGTGGTATAAGAAGATTTTCTTAATCGACATATTAGCTGCTCCTAGAGCCTTCATCAAACCAATCATTTTTGTTCTCTCGAGTATAATAATAAGTAAGGAGCTAATCATATTGATACTCGCGACTAAAATCATAATCAATAGGATGATTAGAATGTTAAGGTCAAAGAGTTTTATCCAATCGAAGATTTGAGGATAGAGTTCTTTTGTTGAGTTTACTCGGGTGTCATACGGACTAACCATTTCCACCATAGCGTAAACCTCATCGCTATTATAACCTTCTTTAACTTGAACTTCTATGGAACTGCACTGGTCTTTAGTCCAGTGGTTAATTTTTTGAAGATGTTTTATGTCGGCAATAATGTATACATCATCAAACAATTCTATGCCCGTTTCATAAAGTCCTTTAATGGTGAATTTCCTTATTAAAGGTTGATGGCTTTTCTTTCCTTGAAAGTAAAATAGAGTTTTGTCTTGAACCTTTAAGCTTAGTTTTTGAGCCAGCTTTTTTGAGATAACTATTTCTGAACTCTTTTTATTGGAACTGTATTTTGGGATGACTCCTTCAGTAATATGAGATTGAATAAAGTCCCAGTTGTAGTTGTCATCTACACCTTTAATAAGAACACCTTCAAACTCTGTATCGGTTTTAATTAAGGCATTTTTAGTAATATGTGTTTGAATTTGGGCTACACCTTCAATTTGTAATAAGCTATTTATAAGAGTGCTATCAGCCAAAAGAGGTGCGGCTTCCAAGGATTGATTAAGGTCTAACACGGATACTTGAATATCAGAGGTAAATCCGGTAACTTTAGCACTGATTTTCTCTTGCAGACCTTTGCCGGTAGCAATGGCTAAAATCATAACAGTTATGCTTAAGCTTACCGCAGCAATCGCCATTTTTAAAATAGGTTTTGAAATGGAATGCTGAAGATTTTTTTCGGTGTGTAGGCGTTTGGCTACAAATTTTTCAAAATTCAAGGCTCTATGCTTTATATATATCGTTCCAAAGATAATAAAATGACTCTTCTGATTCTGTTTATCTCTGGGTTCTTATTTTCTTGTCACGCACAACACACAAATCGTATTGTTACAGGTGCCGAACAGTTTGATGAATATACTTATTTATTGGAAGGTAAAAGTGTGGCATTGGTAGCAAATCAAACTTCATTAGTTGATGAGATTCATTTAGTTGATACTTTGCTTTCTCGAGGTTTAAATGTTAAAAAGGTTTTCGCTCCAGAACACGGTTTTAGAGGGAAAGCTGACGCAGGTGCTCATATCGATAATGAGACTGATTCTAAAACAGGATTGCCTTTAATCTCTCTTTATGGTAAGAATAAAAAACCTTCTAAAGAAAGCTTAGAGGGAATTGATATAGTAGTGTTCGATATACAAGATGTAGGTGCTCGATTTTACACTTATATATCAAGTTTGCATTATGTGATGGAAGCCTGTGCCGAAAATAACATTCCTTTATTGGTTTTAGATCGCCCGAATCCTAACGGCCACTATATAGATGGACCTCTTTTAGATACCGCATATCGGTCTTTCGTTGGAATGCATCCAATCCCAATCGTTCACGGAATGACTATTGCTGAGTACGCACAGATGGTCAATGGTGAATATTGGTTGAAAGACTCGGTTCAATGTGAATTGTATTGGCAGAAAATGGATGGCTATAGTCATAATAAAATTTACGATTTGCCAGTAAAGCCATCACCTAATTTACCTAACGCTCTGGCAATAGCATTATACCCATCATTATGCTTGTTTGAAGGAACAGTAATTAGTGTTGGTCGAGGAACTTCCAAGCAATTTCAAATTATTGGTTCTCCTGATCTCGATTCTTGCGCTTATGTTTTCACACCTATCTCTCTTGAGGGAGCAAAATATCCAAAACACGAAAATAAACTATGTTGTGGTTGGGATTTGCAGAACAAGGAATTGATATCAGGGATAAATCTTGATTACTTGATTGAGACTTTTAATCAGTATGATGTGAAGGGGATAGCCTTTTTTAACTCCTTTTTTGATAAGTTAGCAGGCTCAAATGAATTGCGTATTCAGATTGAATCGGGTTGGAGTTCTGAGCAAATCAAAGAGACTTGGCAAGAAGATTTAAACCGATTTAGTACTACTAGAGCATCCTATTTAATTTATCCATAATATGAGTAAAAATGTATTTATTTTCGCCTTTGCAATTATCTCTTTAAGCCTTAACGCTCAAGCACAAACTTTAGATAATACTTTAGGGACGGAAGATCGTAAAGTGAAAAAGTTTGGTTGGATAGCTGAGGGGCCTGGGAATTATGAATTCTTCTTCGTTGGAGGCGCTCGTTATACGGGGGCATTTAGTTTCTATTTTGAAAATAAAAGATTTAAGCAATCCGCAAATTTCAAAAATGGTTCTTTCCACGGTATGGTTATCGAATACAATAACGATGGTTCGATAAGAAGTAAAGGGCGTTATAGAAATGGAAGTAAGGTAGGGAAGTGGGTGTATTTCTACGATACCAATTCTTATGAGGAAAAAGTTTACTCAAGAAGAGAGCCCAATCAGGTAAGGAAATCTGTTTTTGTGAATTCTAATTCGGTTTCGACTGAGAGATTTAAAACATTGCGCAATATGCGTTTTACTAAGTACCATTACGAGTATCATTCTAATGGTAATTTAAAACTCAAAAAAATACTCGTTAATAGATTTCGAAAGATTTATGAGATTAAAGAGTATTTTGAGACCAACAGAATGGCTAAACACTATTTCTTACAGTTTGATGATGAAAATGAAGAGTGGGTTTATGTTAATGAGTACAAAGAATTCAATAAAAATGGTAAGCTTTTGATTCACGAATATCATTAGTAGTAATCAGTAATTCGTCACTTATGAAAACCTCTAAAAGGAGGGTCTTATTCTCTGAATTATTTTTCAAATTTAACTTTCAATTTTCATTTTGATTATCCACACAATAACTTACTTTTGCAAGGCAAAATAGAGAACTATGAATTTACACGAATATCAAGGTAAACAAATATTAAGTAGCTACGGTGTTGGGATACAACGCGGAATGGTTGCTACAACTCCGGACGAAGCGGTTTCTGCAGCAAAGCAATTAACTGAAGAAACGGGTACTGGATGGCATATCGTTAAAGCTCAAGTACACGCAGGTGGTCGTGGAAAAGGTGGTGGAGTGAAGTTAGCTAAGAATTTAGATGAGTTAAGAACTCATGCTGAAAATATCTTAGGAATGCACTTAGTAACACCTCAAACTTCTGCTGAAGGTAAATTGGTACACCAAATATTGGTTGCTGAGGATGTATATTATCCAGGTGAGAGTGAGACAAGTGAAATTTATATGTCAGTTCTTTTGAACCGTGCTACAGGAAGAAACATGTTAATGTATTCTACTGAAGGTGGTATGGACATCGAAGAGGTTGCTGAAAATACACCTCACTTAATCTTTACAGAAGAAATTGATCCTACTACAGGATTAATGCCTTTCCAATGTCGTAAAGTTGCTTTCAACTTAGGATTAGAAGGAAAAGCCTTTAAAGAGATGACAAAATTTGTTTCTTGTTTATACAGTGCATACGAAGGATGTGACGCTTCATTATTTGAAATTAACCCAGTGTTAAAAACTTCAGATAATAAAATCATCGCAGTAGATGCAAAAGTAGCTTTAGATGCTAATGCACTTTACCGTCATAAAGATTACGCTGAAATGCGTGATGTACGTGAAGAAGATGCTTCTGAGGTTGAAGCTGGTGAATACGGTTTAAGCTACGTTAAATTAGATGGTAACGTAGGTTGCATGGTAAATGGTGCTGGTTTAGCAATGGCAACTATGGATATCATTAAGCATGCTGGAGGTAATCCTGCAAACTTTTTAGATGTTGGTGGTACTGCTGATGCAGCTCGTGTAGAACAAGCTTTCCGTATCATTTTAAAAGATGAAAATGTAAAAGCATTATTGGTTAATATCTTTGGTGGTATCGTTCGTTGCGACCGTGTAGCACAAGGTATCGTTGATGCTTATAAGAACATCGGAGAAATTAACGTTCCTCTTATCGTTCGTTTACAAGGGACTAATGCTACTGAAGCAAAGAAATTAATAGATGAAAGTGGTCTTGCAGTACACTCTGTAATCTTACTTCAAGAAGCTGCAGATAAAGTAGCTGAAGTATTAGCTTAGTCAGTACTTTATAAAACAAAAAAAAAAGGAACCCATTTGGGTTCCTTTTTTTTTGCAATCTAGTTGGAGTAAATTCTTATAAGATGGAGATTGTATTCACAATACGCTCATTTGGTGTGTTCAACTCTAATAAGTACAATCCTTTTTCTACATCAGTTAGATTTAATTTTGTTTCAGTACTGTTGTGCTTGTTTTGAATTTTTTCGGTGTGTATAAGTTTACCACTTAAATCATATACATTTAGTTGAATAATGTTATGATTCACTTGGTCAATCTTAATGTTAATCGATCCAGTACTTGGGTTTGGGTAAATTGCTATATTACCACCCTCAAGTTCAAAAATATTCATTCCTGTAATAGAGAAATCCTCATTTGAAATATCAAAGAAGATGTTGTTGGTAGGAATAATTTTGATTCTATTTTCAGATCCTATTAGATTTTCTAGGTTTGGAACTACAACTTCTGTTTCTCCATTGTTTTCAACATTTTCAGCTAGAATCACCTCTTCCCAAATACCATCTAATTTGTACATTAGAATAATGTTCACCTCTTGGCAATTTACCACAGTCCCATCAGTGTCCGCAACTTCCCATTCCACAGTATAGGTGCCATTAATACCCCATGTTTCATTTCCATTTGGGGAAATGATTTCAAATGGTCCAGCTTGTTCGGTAACCTCAACTTCTGTTTCTTGATAAGAAATACCACCTCCACCAGCTTTATTGTCTCTTGCTGTAAGTCTGAAGTGAAGAGTACGAGCGTACTCTGGAATTAATTCCCCTTTAGTGTGAGTGTTGTTTAAAAGGTCAGACATTCTTGGGAATATTCTACTAGAAACTGTTTTAGGGTTAAATGTTCTAAAGATTGGAGCATTATTTACTGGAGAGTCTGGATGACCTGCTGGGCCTAAATCCATTTGATCCCATGAGTATGTTAAGGTATCTCCATCACTATCACTTGCACTACCATCAATTTTGAAAGCAGTGTATACAGGAATAGTATATATAGTCTCTTCAATAAATACTTCTGGAGCTGAATTTCCAGTTTCTGAAATTTGAGCGCAAGTATTACCATACGCACTATTTATATAATATGTAATTTCATCGTAACTGGCAGGATGAAAATATGGATCGCTATTCGACTGGAGGTTATTACTGCTACAAATACCAGCGTAGGCCATTATAGTACTACCACTCCCAGGTTCGTATGCTGTACCTGAATTTCTATTTCCATTACAAGAGCCCGCATTTCCATTAAATGTATGGTTTGCTCCAAATTGATGTCCAATCTCATGTGCTACATAATCAATGTCATATGGGTCACCTGTAGGAGAGTTTGTTCCTGTAACTCCATTCCCTTTCTGATTTGTTTTACATGGTACACCTAATGATGCTAGCCCACCTGCGCCTGTACTAAAGGTGTGACCTATATCGTAATTGTCATCACCAATAAACTCATCTATTACTTCTTGTGATTCATTGATTAGCGCTCCGGTATTGTAATTATTCATTCCCCAATCAAGAGAGTAATCGATTAATGAGTCGTTATTATCAACCATAATCAGTCTTATAGATAGCTCAGTCTCATAAACCTCATTTACTCTGTTTAGAGTTGTGACCATTCCTGCAAGAGTACTTTCTGTTGTTCCTCCATGGAAATTGGAATATTGTTGAGTACAAGCAATGGCGATTCGATAACTTCTTAATTCTTCTCCAGAACTGATTTTGTCTAAATCTATAGGATTAGCGTCCTTATAGTTTATGTATTCTAAATATTCAGCTGACTGAATAGGTTCTCCCTCATTAAATTCTATTTGTCCTTCGTTTATATAATCCTTTTTATAATAGGATATTATATAGTCGCTATTATGAAAGGAATAAGGATCTATAAATACTACATCTGTTTGCCCCATTATCATTGCGTGGAAGCCATAGTCTGGACTATAGTCAAAACGCATTGTCATATTTCCTCTTAAGCTTTCTCCTAAATATGTTTTTATACTTTGATGTCTTGAAGATAAATTTAAAGACATTACCGGAGATTCTACAAATCTAAAAGTATGAACTTCACCATTTGGAAAAGGAATGTTGATGAGTAAATCACTTTGATGAACATTTACCTCCTCTTCATGTTGTGCTTGATTTAATAAAGTTGAAAATAAAACACTGTTTATTTCAAATGCAGTATACTTTTTAGGTACAATATAGCGTGTGCTTGTTGTGGTGATTTCAGATTCATCAGTTTCGTTAAAAATCTCTTGTGCTGACGATAAATAAGAGTTTATAACAAGTAAAAAGCTTGTAAATAGAATGTTGGATTTCATGGTGTTTGGTGTTTAAGCAAAGTTAAGACAAAAATAACACCCTTTTTTATTTTTCAACCTTTTTCCAACTCAAGTATGCCTTAAAAATTTCGTAATTTGCGAACTAATTTTTTAGCTATGAAAAAGATTTTAGTTGCCAATAGAGGTGAGATAGCACTTCGTGTAATGCGTTCAGCTAAAGAGATAGGTATACAAACGGTAGCCATTTATTCTGAGGTAGACAGAACTGCACCACATGTTTTATATGCAGATGAAGCTGTTTGCGTTGGACCTGCTGCATCAAATCAATCTTATTTGTTAGGTGAAAAAATCATTTCTATCTGTAAAGAATTAAATGTTGATGGTATTCATCCGGGTTATGGTTTTCTTTCAGAAAATGCCGAATTTACTACTTTAGTAAATGAAGCGGGGATAGAATTTATTGGTCCTTCTCCAAAGTCAATGGAGCTTATGGGAGATAAGCTATCTGCAAAGGCTGTTGTGAAAAGGTATGATATTCCTATGGTGCCTGGCACTGATGAAGCTATTGAGGATATTGAAGCTGCTAAAATTATAGCCCAAGAAATTGGCTTTCCTATCTTAATTAAAGCCTCTGCAGGTGGTGGTGGTAAAGGAATGAGAATTGTAGAATCCATTGAAGAATTCGAAGAGCAAATGGGGCTAGCTGTTAGCGAGGCAGTTTCTTCATTTGGTAATGGCGCGGTTTTTATTGAGAAATATGTTACTTCTCCTCGTCATATTGAAATACAAATATTAGCCGATAAGCACGGTAATGTGGTTCACCTATTTGAGCGTGAGTGTTCTATACAAAGAAGGCATCAGAAGGTTATAGAAGAAGCTCCATCTTCGGTGTTAACTCCTGCATTAAGAGAAGCTATGGGTAAATGCGCTGTCGATGTTGCAAAGTCTTGTGATTATGTAGGCGCTGGTACCGTGGAGTTTTTGTTAGATGAAAATATGAATTTCTATTTCCTAGAAATGAATACGCGCCTTCAAGTAGAGCATCCGGTAACAGAAATGATTACAGGGGTAGATCTAGTGAAGCAACAAATATTAGTAGCCCGAGGAGAGCAGTTATCATTTACTCAAGAGGATTTGAAAATATCAGGTCACGCAATGGAAGTTAGGGTTTATGCTGAGGATGCTACGAATAATTTTTTACCGGAGATTGGAACTTTAACGACTTACAAAAGACCCGGAGGTATAGGTGTGCGAGTTGATGATGGATTTGAAGAGGGTATGGAAATTCCAATCTATTACGATCCAATGATTTCTAAGCTAATTACATACGGTAAGGACAGAGAAGAGTCAATTGAAAGAATGATCAGAGCTATTACCGATTATGAAATTGGAGGTATTAAAACTACATTACCCTTTGGTAAATTTGTAATGGAACACAGAGCATTTGTCTCAGGGGATTTTGACACTCATTTTGTAGTAAAACATTTTGAACCTAGCTTACTGAATACAGCTTCCGAAGAAGAGAAAATGATAGGGGCATGGTTCGCATCAAAATTATTCAGCGAAAAGCAGCAAAATAATACAAGCCATGATAGATTTGAAAAGTCTAAATGGAAACAAAATAGAGGGTAATGGCTAAGAATTCTAAAAGTCAATCAGTTTCTATATCTAATCGTAAGGCTAGATTTGAATATGAAATTCTTGAGGTTTTTACGGCTGGACTCAAATTACAGGGAACAGAGATTAAATCTTTACGAGGAGGGAATGCCAATTTGGCTGAAGCTTACTGTTATGTGAAAGGTGGTGAGGTATGGGTTACGGGTATGTATATTGCTGAATATAGTTATGGTTCTTACCTGAATCATGAGCCTAAAAGATTGCGTAAGCTATTGCTTAATAAAAAAGAAATTAAGAGTATCGATTCGGCACTTCAAGATGTAGGAATTACGATAGTTCCTTTAAAACTATATATTAATGCTAAAGGTTGGGCGAAAATTGAAATTGCTTTAGCTAGAGGGAAGAAACTCCACGATAAGCGACATGATCTAAAACAGAAAGATGATCAGAGACAAATGGACCGTGCTTTAAAGGATTATAAATAGCATCAAACAAAAAAAAAGGAGCCTAAGCTCCTTTTTTTTATTTGTTTGATACTTCTAGAAGTATAAGTTAAGCATTAGAGCTCCCATAGATCCACCAAGTGAAACATTTGAGTCATCATACTTTAATCCGTATGTATATTCTGCTCCAATACCCATTTTTGCTCTCACAAAATATTCTACACCAATAAAACCATTAGCACCAAATGACATATCTGTTGATTTCTCACCAGCCTCATCTTCGTTGCTTGACATTGCTACATTAGCAGCATAGCCATAATAACCTTGTAGATTACTAGTACCTTTTCTGAATTCTTTACCAGCACTTAGTCCTAATCGAAAAGGATTAGTCGAATTTGAGTCAGAAGTGAAGTACAAATCGGCACTTGCTCTCCATGCTGTCATGTCATCAGTAAATAATTTACCAGAAAGACTCATACCATCAGTAAAGTTTACGTCTGGAGCTTCAGCAGTCCCACTTATTAGATTACCTACGTAATTTAATACAGGAGCAGCACTTGTTCCTACCGACCAGTCACCAGATTTCGGTGTGTTGTCTTGTGCATTAGCAACGCTAAACGTTAAAGCTAAGGCAAATACAGAAGTAATTAACTTTTTCATAATTTAAGTATTTAGTTCGTAAATGTTTTACTAACACAATTTCTAAAATATCTAGCCTTAGATGAACTAATTGAAATTCACGTTGTTAACACTTGTCTGTTGAAAAGCGTTAAAAATTCATTGTTTATAGGGGTTAAGAGTGATATTGGTAAGTCTCTGAATGGTAGGATTTGGCTTTAAATACTCATCATTTGATCATTTCAAGTTGGGTATTCAATCGGAAAAGTGCAAAAAAATGACTTATCGTTTGCTTTTAAGCATAGGAACAAAGCGAAAGTGACTTTCGTTAAAGTTATCAAATTCAATCTTTTTATATTGATTTTTGGACGTTTTAATTATAAGAGTCATTATTTGATTTTCCATTCCAAGTGGTATAATCATAGAGCCTCCAATAATTAATTGGTCAAAAAGGTGTTGTGGAACAGATGGCGTTCCTGCAGTAATTATAATTTTATCAAATGGCGCTTTATCGGTTAACCCTTCAAAACCATCCCCATAATAAAGGGAAGCATTAATTCTCATTTGGTTAAGAAGTAATTTTGTTTTATCGTAAAGTATGTGTTGTCTTTCAATAGAATGGACCTCAGCACCTAAGTGAAATAATACTGCAGTTTGATATCCAGATCCAGTACCAATTTCCAGTACTTTTTCATCTTTCTTGATATTTAACATTTCTGTTTGAAATGCTACAGTATAAGGATGTGAGATAGTTTGTTCTGTGGCAATTGGAAATGCCTTGTTTTGGTAAGCAAAATCTTCAAAAGAAGAATCTAAAAAATAATGTCTAGGAACTTTAAGCATTGCATTTAGAACTGCAGAGGATTCTATCCCCATATCTTTAAGTTCTTGAATGAGCCTTTTTCTTTTCCCTTGATGTTTTATGTTATCGATTAGATTCATAGTCGCGAAGCTATTAAAATGTAGAATGTGAACAAAAATAACCGGAGGAATACTTCTGTATACATGAAAAACTTATTTTTGATTTAAATTTTATCACTCGTATGAAAATAGCTGTATTAGGAGCAGGGCATTTAGGTTCTATACATATTCGATTATTACAAGAATTATCCGATTATGAATTGGTTGGTTTTTATGACCCCAATACAGAATTATCTAAAAAGATAAGTGAAGAGTACGCTATTAATTCATTTGAGTCTATAGATGATTTAATAGCCAATACAGATATAGTAGATATCGTAACCCCTACCTTATCACATTTTGAATGTGCTAAAAAAGCCTTAGCACAATCTAAGCATGTTTTTATTGAAAAACCTGTTACGAATACTATCGAAGAAGCTGATGAGTTATTATCCTTAGCAGCAAAATCTGGAGTTAAAGTTCAGGTTGGACATGTAGAACGTTTTAATCCAGCTTTTACTGCAGCAAAACCTTATATCAATAAACCAATGTTTATTGAAACACATCGTTTGGCAGCTTTTAACCCAAGGGGAACTGATGTATCGGTTGTGTTAGATTTAATGATTCATGATATTGATATTATTCTACATATTGTACAATCAAAAATAAGCTCTATCAGTACAAGTGGAGTTGCTATAGCAACAAGTAGCCCTGATATTACGAATGCTCGAATTGAATTTGAAAATGGTTGTGTTGCAAATTTAACTGCCAGTAGAGTTTCTTTAAAACAAATGCGTAAAACACGTATTTTTCAAAAGGACGCATACATCTCAATCGACTTTTTAGCGAAAAAAACAGAGGTCGTGCGTATAGAACCAAGTAAGTTTTGGAGTCCATTTTCTATGAATATCGAAGTCGATACAAATGGAACTAAAAAAGCTGTAAAGCATGAAAAACCACTTATAAAAGAAGTTAACGCTATACAAGAGGAATTGCGTACTTTTGCTCAAGCGATACAGAATAATAATAGTCCACTTGTAACGTTACATGACGGATGTGAGGCTTTAAATGTAGCACACACCATAATGTCAAAGATTAACAGACGAATTGATAAAATTGATAAATCTATACACAATGCTTAAAAAAGTATTGCCACTATTATTGGTAGTTTTCCTTGTAGCTTCTTGTTCAAAGGATAAATTTAAAGCACAAACACCATCTTATTTACATATAGAGTCTATTGATTTAGTAACAGAATCTTTTGAAGGCTCTTCATCTCATAAAATTACAGATGCTTGGATAACAATGGATGGTAATTTTCTTGGTGCATTTGAGGTGCCTTGTATCGTACCAATTCTTGCTGAAGGTGAACACGAGTTTAGAATTTCTTCTGGAATAAAGGCTAATGGAATATCTGCAACGCGAATTACTTATCCCTTTTACGATGTTTGTGATTTATTCTTAAAATCAAACAATACCTATCAACTTTCAGATGCCAATTATATTACCTTAATAAAAGATAGTTCCGTTGTTGTTAATGCAACTACAAAGTATACTGAGAATACAAAATTTTTGTTTATAGAAGACTTTGAGGATGCAGGTGCAGTTTTAGAGATGTCTGAACAGAGCGATACAATTTTGACTTCAACAAATATTGATAGTTTAGTATTTGAAGGTTATGGTAGTGGAGAGGTTCATCTCGATAGTGTTAATGACTTTTTTGAGTTAATTAGTTCAGAATTTATGCCTATGTCATCTATTTATAATGCAACTATGTTAGAACTTAATTACCGTTGCGACCATTCGTTTAAATTAGGAGTTGCTGTAAAATCTGCTGATACTGGAGTGATTGATCGATTTGAGTCGATACAAATTAGTCCAAGTTCGGATTGGAATAAAATCTATGTTCATATGACCAATCAAGTAAATCTTGGAAATTCTGATGATGAATTTGGTGTTTTTATAGGTTCAGTAAAGTCTAGCTCAGTAGAGACGGCATCTTTTTATTTTGATAATATCAAATGGGTTCACGAACAATAATGAATAGAACGGTTCAACGTCTAAAGTACATCACTTTAGATTTGTTGTCGGCTGCAATAGCATGGTTTTTATTCTTTGCCTATAGAAAAGGATATGTAGAACCTCAGCTTTTTGGTTCTGATGTTCCTTTTATGTTTGATCATAAACTCTGGCTAGGAATTATTTCAGTTTCTATCTTTTGGTTAATTCTTTATGCACTTACGGGGTATTATAAAAATGTATATCGCAGGTCAAGGTTAATCGAATTAGGGCAAACCTTATTGCAAACTGTACTTGGTGTATTGGTGATTTTCTTCGTTGCGATCCTGGATGATTTTATTCCAAGCTACAAAAATTACTATACTTCTATTGTTACACTTTACGCTATTCATTTCACGATTACCTATCTATTTAGATTCATTTTTACAACCCGGACTGTAAATAGAGTCCATAGAAGAGAAATAGGTTTCAAAACTCTGATTGTTGGTGGGGGTACTAGTGCTGTAACTATGTATAAAAACCTTACAGATAGTGTTAAATCTGGAGGTAATTTTATTATTGGTTTTGTAAATGGAATGGATGAGAAAGGATCTGAGTTGAAATCGTACATTCCTTATTTAGGTTCCTATAAAGATTTACGTTCTGTTATTCAGTCTAAAAATATAGAGGAAGTCTTAATTGCTATAGAGCGTTACGAGCAAAATCAAATATTAGAGGATATTATTAATGATTTGGAAGGGGTAAATGTACGTATTAAAGTTAAACCCAATAATTATGATATTCTCGCAGGAAAGGTGAAAATGAAATCTATGTTTGATGTTCCACTCATAGAGATTAAACACGACTTAATGTCGGTTTGGCAATTTGCTTTAAAAAGATTCATGGATATATTGGTTTCGATTAGTGCCATAGTTTTGCTCCTGCCATTATATACATTGACAATAATCTTAGTGAAAATGGGTTCAAAAGGTCCAATATTCTATTATCAAGAACGAATTGGTTTGCAAGGTCAACACTTTCTTATTATTAAGTTTCGATCAATGTATGTGGATTCTGAAAAACATGGCCCACAGTTATCTAGTGATAATGATCCAAGAATTACAAGATGGGGTAAAATTATGCGTCAATATAGAATTGATGAGCTGCCGCAGTTCTGGAATGTATTAATTGGTGATATGGCAATTGTTGGGCCGAGACCAGAAAGAGAGTTCTACGCAAGTAAAATTGTAGAGAAAGCCCCTTACTATAAGCATATCCAAAAGGTAAAGCCAGGAATTACTTCCTGGGGAATGGTGAGATTTGGTTATGCCAGTACAGTAGAAGAAATGGTTGATCGTTTGCGATACGATATTATTTACATCGAAAATATGTCGATATTTAACGACTTAAAAGTTTTGATTTACACCTTTAAAATTGTCTTCCAAGGAAGAGGTAAATAAGCATATGAAAAAAGTAGCAGTAATTGGTGCGGGAACCATGGGTAATGGTATCGCACATACATTTGCCCAATGTGGGTACAAAGTTTCTTTAATCGACATTTCTGAGGATTCTTTGGAGCGCGGTATGAAGACTATCGAGAAGAATCTTGATAGAATGGTGAAGAGAGAGAAAATATTTGAAGATGATAAGCAAAACACCCTAGCTAATATTACAACGTTCACAGCAATGATAGAAGGTGTTGTAGGTGTAGATTTAGTTGTGGAAGCGGCAACAGAAAACATGGACATCAAATTGAAAATTTTCACTCAATTAGATGAAATCTGTGCTGAGAATGTGATTTTAGCTTCGAATACGTCATCTATCTCAATCACTAAAATAGGTGCAGCAACTAAGCGTCCAGAAAAGGTGATTGGTATGCACTTTATGAATCCTGTACCCGTAATGAAATTAGTGGAAATCATTCGTGGTTATGCTACTTCTGATGAGGTTGCAGAGCAAATAATGCAATTGTCTAGAGACCTTAAGAAGTCTCCTGTAGAGGTAAATGATTATCCAGGCTTTGTTGCCAACCGTATTTTGATGCCTATGATTAATGAGGCTATTTATACAATATACGAAGGTGTAGCGGGTGTAGAGGAAATTGATACCGTAATGATGTTAGGTATGGCACATCCTATGGGTCCATTACATTTAGCCGATTTTATTGGTTTAGATGTATGTCTTTCAATCTTAGAAGTACTTCATAAAGGTTTTGGAAATCCTAAATATGCTCCATGCCCACTATTAGTAAATATGGTTACAGCAGGAAAATTAGGAGTGAAATCTGGTGAAGGTTTCTACGACTATAGTGAGGGTCCTAAAAATAAAAAACTAGCAAAGCAATTTGTGAAATAATTTGTAGCCCTGTTTTATTACAGGGCTTTTTTTATGATTAACTTTGCCCAAAATTAGAGATATGGCAACTAAAACAGGAGATAAAAATAGATTATTGGTTTTTGCAGCTATAATGGCCATTGGAGTTTTAGCAGTATATCCAATGATGAAAAAAAATCCTCGTTTGAAGATTTACAAACCTTCAGATGTGAATCCTAAATTAGTTGATGAGTCTGTTAGAACTAATGAGCTTGAACATAGCGTTGCCGAATTTGAATTATACAGTCAAGAGGGTGATACCATCCGTTTAAATGATATTGATGGTAAAATTTATGTAGCAGATTTTTTCTTCACAACCTGTGGGAATATATGTCCTAAAATGACAACACAAATGAAGGGCTTACACGATTTTTATCTAAATGATGAAGATATTATGTTTGTTTCTCATACGGTATATCCCGAAATTGATTCTGTTCCCGTTTTAAAAACTTATGCAGAAAAGTATGAAGTAAATTCTGATAAATGGCTAATGCTTACGGGTGCTAAAGAAGAAATTTATTCTCTAGCTCGAAAGTCATATTTCGCTGTTCTAACTGAAGGTGATGGAGGAGAACGCGATTTTATTCATACTGAAAATTTTGTACTCTTGGACAAGAACCAAAGAATACGTGGTTATTATGATGGAACGCTTTCCGAAGATATGGAGCGTTTAAAGAAAGATATAGAGATATTAAGGTTGGAATATCTTTAGGGATTCCAAATCTTCCAAGCAGCTTCGGCTTGATGAATGAGCATTGATTTACCATTGAGAATCATTGCTCGATTTTCTTTACCTTTTTTTAAAAATAAGGTTTCTTCAGGGTTGTAAACTAAGTCTACTAACAGATGCTTCTCCCCAATAAATTGATAAGGTATAGTTGGGTATTCTGTAGTGTTTGGACTGGTGCCTAAAGGCGTTGTATTTACGATAAGTAGGTGATATTTAATCACAAATTCATTGAGCTCGTCGTATGAGAGTTGATTCTTAACTGGAGTTCGAGAAACACATAAACATTTAATACCAATTCGCTCTAGTGCATATACTACAGCCTTTGAAGCACCACCTGTACCTAGAATTAAAGCACATTCCATAGTGTTTTCTAAAAAGGGCTTTATAGAATTGTGAAAACCGATATAATCAGTATTGTACCCGATTATTTTATCATTTTTAAATTGAATAGTGTTAACGGCACCAATAGCTTTAGCTTCAATAGACATTTCATCTAGAAAAGGAATGATCGTTTCTTTGTAAGGTATGGTAACATTTAGTCCAGATAAATCAACTTCACCTATTAAGGTTTTAAAATCTTCTACCCTCTCTAAAGGGAAGTCTTGGTAGGAACTTCTAATATCTGACTCTCTCTGGAACTTATTTTCGAAATAAATTTTAGAAAATGAATGTGATAGCGATTTCCCGATTAAACCAAATTGCTTCATTAGCTCTTCTTTTCAGCCATTTTTTCAATTCCCCAAATACATGTTATACCTAAAGCAATACAAAGGACTGCAAGTAAGGTATCCGAATCTGGGCTTGAAGGAATATATCGAGCATAGCCAATAATCATTTCTTCACCATGACGATCTAAAGTATTCGGAGTAGTGATGGCATTTTTCCAAGGCCAAATAATTGATAAAGAACCAAACACAAATCCAGTAAGGAGTGATATTGTGCTATTTTTATATCGATTAAATATCCAAGCGATTACTTGTGCAAAGCTTATCATCCCAACAAGGGAGCCTAATAAAAACAGTCCAAAGTGTATAAGTCCTGACGTATGGTTCGGGTCATTTAAAAAGGAGAAATCTCCTGATAAAGCCATTTTAATACTAGTTGATAGGGTGTTGATTGAGTCCACCATTAGGAGCTTGTAATTCCCCAGTAGCATAAGTATGTATGAGCCTGAAAGTCCAGGAAGAAGCATTCCACTAATTCCAATTATCCCACAAAAGAAAACAAATAAGTAGTTTCCATTTGATGTTGGAGCAGGATTCACAGAGGCGATGACTAGTGCTACAATGCTTCCTAGTATAAAGAAGCTAACATTTCCCCAGGTCCATCGGTCTACAGTTTTACCTACATAATAGACGGATGCTAAAATAAGACCAAAAAAGAAAGCCCAAATTTGTGTTGGGTGTTCTTCAAGTAAGAATTCAAATAGTTTAGCGATACTAATAACACTAGTCCCAATTCCAATTCCTAAAAAGAGCAGAAATTTAGTGTTTATATGAGTGAGTAGTTTTGAGAAATCTCTGTTTAATAAAAGTTTAAAAGCTGTTCTATCAAAAGATTTAAGTGAGTTAATGAGCTCCTCGTAAATACCTGTTACGAGGGCTATTGTACCACCAGAAACCCCAGGAATAACATTCGCTGCACCCATTGTAAATCCTTTTAGTACAATCCATATGTAATCCCATGTGCTTCTATTAGACATACTCTTCTTCCATGTAGGTTGCGTACCCACCTTCTAAGTTGATAAGATTACTTAAGTTGTGTTCTTTTTCAAGCATGTAAATTATTGCACTAGCTCTTTTGCCAGATTGACAATAAATTACCACAGGTTTATCAGTAGAAATTCTATCAATCGATGACATCATATTGTCTAGAGGAATATTCTCGTTACTCAGTGCCCCATCCTCATATTCATAGGGTTCACGAATATCGATAATCTGAATATCTTCTTTGTTTTTCAGCTTGTCTCTAAGTTCTTTCGCGCTAATGGACTTCATTATTTCTTCGGTAAAAAATCAAAAAATGTATCTCCTCTTAATCCTAAACGCAAACACTCTAATGGAATAACTTCATTGGGTGCAATGTTTCCTAAGTTTACATTTGCTCCCATAAGTTTGATAAACCAGACTTGTTGAGATTTTTTTGGTGCTTCCCAAAGAATTTTGTCTCTAGGAATTTTCGTTAAAATCTCTTCAATTAAGTCTGAACGAACTTCTCCAGTACTACTGCAGATACCTACATTACCACCTTCTCTAGCTTCAGCAATAACTTTCCATGATCCAGCATCAATTTCTTTTTCCATCATTTCAATCCACTTGTAAGGTGGGATTACAACATCGGCACTTTTAGATCCTATTTCAGATAGGACAGTGACTTTTTTCGAAAGAATCCTAATGTAATCACATTTCTTATCGTGATCTAATTCTATAGAACCATCAGAAACTTCAACCATACTTAAGTTGTAACGCTCTGTAAGTTCAACAAATTCATCAAACATATCTCGAATAATGAAAGCTTCAAAAAGAGTACCTCCAAAATATACTTTTAATCCAGCATCCTCGTAAAGTTTTATCTTCGCATCTAAATCTTCTGTTAGAAATGCAGTTCCAAAACCTAGTTTTACTAGATCTATATGTTTGCATGATGCAGCAATCATGTCTTCAGCTTCTCTAAGACTTAAACCTTTGTCCATTACCATAGTTAAGCCATCGTTTCTTGGGCTTTCTGTTCTAACAGGAATATGAGGTAAAGAAAAATTCATTTTATTTATTTTAAAAGTTGTTTAAAAGTCGCGTTCCCTTCTAGTACAGGGAGGTGTTCATATAATACTGTGGAAGACTTTGAGTCTAAGGCATTTGCTTTTTGTAAATAGATACTAGCCTTTTCTATTTGACCGTCTAGGAACAGATAGGCGCCAAGTCTGAAAAGTAAATCAACGTTATTTTTGTGTATTTTAACTCCTGATTTAAGCAAACGTATTGCGTCTTTAGATTCATTCATTTCCTTCTTTAAAAAGGCAAACTCCATCCATAAAGTAGGTGAGTCACAGTTTAGGTCGATGAGTTTTTGATAACCAAGTACAGCTTCATCGAAAATTCCAATTTTACGATAGATTTTTGTTTGGATATAAATATACTCTAAGTCGTCAGGATTAAGGTTTAATGCCTTGTTGATATAATGCAATCCTTCTTCGCTAGCCCCTTTAGCATCATAACACAAACCAATTTCCATCCAAGCTTCTGATAGTTGAGGGTCTTCATGACAAGCTTTAGTGAAGTATCGGATTGCTTGTTTGTAAAGTGAAAGTTGCTTGTAGCATAAGCCAATTTTTAAAAAGGTAAAGCCCGTAGCATCTTCGAAAGCGAATGTGAGTAGGTAAGTTTTTATAGCCTCTTTAGTCTCAGCCATCTGAGTTAAGCTTCTAGCTTTTTCGTGATAAGCAGCAGTAAAGCACTCGTCTATTAAAATCGCATAGTCTAAAGCCCAAACCGCTTCTTTGTGTCCTTTTATCTTATTGTAGAATAAGCCGAGTTGATACCATGTAACCTCACAATATGGACTCATTTCAATTAAGCTTTTGAAAAACAAAATAGCATCGTTATATGCATCGAGTCTTTCGTAGCAATAAGCAATGTTGAATAAGGCAATTTCATCTTCAGGTTCCTCATTTAAAAAGTCACTAAGATATTTAATGGCATCATGGAATTTACCGAGGCACTGATACTCAAAAGCAATAAATGGATAGACTTCTATTGGATCGTCAGAGTAGGTTTGAGCTTTTTCGAAATGCTTTAATGCTTTTTGATGGGCTCTTTTTTTAGAAAGTATAGATCCTTTAGCAATGTGTAAATCCGAATTACTAGGTTCTAAACTTTCAGCAATTTCTAACGAAAGAGTTGCTTCTTCTAGTCGTTCTAATATGGTAAGGATTTGAGCTTTTTTAATTAAAAAACTTGCAGAAAATGGGTATTGCTCAAAAGCAATTTCCATACTACTCATAGCTTCTCCAAGTAAACCTCTGTCAATGTAATGGTCGGCAATATCTTCAAATTCGTGCGTATCAAAAAATGACTGAGCGTCTCCATTCAGCATTCTTTCATAGCGAGCTACGAGTTCGTTGATGTTATTTTTATGTTTACCGGGTCTTCGGTTCATTGTCAGTGAATTAAGAATTGTGCAAAAATACAATTCATCTGGAATAAATGTACCTTTTTTAGGCTTAGATTTCACGATAGATAATCTAACTTATCCACAAATGAATTCACAATTTACCTAATGTTTATGGGGGCTTAATGTTATGTATAGCGAATTAAATTTAGGCTTTATTTATATTCACATTCTGTATGTTAATTGTTTATTTTTATTTGTGAATTTCTGTAGAGATCAATCCTTATATTTGCTCAAAATCTAGCTATGACATTGATAAAATCCATATCGGGGATACGTGGTACTATAGGCGGTTCTACAGGAGATAATTTAACACCATTAGATGTGGTGAAATTCGCCTCAGCATATGGCATGTGGTTGAAGTCTAGAACTACAGGTTCTTTGAAAGTTGTAGTGGGTAGAGATGCTCGAATTTCTGGCGCTATGGTTCAAAACTTGGTGCAATGTAGTTTACAGGCTCTAGGGATTGATGTGGTAGATTTAGGTCTAAGTACTACACCTACAGTTGAAGTTGCTGTTCCTATGGAGAATGCTAATGGTGGAATTATTCTTACCGCAAGTCATAATCCCAAACAATGGAATGCATTGAAGTTGCTAAATGAAAAAGGTGAGTTTGTGTCTGCAGAGGATGGCACTCTAATATTGGATATCGCAGAAAAGGAGGCTTTTTATTTTGCGCAAGTGGACGATTTAGGTACTTATGAAAATAAAGATTATTTACAAATACATATTGATGCAGTATTGGCTTTGTCTACTGTAGATGTAGCGCTTGTTAGTGCAGCAAATTTTAAAGTTGTTGTTGATGCCGTAAATTCTACTGGAGGAATTTATTTACCTGCTTTACTACGACAAATGGGAGTTGAGGTTGTCGAGCTGTATTGTGAGCCAAATGGATATTTCCCACATAATCCAGAGCCTTTACCAGAACATTTACACGATTTATGTTCTAAGGTAGTAGAAACAAAAGCCGATTTAGGTTTTGTGGTCGATCCCGATGTTGATCGCTTAGCGATTGTGTCAGAAGATGGCTCTTTGTTTGGTGAAGAGTACACTTTGGTTGCTGTTGCAGATCATGTATTGAAAACAAAGAAAGGAAATACAGTTTCCAATTTATCTTCTACTAGAGCTTTACGCGATGTAACAGAAGCTCATGGCTTTGCTTATCATGCTTCGGCTGTAGGTGAGGTAAATGTAGTGGCTAAGATGAAAGAGGTTAGTGCTCCTGTCGGGGGTGAGGGGAATGGTGGAATTATCTATCCAGAGCTGCATTATGGTCGTGATTCACTTGTGGGTGTGGCATTGTTTTTGACTCATCTGGCTCAGTCAAAAATGACTTGTTCTGGTTTAAGGAAGACCTATAAAGATTACTTTATGTCTAAACAGAAAATTCAGTTAACTCCTGAGATTAATGTAGATGCTATATTACTTACTATGGCAGATAAGTACAAAGCTGAAGATGTTGATTGTACTGATGGAGTTAAAATCAATTTTGATGAAGAATGGGTTCATTTGAGAAAATCGAATACTGAACCTATTATTAGAGTGTATACAGAAAGTGTTTCTGCTGAAAAGGCCAATAGACTTGCTCAGCGCTTTATGAAAGAAATAAGTGAACTTTAGTTGAAAATTAAATATTAAAAGTTGAAGATTATTATAGGTTCAACTTTTCACATTTAATCTTTAACTTTTAACTGTCAATTATGAAAGTTTATCTAGATAATGCCGCCACTACACCCATGGATCCTGAGGTGTTTGAAGCAATGGTTCCAGTTTTGAAAGATGGTTTTGGCAATCCTTCTTCAACGCATTCTTATGGACGTAAGATAAAGTCGCTTATTGAGCGTGCTCGTAAAAATGTAGCTAAACATTTGAATTGTACACCAGGTGAGATCTTTTTCACTTCTGGAGGTACAGAAGCAGATAATATGGCTATTCAGTGTGCTGTTAGGGATTTGGGCGTAAAGCATATTATAACTTCTGCTATAGAACACCACGCAGTAGGACATACAGTTGAGAAGTTAAAATCTGCAGGTTTAGTCGAGTTAACTTACGTACATTTAGATGAATATGGTCATGTGGATTTACAGCATTTAGATCAAATTCTATCTACGAGTCCAAAGACCTTGGTTTCTTTAATGCATGCCAATAATGAGGTTGGTAATTTATTGCCTCTCGAACGTGTTTCTGAAATATGTGAAAAACACGGCGCTCTATTTCATTCTGATACCGTGCAGACTATGGCGCACTATCGTTTTGATATGAAGGTTGTCGATAAGGTTCACTTCTTAGCGTGCTCGGCACATAAATTTCATGGCCCCAAGGGTATTGGTTTTCTCTATGTAAATAAAGATGTGCAAATTAATCCTTTAATTCATGGAGGTTCTCAAGAACGTAACATGCGTGGGGGTACCGAAAATGTATATGGTATTGTTGGTCTTTCGAAGGCGATGGATGTTGCTTTTGAAGACTTAATTCACCATCAAGAACACGTTACGGAATTGAAGTTTTATATGATAGATCGCTTAAATAGTTCTATCGATGATGTTCAGTATAATGCTGACTGCGATAATTTAGCCCGTAGCTTATATACTGTATTGAGCGTTTCATTACCGCCTACGGATATTGCGCCAATGTTGTTGTTTAATATGGATATAATGGGAGTAGCCTGTTCTGGAGGGTCAGCTTGTACTTCTGGTGCGAATACAGGTTCTCATGTGTTGGCAGGAATAGAAGCTCCTATGGATAGACCTACCATTCGTTTTTCCTTCTCTCGATTTAATACAAAAGAAGAAATTGATTACGCAGTGACTTGCTTGTCGAAATTGTACGCTTAACGACTAAAGTTTATATGAAAATAAAGGCTTCCAATTGGAAGCCTTTTTTTATATCATATTTTTCAGCCACCTTTCTTCTTGGCTTTATAATTCATCTCCTGTAGCTTGGCTATAATCTTGTCTCTAAAATCACCTTGAATTAAAATTTCACCCTCTTTTACTGTTCCACCAACTCCGCAAAAGGTTTTCATTTGTTTTCCTAGAGTTTTAAGATCTTCAGTAGTTCCCACAAAATCAATAATTGCAGTGACTACTTTACCCCCTTTTTTACGGTCGAGAACAATTCTTAAATCTTGTTGATTTTGCGGAAGGGTTTCTTCTTCAGAATCATCCTCATAAGAATAGTCGTAATTCTGGTTTGTAGAGTATACTACACCTGTAATATCTTTCTTTTTGTTTTTCCCCATTACAATTTGATTTTAGCTAGTGCTATTGAATAGTCGCACTGATTTTAATGAAGTATTTAATCTAAATACACTTCAATCAATCCTTCAGGACAAGTTAAGTAAAGGCATTTGTTTTCTCTATCTAATTCATCAATTATAGAGTCAACTATTGGAATGAGAACTTCTTTAACACCATTTTCAATGCAAAAAAGAGGTTGTACTGCTTCGTTTACGACTTCCTTCATGATACCAACTTCACCATAATTTCTGTCAATGACGGTGTAACCTTCAATTTCGTGATAGTAAAATTTATTTCCTTCCATAGGAGGAAGAAAGGAGAGGGGAAGATAAAGACCGGATTTGCATAGCCTATCGGCTTCGATTTCGGTGTCTACTCCTTCAAAGTGAATATGAAGGAATCCTTTTTGAGTAAGCTTACAAGAGCTCATGAAAAAAGGAATCAGTCTTCCTTTTCTGTCAAGGAAGACTGATTCCAAATTTTTGTACCTCGAAGGATCATCAACATCTAGCTTTACTAATAGGTCACCTTTATATCCGTGTTTACGGCTAATATGACCAATAAAGTAGCAGTCCTTCAATTTCATTACTCTGCAGCTTCTTCTGTAGCAGCTTCCTCAACAGGAGTTTCTTCAGTAGTCGCTTCAGAAGTTGCTTCTTCTGCTACTACTTCTTCAGTTTCTTCAACTTCAGGAGTATTTTTAGCAAGAATAGCAGCTTCTCTTGTAGCTCTAACTTCTTTCTCAGCAGCAAGAGCTTTAGCAGCAGCATCAGCTTTTGTCTTAGCGATAGCACTAGATGCTTCACCAATCATTTTTACTTTTCCTTCTAACCAAGCTTCGTACTTTGCCAATGCTTGCTCTTCAGTATGAGCACCTTTTTTAACACCGTCTAAAAGGTGTTTTTTCATCATAACACCTGTGTAAGACAAAATTGCTCTTGTTGTATCTGTAGGTACAGCACCAACTTGAACCCAGTAAAGAGCTCTATCGTGGTTAAGATCAATTGTTGCAGGTGAAGTGTTAGGATTGTAAATACCTAATTTTTCGATGTGACGACCATCGCGCTTTGAGCGAGAGTCCGCTGCTACGATATGATAAACTGGTTTACCTTTTTTACCGAAGCGTTGCAATCTAATTTTAGTTGCCATAGTTAATTGTTTGAGGGTCCGAAACCCGGTTAATTAATAATTCTCTTTCTCGAAGAGAGGCGCAAAGATACGCTTTATTGTTAATGTGACAAGAGGGTGATCGCTAATGAATTAATACTAATGAGTAATGATGAATTCATCTCACTGTTGTGATCTATGAGTTGATCATCAATTTCGTTCTATATCTATAGTGATTAACATAGTTATTAAGGGGTTTAATTGCTGATGTTTAGATGGTGACATACTTTATGAACACCTTGTTTATATCTTTATCAACTTTAGATGAAATTCTTTAGTGTTATTTTTTTGACAAAAAAAATACCCCGAACATGTCCGAGGTATAATACTATAGGCTGACTGCTGAAAGCTATTTAAGAATAGATCTAGAAATCACTATTTTTTGAATCTCAGAAGTACCTTCATAAATTTGAGTAATCTTTGCATCACGCATTAAACGCTCAACGTGGTATTCTTTAACGAATCCATAACCACCGTGAATTTGTACAGCTTCTGTAGTTATTCTCATTGCTTTTTCAGCAGAGAATAATTTTGCCATAGCACCAGACTCGGTAAAGTCGATACCTGAATCTTTATGCCAAGCAGCTCTCAAACATAAAAGACGAGCAGCTTCAATTTCTGTAGCCATATCTGCTAGTTTAAAAGCAATGGCCTGGTGTTCGCAAATTGGTTTACCAAAAGACTTACGTTCTTTGGAGTATTGTAAGGCTAATTCTAAAGCTCCCGAAGCAACTCCTAAAGCTTGAGAAGCAATACCGATTCTACCTCCAGAAAGTGTTTGCATTGCGAATTTGAATCCGAATCCATTTTCACCAATACGATTCTCTTTAGGAACCTTAACATCTGTAAACATTAATGAATGTGTATCCGATCCACGAATACCCATTTTATTTTCTTTAGGACCTACAACGAAACCGTCCATTCCTTTTTCAAGGATAAGAGCGTTAATTCCTCGGTGACCTTTCTCAACATCAGTTTGAGCGATAACTAGATAAACTTCTGCGTTATTACCGTTGGTAATCCAGTTCTTAGTACCATTTACTAAGTAATGGTCGCCCTTGTCTATTGCAGTTGTACTTTGTGAAGTTGCATCAGATCCTGCTTCAGGTTCTGATAGACAGAAAGCCCCGATGATTTCACCTGTCGCTAAACGAGTTAAGTATTTTTGTTTTTGTTCTTCTGTACCGAATTTTTCAAGTCCCCAACAAACTAAAGAGTTGTTTACAGACATTACAACAGATGCGGATGCATCAACCTTAGAAATCTCTTCCATAGCTAATACATAAGAAACGGTATCCATTCCACCTCCGCCATATTCTGGTGAAACCATCATTCCCAAAAAACCAAGCTCACCCATCTTCTTGATTTGTTCGTATGGGAAAGTTTGAGTTTCATCTCTATCAATAACGCCAGGCAAAAGTTCTGTTTGAGCAAAATCTCTTGCCGCGTCGCGGATCATCTTATGTTCTTCACTTAATTCGAAATTCATCGTATAGCGTTTAAATAGTTTTTTCTAAAATTGCCACAAAAATACATTTTTTTGATAAATTTAGCTAGCTAATAATAGTTTAAGCTGTGAAGGAGAATTATGTAATTGGATTAATGTCGGGAACCTCTTTGGATGGTTTGGATATTGCTTATTGTAAATTTTCGAAAACTAAGGACTGGACTTTCGAAATTTTAAAAGAACGTACTATAAGTTATAGTGCTGGTTTAAAAGATAGATTGCGAAATGCGCCACTGTTGTCAGAGTCTCAAATTGAAACTTTGTCTCATGATTTTGGTGTGTTTATGGCTGAGCAAGTCCATGTATTTGTGAATGATCATAAAATTCAGCGATTAGATTTAATAGCATCTCATGGCCATACAGTGTTTCATCAGCCAGAAAATAGGATAACTCTACAAATAGGAGATGTTAAACCATTGTTTGAGTTAATGCAAAAGCCGGTAGTGTACGACTTCAGAACTCAAGACGTTTTGTTAGGAGGTCAAGGAGCACCCTTAGTTCCCATTGTAGATAAATTAATGTTCTCAGAATACGATGCTTGTTTAAATCTTGGAGGGTTTTCAAATATTTCATTTGATATAGATGGTGAACGAATTGCTTTTGATATATGTCCTGTGAACATCGTGTTGAATCATTTGGCGAACAAGCTCGGACTTGAGTTTGACGATAAAGGTCAAATAGCTTCTAGAGGTAATGTTGATAGGGATCTATTGGAAGAGTTTAATACTAAAACGTACTATAAAGAATCATTTCCTAAGTCTTTAGGATGGGAGTGGGTAAAAGAATTTATCCTACCTCATTTAACAGACTCGTCTTTGTCGACAGAAAGTTTAATGCGAACTTTTGTTGAACATATAGCTATTCAAATTTCATATATTATCAATAAACATAAATTGAAAAGCGTGTTACTATCTGGAGGTGGTGTATACAACGAGTTTTTATTAGAACGTATATCTTACTTTGCACCAAATGCATGTACTATTGCAAATGCACAGTTAATAGAAAGTAAAGAAGCCATGGCTTTTGCATTTTTGGGTTTATTGCGTTTTAAGAAAGAAATAAATGTATTGGCTTCAGTTACAGGTAGTGTTAAAAATCACTCTAGTGGTGTTGTTTATACTGAAGAATTGTAAATTGCGTAAAAATTAAATATGATGAAGGTTCCTAAACTAGTGTGGGTTTTAATAATCCCAATGATGATTTCAAGTTGTGATGAAGATCCAGTAGTAGGATGTATGGATGAAGTGGCAACAAATTACAACCCTCAAGCAGTAGAAGAAGGTGACTGTAGTTTTGACGCCTCTGAGATTTTACAATCTAACACTTGGTTAATGCAATCAGTAACAGGAGACTTTGCTGGTAGTGAAATTAATTTATTAGAGCTAGAGGTTTTGGTGCCTGCTTGTACTCATGATAATTTGTTCTTGTTTCACGAAGATAATTCTGTGACCATGGATGATAATATTGATCTATGTGAAGATGGTGAAGAATCTGTGCTAGATATTACAGGTGTCTGGACTGTTTCTGGAGACATATTGACAATAGAAAATGGAGCTGATGTATATGTCTTAGCTATAAGTGAATTGACATCTACGTCAATGAGCTTGTTGTTTGATTATTATTGGGCTGATTTCGATGCCACAATACCAGCGAAAATCGTACTTGTAGCAAGTTAATATAAAGCGCCTTTCGGCGCTTTTTTTATGCAATATTAAAAGGGGATAGTACCTAAAAAGATAGCATAGAGTTTTATACCTTTGTGCGAAATTTTAAGTTATGAGAGATTTACTAGAGAAGTACGAAAATAAAGAAGCAGAAATCGTTTTTGAGTGGAACGATAGTGAGACTAACGCTCAAGGTTGGGTTGTTATAAACTCATTGCGCGGAGGTGCTGCTGGTGGTGGTACTCGTATGAGAGTTGGTTTAGATAAGCATGAAGTACTTTCATTGGCAAAAACAATGGAGGTGAAGTTTACAGTTTCTGGTCCTGCAATTGGGGGAGCTAAGTCTGGAATCAATTTCGATCCTAACGATCCTCGTAAAGAAGGTGTATTAAAGAGATGGTATAAAGCAATAACTCCATTACTAAAGAATTATTATGGTACGGGTGGTGATCTTAATGTGGATGAAATTCACGAGGTTATTCCAATGACTAGAGAATTAGGTGTTTTACACCCACAAGAAGGAGTCTTTAATGGACACTTTAACCCTTCAGTTGAGGAAAAAGCAATGGCTATTAAGCAATTACAAGAAGGAGTTCTTTTACCTGTTGTAAATGCTCAATATACGCCTGACACTTCTGGGAAGTATACTGTTGCAGATATGATTACAGGTTATGGTGTTTCTGAAGCTGTAAATCACTATTATACTACATATGGAGGCTCTATAGAAGGTAAGAGAGTAATTATTCAAGGTTGGGGTAATGTAGGTGCTGCAGCAGCTTATTACCAAGCTCAGCTAGGTGCTAAAGTTGTTGGTATTATAGATAGAGTTGGTGGCTTGTTGAAACCTGAAGGATTTACTTTTGAAGAAATTAAAGCCTTATTCTTAAAGAAAGACGGTAATTTCTTGAATGCCGACAATATGATGTCTTTCGAAGAAATTAACGAAAAAGTATGGACCGTAGGTGCAGAAGTATTTATTCCTGCAGCAGCTTCACGTTTGATTACTAAAGAACAAATTGATGCAATGGTCGCTAGCGGGCTAGAAGTTATCTCTTGTGGTGCCAATGTTCCTTTTGCTGATCAAGCAATTTTCTTCGGACCTATTGGAGAATACACAGATGAGAAAGTTTCTGTTCTTCCAGATTTTATAGCCAACTGTGGTATGGCACGTGTATTTGCTTATTTAATGCAAGCAAACACTGAGATGACTGACGCCGCTATTTTTGAGGACACCTCAAAAACTATTGGTAACGCTATCGTTAAAGCTCATTCAGTAAATAACTCAAAAACTCAAATTGCCAAAACAGCATTTGAAATTGCATTAAAAGAATTGATGTAATCAACAAACAAAGACTTACCCTCAAAAACTAAATTATGTTAACATTAATGATTGCCATTTTTGTACTTGGTTATATTGCCATTGCACTCGAGCACCCTTTTAAAATTGATAAAGCGGCTTCAGCTCTTATTACTGGAGTTTTAGTTTGGACTCTATTTGTATTAAGTGGAGCCGATCAACATTTTATCGAAGAAGAACTTTTACATCATTTAAGTGAGATCTCGAGTATACTCTTTTTCCTTTTAGGAGCTATGACAATAGTAGAATTGGTCGATGCACACGAAGGGTTTGCTATTATCACCGATAAGATTAAGACGACCAATAAAGTGAAGCTTTTATGGATTATCAGTATCCTTACTTTCTTTTTCTCGGCAGCACTTGATAATCTTACAACATCGATTGTAATGATTTCATTGTTAAGAAAATTGATTGAAGACAAACATGATCGTTGGTTCTTTGCCGGGATAGTAGTAGTAGCCGCAAATGCTGGTGGTGCTTGGTCTCCTATTGGTGATGTTACCACAACTATGCTTTGGATTGGTGGGCAGTTGTCTACAATGACCATTGTGAAAACATTGTTTATTCCAAGTTTAGTGGCTATGCTAGTACCTTTAATCGTCCTTACTTTTACGATGAAAGGAGAGGTAGCTCGTCCTAAAAAAATGGAAGGTTTAGAGCACTACACAAATCCAACAACTGCCTTTGAAAGAAATTTAATTTTCTTCTTAGGAGTTGCAGGTTTATTGTTTGTTCCTGTATTTAAAACATTAACTCATTTACCTCCGTTTATGGGAATGATGTTGAGTTTAGGTGTGCTTTGGTCTGTTACAGAAGTTATTCATAGATCTAAAAATAAAGAGGATAAATCACAATTGTCTGTGATTGGAGTACTTCGTAAAGTTGATACCGCGAGTGTATTGTTCTTTTTAGGTATTTTATTAGCTGTAGCAGGTTTACAATCTGCTGGTCATCTAGCAATTATGGCTGGAAGTCTTAATGAATGGTTTGGAGGTAATGTATACGCTATTAATGTAGTTATCGGATTGTTATCGGCTATTGTAGATAACGTTCCATTGGTAGCAGGTTCTATGGGTATGTATGAAATTGCTGCAGTAGGAGATTTTGCTAAAGATGGTGTTTTCTGGCAATTCTTAGCATTCTGTGCAGGTACAGGTGGTAGTGCATTAATTATCGGTTCTGCTGCAGGTGTTGCAGTAATGGGCTTAGAAAAGATTGACTTTGTGTGGTATCTGAAAAAGATTTCTATCTTAGCTTTAATTGGGTATTTTGCGGGTGCAGGTACTTATATTTTGATGCAATCTCTTTAATATTTTTTCGTTCTCTTGAAGAATAAATAACAAGCTTATGATGACATTCCTCTTGCAAATTCCCGTTAGCGTAGATTCCTTGGGTCTCGATTTAGTTCAAACTAACGAGCCTATTGAGAAAACCTTGTCTATAATAGACTTAATTACTAGCGGTGGTGTAGGAGGTCAAATCATCATGGCAACACTAGGAGTGCTTTCTATTCTTACTGTGTATTTGTTCTCAGAACGTTTTCAAGTGATAAAAAAAGCAATGAAAGATGACCCTCACTTTATGAATAAAGTGAAGGATTATCTTTCTGATAATAAAGTAGAGTCTGTTATAGCATTATGCGATAGATTATCGTCTCCTGTAGCCAATATGGTTGCGAAAGGTGCTCTTTCAAAGAATGGTACTTCTAAAGAAATTCAAGAAGCCATGGAGCGTCAAGGGAACCTGGAGATCTACAAACTAGAGCATAATTTAGCTTCATTGGCAACCATTGCGGGCGCAGCTCCGATGATTGGTTTTTTAGGAACCGTAATCGGTATGATTCTCGCTTTTCACGAGATGGCTAGTGCAGGAGGACAAATTGATGTTGAAATGTTATCGAAAGGTATATATACTGCAATGACGACTACTGTTGCCGGTTTAATTGTTGGGATTGTAGCTTATTTAGCCTACAACCAATTGGTAGTAAAAGTAACGAAAGCTACTTTTAAGATGGAACAAGGAACAGCTGAGTTCCTCGATGTTATAGCTCAAAGTAAGTAGATATGGCGCTGAAATCTAAAAATAAGGTTAGTGCTGAATTTAGTATGTCCTCAATGACGGACATCGTATTTCTATTGTTGATATTCTTTATGTTGACTTCCACTTTAGTGACTACCAATGCTTTGGATTTAGTTTTACCTAATAGCACTGCTCAAACAGTAAAGAAGCAAAGAGTGTCTATCTCTATTAACGAAAATCTAGAGTATTACCTCGATAAAGAAATCGTTGAGTTAAAGTATATTGAATCTCTTTTGATTGATAGACTTGCTGATGAAGAAGAGCAAGTAGTTGTACTTCGTGTTGACAAAACGGTACCCATTGAATATGCTGTTGAAGTTATGGACATTGCTTACCGTAATAAATTCAAAATCGTTCTAGCCACAGAACAAAAACGATGAACCTTTTTAAAGATAAATACAAACGTAGAGCTGCATTAGGAACTTTTCTGATACATCTCGCTCTTGTATTTCTTTTTTGTTCTTTTGGTTTAAAATACATGGACCCTAAGATTGAAGAGGGTATTGCAATAGAATTTGGTTATGTAGATGAGGGTATGGGGACAGAGATGACTCAATCCGAGGAAATTATAACTGAAGTAGTAGAGCAAGTACAGAACAGTGAAGAGTCTGCTCCAGAAGAGCAAACTGAAATTGCAGAAGAAGTTGTTACTCAAGAAATAGAGGAAGCTCCAGTAGTTACCGAAGAAAAAGAAGAAGAAAAGGCTCAGGAATTGGCGCCTATTGAAGAAGAGGAAAAGAAACCTCAGGCAAGTGATGAGCTTCAACAAGCCTTATCAAGTTTATTTCAAAGTACTGATAATACACAGTCTGGCGATACAGAAAATGAGGGTGCTCAAGGCGATCAAAGTGGAAGTATTGAGGGTGCTGAAGAAGCTGTTGGTGGCGAAGGAAACTCATCTGATGGCTATGAACTTGGCGATAGACGAGCAATAAGAAAACCCAAACCTAATTATTCTTGTAATGAAACGGGTAGTGTGGTAATTCGAGTATGGGTAAATGCTGAAGGGGTGACCTATAAGGCTGAACTCGATTTAAAAAACACAACGGACACTTCACCTTGTTTAGTCCGCGAAGCAAAGGCAGCAGCCTTAAAAACATCTTGGTTAGCAGATGCGAATGCAGAACCGATTCAAATTGGTAGCATTATCTACAATTTCAGAAAGCTGTAATGAATTATCAGGAGACTTTAGATTGGCTGTTTCAACAATTGGCATCCTTTCAAAGAGTTGGACAATCGGCTTATAAAGAAGACTTAGGAAACATTACTGCTTTATGTTCTGTATTAAATCATCCTCAAAATAATTTTAAATCCATTCATGTTGCCGGTACTAACGGCAAGGGCTCAACGTGCCATCTTTTAGCCTCTATATTACAAGAACAGGGTTATAAGGTTGGGTTGTATACTTCACCTCACTTAAAAGATTTTAGAGAACGTGTGAAGGTAAATGGTGAGATGGTTTCTGAATCAACAGTTGTTGATTTTGTGAATACCCATCAAGATAGCTTCACAGAAATAGGGATTTCATTTTTTGAAATGACCACGGCTTTAGCGTTCGAATATTTTTCGAGTCAGAAAGTAGATATAGCCATCATAGAAACAGGATTAGGAGGTCGTTTAGATGCGACAAATATTATTCTTCCAGAATTGTCTGTAATAACTAATGTAGCCTTAGATCATCAAAACTTATTAGGAGACACTATTGAAGCAATAGCCACAGAGAAGGCTGGAATTATTAAACAAGGAGTACCTGTAGTTTTAGGGCTTACAACCGATAGTGTTTCAACAATTGTAGAGCAGATTGCTAGTAAGAAACACGCTAAGTTAACTAAGTCTACCATAAACAATTTATATCAGTCCGCTTTACTTGGCGATTGTCAGAAAGAAAATATCGCAACCGTTTGTGAAGCTATTGAGCAATTGAGACTTTTAAATTGGAGTATATCAGATAAATCTACTGAATTAGGCTTACAAAATGTAATTCTCAATACCGATTTGAGAGGGCGTTGGGAACAATTATCAGAGTCTCCTAAAGTCATTTGTGATACCGGCCATAATATACACGCTGTAACATCCATTGTAAAACAATTGAAAAAGGAGTCTTATAATGACTTATGGATTGTTTTGGGAATGGTAGGCGATAAAGATATAAATGGCATTTTAGCACTTTTGCCTAAGAGTGCAAAGTACATATTTTGTCAAGCAAGTATTCCAAGAGCACTTTCAGCTGTTGATTTATTAGATAAAGCTGCTCAATTTTCCCTAGAGGGAATAAAAGTTTCAAATCCTATTGAAGCACTTGATAAAGCACAAGAGCTTGCTAATGAGAATGATTTGATTTTCGTTGGTGGCAGTACTTTTGTTGTTGCAGAAATTCTTTAAAAATCTCATAAATTATTGCAGTATTTGTTTGTGCTAGTACCAAAATGATTTCTATATTTGCACTCGCTGAATGAGACAGGTCAGCACCGTTCTTTTAAGAAGATTAGGGCAATTAGCTCAGTTGGTTCAGAGCACCTCGTTTACACCGAGGGGGTCGGGGGTTCGAATCCCTCATTGCCCACCACCTAGTCTTATTTTTATTGACTACCCTTAATTGGGGCAATTAGCTCAGTTGGTTCAGAGCACCTCGTTTACACCGAGGGGGTCGGGGGTTCGAATCCCTCATTGCCCACAGAAAAAGCCTTTTCGATTTCTCGAAATGGCTTTTTTGGTTTAAAGTGAAATTATTGGACAGTTAGTGTTCGTAAGGATTTTGTTTATTTACCCAAAATTCTATTCTTGTGTGACCACACAAAATTATTAGTAGCCATAATCCAGTGTACAGCAAAAGCAGTCCAAATAGTTCCTGTTTCAGCTGTAATAAGGCATAGTACAATTCCGAGTGGAATAGAGCCTAAAGTTTCTTTTTTGCCTTTGTATAAGTGTGCTAAAGCGTATACAACTGTGTTTATTATTATAGCAGGGTAAAGCCCAACAAAAGGAATTAAACCTAAAAATAGTATGCCTCTAAAGAGAAATTCGTAGCCCAATAGATAAAGACCCCAGCTGAATATATTACTTAGGTATTCAATAGGATTCCACTGTAGCATTCTTACTTGCGGATACATTGCAAGGTGATCTTTTCCTTTAGCGTTAATAGCTCCCATCGGAACGAGTAGAGCGGCTAGTATAAGAGTGTATTTAGTATCGGTAGAAGTCCAAGTAAAGTCAATGGTCCAAAAGTCAATTTGAAAATATTGGATATAGGCTATCGGTAGATTGGCCATACAAATAAATGCCACAATACGTGTGAGCTGAATCCAATAGAATGAAGATTTAGTAGGTGTAAGAAGTTTACTAAAATTAGCTTTAAAAGTACTGCTCTTCAAAAAAATAAAATAGAAGAGATAACCTAAAACTCCAATAAGTATGGGTGTAGCTTCTAATGAAAATAATGACATAGAATTATTTGAAATTCTTTGTAATCTTAGTGCTCAAAGGTTTAGTTACTGAGTAGTAATATTCAACAAAATGACCTTCTGGATCGACTAAGTATTTTTGGAAATTCCATTTTACAGAACTCGATTTTTTCCCGTTGATACTCTTATCCGTGAGCCACTTAAAAATATCGTGTTGTTTTTTTCCTTTTACTTCAACTTTTTCTGAAAGCGGGAAGTTTACCCCATAACGCAATTTGCAAAAGCTTTGTATTTCCTCAGAACCTCCTGGTTCTTGCCCACCAAACTGATTACAAGGGAAACCAATCACAACTAATTGATCTTTGTATTGTTCTGAAAGAGTTTCTAAACCTTCGTATTGAGGTGTGAAGCCACATTCTGAGGCTACGTTTACAAATAGAATGTATTTCCCTTCAAATGATTTTAAAGATACTTTTTCACCTTCTATAGAAGTGTATTCTAAGTCATGTATAGAAGTTAAATCTTGAGCGTTACCTTTTGAGAAAATAGAAAATAGAGCCATAAATAGGATGTTGAATATTATTTTTTTCATTCTCAAATGTACAAAAATAAGTTCTCGAATTATCGAGGGCTTTTTATTAAATCTGCGATCTTATATCGCTCACTATATCATGGATATTCATATTGAGTTTAAATCGAATATTCGATTTGTAATCATCATACACAGGTATGTACGAGAGTTTTAAAGGAAAGAAAACTTCCAGTCTTTTTGGTACTATAGATAGCATCAACCCTGTATCTAGGAAATTATTATTTTCGCCATTAGACTTTATAGAAGCAATATTACAGTAGCCTTTAACTCTTTTTATTAAAGGGATTTCCAAATTGGCACTCAGCAACCACTGCTTAGCTTTATTTTGCTCTCCGATTACAAAGCCACCATCGGTACTGGTGATTTGTTTAGAAAACACAGCATTTCTACCAGCTTGGTCTAAAACGCCTAATTCGTAGAGGTAATCATTTTGTTGTACCAATCCAAAATGGTAATTCGTGTTTTCCGTTTCTTTAAGGAAAACCCCACCAAAAAGACGTAGGTTATAGGAACCTCTTTTTTTTGTTTTATAAGCGAATAAATTCTCGAAACTCAACTTTGTGAAAGATTCATAAACTTCAAGTTTCGTGTTTAATTCAACTGTTTTTAAAGTGTGTTTGTATTTGTAATGATGAGAAATATCAGAGATAGTATAAGTGCTACTTTCACCTTTAGAAATTCGATGAGTTCTTAAATTTAGTTGATGACTATGTGGAGAACTTCCAGGTTGTTTCTTGAAATCAATTTTTAAGGATCCCCCAACTTTAGTGTAGCTATTTGATGCATCATAATGAAAGCGTTCTATTCCACTATAGAACTGTATTGCTCTAAAGGTTTTGGAGAAAGGGAAGATGGAGTAGCGAATGCTTGTCTTTCCGATCAGCTCATTTGTTGCAGTACTATAAGCAGGAGTTATGCTATAACTAAAAGGTCTTTTAAGTATTTGCTTATTGTGAACACTTAAGCCTACAATTGTTTTATCGGCAAAATTGAAATTCACATAAGGGCTTAAAAAGACCTGTGTTTTAGATGGTTCTTCTAAACTCCATAAAAAGTCAACATCTAAGGGTTCAATTTTAGGAAATTTAGATTCGCTATTATAGAAGTTGTTTTGACGATTAATCTCTGGGATACTATGAGAAGCATCAATGATATACGAATAGTAGTTTCCTTTGAGTTTTAAACTAGTTTTAGATTCAAATCCTTCTGTCCAATGAGTACTGCTTGTACCATCGCTTTGAATTGCGGTAATAGATACGGGGCCATTTATTTCTCCTATGTTTTTTAGTTCGACTTCGCTATGGTCTTCGTGTTTGTGTACCGAAGCAATTTTATAATCAATTTTTTTGTTGGTGTTTATCAAATCATCAAAAAACCAAGACAAATCCTTTTGAGTAGCTTTTTCTAAAGTTGTTTTTATATCTGCTGGCTGTGGGTGTTTAAATTTCCATTCTTGGAAATAACTGTGCATTGCTTTATCCAATTCTTCAGCGCCTATATAAGCTTGTAAATATTCAAAAGCTAAAGCCGTTTTTGTGTACACCATTAAACCATAGTTTGCAGGAGTATGATCTGTCGAGTGTAAGCCACAAGCTTGATCCAAGCCTTCACGAGCATTTAATAGGTATTGTAAATAATTCTCTTCTCTATGTTTGTACTCTTCAAGTCCACCTAATTCACTCAATTTAGAGGTTTTTATATTTTCTGGAAGCATAGAGTTAGATGGATACTTTGTCTTGATGTATCTATACTCATTAAATGAATTGATCCCTTCATCCATCCAAGGATACCTTCGTTCGTTAGAACCTAGAATCCCAAAAAACCAATTGTGACCTACTTCGTGAACGATAACGGTCTCTAAAGAGCGTGCAGAACCTACACTACCGATAACAGTAACGTTTGGATACTCCATACCGCCTCCGGCAGTTAAAGCTCCATCTACTGCAGTACACTGATTGTATGGGTAGTCACCGTTCCATTTAGAATAATAAAATAATCCATCGTTAATATATTCTATGGCATCTTTCCATAGATCGGCATGTCGATTGGTGAACATAGCCCATGTTTTCACTTTTTTCCCTGAATTTGGAAGGGTAACTTCACCTGCTAAGACATTAAATCGCTTGTCGGTAAACCAGGCAAAATCGTGTACATTACTTTGTGTATAGCGAATGGTTTTTAATTGCTTCGCACTTGTGGGGAATTCAAGGCCTACCTTTTCGGAAGTGTTGGCAGCTTTACTTATTTTAATTTTAGGCGTTCCAGTTTTCAGAGTATCTTCTTTAGCAGATGTCTTATAGTTTTGTAATCCTATTACTGCTAAACTATCTAACCAAGCTATTTCTGTTGGGTTTTGTAAATCTCCTGTAGCACCAACTACATAGTTTTGTGGTAAGGTTATACTCACATCGTAAGAACCATACTCTGAGTAAAATTCTCCTTGAGATAGGTAGTTTAATGGATGCCAACCTTCCTTGTCGAAAACCGCTGGTTTTGGATACCATTGTGTCATCTGATACGATTCGCCCATATGGCCTAATCGGGAGTATACACCTAAAGGGATTTTAACATGGAATGGTGTGCTAATTGAAATTTTAGAACCAGGTTTTAAAGGTTCGTTAAGTATTAAAAGAGCAATATTCTCACTATTATCCCAATAATCCCAAGTAACATTTTTGTTATTTACTTTAAAGTCTAATTGATCTATAAATCCACGATCGTTTTCATCGGCATAAAGGAAATTCGTCTGACCAGATGTAAGTATTTGTTGCGCTAATTCAGTTTCTGTATGCTTATAGGCATTTGGCCATAAATGAAAGAAGATAGAATCTAAAGGAGTATTAGAATTGTTGTAGTACTCAATTTCCTCAAATGCACTAATCTCATGATTTATATCATCTAGGGTCACCTCGATTTTGTAGTTTACCTCTTGTTGAAAATAGTCTTGTGCTTGTACAGTAACAAACGGACTGCATAAAAGGAATAATAAGGTCTTCTTCATATCAGTTAAATCTTGGGTCTTTAGGAATGATTAAAGCAAGTAAGAGGTAAGGTAGGAATCCGATTCCGGCAAAAAAAAATCCGCAAACAAACCCAATTCTAAATAGTACAGGGTCGAGCTCAAAGTGGTCTGCCAGTCCTGCACAAACACCAAACAATTTTCCTTCTTGAGTATTTCTATAGAGCTTTCTCATTGTTTTAGTTATTACAGTCGGTACAAGTTAAACCACTATGTTCCATTTTCCAACTGTGATTTACCATACGCTTATCGTAGGTATCGGTTACATTATCCACGTTATATATAAAGTGTTTTAAGCTAGGGTCTAGGTAAACAGTTTTCCCCTCAGGAACATAAAGTGTAAGTTCTAAAGATTGAAATCTGAAACCTTCATCTTCTTCAAGATTTAAATAGTTATTAAAGTAGAGAATGTCATCTTCAATTGTGTAGTTGTAGTGAATTTTGGACGCATTAATTTTTGCTTGTTTTTGACTTTCTCCATTTGAGGACTTTTTCATTTTGAGCTCAAATTGATCGCCTGTTGCTTTTTGAATATCTAAGGATACATCTGTAGTGAGAAGTGTTTCCAAGTCATCATCATAATGATAGCTTACACTGCGCTGATGGGTGTTGAAATAATCGTTGTCGGTTAATTCAAGACTTAGTGTATCTGTTGTAGCAGAGAGTTCTACCTTTGTAATATTGTACGATTGACTGTGGAAGTTAGCGGCTACCTGAGTACCTAAATAGCCTAGACAAATTAAGCCTATAATCCAGAATCCAGCCATAATACTTCTGGTAGTAGCAGATTGTTTAGGTATGCTAAAAAGAATTCTAATGGCTAACCAGATAATTTGTACCACTGGGATTCCGATAAATAAAATTAAACCTAATGCCGCAAGTCCACTAAGTTTACCTCCATCAAATATTAAAGGAAAAAACTGATTTAAATTTAGTGCATGGATATTATTTCCATTAATATGAATCAAGCTAGTATGTGAACCAAATAGGTTGGTAACGATCATAAAACACAAACTAACCCCGACAATTAATAAAATGACACCTAGAAATTTTCCGATAAACTTAAATAGGTAAGCGATGATATTTAGAAAAAATCTAATGATGTTCTGGAACATTGATTTTACTTTATTCTTCTGATTAGAGGCATCTACTTTTTCTATTGTGCTTTTTAAGTTTTCAAATTCTTTTTGAATGGTCTTTTTAATGTTTTCGGCATTTACCGCTTCACCTTTCATTTGTAATTTTTCGGTTGTAGTCTTGGCTTCGGGGATAATCGCCCACAAGATAATATAGACTAAAACACCCCCGCCCATAAATAAACCAAGTACAAAAAGTAATCTGATGATAACTGGGTCGATGTCGAAATAGCTTGCGATACCACTACAAACACCACCAATAACTTCATTGTCTTTATCTCTGTAAATCCTCTTTTTGGTCTTACTTGAGGTTTCAGAAGAGTGCTCATAAGACTCTTGTTCTTCAGTACCCTCATAAGTTTCGGGCTCGCCCATTATAGAGATAATAGAGTCTACATCGTCTTGGCTAATGATTTGGATGTTTTTTTCCTGAAGTAATTCTGCAATCCTTGCTTCAATATCTGAAGCGATTTCTTCACATCCCTCTTCGTCTTTATAGAGTATTTTTATACTCGCTAAATACGAGTTAAGTCTTTCAAATACATCCTCATCGATATGAAAGATGATTCCTCCCAAATTTATATTTACAGTCTTTTTCATTATTTCGAGTTTTTTTTGGTGGTCAACTTTACGGCTTGTACTAATTCATTCCAGGTTTCTTCGAGTCCTACAAGAAGTTCTTCTCCCTTTTTACTTAAGCTATAGTATTTTCGCGGTGGACCAGATTTGGATTCTTCCCAACGATATTCGAGTACTTCCCCATTTTTTAATCGAGTAAGTAGCGGGTATATGGTTCCTTCGACCACAATCATCTTTGATTTTTTCAATTGCTCGATGATGTCTGAAGGATAAGCTTCTCCTTTTTTGAGTATGGATAAAATACAGAATTCCAGAACTCCTTTGCGCATTTGTGCTTTGGTGTTTTCTATTTTCATTTTACGTGCTTTAAATGTTTACAGGCATTAAGGTTCAGTGCATCTGAAATGGCACACAGTTCTTTCGCCTTTAGTTTTCCATAAAAGGATACAAGACTTCCTTCTCCAAAACCATCGAGTAAGAGATGAACCTCACTTATGTGTCTGCCTTTTTTTCTATATAAATTTTAACACCTTCTACGTCTTCATCTTCAAGATCTACTATTGTATACTTTGAATTTTCGAACAGTTGATTAAGCTTACTATAGCTTTTAATGTTTGCTTCTTCACTAAAGTTTAGAAATTTAACCTTGTGTAAATCCCCTGTGATGTGGTGTATTGTTCCTTCTTCATCTTCAGTAGTGATGTTGATAGCGTCGAGCATCATTTTTGAAAAAGAAAATGTGTTGGTTCCTTCTTCATCTTAAAATTCAGTATAAATCTGATTTGAATAACTATTCTGTGCATTAATAAGGAGGGGAAAGAATTCGAGTATATACAGTAACTTTTTCATAGTATAACAATTTAAGTGTATTGCAAAGATATGTATTTAAAAAGGTACTAGGTAAAACATAGTACTATAATGTTAATTTATTTCAGTGAAATACATTAAAAGTCAATTAGAATAGTAGCTCTAGGATAATTAGTGAGCCAAAAATAACTGAAGCAATTCCGTTAGAAGTAAAGAATGCGAGGTTGATTTTTGATAAATCATTGGATTTTACTAAACGATGTTGGTTGAAAAGTAACGCAATAAATACAAAACAAGCAATCCAGAATAGGGACGAATTCCCGAAATAACCCCCCCCTATATAGATTAAAATGGATGCTGTGATCAAATGTAAAAATCTAGCAAAAAATAAGGCATTCCTCTTTCCTAAAAGAACAGGAATGGAGTGTAAGTTAAACTTCTTATCAAAGCTTTCATCTTGTAGTGCATAGATAATATCAAAACCGCTTACCCAAAATAGGACGATACAAGAAAATAGAATGGGAAGCACATCAAATTGAGCGGTTACGGCTAGGTAAGCTCCAATGGGTGATAAAGATAAACCTAATCCTAGAACTAGGTGACAAAGCGCTGTAAATCGTTTGGTGTAGCTATAACCTAATATAACCAAGAGCGCAATTGGGGATAAGTAAAAACAAAGGGAATTCAATAAATAACTCGACCCTATAAATAAGACGCAATTTACAACAACAAAGAGTAAAGCAGATTTTGGTTTTATGGTTCCATTTGGAATTTCTCTGACTTCAGCAGTTCGAGGATTTGCAGAATCTACATCTCTATCGATAAAGCGGTTAAATGCCATTGCAGCGCTCCTTGCGAAAACCATACATAGAAGGACAAACAGAAGTTTATCCCAATTGAAATTATACAGCTCTTGACTTACAGCTAGTGTAAATCCAATAAGTGCAAAGGGTAAGGCGAAAATGGTATGACTAAATTTAATTAGCGATAAGTAGTTCTTCAAAGCGATTTCATTTAAAGCAAACATACAAAATCGATTCGCTAAGATTCCCTATCTTGTTTCAAAAATAAATCCAATGCACGCATCTTACTTAAAGAAGGTTAATAGTCCATTTTTATACCGTTTATTCTTAATTCAGAAACTTCCTATTGCCTGGATTTCGGGCTTGAAAGTACATAAAGTTGATGAGCAGAGTGCTCGAGTGAATATCAAGTTTGGCTATTTAAACCAAAACCCATTTAAGTCGATGTATTTTGCTTGTCAAGCTATGGCAGCAGAAATGTCTACGGGTTTATTGGCTTTGGGCTATTTAGATAGTCAGCCCGAAAAGATATCAATGTTAGTGCTTGATTTAAATTGTGAGTTTACGAAGAAAGCTATGGGTAAGATTCAATTTGTTTGCGAAGATGGCTTTAAAGTAAAGAGTGCCATTCAACAAGCAGTAGGTACTAATGAAGGCGTGATTTGTGTTATGCAGTCTAAAGGGTATAATACTCACGGAGAGTGTGTTTCGACCTTTAATATTACTTGGACGTTTAAAAGCAAACGTTAGATATGAGAAGTAAATAGTAAGACTGAATATTTAAAACGATTTAACAAAAAAAAAGGCTCCCATGTGGGAGCCTTTTTTAATATGTGTACTATAAATTACTTAATGATAAGTCTTTTAGTAGTAGAGAAGTTTTCAGAAGAAACGGTATAGAAATACATGCCAGCTTCAAAGTCTTTAACCTCTAAAGAAATAGTGTTAATTCCAGATCTGAAGTTGTTCACTGAAGAATATACTTCTTGACCTAATGTGTTAACTAGAGTTACAACTACATTTGCAGAATTCTCAAGAGCGATTTCGATGTTTGCAATAGAAGTTGCAGGGTTAGGGAATGCATTTACAGCAATCTCATTTGTTACATCTTCTAAACCAACCGTAAAGTCACCTTCTTTGAATTCAATTCCACCAACATAGAAGTGTTCCATGGCAGTTAACGCATCGTCACCTGCAGTAGAAGTTGTTACTGGAATAGCAAATCCACCAGCAGTAGTAACTGCATTAGGAGAAGCAAACATCCAGAAGTTAGCACCTTCAAATTCTGTAGCTTCTGTAAAGTTTTTTACACCTGTAGAAAGATTAGTGTTTACATCTAAACCATGCGCATATACATCAGGGAATTCAAGTAATTCAACATCAAATTCATCAACGTTTACATCAGTCCAAATTGCAAATACTTTAGTTTCATCAGCACTTTTAGAAGCTTGTATACGGTGGTTGTAACCAATTCCGTAAATAGCAGCTGCATCTTCATCAGCAACTCTTTCAGTGTTGATGTCAGAAATATAGTTAGCAGACCAAGTAGAACCATCTGTTCTAACGTCATACAACTTACGGTTTGTTTCTTCAACTGAATCATCTTGTTCGAAAACAGAAACCATCATGTGAAGTGTACCATTCGCATCAACTGCACAGTCAATTCCACCGTTATAAGCTGGAGAAACATAACCTTCAATAGCTGTGAAATCTAAAGCCATTTGAGCCCATGTAGCACCTGCATCAGTAGTCATATGTACGAAAGGAACTATTTGTCCATTTGCATCTGTACCTTGAGCTACTAAGTAACCTGTGTTACCATCATTAGAGAAAGCCATACTCCAGTCATATAATTCAACTAAACCTTCAGTAACAAATCCTTTTTGTTCCCAGTAATAACCAGCATCACCAGCAATTTCTAAAGTATTGATGATTCCAGCACCTTGTACGTAGAATGAATCAGCTTCAGAAACAACAGCATTCCATCCACCTAATGAATCTTCGTGGTATGCAACATTGCTCCATCCTAAGTTTACAGTATCCACTACTGTGTGAATATCACTTAGCATTTCGTAGTTAACAATTCTTACATCGTTTAAATAACCTGAATCAACATCTCCATTATAGTACATGTCATGATTCTCAGAAGTCATGTACCAAACAGTATCACCTGCAGCAAGAGCAGAACCAGCACCGAATCCACCACCAGCAAAGTATTGCACGTAAGTAGCATATTGGTCTGTAAATGTTGATTGACCATCTGCATCGTAAGTACCCGTAGTTACTACTAAGTCGATTCCGTTGTTATTATATCCACTAACACGAACAACAGAATTGTCGTCAACCATCATAGAATTACGAGTAAAACTAGGATAAGCACTCTCAGAATCTAAAATAATATTTTCTCTTGCTTCTGATCCGTCTAGTGCAATGTTGTTGGTGAATATACCACCCCAACCACCACCAACTAGTGAAGGTCCGACAACGACAGCTTGAGCACCTGCTCCTGAAGGGTCAACTAATAATCCAGATGGATAACGGTTAACTTGAGTTAATGTGTCGTGCGTTAGTACATAACTCCATGTACCACCACCATCAGTAGAGTAAGATGTTTGGATTGTACCCGAACCACCTGGCAAGTCAGCATTCTGGCGGTGCGTAAAAGAAACAGTACCCAGAGCTTCGCTCGCGTGTACAGCGTTCGTCGCTGGACTCAACACAGTGTACATGTTGTAAGACGAACCAATAAGTGTTTTTGTAATTTCTTCTTGCGCAAAAGATGTAAACGCAAGACCTACTGCGAATGCAGAAAGTAAAAGTTTTTTCATTTTAAATGGTTTTTGTTAATATTATCCTAATAGGAATAAACAAATATATACTATTAAAGTTGCTTAGCAAAGAATTGAAGTAGTATTCATAGACCCATATATAGGAAGATTTAGTATGTTTGCTTGGTATTAAACCCTATAAAAATTTGATTCGGTTAATTAAAGATTTTAAATATAAGGAGGGAGTTTTTGTTCTGGGAGCCTCATTATTTACTAAGGTTTGTAGTTTTTTAGTTTCTCTAATCCTCATTAGAATTCTTAGTCCAAATGAATTTGGGACTTTATCCTATGCGCTTTCAGCTTTGGCATTTTTCATTCCTTTTTCTGGTGGTGGAATACAGCACTCATTTATGCGATTTGCACCAATGATTAGTTTGCCGGATAAACGCGAGGATTTATTTAAACACAGTTTCTATAGAGGGTTGTTATTCAGTGCTGTTATTGCACTGCTAATGTTTTTGTTGATGCCATGGCTTAACAGAGCATTAGATAATACTTCAGATCTTTTTTATTGGCTCATTATATATCTCTTTAGTTTTTTTGTAATCGAAATAGTAAAGACTCGTTATCGAGTAAATCATCAAAATCGTAAATACGCTAGTATAGATGTTTACACCTCAGGTTCTGTACTGTTATTAGGAGTTGGTTTAGCTTATTTCTATGGTGCTGTAGGATATGTTATTGTATTTGTAGGTGCCCCACTACTCGTTGGCTTATTTCATATTAAGCTTAATGGTACAGTCAAGCCAAAAATTCCAGTTAAATATTATTCTTATGGAATGTGGGTCGGAGTAGGAGCGATTGCTTCACAATTAATGTACTCATTAGATGTATTTCTGGTTGGAAAGCTGATTCAAGATTCTACTCAAGTTGCTATTTATCGTAGCGCCAGTATTATTCCTATTGCACTATTTTTCATTCCCAATTCCTACATTACCACACATTATGCTGATTTAGCTAAGAATAGTCATGACAAAACCTTTCTCATCAGTTTTGTTAAAGATTATATTAAGTTGTTTTCCATCTTAATTTTAGTACTTGGTGCTTCTCTTTATTTTTTGTCTGATCTGATAATTACACTATTGTTTGGTCAAGAATATATTGAAGCAGCCTCCTTGTTTAAAATTTTGATTTTGGGTATGGTAGGAGCTTTTATCCTAAGAATTCCGTTTGGTAATTTATTAGCTGCTGTTGGGAAGTCGAATTGGAATGCTGTAGTAGCCTTTACTATTTTGGGTTTAAATGGTGTGTTGAATTATTTTGCAATTAATGCATGGGGAATAGTTGGAGCAGCAATTGTTACGAGTGCTTTATTATGGATTTCTGGAATAATATCGTTTCTACTTTTTGTTAGATATTTGAAACGGATTAATTCATAATTCGATTATATTCTTCGCTTAACTGATCTCCGATAGTTTTGATACTAAATTTTTCTGCAACTTTTTTTAATTCCTCTGAAGAGTAGGATTCATAGTTGTTAATTATAGAAACCATAGCTTCTGTAAGTTGATCGTTATTTCCAATGTCAATCAAGATTCCTGTACTATCATTTAAAAAGGATTCGGGTCCACCACATTTTGTAGCGATAACTGGGATTCCACATAGCAAGGCTTCAGCACAAATAATTGAAAAAGTTTCAAAGTAACTATTCAGTAAAAGTACATGAGAATTCTGGAGTATATTGAACACTTCTGTATTTTCTTTACTACCATGGAAATTGATTTGTGCGCTCAAACCTAATGCTTCAGTTAGTGCTAGGTATTCATCATAGTTTTTTCCTCTACCGATAATATCTAGTTGAGTATTCCCTATCAATTGATTCAGTTTGTGAAAACCTTTGATTATGCCACTTACATTTTTATGCTCTTGATCTAAATCACCAACAAAGACAAAGCTAAATACCTTGTTTTTTGTTTGAGACTGAGTCGAATAACCATCAACTACATTGGGTATGATTGTATAGTTTGCATCTATATGACAATCAATCATGTCTTGTTTTAAAAACTTTGAAACTACCAGTAATTGAGAAGCATTTTTTGCTGTTAAACGTCTTGTCAATTTTGAAATGAAATTTAATTTGTGATAAATCCCCTTTCGATATCCAGTCCAATGCTCAGTAACTAAAAAAGGAATTGTTTTTCTGTTTGAAAATATAGATGACACGGTACTCGTCCAACCCATTACATGAGCATGAATAAGGCTAAAGTCACTTTTTGAAATTTCTTGCCACAGTCTGAAAAATACTTGTAGTTTGTTTAGGGGCCCTTTTTTATAGTAATAAACAACTTCATTAATGTTCTCAAACTTTGATTCGACTCTTTGTATGTTTGAGTTGATGTTATGCGTTTGATAAATGCTTATAACCTTATGGTTATAATGCGACTGAACAGATTGAATATGCTTGCGAACGAAAATACCCAATAAAGGTTCTTCTTTATTGGGATACCATTTAGCTAAATGTAAAATGTGCTTCTTCGACATTAAGAATCGATATTTTTATATTTCAATCGAATGGAGTTTCCGATGACCACAATATCGGAAAAAGCCATAGTTAATGCCGCAAAAATTGGACTTAAATATCCCATAGCTGCTAAAGGAATGGCGATGATGTTATAGGCGAATGCCCAAAATAAGTTTTGCTTTATGGTTAAGTAGGTATGTGTGCAAATTTGATATGCTTTTTGTACTAAGCTTAAATTGTGATTTAATAAAACAATAGAAGCCGATTGCACTGCTACATCAGTTGCCTTACTGTATGAAATCCCTACATTGGCTTGAGTTAGGGCAGGAGCATCGTTAATTCCATCTCCAATCATTGTTGTGTTTTGTTCTAAGCTAAACTGTTTTATTTTTTCAATCTTGTCGGTAGGTAATTGGTTCGCAAAAACGGTTTTAATCCCTAGTTCTTTGGCTAGTACATCGCATTTTTGCTTCTGATCTCCACTAAGCAGTACCGTTTCAATTCCTTGACTGTTTAGATAATTCACCAATTCATAAGCACCTTCTATTATCTCGTCGCTTATAGAAAGTGCTGCCACAAGCTGATTGTTAATCTTAAGGAATAATTGGAATTCTGAAATCAGTGCCTCATCTGAAATCTTGAGGAATTCCGCAGAACCAAATAGATAGTGTTTACCCTCTTTGTCTGTTGCTTGAAAGCCTTTTCCTTTAATTTCTTCTATAGATTCAAATTCGAAATCTATTTTGAAACTTTTTAAATGTTTGCATAAAGACTTCGCAATAGGATGCGATGAATGTTTTTCAAGCTCGTAGATGATTCCTTCAATAGCTAAACTCTCAGAATACTTTTTCAAATTGTGAATTTTAAACTCACCATTGGTTAAAGTCCCTGTTTTGTCAAAGATTACTTTTTTTGTTTTGCTAAACTGTTCTATGGTAGA
>Ga0206680_10000038_pt1 | contig 49023 bp, 42 predicted proteins | sample M115012015metaG_FD_160124 | JGI IMG/M metagenome (GOLD analysis project Ga0206680, IMG submission 160124) | Ammonia-oxidizing marine archaeal communities from Monterey Bay, California, United States - M1 150m 12015 | ecosystem: Environmental > Aquatic > Marine > Intertidal zone | place: USA...
TGCTCCGGCAAACCCTTCGTCATCGACTACGTCGGCAACGGCTATCTGGACGTTCTGACCGATTCCCTCCACACGTTCGGCACTATCAGCAGCATGTTCGGGGTCAATGGTGATAACCCCGATATCCGCGCCTGCGGTCGCGAGTAGTTCGACAACGGCGGTTCCGATTCCCCCACCACCGCCACCTACAACCAGTGCCTTGGAGCCGGTGAGGTCAAGCTTCGTCTGAAGTGCCTGGAATTGCACGGGTGCGTTCCTTTCGCCGTCCCGCACGTTAGGCGATGACCCCAGGCGCTCCTGGAGGGCTTAGAACCCGTACTCCCCAGGTGCTGCAGTGGGGGCACCCGGACAGCTGACCCTTCCTCCCGGGGGCGCCAGTCGTACCACGAGCGCCGTGCGGCCACCGACCGGCGGGTCGCCGGCAAGTAGGGTCGCGGCATGGGCACACGGGACGTCATCGCCGCCGGAAGCACATTCGGTCTGTCGATCAACACGCAGAGCGAGGTGCCGTTCCGGATCCGGGAACTGGCCCGCATGCGCATCGCCCAACTCAACGGCTGCGGCCTCTGACTGGGCTGGAGGAATCCGCCGGGAGCGGAACCGGAACTCGACGAGGAGGACTACGTACACGTGGCCGAATGGGCGACGTGGACCGGCTACTCGGACGCCGAGCGGATCGCCATCGAGTTCGCCGAGCGCTTCGAGGGCGACGTCGCCGCCTGTGACGACGCCTTCTTTGAACGCCTCGCCGAACACTTCGACGAGGGACTCGTCCGGGACCTCACGTTCTGCATCGGCGGCTGGCTCGGCATGGGCCGCATCACCCGGGTGCTCGACCGGAGCGTCGCCTGCCCCGTGCACTGAGCCCGTCTCAGGCCAGGTCGTAGGCCCCCAGGTCCGGCCGGGCCAGGCGGTCCCGGTACTCCTGGAAGTTCCAGGGCCACGCCATCGGCACGCCCCGGTCGTCTAGGTACCAGCTGTTGCAGCCTGTGGCCCAGACGGTGTTGCCCGCCTGGATCGTGCGCTCCTCCTCGAAGAACTGGGTGGCATCACCCGTCACGCAGACCGACCCGGCTCGGCCGTCACGGAGTAGGTCGAGCAACTGTGCGATGTAGTTGAACTGCACCTCGGCCACCTCGATGAGCGAGAAGTTGCCTACGGGCCCGTTCGGGCCGTTGAGCATGAACAGGTTCGGGAAGCCGGGCGTCGAGATCGACAGGTAGGCGCTCGGTCGTTGCGCCCAGGCCTCGTCGAGCGTCATTCCGTCGGCGCCGGTCACCTCGATGGGGCGCAGGAAGCGGTCCACCCGGAATCCCGTGGCGAGCACCAGCACGTCGAGTTCGTGGAGGCGGCCGTCGGCGGTTCGCACGCCGCCGGGTTCGATCCGCTCGATGTCCTCGGTGACGAGTTCGGCGTTCGGATGCTGGATGCCCTCGTAGAAGGTCGGCGAGACCACGAGGCGCTTGCAGCCGGCCCGGTAGTCGGGTCGGAGCCGGTCCCGAAGGTCCGGGTCGACCACGCTGTCCTCGAGGTTGGCCAGGCAGGCCGCCTCGATGAGCCTCATGCCCTCGGAGTCGGCGTCGACCACGGCATTCGAGAACCCGTTCGAGAACAGTTCCGAGATCTCCTCGTGCATGTCCTGGAGAAGGCTCACGTCCTCCCGGAAGGCCACCTTCTCCTCCTCGGTGTAGGCAGGGTTCTCGGCGGGCATCACCCACTGGGCGGTCCGCTGGAAGAGGCAGAGGTGGGCCACGTCGTCGACGATGGTGGGCACGGTCTGGATGGCGGACGACCCGGTGCCGATGATTCCGACGCGCCGCCCGGCGAGCGCCACCCCCTCGTCCCAGCGGGCGGTGTGCATCGTGGTCCCGGCGAAGTCGTCGAGGCCCTCGATGTTCGGGTAGTTCGGGTGGTGGAGCACGCCGGTGGCGGCGATCACCACGTCGGCCACGTCAGTGAGACCCGAGGCGGTACGGAGGTGCCAGCGCCCGCCGTCCCATCGCATCTCCGCAACCTCCTCGCCATATCGGACGTCCTGATTCACGTCGTGTTCGGTGGCGACCGCCTCGAGGTACTCCTGGATCTCCGGACCGGGGGAGAAGCGGTGCGTCCACTCGGGGTTCGGCGCGAACGAATACGAGTAGAGGTGCGAGGGCACGTCGCAGGCCACGCCCGGATACCGGTTCTCCCGCCAGGTACCGCCCAGGCGCTCGGCCTTCTCGTAGACGGTGACATCCGGTAGGCCGATCTCCCGCAGGCGGATCACCGACAGGATCCCGGCCATGCCGGCCCCGATTACGATGACGCGCAGGTCGCGGCGCGATCTGCGGTCGTCCCCCATCTCGTCTCCCGGCATTCCGGGAGTCCACCAGCCTCGGGCGGTCCGAGCCAACCGGGGCCCGGGTCACCCATCGGAGCAACCGCCCACACCTACCCTCGTGGCATGGCCGGCTTCGACGACAGGGTCCTCTCCGGGGGACCGGGGTGCCGCATCCCGGCCAGCGAGGTCTCCTGGCGGTTCGGGCCCTCGGGTGGCCCCGGCGGCCAGCACGCCAACCGGGCCCACACCCGGGTCGAGGCCGAACTCGACCTCACATCCGCACGCGGCATCGACGACGAGGTGCGCGAGGTCCTCGTCGGACGGTTGGGCACGACGATCAGGGTCGTGGTCGACCGCACCCGCTCGCAGGACCGGAACCGTGAACTGGCCCTCGGGAAACTGGAAGAGCGGCTTCAGGAGGCGCGAGTCGAACAACGCAGGCGGAGGCCGACCAGACCGGGCCGTCGAGCCGTCGAACGGCGCCTGACCGCCAAGAAACAGCGGGCGGCCCGCAAGTCCGAACGACGTCGGGACTGGCGAACCGAGTAGCGCTCCCTAGCCGCTGATTCCGATGAGGAACACCATCAGGACGGCGCCCACTTTCTGCGCCTCAGCGGGGGAGAGGCCGTAGGCGTCCGCCACGCGTGTCAGCAGGACCTGATCGGCAGGCGACCATGGCAACGTCACCTCGACGGGAACCGAAATGCCGCTGACCACCGGGATCACCTCAGGGGGAAGTGGATCGAGGGACACCCGACCACCGAGTGCGTGGAAGAAGTCAAGGGCGTAGACCCCGAAGCGCTGCAACGACTCGGGAGACCGGCCGACCCAGGCCGCCATGGCGACCAGGTCGGCGTACTCCTGCTCCGTGTACCCCGTGGCGACCGACGTCCAACGCCCATAGGCACTGTCGTCGCAGTTCCAGCCGGTTCCCGTGCCGGTCGTCGCAGCGTCGACGAAGGCCTGATTGAAGCCCGACCCGGGATCAGCGCTCGTGAGGAACCGGTCGAGGGCCCTGGCGATCGCCCCCGCCTCGGCGACCAGGACCTCGGGATCGGCGAGGAGCTCGGCCTCGGGGGCGTTCGAGAGGTAGGCGGCCTCGATGATTGCCGACGGGAGGTCGGGCGTGAGTCGGAGCACGCCGTAGACGTCGGTGCCGTCGGAGCGGATCCGCGACGACGCGCCCTTGTGCACCGTGTCCACCCAGCGCACGTCCCAGACGTCGAGGGCAGTCTGGACCTCCTCGAAGAGCAGACCGGCCAGCCGTGTCGACTCGTCGCTTCCGTACTGGTGGAACGTCTCGGTTCCTGGTTCCTGGGAGCGCCGAACGGCGCCGCCGTTGTGGTGGATCGAGACGAAGGCGGAAGGAGAGAGGGCATTGGCGACGTTGGCGCGCTGCACAATGCCCATGTGGAGGTCGACCTCCCGGGTCAGCACCACGGTGTAGCCGAGATCCTCCAACTCCGCCCTGGCGAGGAGGGCCACCCAGAGGTTGACATCGCGTTCGACGAGGCCGTTCGCCCCCACGGACCCCGTCTCCGGGCCGCCGTGCCCGGGATCCAGCACCACATCTACGCTGCGGAACTGGTCGCCCTCGTCGAGGAAGATCTCGGTGCGGCAGGGAGTGTCCACCACCCAGCCGTCGCTGCGTTCCCCGACGACCGTGAAGACGGCCCCGTCGTGGACGACGACGCCTGTTCCGCCGGAACCGCCGTCGGCTGCCGCGACCGAGACACAGCCAGCGAGTAGGAGCGCCACTGCGGCAGGGAGACGGAACCGTCGTCGCATGACTCGACGGTAGGCGCAGGGAAGACCCTCGCCGGGTGATCCCGGACGCGTCACGACCCCCGATGCCGAAACGCCGGGGGCCGTGATGGTTCAGGCAGGGCGGGGAGACTCGCTCCTCAGAACTGCTCCTCCTCGGTGGAGCCGGTGAGGGCCAGCGTCGAGGCGGCGCCACCGGAGATGGTCGTGGCGACCAGGTCGAAGTATCCGGCGCCGACCTCCCGTTGGTGGCGGGTGGCCGTGTAGCCGTCGTCCTCCATGCCGAACTCGCGCTGCTGGAGCTCGACGTAGGCCGTCATGTCGCTCTCGTTGTAGCCGCGGGCCAGGTCGAAGGCCGAGGCGTTGAGGGCGTGCCAGCCGGCCAGCGTGATGAACTGGAACTTGTAGCCCATGGCGCCCAACTCCTTCTGGAACGTGGCGATGGTGGCATCGTCGAGCGCGGCCCTCCAGTTGAACGACGGCGAACAGTTGTAGGCCAGCATCTTGCCGGGGTACTGCTCGTGGATGGCATCGGCGAAGGCCTGTGCCTCATCGAGGTCGGGAGTGCCGGTTTCACACCAGATCATGTCGCAGTACGGGGCATACGCCAGGCCACGGGCGATGGGCGCCGGGAGGCCGGGTTCGGTGTGGTAAAAGCCTTCAGGCGTGCGCTCGCCACTGATGAACTGCCGGTCGCGTTCGTCGATGTCGCTCGTGATGAGCGTGGCGCCGAGGGCGTCGGTGCGGGCGAGGACGAGCGCCGGGACGCCGATCACGTCGGCTGCGAGGCGGGCGGCGATGAGGGTCCGGATGTGCTGCTGGGTGGGGATCAGCACCTTGCCACCCATGTGTCCGCACTTCTTCTCCGAAGCCAACTGGTCCTCGAAGTGCACGCCCGCGGCGCCGGCACGCAGCATGCGCTTCATGAGCTCGTACACGTTGAGGGCGCCGCCGAAGCCGGCCTCGCCGTCGGCGACGATCGGGACCAGCCAGTCCCGGAGCACCTCGCCGTCGTTCTCGTGCCACTCGATCTGGTCGGCGCGCCGCAGGGCGTTGTTGAGCCGCTCGACGAGCGCCGGCACCGAATTGACCGGATAGAGGCTCTGGTCCGGGTACACGTGCCCCGCCGAGTTGGCGTCCCCGGCGACCTGCCAGCCCGACAGGTACAGGGCGGGAAGCCCGGCCTTGACGTACTGGATGGCCTGGCCGCCCGTCATGGCGCCCAGGGCGTGGACGTACTCCATCTCGTGGAGGCGTTCCCACAGGGTCTCGGCGCCGTGGCGCGCTAGGGAGCACGCCGGGATGTACGAACCGCGCAGGCGCACGACGTCCGCTGCCGAGTAGTCACGTTGGACGCCGGACCAGCGCGGGTTCTCCGCCCAGTCCTGTTCCAGTTCCTCGACCTGCTGGGCGAAGCTGTTCCGCATTGCTTTCTCACTTTCGTACCGGCCGGTCGGGCCGGCGGTCTCTTTTCGGGGGTAGGGGTGATCGTTGTCGGAGTGTGGGCCGCTCAGTCGAGCAGGTCGTACGCCGGCAGTGTCAAGAATTCGATGAACTCGTCGGTTAGGGAGACTGACTCGAACACGCGCCGTGCCTCGTTGAACGGCAGGTCGACGAAGGCACTGGTACCGATCTCGTCTTCGATGGTCCGGAGTTCCTCGTCGATGATGGCGCGTACCAGCGCGGCGGTGACGGTCCGACCGTCCTCGAGGTCCCGGCCGTGCCGGACCCACTGCCACACCTGGGCACGGCTGATCTCCGCCGTGGCGGCGTCCTCCATCAGGTTTCGGATGCTGGCGGCGCCGGTGCCGTCGATCCAGTGGGCCAGGTACCTGAGTCCGACGTGGACGTTGGTGCGGAGTCCGTCCTCGGTGATGGATCCCCCGGTCTCGGCGACGGAGAGGAGGTCGTCGGCGGTGACGTCGACATCGGGGCGCTGGCGGTCGATCTGGTTGGTGCCCCGGCCGAGGACGGAGGTGAACTCCTTCATGGCGACCGGGATGAGGTCGGGGTGGGCGACCCAGGTGCCGTCGTAGCCGTCGTTGGCCTCGCGGGCCTTGTCCTCGGCGACCTTCGTGAGGGCGTTCATGGTGATCTCGGGCTCGTGGCGGTTCGGAATGAACGCCGACATGCCGCCGATGGCGTGGGCGCCCCGCTTGTGGCAGGTGGCGACCATGAGTTCGGTGTAGGCCCGCATGAAGGGGACGGTCATCGAGATGTCTGAACGGTCGGGGAGGACGTACTCGTCGTGGGCGGCAAACTTCTTTGCGACGCTGAAGATGTAGTCCCAGCGGCCGGCGTTGAGGCCCGCCGAGTGCTCGCGCAGTTCGTAGAGGATCTCGTCCATCTCGAAGGCGGCGAGGATCGTCTCGATGAGGACCGTGGCCTTGATGGTGCCCCGTGGGACCCCGAGGGAGTCCTGGGCATGGCAGAACACGTCATTCCAGAGGCGTGCCTCGAGGTGCCCCTCGAGCTTCGCCAGGTAGAAGTAGGGGCCGCTTCCCCGGTCGAGGGCCTCACGCGCTCCGTGGAAGAAGGCGAGTCCGAAGTCGATGAGTGAGGCGGCGGCGGGGCGGCCGTCGACCTGGGCGTGGCGCTCGGGCAGGTGCCAGCCACGCGGGCGCACGACCAGGGTGGCGATCTCCTCGTTGAGCCGGTAGTGCTTGCCGCCCTGTTCGAGTGTGAGCTCGCGGCGGTGGGCGTCGCGGAGGTTGCGATGCCCATCGACGACGTTGTCCCAGGTCGGGCTGGTGGCGTCCTCACAGTCGGCCATGAAGACCTTGGCACCCGAGTTGAGCGCGTTGATCATCATCTTGCGGGAGGTGGGGCCTGTGATCTCGACCCGACGGTCGAGCAGGTCCTTGGACATCGGGGCGACGGTCCAGGTGCCGGAGCGGATCTCGGCGGTCTCGGGGAGGAAGTGGGGGCGGGCGCCGACGTCGAGGCGATCCTGGCGTTCCCGTCGGGCCCGGAGGAGGTCGATGCGCTGGTCGCGGAAGGTGCGGACCAGATCGGCGACGAAGGCGGTCGCCTCGGGGGTGAAGACCTCGGCCAGGTGGGGGTGGTCGGTGACCTCGACGCCGGTGAGGTCGATGCTGGTGCTCTCGATGCCGTCCGGGTACTCCATGCTGGCCCTCAGGTCGCTTTCTCGCCGAGACAAGTATCGACGGAGTTCGGGCCCAGGTCAGGGAGCAGGGGAGCGAAACTTCGGCTGGGATAGCCTTATACGCGAAGAACATGAAGTCTTCAGGCTTTATGTCGGCATCGGGCAAGGAGAGAGGTGGCCCATGGACGCTCCACAGGACGGCTCGCAGTACGACCCGGTCGTGCTCGGGCACCGGGTCCGCCACCATCGCCGACGTTGCGACCTCACGCTGGCAGAGCTCGGCGAGCGGGTCGCCCGACCGCCCTCGTACCTGAGCCAACTCGAGAACGGCCGCCTCGAGCCCAAGTTGGGGGTCCTCGCCTCGCTCGCCGAGGCACTTGGCACCACCACGAGCGACCTCCTCGACCCGGTGCCGCCGAATCGTCGCGCTGAACTCGAGATCCGCCTGACCCGGCTCCAATCGGGCCGCTGGCGTGAGACCCTGGACCTACCGCTGGTGCGCGCCGGGGCCAGGGTGGACGACGATCTGCTCGAGACGCTGGTGGGCCTCTACGAGGCGCTGCCCCGGACTGAGATCAGCAGGGTCGGCCTGGCCCGCCAGAGGGCCGACTCCCAGGCCCGCAGTGCGAACTTGGCGCTGCGCACCGAGATGCGTGCCCGCGACAACTACTTTGCCGAGATCGAGGCGGTCGCCGCCGAGACGCTTGCGGCCTCGGGCTACACCGGCGAGGGTCCACCCTCCGAGAAGCACCTCACCGACCTCGTCGCCCACCACGGGTATCGCATCGAGCGGGTCCGTGGAATGCCGATCACGGCACGCTCGGTCACCGACACGACCCGGCGCGTCATCTACATCCCGCAACGCGACGACCTCAACGTCCGGGCTGCCCGATCGGTCGTCCTTCAGACCCTCGGCCACTTTGCACTCGAGCACGCCGAGACCACCGACTTCGAGGGCTACCTCCGACAAAGGGTCGAATCGAACTACTTCGCCGCGGCCGTTCTGATCCCGGAGCAGGCGGCCGTGGGGTTCCTCGATGTGGCCCATGGCGAGGGCGACCTCTCGATCGAGGACCTCAAGGAGCGGTACTACGTCTCGTACGAGATGGCCGCCCACCGGTTCACCAACCTGGCGACCCGGCACCTGGGCCTGCCGGTGCACTTCCTACGCACCGACACCGCCGGGACCATCACCAAAGCGTACGAGAACGATGGTCTGGCCTTCCCCAGCGACGAAGAGGGCGGCCTCGAAGGCGTCCGGGTGAGCCGGCTCTGGGGGGCCCGTCAGGCATGGGCGTCGTCGGAGATCGTCCACGAACAGTTCACGGCCACCGATGACGGCGACTTCTGGTGCGCCACGTATGTGGAGAACGTCGCCGAGGGCACGCCGTTCGCCATCACGATCGGCTGCACTGCAGCGGATGCGGGTTCCTTTCGAGGTGGCGACACTGTGCGCCGGGCGAGCGCCCGAACGGAGGACCTCGCCGCCGACCCCGAGATGATCGACCGCTGGGAGAGGGTCGCCTGGCCGTCCGCCTCGGAGCGGAGCTTCGTCCTGACCGCCCTGCCACCCGCCGGACGGGAGTTCTCGCCGTTCCCTGGCATCGACCTGGTCGACGTCTACCGGTTCCTCGAGCGCCAGTCAGGCGGAGGCTGAGTCGGCAGCGGGCAATCAGCCCTTCGGGAAGTCCTCACCCCGCTCCGCCCTTCCGAGTACGTACTCGACGAAGGCGGTGATGTCGATTCGTCGACCATCCCGGACCATGCCTGTGTGCGTGACGAAGCGTCCGCCGTCCCAGCGGTGGAGCTGGAAGCCGGGTGGTTCGTCCACTGCGCCACCACGGGTGGGGTTCAGGTCGAGGTCGAGTTGGAAGCCGGTCGACGGGCACACGGAGACCAGGGTGGATGCGATCACCGCCTGGATCGGACGGTGCAGGTGCCCGGCTACGACGAGTGCCACCTGTGGGTGTGCGGCGATGACGTCCTCGAAGCGGTCCAAGCCCGTGAGGCCGGCCACGTCCATGTAGTCGAGCCCCACCTGGAGGGGGGGAAAGTGGGTGAAGATGAGAGTGGGCCGGTCCGGGGCTGAGGCGAGCGTTCCTTCCAACCAGTCGGCGCGCTCGTCGTCGAAGCAGCCGTCGTGGTGGTCGGGCTTCGAGGTGTCGATGCCGACGAGGCGTACGGGGTGGTCGTCGACCACGTAGCTGCAGTGTCGCTCGGGGAGGTCGCCCGGGTCGCCGGGCAGCATGTCGGCGAAGGCCTCCCGGAAGTCGGGGCCGTGGTCGTGATTGCCCGGGAACGGCAACAGGGGAGCGGTGAGCGGCTCGACAATCTCACGGAAGCAGGCGTACTGCTCGGGCGTGCCGTCGTCGGTCAGGTCGCCGGTGGCGAGCACCACGTCAGGGCCCGGGTCGAGTCCGTTGAGGTGCTCGACGACCGCAGCCAACGTCGTCGCCGTGTCGGCCAGCGAGGAGAAGGGCCCGTCATCGCAACGGACGTGGCAGTCGGTGATCTGGGCGACGAGCACGGACCCAGAGTAGGGCGCAGTTCCGTGGATGGCCCCCAGTGGCTGGATACGACGGGTTCTGCCGTCGGCCCTGCGACTTCGAGCGGGTGAAGGGAATCGAACCCTCATCATCAGCTTGGAAGGCTGAGGTTCTAGCCGTTGAACTACACCCGCGGCGTCGCCGATCGTACCGGTCCGGGTTCGGCGATGACCGCCTAGCCTCCGGGAGATGGGAGCCAAGGGACCGACGGGGATGCACGAGTTCGACCGGGAGAGCGAGGAACTGATCCAGTCGGTGTTCCGCTACGCCCTCGACCGGATCAGGAACGAGCCGCCGCTCGACGGTCCGATGAGTGCCACCGAACTCCAGTCCCTGGTGGGTCAGACCGTCACGCCAGAGGGACTCGGCGGAACCGAGGCGCTGCGCCGATACACCGAGCACCTGGCCCCTGCCAGCATCTCGGCCGACCACCCCCGCTACCTCGCCTTCATCGCCGGGGCGCCGACCAAGGCGGCCGCCGTGTTCGACCTCGTGATCGGTGCCTCGTCGTTGTGCGGTTCGACCTGGCTGGACGGTGCCGGCATGGTGTTCGCCGAGAATCAGGCACTCCGCTGGATTGCCGACCTGGCCGGGATGCCCGATTCGGCAGGTGGCTGCTTCGCCACCGGCGGGACGATGGCCAACCTGTCGGCCCTGGTCACCGCCCGCCACGACGCCAACGCGAAGCGGACTGCAGTAGGGCTCGACCGGCCCGCCCGCTGGGCCATGGTCGCCGCCGAGAGCGCCCACTCGTCGGTCGACTCCGCTGCTCGTGTGATGGACGTCGACGTCCTCCTCGCCAGGGTGGACGGCGATCGTAGGCTCCGGGGCGATGCAGTCGCCGAGGCCATCGCCGGCCGGCCCGATGGCACCGAGGTGTTCGCCGTCGTCGCCACGGCCGGCACCACGAACCTCGGCATCGTTGACGCCCTCGATGGCATCGCCAGTGCCTGCGCCGACGCCGGTGTCTGGATGCACGTCGACGGCGCCTACGGCGGTGCAGCGATGGTGGCACCGTCTGTCAGACACCGCTTCGTCGGCATCGAGCGCTGCGATTCGCTCGTCGTCGACCCACACAAGTGGCTGTTCTCGCCGTTTGACTGTGCGGCGCTGGTCTACCGCAATCCCTCGATCGCCCGCGATGCCCATACCCAGCAGGCGGGCTACCTCGAGCCGATCATCGACGACACCGTCTGGAACCCCTGCGATTACGCCCACGTCCTGACACGTCGGGCAAGGGGGATGCCCTTCTGGTTCTCGTTGGCTGTCCACGGCACCGACGCCTACCGCGAGGCCATCGAGGGCACCCTCGAGGTCGCCCGGGCGACGAGGGAGTTGGTCGCGGCCGCTGACCACCTGGAACTCATTGTCGAGCCGGAACTCTCGGTCGTGGCATTCCGGCGTAGTGGTTGGGAGCGCGCCGACTACCAGTCGTGGTGCGACCGCCTCCTCGCCGAAGGGACGGCTCTGCTCACCCCGACGACCGTCGACGGTGGACCCGCGATGCGCGTCTGCATCATCAACCCGCGTACCACCGTCGACGACCTCAGCACGATCCTGGCCACCCTTGTCTGATCGTCGGGACAGCGGTTTCGACGTTTCGACTGGGAAATCGCCGACCTGCCCGTCACGGGCCACCAGTACACTCGCCCCACTGTGAACCCCCTCTCCCTGCGCATGCGTATGCGCAAGTCCAAGGCAGCGACGAGCGACGTCGCTGATCCCGAGCCCGAAGCCGCACCCGAGGCCCCCAGGCCCGATTCCGTGCGCACCTCCCTCGAGGCACTCGACGGTGACCGCGTCAAGATGACCGTTTCCGTCGACGAGGCCGAGTTCGAGCAGGCGGTCGACCGGGCCTTTCGCAAACTCGCCCACGAGGTCCGGCTGCCGGGCTTTCGCCCCGGTAAGGCGCCGCGCAGGCTGCTCGAGTCCCGACTGGGCACCACCGCAGGCCGCCACGAGGCGATCCAGGACGCCGTCCCCGAGTACTACCGCAAGGCGCTCATCGAGCAAGCCGTCGATGCGATCGACTCCCCGTCGCTCAAGATCACCTCGGGCGAGGAGGCCGGCGACCTCGTCTTCGATGCCGTGGTTCCCATCCGACCGCAGGTGTCTGTCAGTGGCTACGCCTCCCTGAGTGTCGAGGTTCCCGCCCCTACCGCCAGCGATGCCGACATCGCCACCCAGGTCGACGCCCTCCGACGTCAGCACGGCACCCTTGAGGTGGTCGAGCGGGCCGTCGAGGACGGCGACCAGGTCACCATCGACATCGAGGGCAGCCACGACGACGAGCCCGTCGAGGGACTCACCACCAACGACTACCTCTACGAGGTCGGTACCGGTGCCGTCGTCGCCGAGATCGACGAGAACCTGCGTGGCGCATCGGTCGGCGACACCCTGGAGTTCGACGCCGACCACCCCCAGGACGAGGGCAGCCTGCACCTGCGCATCGTCGTGAAGGAGGTGCAGATGCTGGTTCTCCCCGAGGCCGACGACGCCTTCGCTTCCGAGGCATCCGAGTTCGACACCATCGACGAACTGGTCGACGACCTCCGGACCCGCATCGACTCGATGAAGCGGGCCCAGGCGGCGGTCATGGCCCGCGAGCATGTCGCCCGGGCAGTGGCCGGACTGGTCGCCGACGAACTTCCCGCTGTCCTCATCGAATCGGCCATCGACGACCGCATCCGCGACATGGCGATGCGAATGGCGCAACAGGGCATCGACTTCGCTCGATGGATGGAGGCCAGCGGCCAGGACACGGAGGCGATGCGCGAGGGCTTCCGGACCGAGGCCGAGTTGTCGGCCCGCGCCGACCTCGGCCTGCGTGGGGTCGCCTTCGCCGAGGGGATCGAGGCCGAAGAAGCCGACGTCGATGCGCACCTGAGCCTGATGGCGACACAGGCCGGTCAGCCCGACACGGACCTCGACGAACTCCGCGAAGGGATGGCCAGCGCCGGCCACCTCCTCGAACTCCTCGCCGACCTGCGCAAGCAGGCGGCCATGGACTGGCTGTTCGAGCGGGTCGGGTTCGTCGACGAGGAGGGCAACGAGATCGATCGCGACGACCTTCGACCGCCCGAGCCCGAGGTCGTGATTCCGGGCGAGGAACCAGAACCCGTTGATGTCGCCGATGCCGTCGACCCTGATCCCGAACACGATCCCGAACACGATCCCGAACACGATCCCGAACACGATCCCGAACACGATCCCGAACACGATCCCGAACACGAACAGGAAAGCAGCCCATGACCTTGGCCGACCTCAGCGTGCAGAACTACCTCGTACCGACCGTGGTCGAGCAGACCAACCGGGGCGAGCGGGCGTACGACCTCTACTCGCGCCTGCTGAAGGAGAACATCATCTTCATCGGCACCCCGATCGACGACATCACGGCCAACCTGATCTGCGCCCAGATGCTCCACCTCGAGTCGGAGAACCCCGACCGCGACATCAGCCTGTACGTCAACTCGCCGGGCGGCGACATCAACGCCCTCTTCGCCATCTACGACACGATGCAGTACATCAAGCCCGACATCACCACCATCTGCTTCGGCCAGGCGGCCTCTGCCGCCGCCGTGCTGCTGGCGGCAGGCACGAAGGGAAAGCGCCTCGCCCTGCCACACGCCCGGATCCTGATCCACCAACCCTACGCCGGTGCACAGGGGCAGGTGTCCGACATCGAGTTGGCCGCGAGGGAGATCCAACGCCTCAAGGTCCAACTCGAGGAGATCCTGGCCCGGCATACCGGCCAGAGCGTCGAGCGCATCAACGCCGACACCGACCGCGACTTCGTCATGACCGCCGCAGAGGCCAAGGAGTACGGCATCATCGACGAGGTCATCGAGGCCCGCTCCCTGGCCGACAAGGGCGCCCCCATCGCCGCGGTGAAGTAGGGCCGAGCACGAAGCCGGCCGCGAATCGACCCTGCCGGGGGAGCACCACCAAGTAGGGTCGTGGTCCGGAACCGAGGGAACCGAGGAGCAGCACGTGGCGAAGTTCGGAGAAGGGGGAGAGTTCCTCAAGTGCTCCTTCTGCGGGAAGACACAGAAGCAGGTGCGCAAGCTCATCGCGGGCCCCGGCGTCTACATCTGCGACGAGTGCATCGACCTCTGCAACGAGATCATCGAAGAGGAGTTCTCGGAGCCCAGCGACGTCTCGTTCGGTGAACTTCCCCGTCCCCGGGAGATCTTCGCTTTCCTCGACGACTACATCGTCGGCCAGGAGCAGGCCAAGAAGATCCTCTCGGTCGCGGTTTACAACCACTACAAGCGGGTGCAGGTCGACCGTTCGCCCGGCGACGACGTTGAGTTGGCCAAGTCCAACATCCTGCTTATCGGTCCGACCGGCTGTGGCAAGACCCTGATGGCCCAGACCCTTGCCCGCATGCTCGACGTTCCGTTCGCCATCGCCGACGCCACGGCCCTCACCGAGGCCGGCTATGTGGGGGAGGACGTCGAGAACATCCTTCTGAAGCTCATCCAGGCGGCCGACTACGACATCAAGAAGGCCGAGAGCGGGATTATCTACATCGACGAGATCGACAAGATCGCCCGCAAGAGCGAGAACCCGTCGATCACCCGCGACGTCTCCGGCGAGGGCGTCCAGCAGGCCCTCCTGAAGATCCTCGAGGGCACCACGGCGGCCGTGCCGCCCCAGGGGGGGCGCAAGCATCCGCACCAGGAGTTCCTCCAGATCGACACCACCAACATCCTGTTCATCTGCGGCGGTGCTTTCGCCGGCCTGGAACAGTTGATCGAGAACCGGCTGGGTGGTGCCAGCGTCGGCTTCGGGGCCGACATCCGGGCGCGTGGCGAGAAGGACCTGGGCGCCCTGTTCGCCGGCGTGCGACCCGAGGACCTCGTGAAGTTCGGCCTCATCCCGGAGTTCGTCGGCCGTGTGCCCGTGGTCGGTACCGTCGACAGCCTCGATGTCGATGCGCTGATCCAGATCCTGGTCGAGCCCAAGAACGCACTGGTGAAGCAGTACCAGAAGATCTTCGAGTTCGAGGAGGCCGAACTCGAGTTCACGACGGAGGCCCTAGCGACCGTCGCCGTCGAGGCCCTCGAGCGCGGAACCGGTGCGCGTGGACTGCGGGCGATCCTCGAGGAGGTTCTCCTCGACGTGATGTTCGAACTTCCGGGCGAGTCCGGGAACTGCCGGGTCATCGTCGACGATGCCTGCGTCAGCGAGCGCAGGACGCCGGACGTCGTGCCGAGCGTCGACGAGCAGCCCGACCGCGCCGCTTCCTGATCCGGACGCGGCGGCAGTACCTCCGACGCCCCCGATGATCCACTCCCCGGAGCGTCGACCTCCCGTCATCCCCCATCCCGGGATCTTCTGAGTCGATGGACTACTCGGAAGCACTGCAATTCCTCGACGGACACGTCAACCTCGAGGCGACTGCCGGACGGGTCCACGGCCTGAGCCTCGACGCCATGCGCGGCCTGGTCGCCTGCATGGGCGATCCACAGCAGGACGTGCCGACGATCCACGTCACGGGAACAAACGGCAAGAGTTCGGTCGCCGCCATGACCGTGTCGCTCCTCGGTGCCCTCGGCCTTCGCGTCGGCAGCTACAGCAGTCCACACGTCGACACGATCCGTGAGCGGCTCGCCATCAACGGCGAGTTGATCGACGAGGCGGAGTTCGGCGACCTGGTTGGCGACCTCGCCCGCTATGCCGCTGCGGCCCCGGAGACCTCCTCGTACTTCGAGTTGCTGACGGCGGCTGCGCTGCTCTGGTTCGCCAATGAGGCGGTGGACGTGGCCGTGGTCGAGGTCGGAATGCTCGGCCGCTTCGACGCCACCAACGTGGTCGAGGGCGAGGTCGCTGTAGTGACCAACATCGGCCGGGACCACACCGACGGCCGGGGCGACTGGCGGCGGGCCATCGCCGGCGAGAAGGCGGGGATTCTCAGGGCGGGGCGTCCACTGGTGCTGGGAGAGACCGCTATCGACGTCCGCGACCTCTTCCTCGCCGAGGAGCCCGACCCGTTCCTCGAGCGGGACCGGGACTTCGGCGTGACGGCGACGCAGATCGCCGTCGGTGGCCAGGTAATCGACCTCTTCGGCCCGCATGGTCGTTACGACGAGGTCTTCCTTTCGCTCTACGGCGCCCACCAGGCGGACAATGCCGCCGTCGCGCTGGCTACCGCCGAGGCGTTCGTCGGTGGGCCGTTGGGCGACGAAGTGGTGGAGCAGGGGTTCGGGACGGTTCGGCTCCCGGGGCGCCTGGAGGTCGCCGCCACCGGACCCCTGGTGCTCCTCGACGGTGCCCACAACCAGGAGGCGGCACGTGCGGTCGCCGAAGCAGTTCCGGAACTCTTCTTCGAGGGTGGTGCCGTCGGCCGGCGGATCCTCGTGGTGGGTGCCCTCCGCCCGAGGGAACCCTCGGAGGTACTCGCCGAACTGATCGCGCTGGCGCCCGAACTGGTCGTGACCTGCACGGCGCCCTCCCCGCGGGCGGTGCCCGCCGGTCGACTCGCCGAACTGGTCCGGGAACTGGGCGTCGACGCCGAGGCGGTGGCCGATGTCGGCGAAGCCGTCCACCGGGCGATCGCGTTGGCCGACGACGACGACCTGATCCTCGTCACGGGTTCGTTCTACGTGCTCGCCGCTGCCCGGGAGGTGCTCGCAGGGATGCGCGAAGAAGCCGGCTGAGACCCGGGGAACCCCGGTGATCGTCCCGCTGGCGGCAGGAATCCCTGGTCGCGCCCGTAGCCTTCGGGGCCATGGACCGCACCCTCGTCATCTGCAAGCCCGACGCCGTCGAGCGTGGCCTCGTCGGGGAGATCATCGATCGCCTGGAGCGCAAGGGCCTCCGATTGGCAGGCGTCGAACTGCGCACGCTCGATGCTGAGACGCTCGGTCGGCACTACGAGGAGCACGTGGACAAGCACTTCTACGGGGAACTCGTGGCCTTCATGTCCCGAGGCCCCGTGGTGGCCATGATCGTGGAGGGTCCGAGCGACACGTTCGCCGTGGTCCGTACCCTCATGGGGGCCACCGACCCGACCCAGGCAGCGCCCGGTACGATCCGCGGCGACTACGGACTGCTCGTCACCGAGAACCTGGTGCACGGCTCCGATGCCACTGAGTCGGCCGAGCGCGAGATCGGGATCTTCTTCCCGGAGGCGTAGCCGGCGAGTGTGCCGCTTCCCTGCAACCGGCTTCTCCGAATCCCCGCAGGACGCGCGTTCGACGACGCCTTTGCGTGGTCAATCGTGCGCTGAGAGTGGCGAACTCGTGACGAATGCGTTACGTTCTCGGGAACGACTGATGGGGAATCGCCTCCAGGCGTGAACCCCCGGTCCGTTACGCGTGTCCAGACGCGTGATCTCGACCACGAAGACCCGGATACCGGGAAGACCAGGGACGGACGATGCCCGTAGGAAACAGGCGAGGAGGCGGTCCGGTCCTGGGAGGTCGCGACATCGCCGTCGACCTCGGCACAGCGAGCACCTTGGTCTACGTCAGGGGCGAGGGCATCGTGCTCGACGAGCCCTCGGTTGTGGCCGTCGACGTCCTGAGCGGAACCCCACTGGCCGTGGGCTCCGAGGCCAAGCGGATGATCGGCCGTACGCCCAACAACATCCAGGCCACGCGGCCCCTCAAGGACGGGGTCATCGCCGACTTCGACGTCTGCGAGAAGATGCTCCGCTACTTCATCCAACAGGTCCACCGCCGGCGTTGGTCGAAGCCCCGCATGGTGATCTGCGTGCCGTCCGGAGTCACCGGCGTCGAACGTCGGGCGGTACAGGAAGCCGCCGAATACGCCGGCGCACGCGTTCCCGCCTACATCATCGAAGAGCCGATGGCGGCTGCAATCGGGGCAGGCCTCCCCGTTGCCTCACCGATCGGCAGCATGATCGTCGACATCGGTGGCGGCACAACAGAGGTGGCGGTCCTTTCGCTCGGCGGCGTTGTCGCCAGCCAGTCCTCACGGGTGGGTGGCGACGAGCTGGACGAAGCCATCCTGCAGTACCTGAAGAAGGAACATGGAATCGCTACCGGCTCCCGGACCGCCGAGGAGATCAAGATGGCACTCGGCTCCGCCACACCCCTGGTCGACGAGATGCGCGCCGAGATCCGTGGCCGCGACCTCCTCACCGGACTGCCGCGGACCCTCGAAATCAACACGCGCGAGATCCGCGAGGCGATCGAGGACCGTGTCGCCGACATTGTCGACGCGATCAAGGTCACCCTCGACCGGACGCCCCCGGAGTTGGCCGCCGACATCATGGAGCGGGGGATCACCCTGACCGGAGGTGGTTCGCTACTCAACGGCCTGTCCCAGCGCATCCGGGCCGAGACCGGGATGCCGGTCTGGATGGCCCCGGACCCGCGGCTCTCGGTGGTCCTGGGCGCCGGCCGGGCCCTCGAGGAGTTCGGGACCTTTGGCGAAGTCATCTTCGACGACACGCCGGAGTAGCCGGTGGCCGCGCCTCGGCCCACCGAGCGGCCTCGCCCCACACTGCTGCTTCTCGCCGCAGCGGCCTTCACGCTCCTGACGCTGCACATCCGCGGAGCGGCGCCCCTGGATGCCTTCCAACAGGGCCTCCGCGACATCTTCGAACCCCTTCGCTCCGTCACGGACACCGCAACCGATCCCATCCAGGCCGTCTGGAACGGGATCTTCGGCTATGAGGACCTCCGCGCCGAGAACGAGCGACTTGCCGTCGAACTCGCCCGCCTCCGTGGCCGGTCGGTGACCGATGCCGCCGACAGCGAACTCCTCGAACGCCTGCTCGGAGAGGTGGGCCTCGACTACACACAGACGGACACCGTGGTGGTTCGGATCCTCGGCACGCCGCCCGGCAACTTCGGCACCCACCGCATCGAGGTCGACGCAGGGACCGACGAAGGGTTGAGCGAAGGGTTGGCGGTCGTCACCGGAGCCGGCCTGGTGGGCCGTCTGGAGCAGGTTGACCGGTCCCGGTCCACGGTGATCCTCGCAACGCACCCGGAGTTCCTCGTGGGTGTGCGCCTCGTCGCCTCGCAGGACGAGGGACTGGCCCGGGGCACCGGGCGGGGAACCCTCAAGATCGAAGCCGGAATCCGCATGGACGCCGACATCGACTGGAACGAGGCCGTGGTCACCAGCGGAGGGCGGAGCCTCCTGCCACCCGACATCCCCGTGGGACGCGTGATCGACACTGACGAACACGCCGAGTACGAACGGAACGTGGTCATCGACCTCAACGCCGACCTCGAGAGCCTCAGCTTCCTCAACGTCGTTCTGGCGCATCCCGAGGGCGATCCGCTCGGCGTGGAGTCGGGCCCGACCGGGAGCCCGCGCCCATGACGCCGCGCCTGCGGGTACTGCTCGTCCTCGTGACCGCCGTGGCCCTCGAGGGGACACTCCTCGACGAACTACGGGTCGACGGGGTGTCCGTCGAACTCCTCCTCCTCGTGGCCATACTGACGGGCTTCCACGGCGGGCCGGAGCGCGGGGCCATCACCGCCTTCTTCGCCGGGCTGCTCCACGACTCGATCGTCGGCGCACCGCTCGGCCTCCACGCCCTCGTCTACCCGCCCCTCGCAGTGGCGGTCAGCAGCCTCGAACTCCGCATGCTCCGCTCCACACCCGTCACGGGAGGCCTCGCCGTCCTTGCCGCCGTGGCGGCCGGACAGGGACTTGCCTCGGTCGTGGGGATGCTGTTCGGCATCCTTGGCCAGACCCCGCAGGCGTTCGTACGCCAGGCTGTCCTGGCCGGCATCCTCACCGCCGTCGTCGCGGCACCGGTGAACCGGGTCGTGCGCTGGGCGGCGACCGGCGGCCTGCCCGGCACCATCGAGATCCGACGCGGTGCGGGCTGAGATGGCCGGCCACGGATGCTCGCAGCGGGACAACGACGTTGCGCAGCGACGATTCCCGATCCGGGTCGACCGGCATGGATGACCTCACCCGCTACCGGATGCGGGTCGTCGCCGTCGTGGCGATCTCGCTGTTCGCAGCGCTCGTCGCCCGCCTCTGGTATCTGCAGGTCATCACGACCGAGCAGGCGGTCGCCGTCGCCGAGCAGAACGTGATCCGGGAGATCCGGGTGACGGCTCCCCGGGGGCGGATTCTCGACGTGCAGGGTCGGGTACTGGTCGGCAATCGGATCACGACGATGGTCACGATCAATCGAAGGGAGTTCGATCAGGCCGGCTTCGACGAGGAACAGCGTCTACAGGTCCTGACTCGCATTGCCATCGAGGTGAACCGGTCCGGCAACGAACTCCTCAAGACCATCGACATCGAGGCGGCGCTCGAGGATCCCGCCTACGGCCTCTACGACGACGTGCCGGTGGCGGTCGACGTCGGTGAGGACCTGTTGATCTTTTTCGGGGAACGTTCCGACCAGTACCCGGGCATCCGGGTCGTGGACTCGACGGTGCGGAGCTACCTCTACGGGAACCTCGCAAGCCACCTCCTCGGCTGGGTCGGGCCCCTCAACGACACCGAGTACCGGAACCGCCGGCCCCCGGGGGGCAAGGACTACGCACTGCGCGACGAGGTCGGCAAGGCGGGCATCGAACTGCTCTTCGAGGACGACCTGCGCGGCGTGGCCGGCGGGCGCGTCGTCGAGGTCGACCGCCTCGGTCGGATCGTGAGGGAACGCGACGACCTGTTCCTCGCCCCCATCCCCGGCGACGACGTCGTGCTGACCATCGACATCGACCTGCAGTACCTCGTCGAGACCGAACTGGAACGGGCCGTCTTCGCCGCCCGGTCCCGGGAGCCCGAGCGCGACCCCGACTCGGACGAGGACCCGCCGGACTTCGACGCACCGGGCGGGGCGGTGGTGGTCCTGGCCCCCGCCTCTGGTGACGTCCTGGCCATGGGCTCCTATCCGAGCTACGACCCCAACGAGTCCATCGGCGGCTTCCGCGTGGACCGCTGGAACGAGTTGAACGACCCTGCCAACGACCTCCCGATGTTCAACCGGGCGATCCAGGGCGAATACGCACCCGGCTCGACCTTCAAACTCTTCACGGCGCACGCCGCCTGGCACGAAGGCGTGTTCGGGACAGGACGGGTGAAGCCGGCGGACGAGGCCTGGGACGACCCCGGCTACTACGTACTCCAGAGTTGCAGCGGGACCGAGGTCGAGGACGTCGAGGCGGGCGGTTGCGTGTTCCGGAACGCCAAGAGCGCACCCAACCCCCAGGTGAACCTGGAGCGCAGCCTCACCGTCTCGAGCGATGTCTACTACTACACGATCGGGGAGTCGATCTACATCAACCCGATCCACAACGAGACCGGAATCCAGGACGCCGCCGGGGACTACGGGATGGGCCTTCGCAGCGGCATCACCCTGCCCTTCGAGCAGGACGGCTTCCTCCCGACGCCGCAGAACCGTGAGCAGCGCCACTCCGACAATCCGACGGCCTTCCCCTATGGCGACTGGTACCCGGGGGACAACGTGAACGTCGCCATCGGCCAGGGGGACGTCCTCGTCACGCCTGTCCAGTTGGCGAATGCCTTCGCCACCTTCGCCAACGGGGGAACCCTGCGTTCCCCCAACGTCGTCTCCTCCGTGCGCACCAGGGATGGGGACGACGTACGGGACTTCGGCCCCCGGCAGATGGCCACGGTGGACATCGACCCGGAGTTCCGCGACATCGCCTTGGCCGGACTCTCGGGCGTGACGAGCGACGAGCATGGCACCGCCTACTGGGCATTCAACTCGGAGGCGACCGGCGGTGTGTACTTCCCCGTCGACCGGGTGCCGATCGCCGGCAAGACCGGCACGGCGGAGGTCCGGGGCAAGGCCGACACGTCGCTGTTCGCCGCCTTCGGACCGGTCGAGCAGCCCACGCACGCCATCGCGGCGGTGATCGAGGAGGCCGGGTTCGGCAGCCAGGTCGCCGCACCGCTCGTGGCCCGCCTCCTGAAGGCGGTCCTCGTCGACGGCATCGAGGAGGCGCCGACGGCTGCCGTGAGCTACGCCCGCTCGGTCGCCCTTCCACTTTGCGTCGACTGGTACCAGTGGATCACCGGCGAGGACTCACTCGGTCACCTCGAGGGATCCGACCCGACCGCCGACCCGACCTCGGGCCCGGTCCTCGACGCCGACGGCAGGGTAAGGGTCCGCGGCGAGGTCATCGACTGCACGAGGCTGTTGGAGGACGTGGCCGAGGTGCTCGAGGGGTTGGACGCCCTCCGGGAGGGTGCCTGATGACCTCCGTCCGACACCAGTTCCGGGAGGCCCGCCCCTCGCTCGCCCGGCACATCGACATTGGCGTGCCCGTCTTCTCGCTGCTCCTCGCCGGGGTCGGCGTGATCATGGTGTACTCGGCAACACGCGGCCCGGCGACCGAGCTGCGCCCGGCGGACGACACCTTCCTGAAACGGCACCTCGTCTTCGCCGGGATCGGAGTCGTCGTCATGGCCCTGACGGCCCTGATCGGCCACCGCTGGGCCCGTCGGCTGATGGCCCTCGCCTACCTGTCGACGGTGGGACTGCTGTTCGCGGTGCTCTCGGCCGGCATCGAGGTGAAGGGCTCCCGCGCCCGGTTCTCCCTCGGCGGCTTCCAGATGCAGCCCAGCGAGTTCGGCAAGGTGGCGATCATCGTGGCCCTGGCGGTGATCCTCGGTTCGGGCGACCGAGTCGGTGTCTGGCGACTGCTGGTCGCCGGTGTCTCCGTGGCCGTGCCGGTGCTCCTGATCATGGCCCAGCCCGACCTCGGGACCATCCTCGTCTACGGGGCCATCTTCGCCGGGATGGTGTTCGTGGCCGGCGTGCCTGGTCGACACCTGGCGGTGCTGTGCCTGCTGCTGCTGACCGGAACGGTCGCAGTCCTGCAGTCGGAAAGGCTCGAGGCGTACCAGGTCGAACGCCTCCTCGTCTTCATCGACGAGGAGGCGGACACCCGGGCGCGCTACAACCTCGAGCAGGCGGAAGTGGCGATCGGCAACGGCGGGATCACGGGCAAGGGCCTGTTCCAAGGCACCCAGAACGTTTCGGACCTCGTCCCCGAGCAGCAGACCGACTTCATCTTCACGGTAATCGCCGAGGAGACGGGCTTCGTCGGCAGCGTCGTCGTCCTCGGGTTGTTCGGTCTCCTGCTGGCCCGAATCTGGCGGATCGGACGCCTGGCCGACGACCGGTTCGGGCTCCTCGTCACCGCTGGGGTGTTCTCGATGCTGCTGTTCCAGGTCTTCCAGAGCGTGGGCATGTCGACGGGAATGATGCCGATCACCGGGATTCCCCTGCCCCTGATCAGCTACGGCGGCTCGTCTGTGGTCGCAACCTTCCTCGCCCTCGGCCTCGTCCAGAGCATCCACATGCGGCGCCACCAGGCCCGGGACCGCGGGATGTTCTGAGGCGGAGGACACGGACGTCCACCATGCCGGGGAAGCGAGCCGAAGCGTCGATAGAGTCTCATCACCATGAGTTCGCTCTGGCCCGAGCTTGAGAGAGTCCTCGGCGAGGTCCAGAAGCCGGCCCGCTACATCGGTTGCGAAGACGGGATGATCATCCCGGCGCACCATCCAGACAAGGCGGCCTGGCTCCTGATCTATCCGGATACCTACGAGGTCGGGCTTCCCAACCAGGGTCTTCAGATCCTGTACGAAATCCTAAACGAACGGCCCGATGCGGTGGCCGAGCGGTCCTACGCGCCGTGGACCGACCTAGCCGCTGTGCTGCGCCGTGAGGGCCTGCCCCTGTTCTCGCTCGACACGCACCGTGCGGCGGGCGACTTCGACGTGCTGGCCTTCAACCTGTCGGCCGAACTCGTCTACACGAACCTGCTCGAGTGCCTCGACCTCGCCGGGATCCCGATCCTGGCCGCCGACCGTGGCCCGGAGCACCCGCTTGTGCTGGTGGGCGGCCACTGCTCCTACAACCCGGAGCCGTTGGTCGACTTCATCGACGCCGCCGTCCTGGGGGACGGCGAGGAGGTGGTGTCGGAGATCAGTGTGGTGGTGGCCGCATGGAAGGCGGAGGGGCGGACCGCCCGCGAGGATGTCCACGTGGCCCTCGCCGGGATCACAGGCGTCTACGTGCCGAGCCTGTACACCGCGGACCACAGCGAAGACGGGGCGCTTGCCGGCGTTCGTCCGGTCCACCCTGCCGCTCCAGAGAAGGTGGAGAAGCGCACGATCGCCGACCTCGCCGAGTGGCCGTATCCGAAGAACCAGTTGGTTCCGCTGACCGAGGTTGTCCACGACCGGCTCAACGTCGAGGTGTTTCGGGGTTGCACCCGGGGATGTCGCTTCTGCCAGGCAGGCATGATCACCCGACCGGTACGCGAGCGGCCGGCGGATCAGGTGCGCACGATGGTGGCCGACGGCCTGCGTCGAACCGGCTATGACGAGGTTGCGCTGACCTCCCTCAGCACCGCCGACTTCAGCGGCATTCAGGAGGTCGTGGAGGACACGGTCTCCGACGATGCCTGCGGACAGGTGTCGGTCTCGCTGCCGAGCCTGCGGGTCGACGCCTTCACCGTCGGAATCGCCGCCCAGATCCAGCGGGCGCGCCGCACCGGCCTGACCTTCGCCCCCGAGGCGGGGACATGGCGGATGCGACAGGTCATCAACAAGCTCATCAGCGAGGAGGACCTCTACGGGGCCGTCGAGTCCGCGTTTTCGCAGGGGTGGCGCCGGGTCAAGCTCTACTTCCTGACCGGTCTGCCCACCGAGACCGACGAGGACACGCTTGGCATCATCGAGATGGCCAAGAACTGCGTCGAGATCGGACGCCGCCACCAGAAGGGCGCCTCCGTCACGGTCTCGATCGGAGGGTTCGTCCCCAAGCCGTTCACACCGTTCCAGTGGTTCGGCCAGAACACCGAGCAGGAACTCCATCGCAAGGTGGGGCTGCTGCGCGACGCCGCCCGGAAGGCCAGGGGCGTGCAGATCAAGTGGCACGACACGCGGGCCTCGGTGGTCGAGGGACTACTCAGCCGGGGCGACCGGCGCCTGGGGCCCGTCATCGAGGACGTCTGGCGAAACGGCGGGGTCTTCCAGGAGTGGGGCGAGCACTTCGACCTGGAGCTTTGGACCGACGCCATGGCACGCCACGGCATGTCCTTCGAGGACCACGTGTACCGCCATCGCCATGAGGACGAGGCACTGCCCTGGGACCACCTCTCCGCCGGGCTGCACAAGGACTTCCTCTGGCAGGACTGGCGGGACGCCCTCGACGAGGTCGGCCTCGAGGACTGCCGCTGGATCCCGTGCTACGACTGCGGCGCCTGCACCGGCTACGGCATCGAGCACGTCGTCGCCTCTGCGGTGCCGCCGGCCGGTGGCAGCCAGGGCACCGGCCAGGGCCTGGAGCATGGCGGCGGGGTACCCGTTGCCCTCTCGGCGCGGCCACCTCGAGAGCCAGCGGAGGTCGGCTCGTGAGCGTCGTGGGGAACCCGAAAATCCTCGTCCGGTTCAGCAAGGCGGGCAAGGTTCGGTTCACGAGCCACCGCGACGTGGCCAGGATCTGGGAGCGTGCGCTGCGCCGGGTTGCACTGCCCGTCGCCTACAGCGAGGGCTTCTCCCCGCGCCCGAAGATCTCGTACGGGCTGGCCCTGCCCACCGGCTACGAGTCGGCGGGGGAGTATCTCGACGTGGAGTTGGACCGTGAGAAGGCGGAGTCGCTACAACTCAGGGATGGTCCGGAGGGCGACCTCAGAGAGCGACTGAACCAGGTGTTGCCGGAGGGCATTCGCGTTCAGGCGATCGCTCCTCTGGAACGCGGCGGCGAGTCGCTCCAACAGGCGGTGATCGCCTGTACCTGGGCGATCGAGGTGGATGGTGCCGACTCTGCCGAAGTTGAGGTCTGGGCGTCGGGGATCCTCGACGCCGGAGAGATCCTCGTGGAGCGCGAACGCAAGGGGAAGAAGGTCACCGACGATGTGCGGCCCCTCGTGCACTCGCTCGACGTGTGTGGAAGTCCGGGAGACGGTGTTCAACTGACCGCCGTCCTCGGGACCCAGCCCCGTGCGTTGCGACCGACGGAGTTGCTGGAGGCACGTTTGGAAGGTACATCGGGGAGTACGCATCCGCCCCTCTCGGCCCGGTCCGTGTGCAGGATGAAGCAATGGATGTTGCGGGAATCGCAGGAATCGCAGGAATCTCAGGAATCGCGAAATCAAACCAAGATCACGCAGGGCGACGCGCGCGTCGAACCGCTGTCGGTGGACGCCGGCCCTGCCGCGCTCGTGGAGACACGGGCGTGAATAGAAGGGAAAGAACCCATGGACGAGAAAAGTCCCGAAACAAGTACCGAAGCCAACACACCGGCCGATGCCGGCCCGAACAACCAGGACTCACCGGAGCAGCAGAACAGGAGCTCTGAGTCTGGCAATCCCGCACCGCCGGCCATCGGCTCCGCGGGGCCGATCCCGCCGCCACCCGTAGCGAAGCCCAGAATCGGCGAGACGCGCCCAGCGACGGGCGACGAGAGCGGTCAAGGTGATGGCGAACCGGGCGCAGGTTCCGGCAAGCGTCGCCGAAGGCGCCGTGGTGGTCGAGGCCGTGGCGGCGGCCAGGGCCAGCAGGGCCAGCAGGACAAGCAGGACCAGGGTTCCGGCAAGCAGGGCGGCGGCAAGCAGGGTGGTGGCCAGAAGGGCAAGCAGGGCGGCAGGCAGAGCAGACGGAACCAGCCTGTCGAGGCGATCACCGACGACGGCCCGCTGGAACTCGACGAGGAGACCCTCAAGACGCGGCGCGGCCGCGAGCGGCGCGGCAAGCCCCTCGGTCGCTATCTGATGTGCGTGAGCGTGGCCGGGGGTGCCACGCAGATTGCCGTGCTCGAGGGACGCAACCTGATCGAGCACTACCTCTCGCGTCCCGCTGACGACGTCAGCGAGATCCACGGAAACATCTACCTGGCGACGGTCCAGAACGTGCTTCCCGGCATGGAGGCGGCCTTCGTCGACATCGGCACGCCGAAGAACGCCGTGCTGTACCGGGGCGACCTGCAGTTCGACCCCGAGGAGGTCGAGGGTGGTGGCAAGGCTCGGATCGAGCAGGTCCTCAAGGCCCGGCAGACGATCCTCAGCCAGGTGACCAAGAACCCGATCGCCCACAAGGGAGCCCGGCTCACCCAGGAGGTGTCCCTTCCCGGTCGCTTCGTCGTGCTGGTTCCCAACAGCTCGACCTACGGCATCTCGAAGCGCCTGCCCGAGGGCGAGCGCAAGAGGCTGCGCAGCGTCCTCGACAAGGTCAAGCCGGCCGAGCACGGCCTGATCGTGCGTACGGCGGCCGAGGACATAACCGCCGAAGAGCTCGAACGCGACGTCAACCGGCTGGTGCAGCAGTGGACCGACATCGAGGCACTGGTGAAGAAGTCGTCGGCTCCCAGCCTCCTCTACCGGGAGCCCGAGGCGGTCTTCCGATTTATCCGCGAGGAGTTCACGAAGGACTACCGGGGCGTCATGATCGACGACCGCGAACTCTTCGAGAAGGTGCTCGTCTACGTCCAGGGAGTGAACCCGGCACTGGCCGACCGGATCCAGTTCTACGATTCCGGCACCGAGTCGTTGCCGTTGTTTGAGCGCCACCACATCCACGAGCAACTTCGCAAGGCGGTCGACCGCAAGGTCTGGCTCCCATCGGGTGGTTCGCTCATCATCGAGCACACCGAGGCGCTGACGGTCATCGACGTCAACACCGGCAAGAACGTGGGGAAGAAGAGCCTCGAGGAGACGGTGTTCCGGAACAACCTCGAAGCCGCCGAGGAGACCGCCCGCCAACTCCGCCTCCGCGACATCGGCGGCATCATCGTGATCGACTTCGTCGACATGGAGGTGAGGAAGAACCGTGAGGCGGTCGCCACGACGCTTCGCGACGCCCTGGCCCGTGACAAGACCCGGACCCAGGTGTTCGACATCTCCGATCTCGGACTCGTCGAGATGACCCGGAAGCGCATCGGCGAGGGCCTGCTCGAGAGCTTCTCGGAACGCTGCGCCGACTGCGACGGGCGAGGCGTCGCCCTCGACGAGGACCTGCTGCTGGCAAGGCCGGGGAAGTAGTTGGATACAGCTCCGTAAGTGCCTCGCGCCGGTGGCGGAGCGGCCGGTCAGGGCTAGCCTTTGCACACTATGTACGCAGTGATCGCCACCGGCGGGAAGCAGTATCGGGTCGAGGAGGGGCAGCGGCTCCTCGTCGAGCGACTCGGCGACCCGGAGACCGACATCGAACTCAGCCCCGTCCTCCTGGTCGACGGTGACGACGTCCTCGCCACGCCGGAGGCACTCTCCGGTGCCAAGGTGACCGCCCGCATCGTGGGTGACGCCAAGGGTCCCAAGATCCGGGGGTTCACCTACAAGAACAAGAGCAACCAGCGTCGCCGCTGGGGCCATCGTCAGCACTACGCCGAAATCGAGATCCTCGGGATCGCCCGCGGTTGACCCGTTCGGTTCGACGAACGACGTTTCAGAGAGGCAGCGAGCATGTCAAAGACCAAAGGCGGCGGTTCCACCCGGAACGGCCGTGACTCGAATTCCCAGCGCCTCGGCGTGAAGGTCTACGACGGCACCCAGGTGACCGCCGGCTCGATCATCGTCCGCCAGCGGGGAACCAAGTTCCACCCCGGCAACAACGTGGGCCGTGGCGGCGACGACACCCTTTTCGCCACCGCCGACGGCGTGGTCAAGTTCGGCCGCCGCGCCGGCCGCAAGCTCGTGGACGTCGTCGCGGAATAGCGCCTGCTTCTTCGGGCCGATCTCCGTTCGGCCCGTCAACCCGACAGCCCGACCCCGGTCGGTAGTCGCCCTGTCTCCCAACCGAGCAGCCGCTGCGCGCTTCGGCAGGCGAATCGGTCGGTCATGCCACCCACGTAGTTCACGATGGCCTTGTTGCGGTCATCGGCCTCGCTCACGTCGTCCGGCAGGTCACCCGGGGTTTCCAGCAGGTGCTCGACAAGCGCCTGGAGCATGTCGATGACCAATGTTCCCTGGCGGACCGAGTCTGGCCGGAGGTAGATCCGCTCGTAGTCGAACTTGCGGAACGCCGCCAGTGAATCGGCCGTCTCGTGGTCCATGCCAACGATGCCTGTGGCCGCCGTCGTTTGGACTACGGCATCGATGAAGGCCCCGAGCTGCTCGCGACGGGTGGCCCCACAGCGGGACCTCACTACCTTCGGCAACAGGTCCGCTGGGACCACGCCGGCATGGACGGCGTCCTCGAAGTCGTGGCAGACGTATGCGATGCGGTCGGCCCAGCTCACGACCTCGCCTTCGGGGGTCGACGGTGCCGGCCGTGCCCAGGAGTGGTTGCGGATGCCGTCGGCGGTCTCCGTGCACAGGTTCAGTGGAGTGAGGGTGACGTCGGCGCCCCACTGGGCGTGGTTATAGCCACCGTCCACATACGGGCTGAGGGCGTCCTCGCTGGCGTGTCCGCCGGGCCCGTGTCCACAGTCGTGCCCGAGCGCGATGGCCTCGGTGAGCGCCACGTTCAGGCCGAGCCCGGTGGCGATGGCCCTGGCCACCTGGGCCACCTCGAGGGCGTGGGTGAGCCGGGTGCGTTGGTGGTCTTCAGGGAAGACGAACACCTGGGTCTTGCCGGCCAATCGCCGGAACGCCGTGCTGTGCAGGATGCGGTCCCGGTCCCGCTCGAAGCAGGTGCGGAGAGGGTCGGGCGGTTCGACGAGGAGCCGGTCTCCTGCACCGGTCTCCGGCGTGGCCGCTGGGTTGGAGACCGGAACTCCACCCGACTCGCGCTCCTCCCGTCCGACTACCTCACAGGGCTCGATGGTCGCCGAACTGTCGGCGTGTGCGGTGCGAACCGAGGCTGATCGGTGACCCTGGGCGCTGGATTCCGTGCCAGCCACGTGTCCGGCCATCGTCGAGGCCCAGACCTGGTCGCGGGCGGGTTGTTCGGCTGCCATCCGGGCCACCCTACGGCCCGTCGGTAGGCTCGTCCCATGACGCAGTTCGTGGACGAGTGCGGGCTGAACGTCCGGGGTGGAGACGGCGGCGCCGGAGTGGTGTCCTTCCGTCGCGAGGCCCACGTGCCCAAGGGCGGCCCCGACGGCGGCGATGGTGGCGACGGCGGCAGCGTCTGGCTGGAGGCCGACCACAACGTGGCCTCCCTGCTGTCCTTCCGGGACCACCCACACCGGAGGGCGAGCAACGGAACCCACGGCTCCGGAGGCAAGAAACACGGCCGGTCGGCCGGGGACCTCGTCCTCAAGGTTCCTGAGGGAAGCAGCGTCCACGACATGTACACCGAAGAGCGCATCGCGGACCTCGTCACGCACGGCGACCGCTGCCTCGTCGCCCGGGCGGGCATCGGCGGCAAGGGCAATGCCAAGTTCCTCAGCAACAGGCGGCGGGTCCCGACCTTCGCCGAGCAGGGCGAGGACGGTGAGGATCGGTGGCTGCGCCTCGAGCTTCGGCTCATGGCCGACGTGGCGCTGGTGGGCTTCCCGAACGTCGGCAAGAGCACCCTCATCTCCCGGATCTCGGCCGCCAAGCCGCGTATCGCCGACTACCCGTTCACCACGCTCGAACCGAACCTCGGCGTCGTCCGCCCCGACGGCCGGGGCGAGTTCGTCGTGGCTGACATCCCGGGCCTTATTGAGGGGGCCTCCGACGGCAAGGGACTCGGCCACCGCTTCCTGCGCCACATCGAACGGGCGAGCGTGCTGGTCGTGATGTTGGACCTGGCGCCGACCGCCGAGCGCCCGCCCGCTGATCAGTTGGCGGTCCTCGAGCAGGAACTCGGTGCCTACCGGCCCGAACTCCTCGAACGCCCACGGGTGGTGTTGGGTTCTCGGGCCGACGTGGCCGACGTGGATGTCGACTTCGATGGCGACCGGCTTTCGGCACTGACCGGCGAGGGGCTCGACGCCCTTGTCCACCGCATGGGCGATGCCGTCGACCTTGCCAGGGAGTCGCACGTCGAACGAACACCGGTGGTCGTGCATCGCCCGGAGCCGGAGGGCGTCGTGGTCGTGCGTGGTGTGGACGGTGCCTGGGAGATCCCGGACCGGCGCATCGCCCGCACGGTCAACCTCAACGACCTCACCAATCCGGAGGCGCTCGTGTACATCCACGAGAAGCTCCGCTCGATGGGCGTCGACCGGGCGTTGGTGCGGGCCGGAGCGAAGGAGGGCGAAACCGTGCGCATCGGCCGGCTCGAGTTCGACTACGAAGAGGACACATGAACCTGTTCACCCAACGACGCTGCCCGGTGCCCGGGGGCGTCCGCTGATGGCCCGGACAATCGTCGTCAAGGTCGGGACCTCGTCGATCACCGACGACGAGGGAGTCATCGACCGCGCCCTCGTGGCCAAACTCTGCGACGAGGTCGCCGTCCTGCACGGCGACGGTCATCGGGTCGTCGTGGTCACGTCGGGCGCCATCGCCGCCGGCCTCCCGGCCCTGGGCATGGGGGGCAACCAGCGCCCTCGTGACTCCGTCACCCTTCAGGCGGTGTCCGCCGTGGGTCAGGGCAACCTCATCGGCACGTACCAGGAGGCGCTGGGCCACCACGGCCTGGTCGCCGGACAGGTGCTCCTGGCACCGCTGGACTTCTTCGTACGGGCCCAGTACCTGCACGCCAGGGGAACCCTCACCCGCCTCCTCGAGCTCGGCGTGGTGCCGGTCGTCAACGAGAACGACGCCATCGCCGACGACGAGATCCGCTTCGGCGACAACGACCGCATCGCCGCTCTCGTTGCCCACCTCGTCGAAGCCGACCTGCTGGTGCTCCTGACCGACACGCCCGGCCTGTTCACTGCCGATCCACGGCTCGATGCCGGCGCCTCGCTCATCGAGGAGATCGTCGAGATCGACCACGAACTCGAAGGGCTGGCCGGCGGGACGGGATCGAAACGGGGGAGTGGCGGCATGGCCTCGAAGCTGGCCGCCGCCAAGATCGCGGCATGGTCCGGGGTGCCATCGGTGATCGCCGACGCGGGCCGCCAGGGTGTGGTCATCGACGCCGTGGCCGGGAAGCCCGGTGTCGGAACGGTCGTCCGGGCCCGTCAGGGACGCCTGGGCGCCCGTCGCCTCTGGATCGCCTTCGCCGTCGGCTCGTCCGGCCAGATCGCCGTGGATGCCGGAGCCCGTCGTGCCCTCGAGGAACGACGCGTCTCACTCCTCCCGGCCGGTGTGACCGGCGTGGACGGCAAGTTCGAGGCCGGTGTCGCCGTCGAGGTCGTCGACTCGGACGGTGCCGTCTTCGCCAAGGGACTCGTCCGGCACGACGCCGAGCAGTTGCGGGCCATCCTGGGCTGCAGGACCGGCGAACTCCCCGAGGGCGTCCCCCACGAGGTCATCCACGCCGACGACCTCGTCGTCCTCCCGCGCTAACGCCAGAGCCGACGGCGGATGGGGCCGAGGATCAGGTGGGCCTCGGGGACGTCCAAGCGGAACGAGGCCGCCACGTAGACGAGGCCCGACACGCCGAGGGCCAATGGGGCGCCGAACACGGCCGGGAGCCCTCCGACCACGATCTTGGCGGCGGCTCCCACGACGAAGGCCAGGGCCGCCGGCACAGCCAGTGACCCGAGGACGCCGGCGGGGGAGTGCAGGCCGGGGGCCGCAGACCGCGCCCGACCGGTGAGCAGGCCCAACTCGACCCAGGCTGCGACCGCCGAGCCGAGGGCCAGGCCGACGGCTCCGAGGTGCGGGGCCAGTCCGTCGGTTATGCCTCCTGTGCCGAACGAGCCGTCGAGCACGTGGACCTCGTCGAACTGGAACATGAGGACCAGGCCCACCACGGCGGCAACGGCGACACGGATCCCGGCGACGCGCGCTGGACCGGCTGTGTCGCCGACCGAGTGGCAGGTGCCCTGGAGTACCCGAGAGACCGAGGTGGCGGGCAGTCCCAGGGAGTAGGCGGCCAGCACCAGCCAGACCACCCGGGCATCGTCGGCGTCGAACGCCCCCCACCCGAACAGCGCCTCGACGACCAGTTCGCCGACTGCCACGTAGGCCACGCCACTGAAGAGGGTGAAGAAGGCCGTCCGCCGTAAGGCGTCGGTAGCCCGTGAGGCCAGCACGGACGGGTCGACAGCCCGCGACATCTCCGGAAGCTCGGCGGCCGCAACGCTCATGGCAAAGAGGCTCAACGGCAGCAGGTAGAGCGCCTGGGCCGACATCAGGGCTGCGACCGCACCGGTGGCGAGCAGCGAGGCCAGGATCAGGTCGACGTAGCCCGAGACCTGCACCACGCCCCGCCCCATTACCGCCGGCACGAAGCGGCGCCGCACCTCGACGACGCCCGGATCCGAGTAGGCGAGGCTGGGCCGCAGGTCGGGGGCCAGGCGGCGCACTGCCACGGCCTGAACCGCGAACTGCAGGAAGCCGCCGACGACCAGCCCCCAGGCCAGCGCCCGGGCAGCTCCCGTCGGATCCCAGTCGCCGACGAGCGCTGCCGCCAACACCACGATCTGGACGGCGTTCCAGAGCACCGGCGCCACGTACGGCAGGAAGAACCGCCGGTGGCTGTTGAGTACCCCGAGGCACCAGGCCGACAGCACCAGGAAGCCGACACCCGCCGTGGTGACCCGGATCAGGTCGACGGTCAACTCGTGGCGGGCCCCGTCGAAGCCGGGGGCCAGCAGGGAGGTAAGTGGCCGGGCGAAGATGATCCCGAACAGCGCCAGACCGCCGGACAGCACCGCCATGAGCCCTGCCACGGCGCCTGCGACCTTCCCGGCCTCCTCGTCCCGTCCCTCGCCCAACAGCCGGGAGTAGACGGGGATGAACGACGCCGACAGCGAGCCCTCGCCCAGCAGGTTCTGAAGCACATTGGGAATTCGCAGTGCGGCGGAAAAGGCGTCGGCGGCCGGCCCGAGAGCCAGGACCGAGCGCAGCAGGGACTCACGCAGCAGCCCGGCAAGGCGCGACCAGAGGATGCCCGAGGCGACGGACCGGGCGCCCTGCGCAGGTGTGTCGCCGTCCAGCGCGGGAGCGTCCTTCATCCGGGCGACCCTAGTTGTCGGGGCGATCCCGGCAGGGTCGCCAGGGACCCGCTCACCACCCTCCCGGTAGCCTTGTCTCCCGTGAGCGTTACCACCTCGACCATCGCCGAGCTCGGGCGCCGTGCCAGGGCAGCCGCACCGACGCTGGCGGTCACCTCGACTGACCAGAAGAACGCAGCGCTTTGCGCCGCCGCCGACCGGATCCTCGTCGACGGCGACCGGATCCTCGAAGGCAACGAGGTGGACCTGGTGCGCGGCGAGATCGAAGGCATCTCGGTCAACCTGCTCGACCGCCTGCGCCTCGACGGGTCCCGCCTCGAGGGCATGGCCTCTGGGCTACGCCAGGTGGCCGAACTGCCGGACCCGGTGGGGGAGGTCACCGCCGCCTGGGACCGCCCCAACGGCCTCCACATCTCAAAGGTCCGGGTCCCGCTGGGCGTCGTGGCGATCATCTACGAGATGCGCCCCAACGTCACCACCGACGCCTTCGGCCTGTGCCTCAAGTCCGGCAACGTGGCGTTCCTGAGGGGCTCCTCGGCCGCCCTCGAGTCGAACCGGGCCATCGCAGCCTCGATTCGTGCCGCCGTCGCGGGGACTGGCCTCCCCGCCGACGCCCTCGTCCTCGTTGAGGATGTCAGCCGCGAGGCCGCCGTCGAGTTCATGCAATTGCGCGAGAGCATCGACTGCCTGATCCCGCGCGGCGGACCCTCGCTGATCCGCTCCATCCTCGACAACGCCACGGTGCCCTACGTGATCGACGGTGATGGCAACTGCCACGTCTACGTGGATGCCTCCGCCGACCTCGACATGGCGGTGTCGATCCTCCACAACGCCAAGACTCACCGTCCGTCGGTGTGCAACGCCGCCGAGAGCCTCGTGGTCCACGCCGACGTGGCCGACGAGTTCCTGCCGCTGGCCATGGCTGCTCTCGATGGCGTCGAGTTCGTGGGCGACGGCCGCTCGCGCCTCATCGCCCCGTCGATCGGCGTGGCCGAGGACGACGACTTTGCCACCGAGTTTCTTGACCTCAAGATCTCGGTGCGGGTGGTCAGCAACCTCGACGAGGCCATCGAGCACATCAACCAGGCCGGCAGCGGGCACTCCGAGGCAATCGTCACGAGCGACGACGCAGCCGCCCAGCGGTTCTGCAACGAGGTTGACGCCGCAGCGGTCCTCGTCAACGCCTCCACCCGATTCGTCGACGGTGAGGAGTTCGGCTTCGGGGCCGAGATCGGCATCAGCACCCAGAAACTCCACGCCCGCGGTCCCATGGGTCTCCCGCAGTTGACCACCGAGAAGTACGTGGTCCGCGGCGACGGCCAGATCCGGGCCTGAGCCGGCGCAACCGGACGAGACTCCGGATCCCGACTGCGGCCCGCCGGTTACCGGTCGGTACGATTACCCCCATGTCTCACCGTTTCGAAGACGTCGCGTCCGTTCGCACCATGTTGGCCGAGGCCAAGTATTTGGCCGACGAGGGGATCGCCGGCATCGTCTACCTGGCCGACCGCCTTGGTAAGCCGATCATCGTCGAGGGCCCGGCCGGCACCGGCAAGACCGAACTTGCCAAGTGCGTCGCTGAAGTCACCGGTGCCCGCCTGATCCGCCTCCAGTGCTACGAGGGCCTCGACGAGTCCAAGGCCCTCTACGAATGGAACTACAAGAAGCAACTCCTGCGCATCCAGACCGAGGATGACAGCGACTGGTCCGAGATCGAGGACGACCTTTTCTCCGAGGAGTTCCTCCTCGCCCGCCCCCTGCTCGAGGCCATTCGGGCCGAGGATCCCGTCGTGCTGCTGGTGGACGAGGTCGACCGGCTCGAGATCGAGACTGAGGCCCTGTTGCTCGAGATCCTCTCCGAGTACCAGGTGTCGATCCCCGAACTGGGGACGGTCGTCGCCACCCAGGTGCCGCTGGTGTTCCTCACCTCGAACGCCACCCGCGAACTCTCCGAGGCCCTCAAGCGGCGCTGCCTCTACCTCTACATCGACTACCCGGACCTCGAGCGCGAGCGCCAGATCGTCGAATCCAAGGTCGAGGGCATCAATGAGAACCTGGCCGACCAGGTCGCCCGCATCGTCCGGTCGGTCCGGCAACTCGACCTCAAGAAGCACCCCTCGGTCTCCGAGACGCTCGACTGGGCCCGCACGCTCGTCCTGCTCGGCATCGACAAGGTCGATGCCCAGACGGCCACAGAGACGGTCAACATCCTGCTCAAGTACCGCACCGACATCGACAAGGCCGTCAAGGAGTTCGCCGACAACCCGGACGAGCTGGTCCCCGAAGGGGTTTGAGCGCCCGGCTCGACGTCGGAGCCATACCGTGAGCCTCGCCGAACCTACGACCCACGAGGGCGAGAAGCCGCTCCTCGACCTGTTGAGCGACTTCATCGTCGAACTCCGCAAGGCCGGCCTTCCGGTCAGCCTGACGGAGAACCTTGACGCCATGGAGGCGGTCACCCACATTCCGATCGAGGACCGGGAGGCCTTCAAGTACGCCCTCGGGGCGACGCTGGTCAAGAACCACGCCCACTGGAAGGCCTTTGAGGTCGTCTTCGAGGTCTACTTCTCGCTGCGGGGCCCCGAGTACGACGTGATCAGGGAGGGCGACGACGCCGTCTCCGGCGAGGACGGCGAGTTGGCCCCCGGCGAGGGACAGCAATCCCAGGGCGGCGGTGGTGGCATGCAGTCCCTCACGCCCGAGCAGTTGGCCGAGATGCTCTTCAAGGCGCTCATGAACGGCGACGCTTCCATGCTCGCAGCCCTGGCCCGCCAGGCGGTCACACGCTTCGCCGGCATGGAGCCCGGCCGTCCCGTCGGCGGCACCTACTACCTGTATCGCACGCTCCGGAACCTCGAACTCGATGACCTGCTCGAGCAGCTCATGGAGGCCTCCCGGGAGGAGGCGCCCGAGGACCTGACCTCCCTGGAGGAACGCCTAGAACGCGACGAGTTCTCGGACCGTATCGAGCAGCTCAAGCGCGAGATCGAGGCAGAGATCCGCCGACGCCTGGTCGCCGACCGCGGCATCGACGCCATGGCCAAGACATTGCGCAAGCCGCTGCCCGAGGACATCGACTTCATGCACGCCTCACGCGAGGAGCTGGCCAACCTTCGCAAGGCCATCTACCCGCTCACCCGCAAGTTGGCCGCCAGGCTCGCCCGCAAGCGCCGCCACGGCCGCAAGGGGGCGCTTGATTTCCGCAGCACGATGCGCCACTCCCTCAGCTACGGGGGAGTCCCGGCCGAACTCAAGTTCCGGTACCCCAGCCCGTCGAAGCCCGAGGTCATGGTCGTCGCCGACATCTCCGGTTCGGTGGCGGCGTTCGCCCGGTTCACGCTCCACCTGGTCTACGCCATCAGCAACCAGTTCTCGAAGGTGCGCTCCTATGTCTTCATCGACGGCCTCGACGAGGTCACACGCTTCTTCGACGGGGTCGAGGACATCGGCGAGGCGGTCCACCGCGTCAACACCGAGGCCGACGTGGTCTGGGTGGACGGGCACTCCGACTACGGCCACGCCTTCGGTGTGTTCTGGGAGCGCTTCAACCGCGACGTCGGACCCAAGACGACCGTCCTGATTCTCGGGGACGCCCGCAACAACTACCACGCCTCCCAGTCCTGGATCCTCAAGGAGGTTCAACACAAGGCCCGCAAGGTCTACTGGCTGAACCCGGAGCCGAGGGCCTACTGGGACACAGGAGACTCGATCGTGGGGGAGTACGGCAACCACTGCGACGGCGTATTCGAGGTGCGCAACCTGCGCCAACTCGAGAGGTTCGTCGAGAACCTGGTCTGAGCCGGGAAACCGGTCCCGTCTACTCCCGGTCGTTGCGTAGGAATTCGGCGACCCGGAACGCCAGGTCGACGCTCTGCATGCCGTTGAGGCGGGGGTCGCACATGGTCTCGTAGCGGTTCTCGAGGTCGGCGGTGCGCACATCGGCGCCACCACCCAGGCACTCGGTGACGTCGTCGCCGGTGAGTTCGAGGTGCACTCCACCGGGGTTGGTCCCTACGAAGCGGTGCGCCGCGAAGAAGCCCGAGACCTCGGCGAGCACGTCGTCGAAGTGGCGGGTCTTGTGACCGTCGTCGGCGGTGAAAGTGTTGCCGTGCATCGGATCGCACACCCACACGACCGGATGGCCAGCGTCCCGGACGGCCTCCAGGAGGAGCGGAAGGGTGTCGACGACCTTGGTGGCACCCATGCGCGTGATGAGCGTGAGGCGTCCCGGCACCCGGTCCGGGTTGAGCGCCTCGCACAGGGCCAACACCTCGTCGACGGTCGCCGACGGACCAACCTTGCAACCCAACGGGTTGTGGACGCCCCGCAGGAACTCGACGTGGGCACCGTCGAGTTGCCGGGTGCGGTCGCCGATCCAGAGCATGTGGGCCGAGCAGTCGTACCAGCCTCCGGTGAGCGAGTCGCGGCGCGTGAGGGCCTCCTCATAGCCGAGCAGGAGCGCCTCGTGGCTCGTGAAAAAGTCGACCTGGCTGAGCTCGGACAGGCGCTCAGAGGTGACGCCGCAGGCCCGCATGAACTGCACGGCCCGGTCGATCTCCGCCGCCAGGTCCTCGTAGCGCTGTCCTGCGGGGCTGGCGGCGATGAATTCGCGGTTCCACTGGTGGACCCGCGAGAGGTCGGCGAAGCCTCCCTTGGTGAAGGCGCGCAGGAGGTTGAGCGTGGCGGCGGCCCGGTTGTATGCGGTCAGGAGGCGCGCCGGATCGGCAGTCCGCTCGTCCTCGGTGAACCCGACGTCGTTGACGATGTGGCCCCGGAATGAGGGGAGTTCGACACCGTCGACGGTCTCGGTGCTGTTCGAGCGGGGCTTCGCGAATTGTCCGGCGATGCGGCCGACTTTCACCACGGGGACTCCCGTGAAGTAGGTGAGCACGACCGACATCTGCAGGATCACCCGCAGGCGGTCGCGGATCGAGTCGGCCGAGGTGTCGAAGGACTCGGCGCAGTCACCGGCCTGGAGGAGGAACGCTTCGCCACGGGAGACGGCAGCAAGGCTTTCAGTCAGGTCGCGGGCCTCGCCGGCGAACACCAGCGGAGGCAGGTTGCCCATCTCCTTGATGACCGCCTCGTGGGCGGCGTCGTCGGGCCAGTCGGGCTGTTGGAACGCCGGGTGGTGGCGCCAGGAACGGGGATCCCAGTCGGTGGCCGCGCGCATGTGCATGGTGGAGGGAGGGTCGGCGGGGAAAGAGGTGTTCACAGGTGGCAGCCTACGCGGAGGGCGCGCGCGTGCCCCGGTGGGTTTTCGGGGGCTGCAGGTGTGGCCGGCAGGGAGGAGGCTCAGGCGGCGTCGTTGGCGACTTCGGAGGCGCGCTCGCGCACGGTGTTGACGGCGCGCTTCACCAGGCGCCGGGCGGCCTCGGCGGTGACGCCGAGCTCCTCGCCGACTTCGCGAAAGGATCGCTTGCGGCCGTCGTGGAGCCCGAAGCGCTGCTCGACGGCGTAGCGGGCACGGGTGTCGAGGACGTCGAGCAGGCTCATCGCCATGTCGTTCTCGGCTCTGGACATGACCTCGGACTCGGGACCCGGCTTGGAGTCGGGGAGGAGGTCGACCAGTTCGTTGCTGTCGTCGTCACCGATGGTGCGGTCGAGGGAGGTGGGGGTGGTGAGCCGGTGAAGGCGGGCGTGCTCTTCATCGAGTTCGTCGCCGTTGCCGGAGACGGCACGCAGGGCGGCGCGGAGGCTGGCCGAACGGTCGCCGGGGAGGCGAACCAGGCTGGCCTTCTGGTCGAGGGCCCGGCCGATGGCCTGGCGGATCCAGAAGGTGGCATAGGTCGAGAACTTGAAGCCCTTGCGCCAGTCGAACTTGTCGACGGCATGCTCGAGGCCGAGGTTGCCCTCCTGGATGAGGTCGAGCAGTTCCATGCCGGGGGGCAGGGGATAGCGGCGGGCGACGCTCACGACCAGGCGGAGGTTGGAGCGGATGAACCGGTCCTTGGCCTGTGCGGCCTTGCGGATGGCACGTTCCAGGATGACGCCGGTCTCGCCGTCCTCCTTCTTGGCACGGGCCTCTGCGCCTGCCTCGATGGTCTGGGACAGTTCCCGCTCATCTTGGGCGTTGAGGAGGGGCACCATGCCGATTTCGTTCAGGTACTGGCCAACGGAATCACTCATTGTTTGTTCACACTCACTTGCTGTCTTGCTGGATTCGGAGGGGGTCCGGTTCGCGCACACGCGAACGGTCGATTTCGGGAGATTTGGGAGCCGGGTCGCAGGTTAAGAGGTTCGACCGCTCCGACGAGGCTCTATTTAAGCACAGATCGGTGCCCGGGGGAAGGTCAAATTGTATGACGTCGGACACATTTCTGCATAACCGCAGGTCAGACTCGTGGATGGTTCCGGTTTGTGTTCTTTGGGTCGCTGATTTCGTCACACAGGGGATGGGTAGGCTCCGCCTGTGACAGAGACCGCCGTCCACCGATCCCGGGATCGGATTGGTGTTCTCGGCGGTACATTCGACCCGCCCCACGGGGGTCATGCGGCGGCAGCGGAGGCGGCGGTTGCGAAGCTCGGGCTTTCAAGCCTCCACCTGGTCGTCGCCAACGATCCCTGGCAGAAGACGGCCGATGCACCGATCACGCCTGTCGCGGACCGCCTGGCCATGACCCGGGCGATGGCCGAGGGACTGTCGATCGCCACCGGACAGGTCGTCGTCGACGACCGAGAGGTTCGACGCGGCGGTCCTTCCTACATGGCCGACACCCTGGCCGACCTGGGCGCCGAGTATCCCGGTGCCGAGCTGCTCCTGCTCCTCGGAACCGATGCGGCAGTGCTCCTCGACACGTGGGTGAGCCCCGACGAGGTGCGCGAACGTGCCACGATCGTCGTCATGCACAGGTCGGGAGAGTCGGGTGGGCCACCGCCAGGGTGGGCGTTCCGGGACCTCGAGGCCGACCTGCCCGAGGTGTCCAGCAGCGACCTCCGCATCGGGTACGCGGCCGGAGCCGAAGTCGGCGACCTGGTGCCTCCCGGCGTCGACGCCGTGATCCGGGAGCGGGGCCTCTACGGGACCGGAGGTACGACATGACCTCCGTCGAGGCACAGGAGCGCGATCACCTCGACGTGCCGACGCACCCGCAGCGCTTCAAGCAGCGCATCCCGACCCCACCGCTTTCGACCGGGTGGCGGTGGGGCTTCCCGATTCTGCTGGTCGCCGCTATCACCTGGTCGACGTTGCTTGTGGTCGAGGGATTCAACCAGGTCCTCGAGAGCGAGGAGGGGGCGACCCTCGACGTGATCACCGACGTGACGGCCCCCGGCTTCGAGGCCTTCGTCGAGCAGACCTGGTCACTACTCCTCGTGTCGGAGGACGACGAGGGCCAACTCACCGGCGTGACCGTCCTCGCGGTCGCCGATCGGCTGAACGGCGGCGGCACGGTTCTCGTGCTTCCCCCCGAGGCGGCCTCCGGGACCCGGACGTTGGCCGACGCGCACGAGACGACTGGTGTCGACGGGCTCCGCGACGCCGTGGTCGACATCCTCGACGTCGAAGTCACCAACACGGCGCTCCTCACACCGCCTCGGCTCAGGAGCCTCGCCGAGCCGGCAGGGATGGTGCGGGTCCCGATCGACGACGCCTCCGTCGCCGGAGCGGAGGCGCCGGACTATCTGGGCCTGGCCTTCGACGACCCGTTGCAGCGCGTCGCCCGGCAGGAGGCATGGTGGCGGGCCTGGTTCGCGACGGTGGGAGCGGCCTCGGATCCGGCCGACCGACTGCCCGCCATCGTCATAGAACTCGTCGACGTGGTCAGGGCGGTGGCCGCTGGGGACGTCAGGGTGGTGGCCTGGCCGTCACCGGACCCCGGCGCCGAGTGGGTCGACCGGATGGTGGTCGAGACCTTCCCCTTCCCGATCCCGGCCGTTCAGGGCTCACGGACCACGGTTCGACTCCTCAACGGCAACGGTGACTTCTCGGTCGACGACGTCGCCCGGGGGCTCCTCGTGGCGGCGGGCGCCGAGGTTTCGGTGGTCGGCAACCACGAGGACTTCGACCTGATCGGCACCCGGGTGCTCTACCGGGATCCCATCTCTGAAGCTGAGGCCGCCCGCCTGGCAGTGGTGGTCGGTGGCGGCACGCTCCACGATCCGCTGCTCAGTCCGGCGGCTGACCTGACTGTGATCCTCGGCGCCGACTTCGCAGCGGAGCACGGTTCCACCCCTGCGGGGGACTCCGCTGTCGACGTCTCGACGGGTGGCGGCGCTTGAGACAGCGCCGGGTAGCGTCACCGCAGTGACGCCCGAGACGACCGCCCCCGCAGAAGCCAGGACGTTCGAGGGCCTGCACGAATGGGCGCTTGAGGCGGCCCGGGCCGCCGATCAGGGCCTTGGCCGTGACACCGTCGTCATCGATGTGGGCGACGTGCTCTCGGTGACCGACCTGTTCGTCATCACCAGCGGCGCCAACCGCCGCCAGGTGCGCGCCATCGTCGACGATGTCGAGCAGATGGTCGCGGTCGCCGGAGGGCCCCGCCCTCTGCGGGTCGAGGGAGCGGAACGCAGCGAGATGGTCGGTGGGCACCTGTGGATTCTCCTGGACTACGCCGGATTCGTGGTCCACGTCTTTGACGAAGAGTCCCGTGCCCACTACGACCTCGAACGTCTCTGGTCCGACCGCCCGAGGATTCCGTTCGACGGGGGATGACCCCCGGGCGCGAAACATCCCGGGCAGGGGCCCGGGATGCTGCGTGGAGCTAGAGGGAATTGAACCCTCGACCTCCTCCATGCCATGGAGGCGCTCTGCCAACTGAGCTATAGCCCCGAGGGGCGGTCAGGCTACCAAGCACGGTGTGGTGAGCGGCCCGCCTTCCGGACCCGTGGTCGGTAGCCTCGGCAGCCATGTCCACCCCGTACAACCCCCAGGCCATCGAGGCCCGTTGGCAGCAGTACTGGCTCGACCACGGCACCTACGAGGTCGACAACGACGACTCCCGGCCGCCGTACTACGTGCTCTCGATGTACCCGTATCCGAGCGGGCCGGCGCACATGGGGCACGTTCGCAACTACACGATGGGCGATCTGCTGGTCCGCTATCGCACCATGCGCGGCGACGGCGTGCTCTCGCCGATCGGCTTCGACTCGTTCGGCCTCCCCGCCGAGAACGCCGCCATCCAGACCGGCACCCACCCACGGATCAACACCGAGGCCAACATCGAGGCCCTGTCCGCCTCGTTGCGCCGCATCGGCGCCGTCTACGACTGGCGACGGGTCGTCAGGAGCCACGACCCCTCCTACATCCGTTGGACCCAGTGGATCTTCCTCAAGTTCTACGAGGCCGGCCTCGTCTACCGCGGCCAGGCGCCCGTCAACTGGTGCCCCGGCTGCCAGACGGTGCTCGCCAACGAACAGGTCCTGCCCGACGGCACCTGCGAACGATCCGGCGACGTCGTCGAGAACCGGGACATGGAACAGTGGTTCTACCGGATCACCGCCTACTCCCAGGAACTGCTCGACGACCTCGACGACCTCGAATGGCCCAACAAGGTCAAGGTCATGCAGCGCAACTGGATCGGCCGCTCCGAGGGCGCCCAGTTCGGACTGCCCATCGCCGACGCCGAAGGTAAAGCCCGCACCGACGTCGAGCCGCTGCACGTCTTCACGACCCGCCCCGACACCGGCTTCGGCATGACCTTTGCCGTCATCTCGCCCGAGCACCCCCGCCTCGACGAACTCACCACCGACGACCGGCGGGCCGACGTCGCCGCCTTCCGCTCCTCGCTGGCCGGCCGCTCCGAGATCGACCGCCTCTCCAGCGGGGACACGCTGGACAAGCGGGGCATCGCCACCGGCGGCCGGGTCGTCAACCCGTTCACCGGACGGGCCATCCCGCTCTTCGCCGCCGACTACGTCCTCATGACCTACGGCACCGGGGCGATCATGGCCGTCCCCGGCGAGGACCAGCGCGACTGGGAGTTCGCCGAGGTGCACGGCTGCGAGATCATTCGCACCATCCAGCCCCCCGACGACTTCGACGGGCAGGCATACCTGGGCGACGGACCCGCCGTCAACAGCGGGTTCCTCGACGGCCTCCACGTCACCGAGGCCAAGGCCGCCGCCATCGACTGGCTCGAGGCCGAGGACCTGGGGGAGCGCAAGGTCAACTACCGCCTCCGCGACTGGCTGCTCTCCCGCCAGCGCTACTGGGGCTGTCCAATCCCGATCGTCTACTGCGGCGGCTGCGGCGAACAACCGGTCCCCGCCGACCAACTGCCCGTCGACCTGCCCGACGACGTCGAGTTCATGCCCACCGGCCGCTCGCCGCTCACCACCCACGAGGGTTTCCTCGCCGCAACCTGCCCGTCCTGCGGGGGAGCGGCCCGCCGCGAGACCGACACCATGGACACCTTCGTCGACTCCTCCTGGTACTTCCTGCGCTTCACCGACCCCTGGTGCGACGACGCTCCCTTCGACCCTGCCGCAGTCGCACGCTGGCTGCCGGTCGACCAGTACATCGGCGGTGTCGAGCACGCAATCCTCCACCTCATGTACGCCCGCTTCTTCACGAAGGCCATGGCGGACCTCGGGGTGGCCCCCAGCGGCTTGCGCGAACCCTTCGCCCGCCTGTTCACCCAGGGGATGATCCGCCTGGGCGGCGTCAAGATGTCGAAGTCCAAGGGCAACCTCGTCGCCCCCGAGCAGATCCTCGACGACCAGGGCGCCGACGCACTTCGCCTCGCCCACCTGCAGGTCAAGCCGCCACAGGAAGACGTCGACTGGGAGGACTTCGGGATCGACGGCTGCGCCAAGTTCCTCGCCCGCGTCTGGCGGCTCGCCGAGCCCAACAGTGGGTTGGCGGCTGGGGCACGTGACGGCGATCCCACCGAGGCCGATGTGGTGGTTGACAAGGCGACCCACCGCCTCGTCGCCCGCATCACCGACGAGTACGACCGCTGGTCCTACAACACCGCCATCGCCGGGTTCATGGAGTTCACGAACCTGGTGTACCGGTGGGTGCAGGCCGACGACGGCCCACACGGCCCCACCCTCGACGCCGCGCTCGATGGCCTACTGCTGGTCATGGCGCCCGCCGCACCCCACGTCTGCTCCGAACTCTGGGAACTCCGCAACGGCGGCCACGTCCACGAAGAGTCGTGGCCCGAGGCCGACCCCGCCAAACTCCTCGACGACACCGTCACCATGGTCGTCCAGGTCAACGGCAGGGTCCGCGACCGGATCGAGGTCTCCGCCGACATCGACGAGGCTGCCGCCGAGGCCGCCGCCCTGGCCTCCGAGCGGGTCGCCGCCCACCTCGACGGTGCTCCACCCAAGAAGGTGGTCGTCCGACCGCCCGGCCTGGTCAACGTCGTCGTCTAAGCGCTCCACTCACTGGTCGCGCAGGAACTTCTCCAGCTCGGCAGCCAGGTCTTCGCCCGTCGGAAGGCGCAAACGGGCGTCGTGGAGGTCATCGTAGGTGGCCTCCATCTTCTCGAGCATGGCGACGTGTTCGGGATCGCGGGCCACCATCTCGTCCAGGCGGGTCCGGGCGGACAGCGCCCGTTCAGTGATCGGCGTGATGTCGATGTCGACCCCGGCCAGAGCGGCGAACCCGGTCAGAAGCGCCTCCGTGGCCGGAGCGAAGGAGGTGGCCGACAGGTAGTGGGGGACCTGCGCCCACAGGCCGAGCGCCTCGATCCCGGCGGCAGTGGCGGCCGCCTCGATCGCCGCCTGGGCGCCAGCCGGAACCTCGAGGGAGGCGGTGAGGAAGTCGAGGCGGTCGACCAGGTCGGCCGAGCCCGCCGTACAGGCGAGGCGGGTGGGACGGGTGTGGGGCACCGCAGCCGGATAGGCCCCCAGGCCGATGACCAGTGCCACGTCCAGGCGCTGGCACATGCCGACCACCGCATCGGCGAAGGCCCGCCACTCGTGGTCGGGCTCGGCGCCGTGGAGCAGGAGGACGTCCCGCCCCTCAAGGTGGTCCAGGAGGCGCAACTCGATGGCGGGCCAGTCGAGTCCCCGACTCACGCCGTCGACGAGGCTCAAGGTCGGCCGGCGGGCCCGGTGGTCGAGGAGGCGGTCCGTGTCGAAGCGTCCGATCATGTGGCCGTCGCCGGCCAGCAGGTGGGAGCGGACCTCACCGGCGGTGCCGGCGGCGTCGATCCATCCGTCGAGGGCCAGGACCAGCACCGCCTGCTCGAGGTCGGGGGGGTCGAAGAACTCGACGAGGTCGCGCCCGCTCACGGGAGCCGTCCGGCACACTCGGCGGCAAGGTCGGCGAGGGCGAGCACCCGGTCGCCGAAGAGTTGCGTCAACTCCGGATCGGCATCGCCCATCACCCCTGCCTCGTAACGGGCGTACACGCCCTCGACGATGCAGGCGGTGCGCCAGTGGGCGAACGCCAGGTAGAAGTCGAGGTGGGCGAGGTCCCGCTCACTGCGGGATGCATAGAGCCCACAGACCTCCTCGGCAGGGGGGTAGCCCTCCGCCGAGGTGTTGAGCGGAACGGCACCCGCAGCCCGCTGGTCGCCATACGCGATCATGGCGGCCAGGTCCGACAGGACGTCGCCCAGCGTGCAGAGTTCCCAGTCGAGGACCGCTGCCACGCCGCCGTCGGAGCGCATCATGCAGTTGTCGAGCCGGTAGTCGCCGTGCACGATCCCAACCCCCTGCTGCTCGGGGACGCGGGTGGCAAGCCGCTCGTGGACCTCGAGCACCTGGGGGATGTCGCGGGTGGCCGACTGCTCGAACTGGGAGCGCCAACGCTTCAACTGCCGCTCGATGTACCCCTCGCGGCGTGCGAAGTCGCCCAGTCCGACGGCGTCCACGTCCAGGTCGTGCAGGCGGGCGAGCACCCCGACCAGTGACTTACCCATGCGCCCCAGCAGGGCCGGATCGAGGGCCGAGGCGTCCTCGAAGGTGCGCACGACCATGCCCTCGATGAACTCCATGACGTAGAAGGGCGCTCCGTTGACCGCCTCGTCCCCACACAGGCCGATGATGCCCGGAACCGGTACGCCGCTGTCGGCGAGGGCGCTGATGATCCGGTGCTCCCTCGCCATGTCGTGGGCGGTGGCAAGGACGTGGCCGAGGGGAGGCCGGCGCAGGACCCAACGGCCTCCGGCCTCGTCCGACACGGTGAAGGTGAGGTTGGAGCGGCCACCGACGATCTGCTCGAAGGCCAGCGTCCCGGCGACGCCGACGTGCTCCTCGAACCAGTGCTGCAGGTTCGCTGCATCCACGCCCTGCGCCGTTGGTCCACCGGTCATGGCGGGGAACGGTAGTGGAGCCTCCGGGGTGTCTCCCTACCCTGAACGGCGAAGCCCCCGCCGTGCCACCTCGGGAAACGAGAGACGAACCCATGGATGTCACCGACGCCACCTTCCAGGCCGAGGTCCTCGACCGCTCGGCACAGGTGCCCGTCGTAGTCGACCTCTGGGCACCCTGGTGCGGGCCCTGCACCCAGTTGGGACCAATCCTCGAGAAGGTCGTCGGCGAGACCGGGGGCCGGGTCATCCTCGCCAAGGTGAATGTTGACGAGAACCCCGGTATCGCCCAGGCCTTCCAGGCCCAGTCCATCCCCGCCGTCCACGCCATCGTCGACGGACGGCCCGCCGACTCTTTCACGGGAGCACAGGGCGAGGCCTTCGTGCGCGACTTCGTCACCCGCCTCCTGTCGCCGGAGGAGCCGTCGGAACTCGAACGCCTGTTGGCGGTCGGCGACGAGGCCTCCCTGCGGGCGGCGCTCGAGGCCGAGCCCGACCACCCTGAGGCCGTCGTCGCCCTCGCCGCCCTCCTGGTCGAACGCGATGACCCCGGCGACCGCGACGAGGCACTCGTGCTGATCGCCGGCATCCCGGAGACCCCCGAGACCCGCCACCTGGCGGCGCTGGTCCGCACCGAGCCGATCGACGACATCGAAGGCCGCCTGGCCGAACTCCTGGGCTCGGTGAAGTCGGACGACGAGGTCCGCCAGGCCTACGTCGACCTTTTGGACATCCTCGGTCCCGACGATCCCCGCACCGCCGAGTGGCGCCGACGGCTCACCTCGGCGCTGTTCTGAACACGCTTCCCTGACCGGGCGGTCCCGACCCGCCCACGCACGGCTTCCCCGCCTGTCTGCCGGACTGTCCGGGAGGTGCACCGTGCCCGTCGTTCCACCCGCCGAGGGCGGCCCCCTGCGCCGCCGGATCTCGGACCTGTTCTTCGAACACCCGCTGGACGCCCGTCGCCTGGTCGCCGCCGGATCGACGATCGTGCTCGTGGTCGCCCTCGGCGTCGTGGCCTGGCCCCGTTCGTCCGATGACATCCCAACACACCTCCCGTTCGTCACGATCCCACCCAGCACCACCACGACGCCCACAGAGGTGGTTGTCCACGTCGCCGGGTCCGTGCTCCGGCCGGGCCTCTACCACCGCCCGTCCGGCGACCGGGTGGCCGACCTCCTCGACGCCGCCGGAGGACCGCTCGACGAGGCCGACCTCGACCGTCTCAACCTCGCCGAGCGGCTCCTCGACGGCGTCCGGATCTGGGTGCCGTCGGTCGAGGAGCCCCTGGACCCGCTGCCAACCCCGGGGGCCGGCAACATCCCCGTGGACCTCAACCGGGCCACGGCCGTCCAACTCGAGTCCCTGACCGGCGTCGGACCGTCGTTGGCGGCGGCGATCCTCGAGCATCGTGGGCGCTTCGGCCCGTTTGCATCGATCGACGACCTCCTAGCGGTCTCCGGCATCGGCCCGGCCAAGTTGGCCGGCCTCAGTGACCAGGTCCGGGTCGCACCGACGGGATGACCCCGCTCTTCCTGTTGGTGGGGGTGCTGGCCGGCGTGCTGCTGGCACATCCCCTGGATCCGCCCACGCTCCTCGTGGTGGGCGTCCTCGCGACGGCATGGCGGATGCTCGGCGGCCGCACCCTCTTCGTCCTCGTGCTTGCACTTGGGCTCCTCGCCGGGGCATCGGCCGACCGGGCCTGGAGAGGATCATCCGACCCACGCAGGGGGCCCGTCTCCGGCATCGTGCGGCTGCTCTCGGACCCGCGACCGCTTCCCGGTGGAGGTTGGCGGGCCGAGGTCCGCCTCGACGGGCACCGCTACGACGCCGAGTTCCCGCCGCGGGCGACCTCGGTCGGCGACCTCCTCGCAGGGGAGGGGATCGTGGTGGCGGGAGACCTCGACGGCGACCCCTGGCGCTGGCAGAGAATCCGCCACGTCGAGGGCACCCTCGAGGTGGCGAGCGTCGACCGGATCCTGCCCGCCGGCCCCCTCCACCGACTTGCCAATGCCCTGCGACGCACCCTCGGGAGGGGGACGGCGCCTCTGCCGCCCGAGCAGGCTTCGCTCCTGACCGGGCTGGTGCTCGGCGACGACCGGGCCCAGGACGGCAGGACGGCGGACGACTTCCGGGCCGCCGGCCTGGGACACCTCCTCGCCGTCTCCGGCCAGAACGTGGCGCTCGTCGTGGCAGCCGCCGGCCCG
>Ga0206680_10000046_pt1 | contig 44691 bp, 39 predicted proteins | sample M115012015metaG_FD_160124 | JGI IMG/M metagenome (GOLD analysis project Ga0206680, IMG submission 160124) | Ammonia-oxidizing marine archaeal communities from Monterey Bay, California, United States - M1 150m 12015 | ecosystem: Environmental > Aquatic > Marine > Intertidal zone | place: USA...
TAGCGCTGGCTTGCGATTAAGTAACACATCTCGTCGAAGTAGGCGCGGGCATCAGCCTCGCTGGCGAAGTAGCCGTACTTCCAGCCCCAGTAGGTCCAGGTCCCTGCGAGCCGACGGAAGAGATTCCTCCCGTCAGTCTCCCCACCCATTCTCTCTTCGGCCTCTTCAGTCTGAAGCCTCTCGTGGTCTGGTACACTCCGCTGCAACCAGATGGGAACGTTATCTTCCGGCACCTTGCGTAGGTACTTCGGAACGCCGGCCTTGCGTAGGTACTTCTGTCCTAACACCTTTCCAGGTACGCCAGTGAAGCCTGAGGGAAGTTTCACCCCCTCGATGGCATCTGCCATAGAACCGTCTGGGTTTCTAATCTCGACATCCATCTCTATCCAGTCGAAGGCGTCGAATGGGTCATCACCGGCTGTTGTGAATCGACGCTCTATGACCATCCCAGATTCTGCGATTCCGGCTTCGGTATCTGCTTTGACTCTAGTCTGCATACACTCTCCCTCCTTCGTCGCTTCCGACCTGATTTGTCCTTGCCCGGCGCAAGGGATTCACTCTTCCGAACGCAGGGTGTTTAATGATTGAGGAAACCCCCGGTCGCTGCAGAGGCAAATCAAGGAATTATTCCCTGCATCCATAGAACGCCAGTTGTTAGATTATTGATTATATCACGATCTCATTTCAAGTGACCAATCCAACGATGCTCCTGAACGAGTAATCATTATCCCGATTCTACAATATCTCTCGTGACTACTCTCAATGAGTCGGCGGACAAGGGCTTCTGGAACATCGCCTTTGATGATATAATTCATGTTAACAGATGTGAAAACCTTGGGTACTTTTTCCGCCATCTCAACCTCAATTTCTACTGTCGCATATTCCACATTTTCTACTCTATGTTTCAGACCGTCAATTACGTCGATCAAAGAGCAAGCAGCGTGTGCATGAATCACCATCTCCGTAGGACTAGGGGAAGAGTCACCATATATTCCGAAGCTCTTACCGCTAGAGGTGGCACCAACGTAACCACCCGAACCAGTCCACTTCACCTCCCCCTTCATACTCCACTCACCGGCGCCATCGCCCTTGAAGGGTTGGCTTCATGAAGGGGGGGTTGGTCGGCGCGCTGAGAGACATGGTCGAGGGTACCCGAGTTTCGATGGTAAAAGGCCGCCTGAGCGTGCCCGACGACCCTATCGTACACTACATCGAAGGTGATGGCATAGGCATCGATATCACACCGGTCATGATGGCTGTGGTAAACGCCGCAGTCGAGCATGCTTATGGGGGCCAGCGCAGCATCCAGTGGAGTGAGGTTCTGGCCGGGCAGAAAGCCTACGATGCCACCGGTGAGTGGTTACCCGAGGCCACCAAGCAAGCAATGCGCGAGGGATTGGTCTCGATTAAGGGGCCATTGACAACTCCAGTCGGTGGCGGCATCCGCAGTCTCAACGTGGCGCTCCGCCAACAACTCGACCTCTATGCATGCGTTCGCCCCGTTCGCTGGTACGCAGGAACTCCAAGCCCAGTCAAGGACCCTGGAGCAGTGGACATGATCATCTTCCGAGAAAACAGCGAAGATGTCTATGCAGGTATCGAGTGGGAGGCGGGCAGTGATGAAGTCAACAAAGTGATCGACTTCCTACAGAACGAGATGGGTGTCGACAAGATTCGATTTCCTGATACCAGCGGCATCGGCATCAAGCCAGTCAGTCAGGAGGGAACGGCACGCATCGTCCGTGCAGCTATCAATCATGCAATCGAGAATGACAAGGACAGCGTGACACTGGTTCACAAGGGCAACATCATGAAGTTCACAGAGGGGGGCTTCCGTGATTGGGGCTATCAACTCGCAAAGGACGAATTCGGAGCCACTGAACTCGATGGCGGGCCCTGGTGCACCATGACCAACCCGAGAACAGGCACTGAGATCACTATCAAGGACGTCATCGCGGATGCCATGCTCCAACAGGTCCTCACTCGACCTCGCGAGTACGGCGTGCTGACGACCATGAATCTCAATGGTGACTACATCTCAGACGCGCTTGCAGCTCAAGTTGGGGGCATCGGAATTGCTCCAGGTGCCAACATCAATTACGACACTGGGGTCGCTATCTTCGAGGCCACCCACGGTACCGCTCCCAAGTATACCGGGCAAGACAAGGTCAATCCTGGCAGCCTGATTCTGTCGGCGGAGATGATGCTGCGCCACATGGGCTGGACAGAGGCCGCCGACCTCATCGTCAACGGTGTAGAAGGTGCGATTATCGCTAAGACTGTGACCTACGACTTCGAACGCCTAATGGACGATGCGACCCTGCTCAAGTGCAGTGAGTTCGGTGCCGCCATCATCGCACATATGTGAGTTGGACCTATGGATTTCACTTCCCTCAATCTCTGTCAGCCCCTGCTGGATGCCCTCGACGAGATTGGTTACATCTCGCCAACGCCGATTCAAGCCAAGGCCATCCCTGATCTCATTGAAGGCCGTGACATGCTCGGTTGCGCCCAGACGGGCACAGGAAAGACCGCAGCATTCGCCCTGCCAATTCTCAATGCTATGGCCAAAGATCCGCAGGTAGGCCCGCGCCGCATCCGCGCTCTTATGATGTGCCCAACACGCGAGCTTGCAGCCCAGATTCACGACAATATCGAGCAATACGCTCGACACCTCGACATCCGCTCGATGGCTATGTTTGGTGGAGTATCGCAGCGCCCTCAGGAGAAGATCCTACGTCGTGGTGTTGACATCTTGGTCGCCACACCCGGTCGCTTGCTTGACCTCATCTCACAGGGATACGTTGACCTATCCTACGTGCAATTCCTCGTTCTCGATGAGGCAGATCGAATGCTCGACATGGGTTTCATCCGAGACATCCGCAAAATTCTAGCACAGATTCCAAAGAACCGTCAGAGTCTGCTATTCAGTGCCACCATACCGCGCTCGATTGCCGAATTGTCCCAGGATATGCTCTACAATCCAGTAAGCGTCTCCATCACACCCGAATCGACCACCGTAGAGGCCATAGAACAATCACTTATGTTCGTCATGAGGAGCGACAAGCGCGGCCTCTTGACTTACATTATCGAGGAGGAGCGACCCGATAAGGTGCTTGTGTTTAGCCGCACAAAGCACGGTTGCAATCGCATCGTCAGACAACTTGGACAAGACGGTATCGAAGCTCTTGCAATCCACGGTAATAAGAGCCAGGGTGCACGTGAGAAAGCCCTTCGCCGATTCCGCAATGGCACCCTCCAGGTACTAGTAGCCACTGACGTGGCGAGCAGAGGCATCGATGTCTCTGATATCAGTCACGTCATCAATCTGGATTTGCCCAACGAGCCCGAGGTCTATGTGCACCGCATTGGACGTACGGGACGTGCAGGTCAAGGAGGAATTACCATTGCTTTCTGTGATGAGAACGAAGGCGAGTATCTGCGCGGTATCGAGAAGATGATTCGTCAGGACATCCCAGTAGATGAGGGTCACCCTTTCCACTCTGAGAAGGCCCGGTCGCGCAAGGGTAACAAGGCTCCTAAGAAGAAGCAAAATCGGGGCCGTGGTCGGCGCCAACCGCGCAATAACAAATCCAACGGCAAACGCTCGAATGGGAAATCAAACCATCAATCCAATGGTGGACACAATGGTCGGCGTTCAGGCCGCGGCCGAAGTCGCAAACAACGCAAGCACCAAGCCCGTTAATGAGTTCGGTGAAGGCGTAATCTCACACGGCTTAGCCGCCCAGTAGCATGTACGCAGCGGCTAGCACAACAGCAGCAATTACAGTGTACCTAATCATCTCCGGGCTGACTCCTGCCACCCCTGAATCTAATCGAATCACGCTGTCGTTTGGTCGCACCCTCTCGGGGACCTTGATTCCGACATCGTCACCTGCTCCAGCACTCTCAACTGGATTCAGGTCAATCTGCATGGATTCAACATCCATTTCGAAGTCCGTCGTCGCGCCCGAGAACCGGATTCTATCGCCGATAGAGAGATCTCCCGTGAGTTCAAGAGCCGCTACGCCGACCTTCCGGAAATATCGGTCGACCCGGCCTACTTCTTCGTCTGACACATTTTCACCTCGTCGGTCGAGCAGGGCTTGAGGCCATCAACTTACGGATTCGATATTTTTCCCTTGTTTTTGCAATTTAGCACGCTACTGAACTAATTCAAACCCAAGTGTAAAACTACACCGTAGGTGTAATTATTGATACTTGAAGTTTAATTATAGCAGCGATAAGGCGAACTTATGCCCGCCGTTATCGTTGGTTATGCTCGTTCACCCTTCACTCCCGCAAAGAAGGGCGCGCTGGCAAGGACGAGACCTGACGACATCGCCGCAGCGGTAGTGAACCGACTGATATCAGATGCCGGAATCGATCCCTCCCTAGTTGAGGATTTAATTGTGGGTTGCGCCTTCCCCGAGGCCGAGCAAGGTTACAATCTAGCTCGAATTATCACATTCCTCACTGATTTGCCCGAGACCGTCCCTGGAGTCACCATCAACCGCTTTTGCGGCTCTTCCATGCAGTCCATCCATGATGCAGCAGCACGCATCAACTCAGGACAGGGACACGCTTTCATCGCTGGTGGCGTAGAGAGCATGTCACGTATCCCCATGACTGGATTCAACCCAATGCCGAACCCCGTGCTCGCCGAGGAAGCGATGACTTCGATGGGGATTACCGCCGAGAATCTATCCAAGATTCACGGAATCGACCGCGATGCCCAAGAGGCATTTGCCATCGAGAGTCAAGCAAGGGCCAACAATGCACGCGAGGCGGGTTCGTTCGCCAGTGAGATAGTACCCATCGAGACCACAGATGGTACGGTGCACGAGGATGGTTGCATAAGGCCGGGAACCAACGCCGAGGGACTCGGAAAGTTGCGTCCAGCGTTCGATACCAACGGCACAGTCACTGCAGGCACCGCCTCTCCTCTCACTGATGGTGCAGCATTCGTGTTCGTCTGCTCTGAGGAGTTCGCAGCAGAGCATGACCTCGTACCGATGGCTCGCATCAAGAGCGCCGCAGTCTCCGGTTGCGCCCCCGAGATCATGGGCATCGGCCCCGTTATCGCTTCTCGTAAGGCACTGGAGCGAGCTGAACTTTCTCTTGACGACATTGAATTGATTGAACTCAACGAAGCCTTCGCCGCACAATCCCTAGCGGTGATAGGAGAGCTTGGACTGGATACAGACAAGGTCAATATCGAGGGAGGAGCCATCGCTCTAGGACATCCCCTTGGCGCCAGCGGTGCCAGAATCACCGGTAAAGCTGCTCAACTGATGCAGAAGAACGGCGCTGAACACGCACTAGCCACCCTATGTGTTGGAGGCGGGATGGGCATGGCCACTGTGCTCGAGAGGGTCTAGGTGGTATTCTTGGCTGGTCCCATACAGAGTGTCGCTGTCATAGGCAGCGGTGTGATGGGGGCCGGAATTGCTGCCCACTGCGCCAACGCCGGATGCAAAGTTCTACTGCTGGACATTGCTAAGGAGGGTGACGATCGCAGCGCCATCGCCAGAACAGCAATCGAGCAGATGGCGAAGTCCAATCCCGAGATGTTGATGCACAAGCGCAATGCTAAACTCATCAGCTCGGGTAATATCGAGGACGACTTGGATAAACTCTCTGAGGTCGACTGGGTAATTGAGGTCATCATTGAGAACCTCGACATCAAACGAAGACTCTACGCTAGTATGTCCGAACACATCGGTCCTGCAACCATTGTCTCCTCAAACACCTCCACACTGCCTCGAGCCGAACTCGTCGAGGACATGCCCTCTGAGATGGCCTCGCGCTTCCTGATTACCCATTTCTTCAATCCCCCACGATACCTCCCTCTCCTAGAGATAGTAACCTCCTCCGAGGTTGATGGCTCGGTGATGGACAGGCTCTGCACCTTTGCCGACGAGTGTTTAGGAAAGCGGGTGATAATGTGCAACGATACCCCTGGATTTGTTGGCAATAGGCTTGGTGTGTACTTCATTCAGCGGGCATTCAAGGCGACAACTGACTATGGATTCACGGTCGAGCAGGCAGACGCGATGCTGGGCCGACCAGTCGGGATACCCAAGACAGCGGTGTTCGGGCTGATGGATTTAGTTGGCATAGACCTGAGCGTGCATGTGATTGAGAGTCTGATTTCACGCCTACCTGATGATGACCCCTTCCACGACATCGTGGGAACTGGTGAGGACATCATACAGGCAATGATCGCGGACGGGTACACTGGTCGCAAGGGCAAGGGTGGTTTCTATCGACTCAACAAGGAGGGCGGCAAGCGTGTCAAAGAGGCCCGAAATCTGACTACAGGCGAATATGCCCCTGCAAATCGAAAGGCGGCTTTCCCCTCGGCTAGGATGGGTAAACAGGGCCTCGGCCCTTTGATGGACTATCCCGACGAGGGCGCTGCTTTCGTCTCGGATGTCCTACTCGACACGCTGTCCTATGCAGCGTATCTTGTACCTGATGTGACCGATGATATCTATTCGATAGACACCGCCATGAAGGTAGGATTCAACTGGAAATCAGGACCGTTCGAGATGATGGATTCGATAGGCTCTGCTAGCATGGTCGAGCGGCTTGAGGCAAGTGGACGCAGCGTGCCTAGCTTCCTCAGGACCGCCGCCGACAATGGAGGATTCTACTCAACCGAGGACAGTGAGATTCAGAGACTCACTCCCGATGGCTCCATGGTCGTTGTCGACCGCCCCGAATCGACTCTTACAGTTGCCGACCTCAAGCGCCAGGGCAAGCCGCTCAAGCGTAATGGTTCGGCCAGTATCTGGGACATGGGGGACGAGATACTGCTCGTTGAGTACCACTCGAAGATGAACGCAATGGACCCGATGAACATCGAGATGTTGGTCAACGCGGTCGACATCGCCGAGTCAGGGGACTGGAAGGGTATCGTGATTGGCAATGACGCCGCCAACTTCTGCGCCGGAGCAAATCTAGGACTGGTCCTCTTTGCGGTCAATTTAGCGGCTTGGAAGGACGTCGAGGATTTTATCGCTGCTGGACAGGACACATATCAGGCGCTGAAGTATTGCGAGGTGCCCGTGGTTGCCGCTTCGACTGGGATGTGCTTAGGAGGGGGTGCCGAGGTGTTGATGCACTGTGATGCCATCCAAGCTCACGCCGAGTCATACATCGGACTCGTGGAGGTCGGCGTAGGAATCATTCCCGCTTGGGGCGGCTGCAAGGAACTGATGGCCCGCCTACGCAACTTTGGCTTGGTCTCCGAGGGTCCGATGGGAGCCGTCATGAAGGCGTTCGAGTATATTGGGACAGCCCAGGTAGCGAAGTCGGCCGAGCAGGCTCGCTCTATGGGATTCATCGGACCCAGTGACTGCATTACGATGAATCGCGACCGCTTGCTCGCAGACGCAAAGATTCGCGCGCTTGAATTGTCCGAGGGCTACGAGCCCCCCGAGCCGCACACATACAACCTCCCAGGTCCAACTGGAAAGACAGCACTCGAACTGGCGGTCAAGGACCTCGCGTTATCTGGCCAGGCCACACCTCACGATGTTGTGGTGACTAATGAGCTGGCTTGGATCTTAACTGGAGGAGATACCGACATGACCGAAACCACAGATGAGGACGACATCCTCGCTATGGAGAGGGAAGTAATAGCCAGGCTAGGGCGTCATGAGGACTCTCTGGCGAGGATGGAGCACATGCTGGGGACTGGCAAGCCGCTGAGGAACTGAGGTGAGAGAATGACAGTGTGGGAGCCACCTATCAGGGAATACGACTTCCTATTCAACGAGGTATTCAACGCAATAGAATCGATAGAGGGTCTGGGCTTCGAAGATTTCGACGCTGATTTCCTCTCCATGCTTACAGAGGGCTGGGGGACGCACGCCAAGGAGGTCTGGTTACCGATTAACGAACTGGGTGACAAGGAGGGTCTGAAGTTTGAGGACGGAAGCATCTACATGCCACAGGAATTCAAGGATGCCTACCACAAGGGCATCGAGGAGGGATGGCTCTCAACTGCCTGTAAACCAGAGCACGGCGGCATGGGTGTACCCACATTCTTCCAATCGGTCACTTGGGCCGAGTTCGGAACTTCCGCTTGCATGGCTCTCAGCGTTCTCCCAGCACTTTCGATAGGTGTTTACGAGGTTCTTACGTCCAATGGGAGGCAAGATCTCGTTGACTACTTCGCCCCGAACCTCGCTTCAGGATTTTGGGCTGGAACGATGTGCCTGACAGAACCTCATGCCGGAACCGACCTCGGCATCATCACGACTAGGGCAGAACCAGAGGACGATGGCACCTATCGGATATCTGGCACTAAGATTTTCATCACCTACGGAGAGCATGACATGTCTGAAAACATCGTTCATCTGGTGCTTGCCAAAGCTCCAGGGGGTCCAGAGGGCAGCAAGGGGATTTCGCTCTTTTTGGTTCCCAAGTACCTGCCCGCGGAATGGCAATCGGGCGGTGTAGAGGGAATATCCCACGACTTGATCTCCGAGTATAACGGCGTGACCTGCTCGGGTAGCGAGGAGAAGATGGGAATCCATGCTTCACCGACCTGCGTAATGAACTTCGACCAAAGCGTAGGCTGGCTGGTCGGTCCTCTGCACGGCGGCATGCCGCTGATGTTCCAGATGATGAATCGCGAGCGTGTGGCTACCGGGATGATGGGCCTCGGACTCGCAGAGATCGCCTACCAGAACGCACTCGCGTGGTCCAGAGAACGTCGTCAAGGTAGAGATTTGAAGGGAATCCGCGACCCGAACGAGCCGGCTGACAACATCCTCGTCCATCCCGACGTCCGCCGCATGCTACTCGAGGCCAAGGTGAACAACGAGGGTTGCCGAGCCCTCGCAGCCTGGACCGGTATCCTGCTGGATCAGATGCACAGTGACGACCCGGAGGTGGCCGAGCCTGCTGAGGCGCTGGTGGCACTGTTCACTCCTATAATCAAAGCTCACTTCACCGATCTCGGTTGTGAAACCTGTTCTACTTGCATGCAGATCATGGGCGGAGCTGGCTACTGCAGCGAGTTCGGAGTCGAGCAATTCTACCGCGATGTCAGAATATCGAAGATTTGGGAGGGGACTAACGGAATCCAAGCGCTAGACCTAGCCGGGCGCAAAATCACCCAGAACATGGGCAAGAATCTCCGACATCTAATGTGGCCACTCACTGAGTTCATCGAGGAGAACCGCGACATTCCTGAGATGGGCGAGTTCAACAAACCCCTCCATCAAGGTGTCAGGGGCCTGCAACAAATTACCCTCCTGATGATTGCCGAAGGGATGGCCAATCCGCACTTCCTCGCAGCCGGTGCGACCGACTACTGCCGCTACTTCGGAAACGTACTCCTTGGGTATATGTGGGCCAAGATGGCAAAGGTGTGTCTAGAAAGGCAAGGTGAACCATTCTACGACGCTAAGTTGGCCAGTGCACGATTCTTCTTCAAGCGAATCTATCCCGAGACAGTGAGTCTGGCTGCTAAGATACAATCAGGACCGAAGACTCTGATGGATTACCCCGCGGAGATGTTCTGATGCCTGAGGGAAAAGCTGGTCGGAGCCTGAAGATGCGCTTTGAGCGTTCCACAAAGAGGGCCTGGGATCTTCCTACGAAACCATCGAACGAGAAACTCCTCGAGATGTACGCGCTATACAAGCAGGCTACGGAAGGGGATTGCGAGGGCAAGCCCAGGGGAGGCCTAAGGGATCGTGCTAAGCACAAGGCTTGGAAGGCCATAGCCGGAACCAGTGAAGTGGCTGCTATGGAGAGATACTGTGAGATTGTGAATTCATTGATGGGGTAGTCCCATGCCAATAGACGACAGCAAACTAGCCGCAGAGTACAGGGGACTTCGTGGTCCAGTCAAATTCCGTCTATTTTCTCTCGTCTCTATGCCCGCGGCCAGATTTGCGGGACTTCGCTTGGACCAACTCGATGACGAGGTATGCATCACATCGATTCCAGGCGGTTGGCGCTCGCAGAACCCATTCAAGACAATGTACTGGGCTGTCCAAGGAATGGGCGCTGAACTAGCGACCGGGGCAGCCCCGTTCGCGATGTCACGCTCCATGTCCGAAAAACTTCGGATGTTTGTAGTGGGCACCGAGGCCACCTTTGGCAAGCGTGCAAAAGGTCGAATCAAGTTCACTTGTGACGGAGTCTCAACTGCCCGCGACGCCATCGAGCAGAGTCGTGTGAGCGGAAAATCAGTCGAGTGCGACCTCAAATCAGTTGGTAGAGACTCTTCTGGAGACGTGGTTTCCGAATGGGTCTTCAAGTGGAACTTCCTAGTTATGGATAGGAGTTGATTGTCTGGTAAGTACTAGACTCACTAAGGATGCGGGAATAGAGTACCCCATTATCTGCGGCGCTATGTACCCATGTTCCAATCCGGAACTAGTGGCCGCAGCCGCAGAGGGCGGCGGTTTGGCGATAATGCAACCCGTCTCACTGACGTACGTGCACGGATGGGACCTTCGTGAGGGGATACGCTACATGCGCACCCTGACTGACAAACCAATTGGGTTCAATGCTCTCATCGAGAAGGGCAGCAAGAAGTACTTCGAGAAGATGAATGGCTGGATCGACATCGCGCTCGAGGAAGGAATCCGATTTTTCGTTACCTCACTGGGTAAGCCTGATTGGGTGTGTGAGAAGGTCCATGCATACGGGGGAGTCGTATACCACGACGTCACCAATAGAAAGTGGGCAGAGAAGGGGAAGGAATGCGGTGTCGACGGGCTAATTTGCGTCAATGATCGTGCCGGAGGCCATTTGGGGGAGATGTCGATGGGAGAGATGTACGAGGAACTCCGTGATATGGAACTCCCACTAATCTGCGCCGGAGGGATCGGTAGCGAGAAGGAACTCAACAGAGCTCTCGAGTTAGGCTATGATGGAGTACAGATGGGAACGAGGTTCATCGCAACCACCGAGTGCAACACCCCTGAGGACTACAAAACAGCAATCGTAGACGCCGGCGAGGTGGACATAACGTGGACCAACAGACTCACAGGAGTGCCAATTTCGGTCATCAAGGCCCCTGGCTTCAAGCAAGATAACTCATGGCTAATGCGCAGGCTCCTGCGCAGCAGATTCAAGCATACTGCTAGGATGTTACTGAATGCGAATTCATTCATACGACTGAAGTATCTCTCTAGAAGCAAGAGCAAAAACACTGCTAATAAGAAGAAATACTACTCTGCTGGCAAGAGCGTCGAGACAGTGCGCAGCATCGAATCGGCAACCACCATCATGCAGCGTTTGGGCGAATCCCTGAATTCCAATCCAGAACTCGTCGGAAATTCACAGGACCCTGTCGTTTAGCTGTTGGGCATCGCCCACAACACCGAACCCAAATTCCTCTTCAAGCGCCCGTGATACCAGCCTAAAATCGGAGTCTCGAGTGGCTACTAGAACACTACCCACATCGGATATGCTGGTCGATGCGAGGGCCGCTGCGTCCAGCATGATATCACGGTCCCCCTTCTCAGGATAGATATCCTCCCCTTTAATCGAAGTCCTCTTCGGAGTCTTGCCTCCTCTCCTCTTCTGCTCATCCACTTGTTGGAAGACCTCTCTATGGCCGAGCAGAAATTCTTCCAGATCGATTTCCTCTCCTCTTACTCTAACAGGCTGACTCCACGAATCGAAGGCTTGGCAAATAGAATCAACTCTCTGCATCAAGAAGGTATCATTGACCACCTCAGACCATATCGTCTTGTCGATATAGGTATCCGAAAACATCCTCAGTACAGAGTCGGGATTCTTGGCGCGATGCATGAACTCCCCTCTAGCAGCCGGAGGAATGTGAAGCAGAACCCTACCCTCTCCCGCACGCCGACGAAGCATCCAGTGGAAAGCCCTCTCTACTGTCCAGTCGAGGCTACCTAGACTATCTGCTGATAGTTCCTTGAGCAAGTCGTCTTTGAGGGCCTCAATCAGGATATTCGTATCGACCATGATGAGAGGCTTCAGGGACAGATTTCTGAGAGACCTCCTCTGTTTCACCGGAATGGTACCACTGTGACTCACAAAAAGAGCGCGTTGACTCTTCTTCAGTGTGCTAGACTGCTTGGCATCCAGATCTCCAGAAGTGATGGCCTTCTCCAGCATTCGCAATCCATTGATGGGGTCAGTATCGGCCACCTCCATAGCAAGAATCGTAATCTCTCGAGGGTCCTTCTTTCCTCTCATCTCAATCATGAATCTCCTCTCTAAATCGGTCTGCCTACTAGCCTTAGAGGTCCGAACCTCCTGTAGAGCAGCCCTGACTCTACCTTGGAAAGGGTCTGCCGGCAACCCGTGCTCGTCTGGGTATCTGTACAATCCTTCTAGAACTTCGACTCTCCTATCTCTGATACTTCCTAGAGCACCGTTCCGAGTAAGCTCCTCTTCTTGGGCCGCGAATTCGATGAGACCCGTGCTTGCGGCAGAAGTGTCTCCATCTTCGTACCTCTTGCAGGTTCTGAGGTAGAGCTTGAAGCGCTTGGTGACTGAGCTTGATAGGGCTGGATGAGCATTCACCAAAGAGACGGCTTCCCTCCACCCGGTGGCATGTGCAAACTCAATCAGTGACTTCCGTAGAACCAGGGCCGAGCGCTCGAAGTCCAACCTCAGTTTCATTGCGGCGTCCTTGTAAGCTCGAGCCGCATTCAATCGGTCCCCACTTGTGCGTAGGATAGCCGCCCTAACAATCTGGAACTCGGCACTTGTCTTGTCATGCTCACGATACCAATTCTCTAGGGCGGCGACTCCGAGATTGTGCTCGATGACCAGATTAGTCACGGCTGCAATTGTACGCATTGCAGCACTGTCCAACTCACACAATTGGCCGAGAGATTCTACAGCCCTACTCTCTCTTTCCCCCACGCCTATCTGGAGATCCATTGCAGCGCGATTCAGCCGCAGCGCGATGATTAGGGCATCGAATAGCCGCTTCTCCAGATGATTCAGTTCCGCCCTCTGGATGGATTCCTGCAGATTCTCTATCTTGCTCTCTCTTACGACCCCGTCCCCGTCAGGAGATAGGGCCCTTCTGACCTCATTGAGAGACCGGAGCCCGTCAGAATCCAGTTTACCGTGAACGGAGTCCATGTCCCGGGGGAGCCCATCTAGCAGAGAGATTAGGGCGACAGAGGCGTCAGAGAGGACATCGTCTCCAGCCGAAATGTCAATTGAACTCAAGGCGGTCTTCCGCATCTCAGCAAGTGAGCTTCTATCGATTCGTGAGCCGCCGGGAAGGAGATGCCACGACATCAGCATTCTGTGTGGGTATGCCATAGACAGAGAAGAGTCTCTCTCGAAGGCTGCTACGAGACTCTCGATATCAGCGGCTTTGGTGAATATGTTTAGGATCTCATCAGTGTGTCTGATTGACTCTAACTCCCACATTTTACTCGCCGCCTGCAGTCCAATTTGAATCGGTGCCCCTTCGTGTCTCATCACCATGAGCAAACCACTTTCGTCCATCGTGACTATCGATTCGCGAAGGGCCCGAGTCAGAATTTCCGACTCCATCTCAGATAGGATGTCCAGAGCGGTTGAGGCGTGCTCATCATTGCTGAAAATCGCACCCTCTGCGAAACCGAGCGCCTCATCCACATTACCCTGAGAGACTAGGCTTGAGGCGACCTTCCATCTGAGTGGGCTTGGCAAGGACTCGCCCACACGACTGAGGACCTCAACCCCATTCAGTAGGTCAGCCGCAGAAAGCTCAACGGAACAAGACTCGACATTCCTCCAAGCAGAGACTCTGAGCGCCTCAGATAATCCATCATCACCTTCCTGATTGGCGCATGCCCTCCATCCTGAAAAATCCCCAGAGCGCATTCCGATTAGCATCGAGTGTCTGTTGGCCAATTCACTGATATCTCCTACTTTTAGACTCCCAAGAACTTCTCTGGCAGTATCTTCGGAAATCGAAGCGAGAAGGATACCTTCGAGAAGAGCCCCCTCACCACTTAACCCCCTCAGAGACGGCCTCATCCAACGCATCCACATGCCCGGCCTTGTTCGGCCACCTGTGAGGTCCTGCCTGATACTCTGGAGTGCATGGTCCTGTTCGGAATTTGTTGTGAACGGCAGTTCCATCGACAACCATTCTCTGAGACGGACGCGGTCGAGTGGATCAAAGCAAGCCGACTCCACCCAATCTCCTGAGTCAATGTTCCTATCGGCGGCTTCGATTATTGGGAATTGTGCCATCTCAGCTATCAGTGGGGCTTCTCTGGCAAGCATCCTCCAAACCGGGTGTATACCCTCTTCACACTTGGAGCGAAGCCCCATCATCTTCGAGTCCAGCGACGAGTCCCAAGAAGTACCTAATTTTCCCTTATGGGCACATAGAACAGCGAGTTTGTAGGCTGCTGGAGAATCTGAGGCAAGTGCATCGGAAGGCCCGGCGAGCCGGTCATCCATACTCTTGACTCTACCCCTCCCTCCTCTTCGCCCGACTCTTTGAGGTTTAGAGCGATCTCGACCTGCACCGCCCTCAATCACAACTCCCTCGGGGGCCGTCTTGTTAGCCGCGAGGAAGGCCAATGCCCTCCATTCTAAGGGCAGCAGTGACCACGCTTTGGGCCGCTGAATGGCCTTCCTGCGTCTGCCCACATCATCTCCTGCTCTTTGCAGGAGTTCTAGACACTCGTGAAGATACCCCTCCATCGGACGCCCTCGGGGGTTCTCTCCAGGCACTTCCATTCATCAACACATCGCCTTGCTATGCAAGGCGTTCGTAGAGAGAACTCAAGGCATCCCAGCCGCAGCACGACTCGTGGACCCCGTCAGCACCGCAGTGCTGCTGTTGCACCCAATCGCAGCACTGACCCTCATCCGGTTGTTTGTCAAACAGCGTCGCTGGAGGCAACAGAACCTGCTACTGAGGGGCGCAGAGAGGGCCGCTGCCTTAGATGCCCACCAAGCAACCGGTGACAAAATGATGGCAGCGGTCATCGGGGTGATCGCACTCGCATTCGGGGCACATATCGCGAGAGCCAGCCTCGAAGGACTCGAAACGACAACCTACCTCGTTCCCGGACACTTCCATGGATGGGCTGGGCTGCTCGGACTTTTGTTCATGATTGCTCTGTGGAGGGCGGGTCGTAAGACACGCGATTTGAAGTCCCAGAAGAAATCATTCGCTCACAGTAAGGAATTTCATGGGAGAATTAGCGATGTGATGGTGATGTTGGTGACAATCCACGCTTTCCTCGGCTTCCTGTACCTACTCAAGATCCTGTGATCAACGTTCCCCCCACATCTCGAGCCAGACTGCCAGATTCTTATCGATATCATTGTTAGTCACTGTTCGAGGAACCATATCACCGCCCTCAAGCGCCTGTATTCTGCAACCACAGGCGTTGGCATGACCTCCGCCATCAGAATCGAATCTTGTTGCAAGCTTGGTCAGATCATACACCCCCCCGGTCGTGTGGAGAAACGAGTTGGTGTAGAATGAGGCAGATACGGGATACCTTTCTTCCTCTCCGAAGGAGGCTCCAACATCACCATGGACAACTAGACATGCATCACAATCTTCTCCCACCAGAGCGGTAACGTGGTAGCCATTCGAACGCAGTCCACGATCCTCAAGCCTCACTATCGCCAATCGGTCCACAACTTCGATACTCTCTGAAATCACAGTATCCATCTCTTCTTGCCGCCGCCGCCTTTCTGCAAGTGCGGGGGAGACTTTGGGATCAGAGAGAATCTCTCTCACAGAGACGCCCTGCTGCAGGGCTTCGAGAATATGAAGGGCTAAGCCAGACTCAACATCAATTAGTCGACCCAGCCATATCATCGGGTGGTCGGAGCGAAACTCCTCACGGGTGATTCCACCGCCATCCAGTTTGTCTACCCAGACCAGCATATCAGTGAGGTCACTGAGGTCAGTATTGGCTGCTATCAAATCGTAGGCAATACGGGCAGCTGAAGGGGCCTGTCTCCAGACTACAACTACACCGTCGTCGTCATGTTCGGTAGGGGCATTGGACTGGTGGTGGTCGATACTCAGCCCGCATTTTGGATGACGCGGCAGGTCGCATACTGCTGTATGTCTGTCCATGTAATCGTCCAGAAGGCCAGCACGTAGCTCTCCCGGGTGACCAAAAACAACCTCAGCTTCAGGCCACCAACGCCTCAGAATTGCTCCTGTGACCACACCATCGAGGTCACTATCTGTGACAATCCTACGGATATCCAGAGACAGTGATTCACCGACCATCTCAGTAACAACCCCCGCCTCTCCCACATTGTGCTTTCTGTCTGTGGGTTTGAGAATCCCATTGCCTCAGAATAGCGTTCACGGTGGCAATTGAGATATGCATGACCGTTATGCGCAACCATATGGAGACTTCATGTGGCTTCATCTTACTCAATTATGACAGCGTACTCCTACTACAGTATCCACAGGGTCACTGGAGCTTCCCGAAGGGGCACGTCGAGGAGGGCGAGACCAATCACCACATCACAGCCTCACGCGAACTCGCTGAAGAGACCGGAATAGTTGATATCAGCATCGATGACAACTGGGCGACCCGGACACAGTACACTTTTCGAAGGAAGGGCAGGATGGTGCCCAAGCAAGTATACTGGTACATTGCCGAGACCAGTGAGCTCGATGTAACCATATCTCACGAGCACACCAACTACATGTGGCTTGACTTCGATGAAGCCGAGACACAATTGACCTTCGAGCAGGAGAAGGACATCCTGCGCTCCGCTAGAAGCCACTTGCAGCAGATGGGCAAAGCAGTCTGATTTCTACAATATCAGTCCAAACAACCAACCTATTGTAACAAAAAGAATTACAATGGTAAAAACCATATCAAATATTACTTTGAAAGTTGCCAGAAACTTACCTGTTCCTTTTAGAATGGGAGAACGTTCCGAATCATCAATACTCTTTATGAGCTCTTTATAGCCTTCAAAGTATTTAGTAAAAAAATACACAATGGTTCACTCCTCACGCTTGCCAAGGGGGGTCCAAAGATCCTCTTCCTCACCAGTCATTCTGGTAATCCATCTTCCGAGCACGAACATCCAATCTGACAACCTGTTTAGGTAGGAGATTACTTCGTCACGAACTGCAGCATCACCATCTATATCACGCATCGAACAGGCATGTCTCTCAGCCCGGCGCGCGACGGTTCTAGCTACATGTAGCGTTGCTACGGGAGGTGTTCCAGTGGGCATTATGAAAGACTCTAGAGGGTCTAGATTTTCAAGCCAAGAATCCATCTCGGCGACCAAGCGTTCGCCAGCATCTGAGCCGATGAGAACCATCTGCTCAGGCAACTTCCCAGGAGTACACGAACACTCGCCACCGATGTCGAACAACTCCTGCTGGACCCGACCCATGGCCTCGTCAGCGGAGTTTCGCGAATCTATCGATATGTCTGGCATGCGGTTAAGTTCCATTCTCACTACTCCGACCTGCGAGTTGACCTCATCTATGGTCCCGTACAGCCTGACTCTGGGGTGCTCCTTGCCTACCTCGGTACCATCCAACAGACGGGTTCGGCCACCGTCACCGGCTCCAGTGTGGACCTTGGTAATCCTAACCATGCTGTTCTCCGATTCGGCTATGTGCTATCAATCGTCCCGAATCGTCGCTGACTGGATTTGACTCAGAGCATCCTCAAGCGCTTCAATCCATGACTGGTCCACCGACTCCCAACCACCAGCCTTCTCGAGTTCGACGACATGCTCTTGCTCGGCTTCGGTATCACCCGCATGACGGTGAATTAGAACGAGCGCGGCATGACTCATTGTATTGATCCATTGGTCCTCCATATCCCACGAACGTTCAAAGTGCGCGACCGCTCCATTCGGACCATGAATCAGGCCACGTCGGACTTGTCTAAGCCCGGATTTTGACCAAGAAATTCCCTGTACTCCGACCACGAGGCCCCTGAATGCTAAGTATATCTCCAGCATGACGAGCAGCGAGGCGACAGAGAAAGAGCCTATTTGCTCGGCCTGACCCATCCCCTCCCATCGGTCCACCATCAGACTGGTCGCACCCATACACAGTAGGATGCCACCGAAGGGTGCAACTATCACATCGTTTCGCATCATCGACATCTGAATCACCCCTATGACCACGGCAGTCCCTCCAATGATTGTGGCTACCACAGCCGGCACCGATTCACTGGTCTCCCTAGGAGCAGTGGTGGACAACCAAAGGACAGCACCTGTCACAAGCAGTACTAGGGCGAACCTACTACTAATCTCAGGAAAAGGCTGGTGCCGGGAGTAGTTGAGCACGGCGAGACCGAGGCCAACGAACAAAGCAATCCAGAACAGCACGAATCACTCCTCCAAGGGCTCTTCACGCCACCCAGGGTTCCAGAACTCCTCGTTGTCCAACCACTCCAGCCAAGTCTCAGCATCTGCTTGGAGCAGCTTGTAGGCCCTACGCTCAAGTCCATCCAGCAGTGAGGAGGCTACCTCCTCCCTGTCACGGGCCTCGTTCCACTCGGCTTGCATCACGCCGACTTGACGCTGACCTTCTTCGTGATTGTCGTAGCAACGCTCACAGATCTCCCTAAGATCCTGGATCCACATTCTAGTCCCACGCATGTGAGGCTCTTCTTCGAGAACCTTCTCCTTGCGCTTGAACGGCCACCACCCCATCTCTATCGATACTTCCGCCACAGCCGACTTTCTTGATGCTTTGCGAACCGCTCAAGTCGCAGACCGGACCCGAAGTGGCATGGGCCGCATAGTCGTGCACCTCCACGGTGCAGCGAAGAACACCTCTCATCGAGCATTGATTTCGGACTACTCAGCGAGACTGAGGGGTGATGGTGTGAAGATTGTCGAACACAGCGACAGGACCACCGCCAAGGATTACTTGGAAGAGGTACTCAGAGGCTCAAAAAACAGATCTGTAATGCTCCTACAGGAGAGCGGTATGATGCATGACAGCGAGACCTTCGCCTCAACTGTCGGGCGCTGGCGGCTGTCACGGGGGGAGACCCATCTGGTAGTCGGTCCCGCAGATGGATTCGGTGATGTTGGGGCGGGCCACAAGGCGATATCTCTTGGCCCCCTGACCATGCAACACGAACTCGCTGCCGTAGTGCTGTTGGAGCAGCTCTACCGAGCCACCACCATCCTCAGAGGGAGCCCGTATCACAGGGGTTGACACCAATCACAACCCTCGAAACGTCAGAATAGGATTGACACGGACCGTGATACCGAACATACTTCGGTGATACGCACACGCACACGCGAGGGGTTCTGTTGATAAGCAGGTCGAATTTGACGGAGCACTTCGGGGTCGAAAGATGGACGAGAGCAAAGTAATGATTGGTGACAGAAAGAGGAGAAACACCGCGATAGCAATAGTGGTGCTAATGCTGCTGAGTACGCAGATGTACAACATGCTAAACTTTGAAGATGAAGATCCAGAAGAATCCGTATGGGGTGCTGTTCCACACAGGACTGCGTACCAGCAGATGAATCAGGCCTCGGGTCCAATGTCCGGAGACACACAGGGCCAACCTGCTACCGAGTTCGCTTTCGATCAAGCGAGTTTCACCGACCCGTCGTACCATGACCCCGCATCAGTCTACGGTCAAGTGTCTAATCCAGCAGCCCTCAATCTTGATCCTGGATACGGCTTCTTCCTTGAGGAGACCCAGACCGAGGACCATGACAACGACGGAATCGACGATCTGAACGACCTCGATGACGACAACGACGGAATCGTAGATCTGATAGAGCGCTTCGATGGATGCTACGGCACCGATCCCTTCGACCACGACAACGATGGCACCCTAGACGAATTCGATTGGGACGACGACAACGACGGCATCCTTGAGGGACCTATTGACTATTCTCAGGGAGCCGATCCTAGGAATGTCAGCGCTGACCGCTATGTAGATCCAGATACAGTTCACCCTTGGACCGGAACCCCTGTGGGAATCGGCTATCGAGTTGACCAGAATCCGATGGACCACGACAACGACGGTATCACTGATGACGACACCGATGGTACTGGGCCGGGCTCATATGACGAAGACGATGACAACGACGGCCGTATTGACCAGTTTAAGTGGCCGTGCGATTTTGACGGCGACGGCTTCCAGGACTACTTCGACCTCGATGACGACAACGACGGTGTGTTGGACCTCTGGGACGAGCATCCCTGGGATAGTACAATGACCAGCAATGTGACTTCTACTGCTCCACTATGGGATAACGCCAAGGTGTGGACGGCAGGTGCTACCACCCACAATGTGAACATTATCAGCACAGGATATACACCCACTGATTTGAACATCAACGCCGGCGACACTGTGGTCTGGACTAACACTGACACCACCGATCACACTGTCACCCACGACGGTCCCGCCTTCGACAGTTTGATGATTTCACCGGGCGCCTCATGGAGTTTCACCTTCACCACTGCAGGGACCTACAACTACTCCTGCATGCTTCACCCGACGATGACTGGGACTGTCACCGTAACCTCCTCGGGAACTACTGTCAACACCTACTCTCAATTCGTAGGAGGTGTCGATTACGTGCAGCGCGAGACCCTTTGGCACCCTAGGAACCAGACTTTCGACACGATTATCGATGGTGATTTGGATGGCGATGGAATTCCTAACTTCATTGACCCCGACAACGACAACGATGGCACTCCTGACTCTGCCGACACCGACGACGACAACGACGGCTTGATGGACATGTACGATGTCGACGACGACAACGATGGTATTCCTGATACATGCTATCAGGTTGACACCAATGGCGACGGTGTGGGGGACTATCCGGTACCATACACTAGGATAGAGATTCCCGGCATTGATTGCGAGCTGGACTACGACCGAGATCTCGATGATGACAGGTACCGGCCGATAGACCAAGACTACGATTTGGTATGGGACTGGCTTGACGTGGATATGGGAGGTACGGCACTGCCTGACAACCCTTTGGGCGGCCCTTCGATGTTCCCCGACGACATCCCATTCGATCTCGATAACGACGGTATTCCCAATGAGGAGGACTCATTCATGCTATCGACCAACGATGAGGTCCAGAACTGGAACTGCCCGAGTCTCACTAATCCCAACCCGGTTAACTCGCACGAGAACTGCATCCTGATGCGAAAGTCATACACTGGTAACAATGACTGGGATGGTGACGGCATCAACAACTGGGAAGACGTTGACGACGACAACGATGGTATCCTTGACTGGCTCGACATCGACGAGGATTGCGATTTTGACGACGACAACGACCTCCACCTGTTGAACGGCTCGATGTTCCGTGACGACGGCCCAAACAGCCTCGATACCGATATCGACGGCGACGGACTGCCGAACGACACTGACTGGGACGACGACAATGACGGAATCTCTGATTTCTACGACCCCGATGACGGCAATTGCGGAATAGTCGACTCCGATCAGACAGACCCGTTCAACAGCCAATACTACTCACACAGCGACGGTGATCCGATAGATGGTTCCGACGATGGAGGCATCTATTCCCACGATGTCGCCCACTTCTTTTTCTGGAACCAGACTTGGATGTTCAATCCATTCAACCTAGAAAATAATTTCGTCCTTGACTACAACGGCTATGATAACAACAACGGGACCATTACCAATGGCAAGGTTCCCGAGATGTATTGGTACGTCATCAACAAGTGGAGCCCATATAATGGTGACAATTACTTCGATATCGACCTCGATGGCGACTCCCTGGTCAATGGTATCGATACAGATCAAGATGGCGACGGACTGCCGGACTGGTGGGATCAAGACGAGGGCAACGATGGCGTTCTCGATGTTGATGACATCAAGATGGGTGGAACCTTTGATGATGGAACCTGCGGATCGAGTTTGGTTTGGGCGGTTATCCAACAGGCTGTTGCCGAGCATGCATGCGGCTTGGAATATGCCTGGTTGTATGGATACCCCTTGCAAAGCGCTACTCAGACCCAACAGACCGTCTATACCGCGCCTTACAGTACTAGGCCGGACCATGAATTCGACGAAGGCGCATACAACGGTAGTAACTCGCAGGGCCAGTGGACCTGCATCAAGAACTGCTTCTGGTTCGACTTCTTCGGAAATCAGGATGTCGGTCCCAGCTCAGCTGTCACCTACAACCAGATTAAGAATAACCGCGATTTGTGGGTGGCCTACGTTGGCGTAAACTTCGGTTTATTCCAATGGAATTCTGATGGCAACGCCAACATGTTTCCAGACGAGGTAGCTGACCTACTGAACAACGATGTCGACCCTGACGACGATTGCGGGGCACCTATCGCTGGTAACATGAATCCGCAGTGCATGTTCAATGACACTGCCGACCTCGATGACGACTTCGATGGAGTCTACGATCATTGGGATGTCGACGATGACAATGATGGTATATGGGACTATTTTGAAATCGATACCGACGACGACTGGGACGACGATGCCAGCACCGAGCCGGATGGCTCATTCTTCATTGGCACTAACTGTGAGGACAACGACGACGATGGCACTGACACTGATCCCGACGGTGACGGCTGGTTCCAAGCGGTCTGGGATAAGGGCGTTCTAGGGCAGGGACTGCTACATCCGAAGTACTATGACGTTGACAATGACAATGACGGGATCCCTGATGGAGAAGATCCCGACGATGACAACAATGGTCTCTTAGACATTGATCAGGAGCTGCTTTGCTTCACTGGTGAAGAACAATCACCATGGGATCACGACGATGACGGAGTCCTTGACTGGGCTGATGACGACTGGGACGGCGACGGGCTGGTCAATATCCTCGAGCAGGCGTCTGCCACACCGTGGATTACCCCTTGGGACCACGACAACGATGGCCTAAGAGACGACGTCGACCTCGACGACGACTCCGATGGCATGCTCGACGAGGATGAGGTCATGCTGTGGCCATCGAGATTCGACAGCGAGTCGACGAACCCATGGGACCACGACGACTTCGGCGACGGTACTGGCATATCCAATCCTGCGGACCCCAACACCGGTCCCGACGCGAGAGACCAAGACGACGACGCCGACAACCGCACCGATATTGATTGGGATCACCTTGAGGAGGGCTGGACCTCTGACAACTGCACCAACGGTGCTGAGTCCAGCGATTGGGACCATGACAATGATTGCATTCTCGATGAGGATGACAAGATACCCACTAGGATATCGATGACTGTACCAGAGGTTCTGTGGCTCGACAACCGCTTCCCGGCGAAATTCAATGGAACGGTGAACTGGCTTGATCCGGTACAAGGTGTATTCATGCCTGCATCAGATTTGCCAGTTCAGGTCCATATAGAGTGGTCAAGGAACGGAACTTCAGCAATAGAAACGGTAAACGTTCTAACTAATCAGGACGGCGATTTCGTAGTCGGACAATTCCTATTCCCCGAAGATATCCACGTCGGTGACAACACCACTTACGTGGTCTACGCCGAGGTCACGGAGATGTTTGTGCACGACGGTTCCACAACCGAGCCCGTACCGGTTGAAGTGCGAGCCAACACCACCATTGACTACGTTGCATGGACCTACTTCCGTAGCGACGAACAACCTCTCTTCGTCGACTTCAAGGTACACTATACTGCTGACTGGGAGCGCGGTATCTTCGGCAACAGACTGTCCCACGCGCCTGTCTCATTCACCATCAGCGGCGGCATCTTCGGTAACCACACCCACCCTACTGTGTTCGATGGCTACGGCTACGGCTACAGGGCGGATTTGGGCGGATGGGTCTCACTGACCTTCGTGCAAATGAGTGGCTCCCAGGGCGTCTGGAAGCAGGTGCAGTGGAACTCAACCATGGACAATGGAGTTGGCAAGGTTCCCGGTGGTTACCAAGAAATTGTATGGGATAATTTCTCTAAGACCCACAACGTCATCGGGCGCTACAACTACACCAACACCAGCCTGCCAATAGGGGACTACGCCTTCGTTGGGTACTCTAGGCCGGACTTGGGTGCTGAGTGGCCGTGGCCTTTCCTTGAGGGAGATAACACAGACAGCTTCGCCATACGCTCCATGCACCGGATGTACGTCGAGGCCGATATCATCACTCCGTCTATTCGACCGATCTACTTCTGGGACTCCACTCAATTCACCGGTTCCTCATTCGGGGCCTGGAGGGCGCTGTTCCACACTCCCTCTCTGGCCAATGCTGGCATAGACTACGCTGATGCCAGCCTAGGCAAACCGTACGCCATGCAGTGGGACGGAACCCCAGGAGGACTGACCGGCCAGGCGGCCACGCTACGCCCATTCCTCAGTTCGAACGGTACTCACTGGTTCATTTCAATGCAGAACGGAGGCGATTTCAACGTGCCACCATGCGGTCCTGTGGACCCACTCGATCCCGACAGCGCTGTTCGCTGCGAGATAGTGCCTGAGATGTTCACAGGTGAGGAATTCAGGGTCATCGGAACGGTCTGGAACCGTACTATGACCGCTTGGCCGCACGACCCGATGGCTCTTCAGATCGACGTCGATCACAACGACGTCTTCGCAGGCTCTCAGGAGACAGGTTTCGCTCGTGTGCCTCAGATGGTAAATGGAGAAGCTACCTTCGACTACAACTGGACATGGTACTCACAGTACTCAGCCGGAGTCTTTGGCATCCGTGCCGATTTCACTAACTCAAACTACTACTTCACAGGTAATCAGACTGCGGTGCTGGCACCTACCGGAGCATACGCCAACGTCTCCGTAATCGGAACCACCGACTTCCAACTGAACAATGTCCCGCGCCTCTACCGCGGACAGAACACCACAATTGAGGCGAGGCTGATAGACAACGCGTACCAACCGGTCCGTGATGCCCCTGTCAACTTCACTTGGTCTGCTGACGGCACAAACGCCCTCGCTGTGACCGACCACAACGGGGTCTTCTCGGTCAACCTGACAATCGACGAGCAGCACGATCTCGGTAACTTCACTCTAAGTTACTCTTACCCGGGCGACCCGATACGACAGGGAAGCTCTTCAGAGGTCCACCTATGGGTGGTCTCTAGGACCTTGATAACGCTACAGAGCGCTACATCAGGCGCCATGAGTAGCGGTGACATCTGGGAGTTCTCAGGACAGGTCACCGATGACAACCGCACTCCCGACCCGACCGTATTCGATGCTGGGCAGGCTCTCGATGGATGCGGTGACAACGGTGGCGAGGTTCTCATTATCTTCGAAGGAACCGACTTCGAGGATCGCACTCATCGCCAGATAGTCGAAGTCGCCTGTCCTAGCGCCGGCTCGATTCACCACGACATTACACTCGATCCGCAGTTGCTGAGGGACGACCCCGAATCTTTCCTTCCAGATGGCTTCGGACCGGTCAATGTCATACTGCGGTTCGGTGAGAATCTGCCGCACGAGGGTTGCGAACTCCTAGACAACGACATGTTGAGAACATCTGGAGCATGGGATCCGTGTACACAGATTATCAACAGCGAGCATTTCCGTAAGGTGCTGCAGTTCAACGCACAAGGATTCTACCTAATCGGGCGAACAAACCTCGTGGTGGATGAGCAGATTGTCTACACCTCTGAGATTGACCAGACCACCGGCCAGCCTATCGACAAGCCAATGATAGTCACCGGCCAGTTGCTCGATGAACTGGGAGGCAACCTTTCGCACAGGGCCATCCGCGTCGAGTACCAAATGCTCAACATGGAAACAGGTAGCCAAGTCTGCATACCGGGCACCACAGACAACGACGGCTTCTTCGATATCATATGCCCGTTATCGGGCGTCGAGGCTGGTCAAGCCATGGTGACAATATCTTACGATCCCTATGAGAGTCTCGATAACTGGCGCTACAAGCCTACGAACATCACCAAGATATTCCCTGTGTTCTCCAATTCGACCATGCTGCTGGAGGAAGTCGGTCCTTTCAGGACTGATGTGGACACCTACACCTTTGCTAACGGCTCCGTGTTCCCTGTGCTTTACCTCAAGGAGTCATTCCACGTCGAAGCCCTGCTCACACAGACCAATGGCAACCCGATTGGTGGTAAGTGCCTCAATATTTACCTCGATCCACTGACCAACACACGACCAATCGCCACCGCCACAACGATGGACGGAACTGGCGAAGTAGAGTGGTTCTCGGGCGATCCCGAGGACAACCCCAGCAGACGAGGAGTCGAACCCAACGGCGAGCAGTTGGAGGGCTTTAGGATGGTACGCGTGGCCTACGAGCCCAACAAGGAACTGCCGGGAGGATGCCGGGCCGAGACTACTCCAGTGGTCAACGGTTCCTACATGGACATCGAGGTTCTAGTGCGTAGCCGTGTAGATATTCTGCTGAAGGAACACTGGGCCAGCTCAGTGGGTTATCAACCGGGAGACGATATCACAGGCGCCGTGACAATTCTGCGTGACCGACTCGACCTCTCGGTAGAAGGCGAGACGGTGATATTCACCTTCCAGTACTGGAATGGCACGGGTTGGGTTACTGGCTTCCCTCCTGAGTACGCTGTCACCAACGAACAGGGTACTGCCAACTTCACATGGCCTGGAGAGGGCTATTCAGGAGAGAACGTGCCTGGTGAGATAGATTGCGCAGCCGGAGGGCCTTGTGTCCAAAATGGCAAATGGAGAGTGCTGGTACACTTCCAGGAATCACCGTTCTATGTCGAGGAGTTCCTCAATAGCACTCCCACCATCAAACTTGGAGACGAACTGGTGAAGCAACAGACTAGCTTCTTCACGGCTAGAGTTACAGTCGTGCTCCTCATTGCAGTAGCGTTCACGCTCTTCATCGGTGCAATCATGTATCGCAACTACGCTGAGCGCCGACGCATCGAGATCATCCGCGGCATACTAACTGATTCACTGATGTCACTCAAGGCCTCGAATGACTACATCCAGACTATCTTCAATTGCTACAAGGACCTAGTGAGATTCTTCAGGTCCAGAGGGGCTATGAAGAAGGTCTACGAGACGACTAGAGAGTTTGAGGACGCAATCAACTCGATGCTTGGAGGGATAACGTCTCCGGAAGACCTCGACGAATTCTTCTCTATCTTTGAGGAGGCGCGATACTCCGATCACGAGATCGGTGCCGACCAGCGCGACAGGGCCATAGCAACTCTACAGTCGATAGTGAATCACCTGACCGCATCGTTAGGTGACTCGATGCTGAATAGGGCGTACTCGAATGAATCCGGCCTGTATGGCACCATCACTAAGGCCGGCGAGTTCGTAGACTCTGAAGGCCAGATTCGCATCGCTGGTATCGACGAGGAAAACCAGAACGACGACTTCAAAATATGATTGAATATTCTCGGGGTACTGCCTCGTTAATGAGAGGCGCAGCCTTCCGCCCCTTCGGGGCGCCCCGCAGCATTCATAACAGCGCCTCGGGTGGCCGCGCTACCCGAGGAACGTCGAGGGAGTCATATGAGTATGAACACGAGAAAGACCAATCAGGCCTTAGTCACCTTAATCGGTGATCTCAAGGACCACAGCAGGTCGACCGGTTCTGCACTATGGCGAGACGTCGCTGCCAGACTCGAGAAGAGCCGCAGCAACTGGGCCGAACCTAACCTGAGCCGCCTATCGCGACACGCCGCTAACGAGGATACTGTACTCGTTCCCGGCAAGTTGCTGGGAAGCGGCGATGTGTTGGGTAAGCCTAGCGTCGCCGCCTACAGTGTCAGTTCTGGAGCCCGCTCTAAGATAGAAGCAGCCGGCGGACGCATCATGACGATCCGCGAATTGATGGATGAGAACCCGAAGGGGAAAGGGGTGAGGATACTTGGCTGAGGCAGCAACACTAGTCTACGACGCTACGGACAAGATCCTTGGTCGTCTAGCCAGCCTTGTGGCTAAGCAGTTGATGTCAGCCCGTAAGGAGGGTCGCGAGCAACGCATTATCATCTACAACGCGGAACACGCAGTGGTTTCAGGACCCAGAACGAGGGTGCTTGCCAACTATCGCGGCAAGTACAAGCTCAATCATGCTAGGAAGGGTCCATTCTACCCAAGGATGCCCGACCAGATACTCAAGAGGACTGTTCGCGGCATGCTGCCGTACCAGAAGAACAGCAGCGGGCGCGGTGCGCTACGCGACCTCAGGGTGATGATTGGTAAACCCACTAACCTAACAGGCGACAATCTTCCCGACGGGCACGCATTGGGCGACACAATGGCTATCGACAGACCACTTCCACTCAAGTTCATCCGACTCGGTGAGATAAGCTCTTCACTGGGCGTCGATGCATCTCGATGGGAGGGTGAGTGATATGGCCAAGAAGAAGCCGAAAGGAAAGATCTCTGTCAACATGAGTGGAAAGCGCAAGACCGCTGTTGCCCGTGCCACCGTGCGAAAGGGCAAGGGACGCGTCCGAATCAATAGCAAGCCGATTCACATTATCGAGCCCGAACTCGCTCGTCGCAAGGCGCTGGAGCCTGTGCAAATTGCCGAGGCCATGAAACGCCTAGAAAACGCCGATGTCATAGTAGACGTTCAAGGCGGCGGCCAGATGGGACAAGTCGATGCAATCCGCACGGCCATTGCCCGAGGGCTGGTAAAGTGGAACGATGGTGCTGAGGGCGATGACGAGGAATTGCGTGACGAGTATCTGAGGTTCGACCGCAGTCTACTCGTCAATGATCCACGTCGTAAGGAGCCGAAGCATCAAATGGGACGCGGTGCTCGAAAGAAGTGGCAGAAGTCGTATAGGTGATGATAGAATGTTGATTCCGGTAAGGTGTTGGAGCTGTGGCAAGGTGATTGCCCACGTCTACGAGCAGTACAAGCAGGCAGTCGAGAGCGGCGAGGATGCTCAGAGCACCCTTGAGAATCTAGGTATCGAGAGATACTGCTGCAGGAGGATGTTCGTAGGTCACGTAGACCTCCTCGATGAGATTGCTCCGTTCAGCATAGCCAGAGATCAGGCATAGCCAGAGAGCAGTAACCATCCGACAGGGCTTTGACCAATTCCTTCCTCGCTTTGAGAGCCCAAGGGCCTGTAGGTTAGTTTGGCCTATACTTCGCGGCTGGGGGTCGCGCGACCCAGGTTCAAATCCTGGCAGGCCCACCACTTTCACTCCAATTCTGCGCATGTTGCCTAGAAATAGGAGCCCGTAGGGCTCCTAAACCGCAAGTTGAAGGCACTAGGCCACCTTCGTGTACCATGGCAGCGGGGCGGCCTAGCGAAGGCGGCGAGCAGACGCTCGTAGATTGGTTAGTCGAGCAGATAGCACATCACTCACACCTCTACTACAACGAGGCTAGCCCTGAGATAACGGACACCGAGTTCGACAAGCTCTGGGATGAATTGAGCAAGTTGGCCCCCGAGCATCCCCAACTGAAGAAGGTCGGCTCGGACCCCCCTCCTGGCTCTGTCAAGGTGGAGCACTTGTTCGCGATGCGCAGCCTTGACAAGTCGAGCACTGAGGACGAGGTCACGCACTTTGTCTCCGAGACAACCGCTCAGAGCCGCAGGTTCGTGTGCCAGCCCAAGTTGGACGGCTCCGCACTGTCACTGGAGTATCGTAGGGGCCGTTTGGTCAGAGCAGCTACCAGAGGCAGTGGGACTCGTGGCGAGGACGTGACTGCAAACGTCCGCAGGATCCCAAACGTCCCGGAGTCCCTCGTCTGGGGTGGCGACTGCCACGTCAGGGGAGAGGTGGTAATGCCTCTACAGACTTTCAGGGAAAGCTACGCTAAGGTAGCGCCAAATCCTAGGAATCTTGCTGCTGGTTCACTCAGACAGAAGCACGTCGAGGCTGGCAAGGGCAGAGCCGAGGATCTCGTTTTCCTCGCTTACGGCGCTGAGTTCCCAACTATCGGACAAAGGCACCCTGACAGCCCCGAACCACCAGTGTTCGAGTACGATTCCGAGGTCATTTCGTGGTTGCAAACAGAGGGCATCGAGGTAGCTGGGAACGAGGTCATAGGTGGCTCCGACGATGACACAACTAGTGCGGCGATAATGACGGTCGTGCAGAGGTGGACCGAGGGCAGGGACGCCGCTGATTGGGAGATTGATGGCGTCGTCATTAAACTCGACAGACTGGGCAAGCGCGAACTCCTCGGCATGACCGCGCACCACCCACGTTGGGCCCTCGCCTGGAAGTTCCCTCCAGAGGAGGCTACCACCGTGCTCATGGATGTTGAATGGCAGACTGGGAGGACAGGAAACGTGACCCCTGTCTCCAGAGTGGCCCCAGTAAGGGTATCGGGAGTGACTGTGGAGAACACCACTCTGCACAACAAAGGCGAGGTGGAACGACTTGAGATTATGGTCGCAGACAAAGTCAGAGTGGTTCGCAGAGGAGATGTCATCCCCAAAATTGTGGAAGTGCTCGGACCTGCGAGTGTTACCGATCTCGAAGGACGTCGGCACTCCGACGGAAACCCATTCGTAGAGGCCCTCCCTGAGCACCGACCCGTCACCATTCCCATCGAGTGCCCGCGCTGCGCAACTCCGCTGATCGAGGATGGAGCCTTCATCCGATGTACAAACCTCGATTGCCCATCGAGACTAGAGAGAACGATTCTGTACTGGTGCAGGCACCTCGAGATGGACGGGATAGGCGAGAAACTGGCCGAACAACTCTGTGCCACCGGGCTCGTCAGGACGTTGGCCGACCTGTACAAACTCACTCATCAGGACATCGCGGGACTGGAAAGGATGGCAGATAGGTCAGCGAGTAACGTAATCGATGAGCTGGAGGCCAGTCGAAGTATGACTCTCAGCACTTTCATCGCAGCACTGGGCTTGCCGAGGATAGGACCTGAGATATCCTCAGTCATCGCGACCGAGGTAGGCAGTCTCGAAACTCTTCTCGAACTGGTCGAGAAGAAAGACGAGGAAGTGGGCATTGATGCTGATGGCAAACCGAACAAGTACAACCAGGCAATTGACAAACTCATTTCCATCGATAGGGTAGGAGAAACGGTCGCTAGACTCCTCCTCGATGGTCTGGACACCCGTTTGACTATAGTGGGAGAACTCAGTCTAGAACTCGACATCACAGAGGAGTCGCCCAAGCAGGAGGCTGGCCCACTGTTGGGCCAGACGTTCTGCATCACCGGGGCCCTCAGTCGTCCGAGGAAGGAGGTCGCCCTGTCCATCAAGGCTGAGGGCGGTAAGGTGGTGTCATCAGTCTCCAGGAAGTTGGACTACCTAGTTGCAGGGGAATCTGCAGGTTCCAAGCTTGACAAGGCCAACAGACTCGGTGTCGAAATTCTTTCAGAGGCCGAACTAGCCGAAATGATAGGGATGAACCCCCCTGCTGAGCGCCAGAGTTCGCTGGGTGACTTCTAACCGTACATTGAGCCAGGAGCATCTCCAGTCTCACTGGGTGGGTTGAGGTGCACAGCCATCATCTCGCGGATCTCGCCCTCAATTCTCTGAGCCTCTGCCAACAGCGGCTCAGGATCGAGATGCACAGCAGGAAGTAAATCGTCGAGACATTCGATGATACGAGCCGCCGCTCTGGCATCTGGCATACTTCCACCAATCTCGCCGTCGGACTCTGCAAGGATTGTCATCACGTCAATCTCCCGTCTCCTACCTTCTCCCATCATGACCCCGGTGATGCCCCCGACGACGCCCTGTTTCAGCAGTGGCACCCCGAGTTCTTTCAGAGTATTGCGCGAGACATCGGTGGAACCTATCCCGAGAATGGTCTCTTCACTCCGGTCATCGTCGAAAATAGAGTGCTGCTGCCCGATTCCCTGTGCATACGAGTCGATTAGAATAGTCGCCCCTACCCCATTCTCCGTGCACCAATCTAGCAGAGTGTCAGCCAGAGGCAGATTCAGTTCCGGGATGACTTGGATCTCGGATGCTATCAGGACCACCTTGTCGCATTTCTTCATCGTGCAGATAGGCTCCCCTGAGTAGAATCTCATCGGTGGCAATGGCTTGCCGTCTTGGACTAGGCAGACAGGAGGGAGCTTGGGGTGCCTGACACCTCCTACCAATTCCAGATTCAACTTGTCGACGAGATAGTGCGCCACGATGCTACTGACGAAACCAATCGATGGGAAGCAACTGACGACTAGGGCACCAGCTGCATTAATCTCCGAGCCCACCTCTACCTTCGGTGGCTCCGTCATGTCGCGTAATCTCAGCCAATGATGTTAATCGTTGTCACGCCCGGACCCACCTCGGGGGAGAGGCTTGGAAGAAGGGTTCACTGCGCACCAACTCTCACCCTCCTCATGGAATCGCTACGAGGATTGTCCTCGTAAGTACTGGCTTTCACGACAAAGACTTCCTCGTAAGGCCAGCATGCCTGCTGCCATGGGTACAGCAGTGCACAACTCTGTTGAGGACCTGTGCAATCTCGACCTTTCTGACAGGGAGGACTCCGAGGACGGCTGGCTCCCCCCTACATCGAAAAACGTCCTCGACCGCCATTGGTCTCTCGAACGCGACATCTTCCTTGCGACTCCGCGCCACCCCAGATGGAAGGACGAGATGATTACCAAAGCGCACGACGGCCTCGTCGGAGCGCTAAACATCCTATTCTCCAAATCTAACATGGGCAAGGTAGGGCTCTCCGAAGTTACTGTTGGCCAGTGGAAGCAAGTTCAGGACATTGTGCTGGCTAATGAGGGGACCTTAGTGTCCGAGTGTGGCCGCCTGATGGGACGCCTCGATCTGCTGGTAGCCGACCTCGACGAGAATGGCAAATCAATGGGCTGGATAGTCGCCGACCTCAAGACCGGAAACCCTCCTAAGCAGAAACTCAACGAGAATGTCAGCCGTCAACTCAGGTTCTATCGGGACCTGTTGAAGGAAATCAATCCCGATCACCCTCCGGTCTACGCCGAGGGCTGGTACTCGTCGAACCAGACTGTGCACCGTGCTGACGGACCCTCAGTCCTCGACGATGCTTTTGCAGCCTGGGAGGGCATGAGGTTCACAGAAGAGCCATTGGAAGGCACCCCTGGGGAGGTGCAGTGCGGGTTTTGCGAGTGGAAGGCCTGGTGCCCGGTGTGGTGGAATGCGAGGAGGGACGGCATCCTCTCACCAGGCAGCATGTTCCGCGACGAAGTGGTCAGCACTGTCAGGTTCGACCCTGAATCAGGCGCCGCACTGTTCGAGCGAATGCCACCAATCGGAGTCGACGGCGAGCTAGCGCACTCAGACCACCGCTTCGGAGCTATCCTGCGTGACCAAGCACTCGACCAGATGCGCGAACTGATGGATTCGGGCTACAATGGGGCGATATATCTTGGCAGCGTCAGGGTGGATGGCAAGATAGTCCACCTCGGAGACTGGTGTGAGGTACTCCCGTGGACACCGCTGCTCAAGTCAATTAGAGAATGAGTCGAGCAAGTCGTCGACTGAACCCTGGAACTTGTTGGGGTAGGCCTGCATTATCCTCCACAGTAGCAACAGCGTTGCACCTGCATCCACATCGGCCTGATGACTCCTCTCCATAGCTATCCCAAATCTGTGGCAGAGGTGTCCCAGTGTGTGCCGCCCCGGTATTCTCAACCTCCTCGCTAGGACCAGAGTGTCGATGATAGCCCGAGGTCGCGGAGTTTCGACGCCGGCGCGCATACACTCCATCTCGAGGAAGCGCCAGTCAAACTGCAGCACATTGTGTCCTACGATGACTGAGTCCTCCACTATCGAAGAAATCTCTGCGACGTATTGGGCGAAGTCGTTCGCCTCCCTGACATCATCATCGGTTATGCCGTGCACTTTAGTGGTCTCAGCAGGAATCCTCACTCTTGGGTTGACTAGCGACTGCAGGTTGATGTGGCTACCATCTGCATCACTACCGATAAACGCGAATTGCACGATCCTGTCTGACCTGTGGCTGAAGCCGGTGGTCTCGAGGTCGAAACCAAGCACTCTGTAGCCAGTGAGCATTGCACCAGACACACCATCCGCTGAGCGGCACCGTCCATGAACTCTCGTAAACCGCGTGGCAATGAGCCGGTTTCCAACAGCCCTATGAGTGGTCAGTTTGGCAGTGCGCGCATGACTGGAAGCACTAGGGGTGTCTCGTCAGCAATCGTGATGATGCTGCTCGCGACCAGTCTAGTCGGCTGCTCGGGCCTCAGTTCGACAACCCCCAATGCCAGAATTAGTGCCGACCAGCAGGAGATTAACATCGGTGAGACGGTGAATTTCGACGCTAGGGAGTCTACCACTCCCGAACCCACTTTCATCGATGAGTACCGCTGGGACTTCGGCGATGGCGAGTCCCGTGACACCAAGCAGGGCATAGTGAGCCACACCTTCGAATTGGCTGGGAATCACGAGGTCGAGGTCACTGTGCTCAATGACAATGGCGAGGTCGACAGGGCTTCAATGACCATCTTTGTGAACTCCCCTCCCACCATCGAAATCGAAATGCCCACTTACGTTAGAGCCGGCGAGACGGCCAGGCTCGATGCAAGCGGCTCGACTGATCCCGAGGGAGCCTCTGTCGAATTCATGTGGGACTTCGACCTAGGCACGGACTCTGACGGAGACGGCGAGAAGACCAACGATGCTGACTCTTCTTCGTCCTACGTTGATCTCACCATCGACATCTCGGGAAACCGCACTGGCTCAGTCTCGGTAATCGATGACAAGGGGGCCATGAGGACAGAGGTCTGGAGCTTGATGGTCATTTCACGCACCTTCAACGTGGTCTGGGAGGAGCAGCACGTAGAGGTCGATTGGTCGGGATACCTAGAGCAGGGCCAGAGCTACGAGATTAACCACGAACCTGGAGCAGGCGCGAGGATAATACAAGTCAATGCGACTCTAACACTCGCAAGGGATCTGCTCCCCATAATGTGGCCCGAGGACAATTTCACACTGTCGCTCAGCGTCCCTGCCTCTGGTTGGAGCACCTTCGTCTCAACCCATCATGACAACTTCACCGAGAATGCCAGTGGTAGTTTAGATCGAGGTGAAATGAATTCACACCCAGAGAGCGGCTACACTATCACCGCCGACTCCTCTGATGGACTGGTCGAGGCACTATTGAATGAACCAGGGGAACGCTTCGGGCAAGGTATCTGGTACTGGACCATCACTGCTGACCAGTGCGATCCTGACCTGCCAGTGGATGACGTAGACCCTGACCAGGGCAACGACTGGGAGTTAGTGGTCGAGTTCGTCATACTAGTGCCACGAGTCAGCGAGATCGGCGTATGAGTCCGGTATGTCTTCGTGCGAAGGGCTTTGAACTCAGCAGCGATGGCGCTTCATGGTCAAGTCGATGGAGATAACCAAGGTCTCCATTCGCAAACGACTAGTCGTCGATGCAGAGGTCCGGATGAGCGATCCCAAGGACTACGACTTCTCTCCAAGAGCCGACATCGAAGGCAGCACGTTGAGTCTGCGCAACGAGGGCGATGAGGGTGCTGTGACCTCAATCGAGTTGGACTCCGAGCAGATGAACACAGCTGAGAGGGACCGCATGCTAGAGTTACGTGTCAAATTCGCAGTTGAGGGGATGCATGGAGTGTTGACTCACAAGACCAAGAATACCAGAATCGCACCCAACGCCAAGAAGCTGGCCGAGCCACGCTGGAAGACCGTGCTTCCACTAAGCATGTAATGCTTCAGATACCGTCGGGGTTAAACAGAGACCTGCGCTCGAAAAAGTGCTGGACCCATAGTGTAGCCTGGATATCACATGAGCTTGCGGAGCTTGTAACCCGTGTTCAAATCGCGGTGGGTCCGCCATCCCAGAGTCAGCGTCCAGCATGCGACCGATTCAATTACTGAGGGGCCTTGGAGAAGTCACTGGACCCATAGTGTAGCCTGGATATCACTCTAGCCTCCGGAGCTGGAAACCCGTGTTCGAATCGCGGTGGGTCCGCCACTACGGTAAGGGAGCGTTCAAGCACGAGCCCCCTGAGGCTGCAACATGGCATTCACCTCGCAGCGGCGTGTCGACTTCCCGATGATAGACCTAGCTCGAATCATCTACTATCCTCAGTTCTGGGACCTCGCTCACCGATTCTATGAAGAGTCCTGGGAGCACTCATGTGGTATGCACTACAACGTTATCCTTCACGAGCACGGTCTTGGATTCCCCCTAGTTCATAGCGACGCTCAGTTCCTCCATCCTCTGGCCTATGGTGACACCGTGCACTGCACCATAACAGTCCCAAGCATAGGCAACACGTCTATCTCGTGGCGATACGAGTTCCGAAATCAGGACGATGTACTGTGTTGGACCTCTGATCAGGTCACAGTATGTGTCGATATGAACAATGTCAAGGAGAAAGTCAGAGTTCCTGACTGGATGCGAGATGGCCTTGCCAAGATGGCACCAGAATGACTACTTTCTCGGCCACTTCTTGGCGAGTGCCTTACTCAACGACTCATCCATAGTCGCATCCCACCAGTTGGCATCACGCCAGACGGCGTACTTGCCACGAACCCCCCTCATGTCGGCGCCGTCAAGACGAGCTCCTTGCAAGTTAGATAGTCCCAGATGGGCCTTAATCATCCGCGCCCCTCGCAGGTCGGCGCCGTCCAGTGCCGCCATCTTCAGATTGGCCCGCTTTAGCGAGGCATCACGCAGGTCGCTGCCTGACAGGTTCGCCTTCTCGAGGTCAGCACCATCGAAGATGGCGCGTCGCAAATCAGCGCCTGAGAGATTGACCTCTCGCAGATCCTGACCTACATGCGAGGTGTAAGACAGATCCTTAGCGGATTCAGTCACAGACCCAACTCACAGCGACATATTCTCGAGATGGTCCAGACCGGCATCGGTTAGTACCACGAAACGATTCTTTTCTGGTTGATTTCCAGGGTACTCGAGTAGCGCCGCTTCTCCCTCCATCATCCTGTTGATGTACAGCGACATATTCCATTTAGCAACCTCCTCCTCATCCCACTTCTCACTCTGAACAATCAGTCCCTTGATATCTCTAGGAGGTGTATCGGATTCCTTCTCAACAGACCTTAGGTAATGGATGGCTGCTAGTATCACATCACTCTTTTTGTCGATACCACAGGTGTCCATGAGGCGTCTGAAGGCAGACCCACGCTCCGGGATACCCGATTTGAGCGCCACTTCGCGAGCCCGCTCGAGGGCCTCCTGCCTGGCTAGGCGAATCCTTGAGAGAGTAGACTGCCAGGTGTCCTGCTTGGTGATATTGAGCCAAGCGTCATTGACTTCGCGGGCTGAGCCTGAGAGGTCAATCTCTTCAGATCCAGCCTTGATGTAGATTCTGCCCACTCCACTGCTACTAACTCCAGTCATACAGGTCCCGCAACGCTTCATCGGTGTTAATTTATCGTAGTGTTCCTTAACAGTCAGAGTAGCGAATCAAGGGCATTATCGACATCTCTTCATCGTGGGATTCAATAATCCTCGATGGGGGGAGGTAGTCTATGGACGAGTACTCGAGCGGCGCCTACCCTCTCGTACTGCATGCTGATGCGGACCCGAACCGCTTGGGCGGTACTGCAATCTGCGGGTTCTCCACTGTTGGTTCTGTAGGAGTAATCGCTACCTCACATCTCATCCAAACCTTAGAACTCAGTCCGATGGGCACGGTGATGCATCCGAAGTTCCCCGCCATCGCATTAATCCATGACTCGGTACCCAAGCACCCTGTTAGGGTGTATCAGGGAGATGGCATTGGTGTGTTCACAGCAGAGATACAGTTCCCCAGCGAGAATGACGTATATTTTGGCGAGACTGTCATGGAGTGGTTCACCAAGGGCGGTTTCGACCGACTAATCGTAATTGATGGCGTGGTCAGCAACGATTTGGGCATCAAGGAGGACAGTGATTTGTGGGGAGTCGCATCTACACGGATGAGTCGTGACCAACTTGATGAGGCCGGCATCCAGCAGATCCAGCAAGGCATTGTTGCCGGTATCGCCGGCTATCTGATTGCCGAAGGTGAGCGCAGAGGGTTGGACGTGACGGCCTTGCTTGCTGAGTGTAACCCAATGTACCCAGACGCCAGAGCCGCATTGATTGCCGTAGAGGGCCTGAGCGAACTGATGGACCGTGAAATTCCCGTGCAGGGGCTGCTCGACGACGCGCGAAACATCGAGGAGAGAGTCAGAGAGGCATTCGAGAGGGCCCAAGCGATGGCGTTGCCCGCGCCCGGTTCGGAAGATGACGACGAGGACGACGTCCCAATGGTCCGCTGAATCTAGTAAAACGGATTTGTACCCGCAGCGTGGTCTGTGGCGTCGACGACTTCGGAAATTCCCGGAACACTGTCCTTGATCATGACCTCGACCCCCTGTTTGAGAGTCACATCTACCATACCGCAGCCTTGACAGCCGCCTCCGAAGGCGATAATGGCCTTGCCATCGTCCACCCCTATCAGGTCAACATGCCCACCGTGTGAGGCGACCACTGGGTTGACCTCACTGGCGATGATGTCTGCGACCGCCTTGGAGAGCTCGTCCACCCACAGCGGATTTGGGTTGTCGAAGCTGAAGCCGCCACCCATCAACGTCTCCTTGTAGTCTAGAGTGGTACCCTCGAGGTACTGAGCACTTCTGGCTGCGACGAACACTATCATGCCCTCGATCTCCAACTCAAGATCGTCCTCCTTGCGATCATCGGAGCCGATGAACTGGAGATCGTACAAGAATCCCTTGGGCCCCCTTCCAACGATCTCGACCCGGAGGGTGAGTTCACTCACCTCCTCCGCCTGATCTGCGAACTGGTCCAGCATCTCTCGCGCCTTGGGACTGATGCTCAGCATAGTGTTCGATAGCCGGCTGGTGCGGCCCTCTATTCAACCTGTCCGAGTACAGGCAAGCCTCTTCATCGAGACGCCACACGCCAAAATGTGAATGATTCCGGAGTTGGTGACAGACTGGGTAGGCCACTCAGAGATCTGCGGATATCGGTGACAGATAGGTGCAACTTCAGATGCAGGTACTGCATGCCAAGAGAGCGCTTCGGAGAGGAGCACACATTCCTTCCTCGGAGGGCATACTTGTCCTTTGAGGAGATTGAGAAGGTTGTTCAGGCCTGCAAACCACTTGGTCTTGAGAAAGTCAGAATCACTGGCGGCGAGCCCCTACTCCGTCCCGATTTACAAGACTTAGTATCAAGGTTGAAGCGCATCGGGGTCGAGACCGCGCTCACCACCAACGCATCGTTGCTTGCCGGTCAGGCTGACAGACTCGCATCCGCTGGACTGGATAGGGTGACAGTAAGCCTCGATGCCCTGGATCCCAAGGTCCACACTCAGATGACTGACAGCAGCATCTCGGTGGAGACCGTCCTAGATGGGATTGAAGCTGCTGTGCAGGCGGGGCTCTCTCCAGTCAAAATCAACTGCGTTGTCCAAAGGGGCGTCAACGAGGGCGAGATTGCCCCGCTTGTACGTCGATTCAAAGGCACAGGCGTCACGGTGCGTTTCATTGAGTACATGGATGTGGGCAGGACTAATGGTTGGCAACTAGGACAAGTCGTCCCATCGGCTAACATCCTTGAATATCTACAGAAGGAGTTTGACTTGATACCAGTCGAATCCCAGAGGCCCAGTGATGTTGCTAGACGCTGGGCTCATTCCGATGGCTCAGGTGAGGTTGGATTCATCTCTTCTGTGAGCGATCCATTCTGTGGAGACTGTGTTCGCGCTCGCATATCTGCAGACGGCAGATTGCACACCTGCCTGTTTGCTTCAGGTGGCCATGACCTGCGAGCTATCATCCACAACGGAGCCGACGGGCAAGCGCTCACTGATGCTATAGCAGCGATATGGTCGAGACGCGATGATCGATACAGCGAGATACGCTCACAGGAAACCTCTGCTCTACCTAGGGTGGAGATGTCATACATCGGTGGCTGAGTTTGACACTCTACTCAAGCTCTCCAGCCAGCCCTGAACCGACTGACTTCTGGCTCGTCGTCTGGCAGAGAGAAGATTTCAAACTCGTCCATTTCTAAATCTTCTCCGATACTTTCGATGAATGATCGAGGTAGCGGCCATGGCGGCCCCTCTTCTACCTCCTGACCCGTCTGGTAGCGCCCAATGCAGACCAGACAGCCGCCTGGAGATACTAGGGGTGACAGCCGAGAGGCAGCAAGTTTGCGAACAGACTCAGGTAAGGCCTGTATGATGTGAACCTCGAGCACTAGATCGAACGACTCTCTCCATTCATCTGGGAGGTCGAGCAAATCTGCAACAACCCATTCTATCTTTGAGTTGGGATGTTGCTCCTTAGCCCACTCGACAGCCGTGGCGGACAGGTCGAAAGCCGTCACACCCCATCCTCGCTGTTCTAGGAACACTGCATCCTCTCCCAACCCGCAACCTACCACCAATGCCCTCCCCTTGGTCGACTTTCCAATCGCCCACTCGACGACTAGTGGATTTGGTCGACCGTCAGACCACGGAATCCACTCTTCGTCGCGGTCAGCGGAGGAGTACAACTCTTCGAACCATGACAACGGATTATCTCCTTTGGAGGCGGCCTCTGACATAGCGAGCAACCGCTCCCTGATTTCATCCATTAGAGATATCTCCTCCCCTAATAGACGCTGAGACAATCTCATCCCAAGGAGCATTGGTCCTGAATGCTGGCTTGCCATATCTGGCAACGGCTGCCCTGTATCCAGCATCTCTGAGTATCTCAGCCATACTATTGGGGCTGACTGGTGAGCCGGAACCAAGCCAACTGGCGAGTTTGTCGACTAGGATGAGGTGCGGAGCGTCGATGACCCCAGCTTCCTCTGAGATGTGTCTAACGCTACGAACCACCTTCCTACGCTCATACTCAAAATCCCTCTCTGACCAGCCGACGGGGTCGTCTTCAATGGCGCTGGGACCGCATAGCTCGAGGGCACGCTCTTCTGTCATCGAACCCATCGCTTCTGTTTGGCCTAACGGGCCTATCCACATCGGTCCGGAGATGCGCTTGTCGGAACGATTGACAGGGTGGGATAGCGGAAGGAAGCAGTGCATTGGCAACGAGTCGACAGAAGTCTCCGGTTGAAGTCCGGATTCGATCGATGAGGAGACCTCTTCAGCAGTAGGAGAAGCCACTCTCCATCCGAGGGAATCCTCGACATCGTTAGCCCGCTTTATGCTACGCAGTACACGCACTGAGACCCTGAGATGGTGAGACTCCCATACCGAGAGAAGAGGCTTAATCGAACGCTCGTGCCTCGCTGCCGTTCTCGCTACAGTTGCTAGCAGTACTCTGAGGCCCGAGTCGTGCGCAAGTCCATCGGTCCGTACTCGCGCCCCGTAGCGACGCAGTAAAGCGCTTTTCGAAGAACCTGTAAGGGCCGCACTATCAGTGGCGCTGATTTCGGCAACACCTCTTCTGGCTAATGACTGGATAGCGGTGTCGAGGAACGGCAGGGGTGATCCGTACGGATCGATGTCGACCCAGTGCCTCCCATGCTCCAACACACTCTTGCGCAAATCACCCAGATGCGGCAACAACTCACCTTCTCCGTGCTCTGGTGGAAACTCATCATGGCACCGCATGGCCCAGCCAAGGGCCATCGGGTCCATGTCCCCCATCGTCGCGCTGATACGAGTCGCACTCTGTGCTGGCAACTCATTCAACCATCGTCTGGCTCTCAGCCCGGTGGCCGACAGCCCATCCAATGCATAGATTGAGCCATCTCCCAGCAATCCTGCCTCGATGCAATGCTGCAGCAGCAGCACGCTGCGGGTACGACTTCCAGACATCGCTGGATTGTGGAATACAGCCCCCTGCTCCTTCGCAGCTGGCCCTGTCCCCGATTCGCTCGGGTCACGGGTCAACCTGCACAGGGTTCTCCCCTCACGGTGCAGCACGCCGGGCCAGCCCCCAGGCTCTGTACCATCCATGCCGGCCCGAGATGATTATCGCACAAGGCATTGACGACTGTAAGCCTCATTCAGTAGTGCTCGAAAACGACGCTAGGGTCAGGATGAGTCACTCTTCTGCCATTGTCGTTCACTGAACCAACTCTGCGAGTCCCCGGAAGCCTCTCCGATAGCCACTGCACAACCGACTCAGCAGAGTCTTCAGATACAGCTAGCACCATCCCCATTCCCATGTTGAAGGTACGATGCATCTCCCTGCTGTCTACGGAGCCGACATCTGCTATCCATGAAAACTCTGGATGCACCGGCAGAGGATTGTCGATGTGCCAGCCGAGACTGTCATGCAGCCTGAGCAGGTTGGACAGACCACCTCCGGTGATGTGAGCCATTGCCTTGAGGTCATCAGACGAGCAAGGCCCTTTCCCTTCTCTGCACGCAAGCACTAGGTCGACGAGTGGATCTACATATATCCTAGTCGGATTCAACATCACCTCACCTAGAGTGAATTCCTCATTCGAGGCCCACTTGGATATTCGCCCATCATCGTTGATATCGAAAGGAACGACATCATCGAGAGACTTCCCCGAGCGTTTCAATACCGCTCTGACCAACGTGTATCCGTTGGAGTGCAGACCACTGCTTGGAAGACCAATCAAAACATCCTCTGACTCTAGCCTGTCTCCTGTAATCGCATGTCCCGCGGGGAACCACCCGAGAGCCGTTCCAGAGAGGTCTAGTTCGATTACAATTCCCGGAAGAGTAGCCGTCTCACCTCCGGCAAGAGTCACTCTGGCCAATTGGCAACCCTCAGCGAGTGAGGAGCCCAGCGCAGAGTGCACCGCAGGATCGCTCTCTGGGACGGCGATGTAGTCAACGAAGGCGAGTGGTTCTGCGCCAACGCAGATAAGATCGTTGACGTTCATAGCTATACAGTCGATACCCACGCCTTGCAGCCACCCCGCCTGACCGGCCAGCTGCAGTTTCGATCCCACTCCATCGGTTGCCAAGGCGAGTCGTGAATCGCCGAATTCGATGATACCTCCGAACCCACCAGGCAGAGGAACTGGAGCACCCTTCTCACCAGACGTTCTCACTGATGAGCCCAGTGCATCTACCAAGCTGGCTATAGCTCGTCCTTCAGCATCGATGTCGACGCCGCTGGAAGCATAGTCCATCGGCTCATCTCCCACGCTCCTGCGGGGAAGCAGCACCTCATCATACTCACTATCTCGTTATTCACTCTAAATGCAGTGAAAACCTTAATTCCTGTAATTTTTGAGGTATTTTATCGCCTAATCGGTTTACCTTTAGTTAAATGCGCGAATCTCTATAACGGGTACACATCGTCGCGGGCGCACTGGAACGTGAATACGTTATGGAAAACAAGAAAATAATTGCAATGATGCTTACCCTGAGTATGCTGGCGGCTGCGTTCGCTGGATGCCTAGGGGGAGATGATGAACCGGAGCCAGAGCCGGAAGATGTGATGGGTTGTATGGACGCTACTGCGAACAACTACAACGCTGACGCAACTTCCGATGACGGCTCGTGTACGTATGACCCGGTTGAGGTCGCAGGCTGCATGGATAGTGGAGCAAGCAACTTCAATTCGGCAGCCACAGTCAGCGATGACTCGTGCACATACGGCTGGCTCGGTGCAGAGTTCGTAACCTCTGACTGGGACCCCATCATCCCCAACTTGAATGCGGGAGATATGTGTGACGCTATTCTCTCGGCGATGACCAAGACAGATGAGAGAGACCAAGTGGTCGATTTCACTCGTGGCTACTACACTAGTAGCCAGGGCGTCATTGGATCAGCAGGCGCTGCTGCCATATCTGGCATCGGCGATTTGAACGCGGCTGGAACTAAGGTTGCTCTGCAATCTGGAACCACCTCGGACATCTACGCTCAGGAGAACCTGGCCGATGCTACCATCCAAGCCTACACGGACTTCCCCTCCGTTATCGCAGCCGTCAACAATGGAGATGCGGACTACGCACTCGGCGACGCACCTGTGCTCGCATTGGAGGGTACTCTTCTGACTACCTTCTCCGATGAGACATTCGGTATCGCTGTACGCGAAGACTCGGGCGACCTGCTCGACGCACTGGATGTAGCACTGACTGCAATGATTGAGTCTGGAACTTACGACTCAATCTTTGGAGATTGGTTCGAGGGTGCTGTGGTTCTAACGGACGACAGGACTGCCGACACCGCTACGGCCTATCCCGCACTAACCGAGGGCACGACACTGCACTCTGCACTACAGTCCGGTAGTCTGCGCTTCTGCACAGACCCGTACTACCCACCGTTCGAGAACCTCGACGCTGATGGGAACGCAGAGGGCTTCGATGTCGACATTGGCAATGCTATTGTCTCACAGCTCTCAGGTCAGTACACACAACCTGCCCCGGCCCCAGCAACGACCAAGATAGGTCTGCTGAACCCGCTGACTGGCCCGATTGCCGTTTACGCACCACCATTCACATGGGCTGCGCAGGCTGCGATTGATGACCTGAACGCATTGGGAGGCAACTTCGAACTTGTAGAGGCCGATTCAGGCTGCGACGGTCCAGTTGCTGGTGTTGCTGCTCAGACTCTAGTTGACGCTGGAGTTGTCGGTGTTGCAGGAGCTGCTTGCTCCGGTGCATCGATGGCCGCTAACGCTGTCTTGAACGCTGCTGGAGTTGTACAGGTCTCGTACGCGAGCACCAACCCCGGTCTCAGCGACACCAGTGCCTACCCAGGCTTCTGGCGAGTTGTACCGAGCGACGCCATACAGGGTCCCGCCATGAATGACATGGTGAACGCTGCTGGCGTGTCCAACGTGGCTCTGATCCACATGACCAACGACTACGGTTCTGGTCTAGCAGACTCCTTCGCGGCTGCTTGGGGCGGGGAAGAATTCCTGTGCACTAAGATTGGCTACGAGGA
>Ga0206680_10000047_pt1 | contig 43665 bp, 43 predicted proteins | sample M115012015metaG_FD_160124 | JGI IMG/M metagenome (GOLD analysis project Ga0206680, IMG submission 160124) | Ammonia-oxidizing marine archaeal communities from Monterey Bay, California, United States - M1 150m 12015 | ecosystem: Environmental > Aquatic > Marine > Intertidal zone | place: USA...
TGGGGTTGAGCCTGCGCCCAGAGGTCCGTTGGTTATCGCGAAAGTCGAGACCAAAGCGGCCGTCCAAAATCTTGAAGGAATAATTGAAGCTTCAGGTGCGGTGATGGTCGCGCGGGGAGATTTGGGTTCGGAGGCCGATATCGAAGAATTACCTCACCTCCAAAAACACATTATCCAGGAGTGCATAGCACTTGGTCGGCCCGCCATCACGGCAACGCAAATGCTTGAATCGATGGTTTCTGCTCCCACACCGACCCGAGCTGAAGCATCTGACATAGCGAATGCCGTCTTTGATGGCACGTCGGCCGTGATGCTTAGCGGCGAGACCGCAATCGGTCGAGACCCGATCAACGCGGTGAAAACAATGGCCACCATTACCGCGCGCGCGGATGAAAAGTTTAACTACGAAGCTTGGGCAGAACGGATCCAGGCGCTTCGACGTCGCTCGAAGTCCGCTGCTGCGTACCTACGGGTGACCGATGCCCTGACCATGGCGGCTGCTCGAACCGCTGCTGAGACAGATGCAGATGCAATCATTTGTTTGAGTCGTTCAGGGTTCACCGTGCGCAGCGTCGCGCGTTTCAGGCCAACGGTCCCCTTGTTTGGTATGACTTTCGAAGATCGCACGGCGAACCAACTGTCTCTGTCGTGGGGAACTCGACCTCTAATCTTCGACGAGCAATCGACCCCAGCTGCGACGGCGAAAGAGGCAGTAGATAGCGCTGCAAGAGTGGGGGTAGTTCGCTCTGGCGACACCGTCGTCGTTGTCTCTGGCTCTAGTGCCGAAACCCACGCAACCGACACCCTCAGGGTGCTGCGAGTCCCTTGATTCGTGGGTTCCTACCAGCAAAAAGTCGCCGGACTCGCCGTGTATGGAAATAACCAGAACGGCTCCGCTTTTCAAATTGTGTTGGTCCATGGTGCTATAGACCGAGCAGCCGGAATGATTCGCATTGCGCGACGTCTCAAACAGTATGAAGTAATTAGATACGACCGACGAGGCTATGGTCGCTCCGCACACGCGCCAGCAACCGAATCGTTCGCTCAGCAAATCGATGACTTGACCGCGGTCATTGGAGATAAGCCCACTGTCGTGTTCGGTCATAGTTACGGAGGCGTCATCGCACTCGCTTTGGCAACGCAACGAAACTCTGCACTGAGAGCGGTTGTGACCTTCGAGGCGCCGAGAGCTTGGGAAGAGTGGTGGCCGGCGCCACCTCCGGATGATGTAAACCCCGGGGACGCAGCAGAACATTTTACACGGCGCGTGATCGGCGACGACCGATGGGAAAAGCTAGCCGAAGTGGTGCAGCAACGGCGACGCTCTGAGGGAACGTTGATGGTCGAAGAACTTCGCGCGCAGGTGACACGCCGCTATGACCCAAAACAGATCGACATTCCGTTGATTGTTGGTGTTGGTCAACGATCCGGTGATCGTGCACAACGGGCCGCGTCTGCCACAGCCAAGGAAGGACAAAATTCGCGTTTAGTTACCATTGATGGGGCAGGTCACGCTGCGCCTATGACGCACCCTGAAGCTGTAGCTGACCTCATCCATTTAGCAGTTACTGAGGCAGGGATCACCAATTCGTAGATGCCATCGCTAAAGTCACCGTATGCCTGAGCATTCCATTCATCTGACACCAACAGGTCCACCGGAGACGATCATCGGCCCCTATGACGCTGAAGCATTGAGTGCCTTGTCGGAGGCGCTGGAAGCTGGGGCGCCAGACAAAAAGATCCGCGTTGCTGAAGTTGTTGGCCGATGGCCGCGATTTTTGGATGGCTGGGTCGCTATGGGTCAGCTGGCTGACGGACCGGTTGAGGCGTACGCCTACTTCCGAGTGGGCTATCACCGAGGATTAGACACGTTGCGCGCCGCTGGGTGGAAGGGAAGCGGTTACGTCCGGTGGTCAGAAGAAACGAATCGCGGTTTCCTGCGTTCATTATTAGGCCTTCACCGCGCTGCTGCCGCTATCGGGGAAGCCGATGAACAAGAGCGATGTGCCCAGTTCTTAATGCAACTTGACCCGTCGGGAGTGCCTGACGACGAATGAAGGTAACCGGGGCAGTGCTGTGCGGGGGAGCATCAAGTCGCATGGGTCGCGATAAGGCCACCCTCGACCTCAGAGGTCGCCCCATGATCCAGTGGGTTGTGGATGCAATGAAGGAAGCCGGCGCGAAAACCGTCATTGCATTGGGTGACCGCCCCGATCTGCAATTGTCGGTGCTGGCTGACCGCAAGCCAGACGGCGGACCTCTCGGCGCCATAATTGGCGCACTTGAACGGTACGGCACACTCCTCGTGTGCCCATGCGACGTCCCCATGGTGTCATCCCAGTTATTACGGAAAATTATTTCGACCGCTAGAGCAGCGGAAGAACCAGTCGTGCTGGCACACAGCGAGCGCTTGGAACCGCTGATCGGCCTCTACAAAGAAGAATCGTTGGAGCTCTTAAAACTTGGTTACAGCAAAGGGGCGCGTGGCCCAAAGATGGTGCTCAACGCAGAGGACTATTGCACAGTCAACGTGTCGCCCGAGTACGTACAAAATGTGAACACTCCCGAGGATTTCCAGGCCCTACTTTCGAAATTTGAGCTATAGAGCGCCACGGTAACCTCGTATCCTGTGACCTCGAAAGGTAATCGAATGGAACTCCCCGAGATTAGCGTCGACGAGTTAGCCCCAGAACTCGCCTCAGGAGCCATGCTTCTAGATGTGCGAGAGGTCGAAGAATGGCAGGACGGGAGAGTCCCAGGGGGAAAACTGATTCCTCTCGGTGAAATAGTCGAGCGGTTAAATGAAATCCCCAGTAACGGAAGACTGTACGTGATCTGTAAAAGCGGGGGGAGAAGTGCAGATGCCTGCGAATTCCTCCGCATGCGCGATATAGATGCGGTCAATGTTGCGGGCGGAACGCTTGCCTGGATCGAATCGGGTCGAGAAGTCGACTCTGGATCCGAGTGACTCTTCGTCGTCGCCGATTAGATGGCCAACCTTCTTTACCTCAATCTGGGTCCACATCGGGTTCAGAAGCGATGGGCTACGAATGGGTCGACAACCAAGATGCCTTCAACGACTTAGTGACCCTTGCGTTATCAGCAGAGCGAATAGCAGTCGACACGGAGTTTCATCGGGAACGAACATATTGGCCAAGGGTTGCGCTTCTACAGATTGCGATCGAAGAAAATATTTTTCTTGTTGACCCCTTAGAAGTTGATCTCGGACCGTTATCGGCAGTGCTGGATAGCGACGTTCTTTGGGTTATGCACGCGTCGTCACAAGACCTTGAGGTGTTAGAACGAGCGTGTGGTGTTATTCCACGCCATTTGTTTGACACTCAAATCGCTGCCGGTTTCGCCGGAATGTCGACCCCATCACTGTCTTCACTCGTTGAGCGATACGTCGGCCATCGCTTACCCAAAGGTGACAGGTTAACCGATTGGTTTGAACGACCTCTGCGAGGCACCCAACGAGACTATGCAGCTAGTGACGTGCGATACCTCTTTGATCTGCATGATCGTTTACTCACCGACCTCGAACAACGAGGACGCCTGACCTGGGCCACAACTGAATCCGACCCACGTAATTGGTACACAAAACCAACGTTGCCAGCCGAGCTCGCGTGGACTCGAATTAAAGAGGCGCGTCATCTCCGAGGCCAGGCGCGTTGCGTAGTGTCGGTTCTGGCCGAATGGCGAGAGCGAACTGCGCAAAATAAAGACTTGCCGACCCGGTTCATTCTCTCGGACCTCGCTCTGGTAGGAGTTGCGCAGCGCGCTCCGAAAAACTCTCAGGACTTAAAGGGAGTGCGAGGATTAGACGGCCGATACATGAAAGACCGAGCAGCTGACGAAATACTTTCTGTAGTAGCCGACGGATTAGCCCGAGTTTCGGAGGACGTTCCTACACTCGGCACTGAAGAGGGACCCAAACTAGATAAAGAACTCCGAGCTGCGGTAACCCTCGTATCGGCTTGGGTATCTCAAGTAGCTAAAGATGAGGCACTTGACCCAGCGCTGCTTGCCACCCGAGCAGACATCATTGACTTATTGAGGGGATCCGAAAAGGCTCGACTATCTGAGGGATGGCGATCAGATCTGGTAGGGAGCCGCATCCAGGATCTTGTGACGGGGCGAGCCGCCGTAGCGTTCGACCCCCGAGGAGGGCTGGTTCTCGAACCCCGATTTCAGCAAGAAAATTAAAATAAACGAAAATTCGTCCGCTATGGACTCAAATTCTTGCGCTCAAATCTGATAGAACGGAGGGGTCGCAGTGCGTTGATTCAGGTGGTTGACTCAGTTGTTGCGCGACGAAGAAGGCGATTTGGAGACGAGGAGCCATCCGTGAAGAAGGGTCGTCATCGCCGGTACGAAGAGGCGCGTAAATTCCAACGGGAAAATGCTGAAGCTTCTTTTACCGTAGAAGACTTTGATTTCGAAGAACCCGATCTGTTTTCTAAAGACAAAGAAGACGATCCGGATGACCAATATGGAGACCTAGCCGAAAAATACGATGACTACTCCGAATTGGCTGCGAAATACGCAGACTTCGACGAAAGTGACGAAGAGAAAACCTAAGTCGGCGAAATTAGCGTCGCCTAACTGTGGGGTGCGGTAATAACGAGCTCCGACTCCGCCGTTCGTCGAGTTCAGCGCGTAACCAGCTGTACACAACTGGCCCGCAAATGGCGGAGAGTTCCTGCTCCATCTGAAGGTAGACGGGGAACTCGCCGACGTGAGCTTGATCTTCACTTGTGCACCACCACCACACATCAGTTTCTTCGCCACCCCAGTCGCGCCGTTCCCATTCGCGCACCATTGTGTATATGTGTCCCGTCACCGTTTCGTGATCTTCACGACGAAGTGGCGCCTGCCAACAAATTTCCGGTTTGGTTTCCATTGGTCGGGAATCGGATTCAATTGCGAGATGATGAAATGCGCAACCAGCACCGTTTGGATGCTCTGGGCGATTTTGAAAAATACACGCCCCGTCCACCACACGTGTTCGCCACCAACCCGAATCGTCTTGCCATAAGCCGCCGCCAAGACTTTCGGCTGCATCACCGTATTGCCATAGATCACCTGTCAACCTGTCGATCTGATTCAGTACATGTTCAAGGTCTTCGGCATCAGAAATGTAAGCACCATGGGTGCAGCAGCCCAGTTGTCGATCAGGAGCGGGTTCTGAGGCAATGCCTGGGCAACCCGCCCCGTAGATGCAAGTCCAGTTACTTGCGAGGAAAGTAATATCGAACAACCAAGTCCGGTGTTCACCGGGATCTTCGAACGATAACCATTCGCGATCATGACTAGAAGACGTTAAGGGCTTCGCCACTGACCCAGCCTACGATACGTTCATCGTGGTGCCGCTATTCGCAGACAAGCCTCTTCTTGATGATCTTCAAACGCTTCTAGGTGACCGCGCTCGAGCTGAAGATTTTGAGTTAGGTCTATATGGCAAAGATGGATCAGTTCTTGAGGGTCGCCCGGCAATAGTTTGTTTGCCCATAAACAGCGAAGAAGTTCGATGCATCGTCAACATTTGTCGAAAGCATAAACGACCCTTTATAGCGCGAGGATCTGGAACCGGCTTATCCGGAGGGGCTGTTCCTGTTGGCGATCCGGTAGTAATTGCAACAGCGAAGATGAACAGGATCATCGAAGTTGATCTAGACAATCGCATCGCTTGGGTGGAGCCAGGAGTCCTTAATCTCGATTTAAGCACCCAGCTGAAGGCGTCGGGGTTTCACTTCGCCCCCGACCCGTCCAGCCAACAAGTGTGCTCTATCGGAGGCAACGTTGCGAACAACAGTGGAGGACCTCACTGCTTGGCGTATGGCGTGACCAGTGCACATGTCGCAGCCATTGAAGTTGTCCTACCCGATGGGTCAGTCACGGTTTTAGGCGACCTCACGGCAGAGCCATCAGGCTATGACTTACGAGGTCTATTTATAGGTTCGGAGGGGACCATGGGCGTTGCGACCAAAATCGCTGTTCGCCTCACCCAAAACCCGCCCGAAGTACGCACCTTGTTACTCGATTTTTCTGACGTGAGAGATGGCGCTGCATCTGTCTCAGCGATCATTGCTCAGGGCCTCATACCCGCAGCTTTGGAGATGATGGACCATCGAGCTATCGAAGTAGTCGAAGCATTCGTCAACGCTGGCTACCCAACTGAAGCGGACGCCGTGCTCTTAGTGGAACTGGACGGTCTTGCCGGGGGCGTTGAAAATGGGGTCGACATTGTTAGACGAGTGGCCGAAGCCCATCACGTTGGCGAGGTGAGACTCGCAGCAGATGAAGCTGAAAGAACGCTGCTCTGGAAAGGCAGGAAGAACGCTTTTGGAGCAGTCGCGCGCATCAAACCCGACTATTACCTCCATGACACGGTCGTGCCGCGAGGAAAGCTGGTCGAAGTGCTCGAGAAGGTTTATCGAATCGCCGACGCACACAACCTGATCGCCATCAACGTGTTCCATGCGGGCGATGGCAACCTGCACCCAATCCTGGCGTACGACAGTCGCGAACCAGGTGTTCTCGAGCGAGTGCACGCAGCGGGGAGAGCAATCATCAGCGCATCAATCGAGGCTGGAGGCGTGTTGAGTGGGGAGCACGGGATAGGTCTTGAAAAGCGCGATTACATGGGCATGCTTTTCAGCGAACATGACATGGCCACGCAGGATTTGGTTCGGGAGGTCTTTGACCCAGAGGGTTTAGCGAACCCTTTAAAAATTCTCCCTTCCGGTTCTCGGTGTAGTGACTCATTTGGCCAGCACGTCCCAGAAGGCGCGTGGGTGTGAATAGTCAGCATTTCATCGAAGAACCAATTCTCAAATTCGCGTCAGATGTCGGATCGGTAGGCCCGATAACCGTCGTTGGCGGCCAAACCCAATGGGACGTAGGGGGACTGCCCGTCCCCGGTTCGCGTGAAGTTCGCGCGCCTGCCGGCATCTGGTCACATGAGCCAGAAGAAATGACCGTCCGATGCGGAGCCGGAACTTCCATCAGAGAGTTGAACGAAAAATGTGCCCAATTCGGACAGATGGTGCCTTTCGACTTGAATCCCGAGGCGACCGTTGGTGGAGCGCTTGCAGTAGGGCGGAGCGGCTTTCGACGGCTTCGGTACGGACCGATTCGCGACTTGGTACTTCGAATTAGGCACGTAGACCACAGCGGGCAGCTAGTGACTTCTGGCGGGCCGACGGTAAAGAACGTCTCGGGGTACGATCTGTGCCGCCTTCTCGTCGGGTCACTCGGTAAATTGGGCTGTATCGCCGAGGTGACCTTGCGATGTTTGCCGATCCCTGAGACGACTTTATGGCTTAGTGGAGCAGGCGACCCCTTCAAGATTTACAACCAGTTGTATCGGCCCTCTTCGATCCTATGGAACGGAGATCAAGTTTGGGTTTGCCTCGAAGGCGTAAAGTCAGATGTCGAGTCCCAGGCAGCCCTCCTTAACTTAGAAGAAGTGGACTCTCCTCCGAACTTTCCGACCGAGGGAAGAATCTCGCTTGAACCTAAAGCGCTTCGGGGACTCGCGGGCAATTCCAAAGACTGGGTTGCCGAAATCGGGGTCGGTGTCGTTCACTGTGGCGAGTCACAAACAACAAAACCGCTTTCAGACGTTAACAAGGCACTAATGAATGAACTCGAACGCCGTCTGGATCCGAACGGCCGTCTGAACCCGGGCAGGCAACTGGTCGCAACATGAAGAAAATCGCCGTGAAACTAGGGATTGATTCGGAAGATCTGGCGTCGTGTGTTTCATGCGGCCTTTGCCTTCCGCACTGTCCCACATACCGCGTAACCCAAGAAGAGTCAGCTTCGCCGCGCGGTCGGATTGCGCTAATGAGGCAAGCGGAGAGCACTGGGTTAATTGATCAAACCTTTGTCGATTTCATGGATGCCTGTATCCAATGTCGCGGATGCGAAACTGCGTGCCCGGCAGGGGTTCCATTCGGTTCGATGATGGAAACAACACGTGAGGCCTTAACCGAACAGACTTCGTATCAGTCGTGGTGGCGCCGTTGGGGTTATCGCGTGCTTGGATGCCCCAACATTTTGACCATAGGTTCGAGAGCACTAGCAGTTCTACAAAGGCTCAAGCTTCTTCCCTCTAAGTTGGCTTTACCGAAGATCCCACTCATGCAGGCGCCTTTGGTAGCTAGTGGCGAAGATGTTTGGTTATTCACTGGTTGCGTAATGGACGTTTGGATGCGGGACACACATCGAGCGACCCAACGGATCATTGAAGCAGCCGGGGCAGGAGTAAGGTTTCCCGGCAAAAAAGCGGCCTGTTGTGGTGCCCTCCACGTTCATGCAGGCCTAGGCGAAGAAGCTCGACGCCTCGCTCGACGCACAATGGGCGCTTTCCCCGGCGACGCTCCAATCCTGGTGGACTCTGCTGGCTGTGGAGCACAGATGAAAGAATATGGCCACCTTTTAAATACGTCAGACGCACACAAGTTCAGTCAACGAGTGCTGGATGTTCATGAATGGTTAGTGAACCATCTCGATGAACTACCTGCCGCTCACGCGAATCCTCCAAGAATCGCCATTCAGGATCCCTGCCACCTTCGACATGTGCAGCAAGCTCACGACCCTGTTCGAGTTGTTCTAGCCCGATATGCGGACCCAGTCATCCTCGATGACGAGGGCTTATGTTGTGGTGCTGGGGGGGCCTATTCTGCCCTTCACCCTGATACCGCGGCTGCAGTCAGAGAGCGAAAAATTGAATCGATAAATCGAGCTCAGGTTTACGAAGTGGCGAGTGCCAACCCGGGTTGTCTTTTGCACCTCCAAGCGGGGGGCGTGAGAGTTCGCCATCCACTGGAAATAATCGACGACCTCATGAGGAAAGACATCTGACGTGGAGGAAAAGCTTGAAGACATCAAGAGCCGCCTGGAACAAATTTCCGAAGAACTTAGTGACATTGGGATGGAAGCTTTACGGGACGCACTCGAAGACGAGGTGGCAACGGCACGTCCAGAGATCGAGAAGCGGCTAAGTCGAGCTCGACGAGCAGTTGACAAGGCGGCAGCAATCATCAGTGGTGGCCCACAATCAACCCTTCTCTAAACAATCGAAACTGGTTTCTAAGAAGTGGTGTTTTTATGAATCACACTTGATCGCCTAGGGCCGTAACAGGAATAAGCTTTCGGTCCGTGGGGTTGTCGGGTGAAATTGTCGCGGTCTGGATGACAGTTGGTGCTCCATCAGCTTCGCCGTAGGAGGTCGTTCGCTGACGGATAGTTCGCCCTAGTGGCTCAGCAATGGCCCGAAAATCACCCTCAAGGAGCCCTTGCCCGTGCTGGGCACCGGCTGCTCGGCTGATATTTTCGTCCATCAGAGTCCCACCAAGATCGTTGGCTCCCGCTCTCAGAATCTGCTTTGCCCCCTCAACCCCGATCTTCACCCAAGACACCTGGATGTTGTCGATGAGACCGTGGTACGCGATTCGCCCCACGCTGTGCATCAGCAGTGTTTCTCTGAAAGTCGGCCCTCTTCGAGCTTGTCGCTGAAGGTAGATCGGACTTGCCATGTGCACAAACGGCAGCGGTACCCACTCGGTGAAGCCACCTGTCCGTTTCTGAAGTTCGCGGGTTCTCACGATGTGGTTCGCCCAATGACGAGGTTCCTCTATGGATCCGAACATAATGGTGATGTTCGAATGAAGGCCAATAGCGTGGGCTGCCTCGTGGCACTCCAGCCACTCGCCGGTTGAAATTTTGTCGGGGCAAAGAATTTGCCGAACCTCGTCGTCAAGAACCTCCGCAGCCGTCCCTGGGAGCGACTTGAGTCCCGCTTCTTTCAAGCGCATCAGATACTCGACCAACGATTCATTGAGACGGTGGGCCCCTTCGATCACTTCCAACGCGGTAAAGCCATGCAGGTGCATGTCAGGCACAACGTCGTGGATTGCTTTACACACGTCGATGTAATAATCGCCGTCAAAGCTTGGATGGATGCCGCCCTGGAGGGTTACTTCCGTAGCTCCGAGTTGAGCTGCTTCGATGACACGTTCTTGTATGTCTTGCAGAGTGAGCATGTACGGGGTGCCGCGGAGATTGAGAGACAGCGGACCTTTTGAAAACCCGCAGAACCGACATTTGAATGTGCACACGTTGGTGTAATTAATATTTCGATTGTGGACCCATGTGACTTGTTCCCCTACGGCTTGCCGACGCAACTCATCAGCAACTTCTGCCACTGCCACAACCTCGGGTCCGCGGGCTTCGAAGAGGGTAATGATTTCATCGCGACCCGCTTCGTGGCCTAAGAGCACTCCATCGAGAACCTCTTGTACCGCCCCTCGAGAAAACGATTGACCGGGGAGGATTTTCATCGGCGAATGTTCTGCTCCCCCTGAGTACCACTGAGTGCTGTCTTGGTCAGCTAACAGCACGTCAGCCCCTGAGCCGACATCGCGATTCTCCATCGTCCGTTCCGGCATTTGCGCGCCAGGATCATCTCTACCCAGACCTTCGGCATCGCTTCGATCGAGAACAGGGAAACGGTTTTCTTCGTCAAGCCATTCTTCGGGGCGAAGAGCGAAACTTGGATGGATGGTGAGCCTGGGAGCGAGACTAAAGCCCCTGGTTTCAGTTACTTCGCGAAGTCGATCCAGATCAGGCCATGGCCGTTCGGGATTTACGTGGTCAACCGTAACGGGCGACACGCCACCCCAGTCGTCGATACCGGCGTCGAGAAGACCACCGAAATCATCAGACAAATTTGGCGGCGCTTGAAGGTGTATGTCTGTCGGAAGCAATATGCGAGCGATGGCAATGGCTTGCAAATAATCGTCAGATGGGCAAGGCGGGCTCTGATGCATGGCCGTGCCTAATTTCGGTAAAAAATTTTGGACAATGACTTCCTGAACGTGTCCGTGTTTTCGGTGGCTTTCAGCGATAGCGAGGATCGTCTCAACCCGATCGGTGAGGGTTTCGCCGATGCCCACCAAAAGGCCAGTTGTGTACGGAATCTGAAGTTGTCCGGCAGCTTCTAACGTGTTCAGCCGCCGTTCTGGCTCTTTGTCTGGGCAGCCTCTGTGGCAGAGAAGTTCTTCGTTCAGGCTTTCCAACATCATGCCTTGGCTGGGGCTAACTTTTCGCAACTCAGCTAACTCGTCGTGATATAGCGCACCAGGGTTGGCATGGGGCAGCAAACCAGTTTCGTCTCGCACCATGCGACACATATCAATTAAATATTCGATGGTGGTCTGATAGCCATGATCGCTCAGCCATTCTTGTGCTACTGAATAACGCAGTTCTGGTCGCTCACCAAGTGTGAACAACGCTTCGTGGCACCCTTGAGATGCCCCATGGCGCGCTATGGCCAACACTTCGCCAGGTTCGAGGTAGGGATGGTCGAGTCGAGCCGGTGGCTGAGCGAAGGTGCAGTACCCGCATTTGTCTCGGCACAGCATGGTGAGCGGTATGAAAACCTTAGGACTGTAAGTAACTCGAGTTCCGTGCGCGGCATCACGAAGAGATGAAGCGCGTTCCAATAGGGAGGGGAGAGGCAAGTTCAAGAGCGCATCAACTTCGCCAGAAATTTCAATACTCATCGTCATTATTGCTCCGTTCTCAGGACCTAATGCTTGCGCCGGGACCAGGTCGGCTACGAATTTCAGCGGGATCAAGTGAGTCGTTACAGGTTGGACATTGGGTGATCTGGGTAAGCGGCGTTCCACACTCCGAATGAACGAGAAGCGTGGGTGGTGTGCCGTCGTTGCACCAATGATCACCCCATCTCATCAAAGCAACCAAACTTGGGGATAGGTCACGTCCTTTGTGAGTTAGGAAATACTCATGTCGAACGGGTCTGTCCTGGTATGGAACTTTGCTCACGATATCTGCCTCGACCAGCTTGGCTAAACGAGACGCGAGAAGGTTCTTAGCGATACCCAGGTTGTCTTCGAGTTGGCCGAAACGTCGCACTCCTCGAAACAGATCACGAAGGATGAGGAGCATCCATCGATCCCCAATCACATCGAGCGTTCGTTGGATAGAACAACCATCACGCGGTTCTGACCTATACCCCATCTGCGTGAACATAGGTGAGTAAGTTTCGATTTGCAACCGACTGGTTGTTAATTCAGCGATTCGGCCTTCGTCGACAAACTTGCTATCAACTCATCGAAGCTTTTGACGAACGACGCAACGCCTTCTTCTTCTAGTACTGCAGCGACGTTGTCGAGATCTATGCCGAGAGCCGACACTGCATCAAGGACTGCTTGAGCTTCGAATGGATTGGCATCAACTGTGCGAGCGACTGTTCCCCTTTTCACAAACGCATCGATCGTATTGTCGGGCATGGTGTTGACCGTGTTGGGCCCTATCAACTCGTCCACATACAAGGTTTCGGAGTAACTCGGATTCTTAGTGCTTGTTGAAGCCCAAAGCGGTCGTTGTAGTTGGGCGCCCCTATCGGCTAGTGCCTGCCAACGAGGACCATCGAAAACGGTTTTGAAAGCCAGGTAGGCGACTTGAGCCTGGGCAACTGCAGTTCTTCCACGCAGAGAAAGAGCCGCCTGAGTTCCTATTTCCTCAAGGCGGCGGTCTACCTCTGTATCGGTCCGCGAAATAAAAAAGGAGGCAACGCTGGCGATCTCCGAGAGGTCTTCGCGGCCAGCCTTCACAGCATCCTCTAATCCGGCGATGTAGGCCTCCATAACTTCGCTGTACCGAGACACCGAAAAAATCAATGTGACGTTGATGGATTTGCCTTCACCAATCATGGTCCGCACCGAAGGAAGACCTTCCAACGTGCCCGGAATTTTGACCATAAGGTTCGGCGCGTCAAGTCTCTCATGCAGCGCTCTTGCAGCTCTGGTTGTCTCGTCAGTTTCTCTTGCTAGAGCGGGGTCGACTTCCACCGAGACAAAGCCATCTGTCCCATTCGAAGACTCATAAACCGGGCGGAGAGCATCCAGTGCGCCCCGAATATCGCTTGTCACTAAATCCCAGTAAGCCGTGCCTACAGCAACGCCGTCGGCAATCAATTGAATGAATTGTTCGTCGTAGTCTGCGCTGCCCTCGATCGCTTTCTGGAAGATTGCTGGATTAGAGGTAAGGCCTCTAATGCCTGAAGCCACCCATTGATCCAATTCCCCGGTGGTGATCCAGCCTCGGCGAAGGTTGTCGAGCCAAGGGCTCTGCCCGTGTTCCTCATATAGGGCTGAAAGCCGAGAGTTGGAGTTTGTTGAAATGGTCATCCCTCTTCCGATCTGAGCATTATTGAATTAGCGAACGAGCGGCAGCCTCAACGGCCGCGGCGTTGAAACCGAGTTTCTCCATGACTTCGCTTCCGGGCGCGCTTGCTCCGAAACGATCAATCGTTACGGTTAAGTCGGCCCATCGCTCCCAACCCAGAGAAACGCCGGCTTCGACGCCGACAACAGGTATTTCATGAGGGAAAACCTGCTCCCGGTAACTCTCGTCCTGATCGAGAAATATCTCCCAGCAGGGCATAGACACCACCCTCGACGCTACGCCCGCTGCGGCAAGAGACGCAGCGGCATCGACGCATAATTGAACTTCTGACCCAGTCCCAGCCAAAATAACCGCCGGATCCGGGGCATCAATAAGAACATAAGCACCGCGGTTAACTTGGTTAGGTCGCACGGTGCCTTCAAGCACAGGCACATTTTGTCGGGTGAGCACCATCGCAATCGGTCCGTCGGTCTCAATAGCGATTTGCCAAGCCTGAGCTACTTCGTTCGCGTCAGCGGGCCGCATTACCAGGAGATCCGGGATCGCCCTCAAAGAAGCGACGTGTTCAATGGGCTGATGGGTTGGCCCGTCTTCACCGACGCCGATTGAGTCGTGGCTCCAGACGAACACCACGTTGGCTTTACTAAGCGCAGCCATGCGAACTGAAGGCCTCATGTAATCAGCGAAAACAAGAAATGTGCCTACTACGGGAAGGATGCCACCATGCAACGCCATTCCATTAGCTATTCCGCCCATGGCATGTTCTCGGACGCCGTAGTACAGCTTCCGTCCTTCGGGTTGGCTCGGGGTGAGGGTTTCAGCCACCAAATTCGTCCCCGTATTGCCGGTGAGATCAGCAGAACCAGAAAGGAGAGAGGGAACTACGTCCACCAGTGCGTCAATCACGTGATTGTTCGCGTTGCGAGTCGCGACCGAAGTCCCTGGTTCGTACTTCGGTAGCTCGTCTAACCAATTAGGCAGTGGCTTTCCCGTAAGTAATGCATCAATCCAACTGACATCGAGATCGCTGCGAGCAACACGTACTTTCCATTCCGCGTGCAGCTTGGCACCTCTTCCACCGGCTTCGCGATATGCCCCCAGGACGTCGTCGTCAACCCGGAAGTCAACTTGGGGATCGAAACCCATGGCGAGTTTTGCCGCAGCGATCTCATCATCATCGGTGATGGCCCCATGCGCTCCAGGCGTGTCCATCGCGTTCGGCGCGGGAAATCCGATGTGGCTCCGCACGATGACCAATGAGGGTTGGTCCTCTATGCCGGCGGCGTCCGCAAGCGCCGATTCAAGTAAATCTGTGTCCTCGGAGGCTTCGCCAAGGTTTTGAACGTGCCAACCGTAAGCCTCAAATCGACGTTGAGTGTCATCAGAAAATGCCAGATCCGTCGATCCGTCGATAGTTATTTGGTTGTCGTCGTATACGGCCACCAGTCTGCCCAGTTTTTGATGACCGGCCAGGCTTGCCGCCTCGTGACTCACTCCCTCCATTAGGTCACCATCACCACAAATCACCCAGCTTCGGTGATCAACAATTTCGCTGCTGAGGCGAGCTCGAAGGTGTCGTTCTGCGAGCGCCATTCCCACGGCGTTAGCTAATCCCTGACCGAGAGGCCCTGTAGTCACCTCAACTCCTGGAGTAAGACCCGCTTCAGGATGCCCGGGAGTGAGCGACCCCCACTGACGGAAGCTCTGGATGTCGTCGAGTGAGATGCCGTGCCCAGTTAAGTACAACATCGAATACAGGAGCATCGAAGCATGACCGGCAGACAGGATGAATCGGTCTCGGTCCGGCCACCCGGGTGCTGCCGCATCATATTTTAGAACCCTGGTGAATAAGACGTCAGCAAGAGGAGCTAGCGCCATTGCCGTCCCCGTATGACCGCTGTTTGCTTTTTTGACGGCGTCGAGCGCAAGGGCTCTGATCGTGTTGATTTGTCGGGTCCGAAGGTCGCTAGTCACTTAGCCTCCCAAGTGGCGATCCTAGCTTGAGCTTTCGACAATTTTGGGGAGGTTCAGTCGCGAAAAAGAGCCGCGGAAGCGGTGAATCCATGCAGGAAGGACCGTGTGCCAATGGGCCCAATTTCGCCCGCACAAAACATCCCCGCTACAGCCTCATGTCGAACTAGATCGGCGATGATTGCGGCATCATGATCTGGATCGTCGAATAGATGCGACCCGCGACCATTACACGTGAAGAGCAGTGCGCCCTCAGCGGCGTTAATTGGCTCGGCCATGAGACGTAAATCTTGATCGGCAGATTCTGCATCGCGTACTTGAAATTGGACAGTGCTTCCAACGGGTGGGTGGTCACCGATAGCGAGGCTTCCGCTTCGTTGGTCCGCCCCCAGAACAGCTCGAATGAGGAAGTCACCTGTACCAAAATCGACCTGATGCTCGTCGATCACGCGACCAATGTGTAAGCCCTGGTTGACGAGCAGTTGCTCGTTTTCGCTAAGGCCATTAAACATCTCCTCTAATCGCCTTAACGCTGGCTTCCCACCTAACTCGCGAACTAAATTTCCTTCTGCTGAAGTCACAATCAACGGTGACCCAACCGGGCGACAACCCTGAGATACCAGAGGCTCCACATGGGTACGGCCTCCGATTAAGAACCCAACAGCGCCCGTATCGTGAATCTGGTCATCCAGCAGAAATCGGTTTCCGCTCGGAGTATTAGCCCCGGAAGCTAAGCCCCCGATTACCTGAAGCTCAGGGTGGGAAGCGGACCACGAATCGACAGCTAACTCGGTGGGGAAAGTGAAAGGGTCAGCAAGAAGAATCAACGTGTGTGCGCTTACGTCGGGCAGTTCATCGATTTCGATACCGCCATCGAGCGTTTGTTGAGCTTCGAGTCGCACGGCAGAGACTGTTCCGGCGAATTTGCCAGCCCACATTGCGACCGCGCGCTGTTCCTCAACCTCCCGAGCTCCCGCTACGACAGACACTGCGGTGGTTCCGATCAGTGTTTTGGGCTGAAGTAGCTGGTGTGTTGCCGCCAAAAGATCTGCGACGTGATTCATTAGGTCACCGGAGACGAACAGAGCGACAGCATCAGGGTGAGGTCCGACAACCTCTAAAATTTCGCCGATAGTTTCGCCTATAGCGACTCCGGGATCATGGTGTGTCGAGAGACTTGAAGCGTATGGCATTGCTAGTGAGTGGACGGCTCAGTAACTGTTAGGGGAACAGTTAATACCGGTCCGTTGTCTATCCGACAATGGGCTTCAATGGTCATGGGTCCAACAATTTCCACCGTCGCTTGTACAAGGTTGTAACCGAATTTTCCCGGATCGACGCTAACTGGTTGAACGTTGCGAATGTCCATAGGCTCGCCCTCCGAATGAAAAGTAACTTCAAGCGCAGCCAGGCCCTGGTGCTCGGCGGGGCACTTCAGTAACACCATTAAATGCGGTTGTATGGTTACCGGAAACGGACTTGGCGCATCAAGTGAAAAGTGCACCCCTGAGAGATCAAGACGCGCCGAACCGCCTTCAGTTTGACGCATTTCGAGGTGTTCTAGGAATAGTGCTGCGATGATTTCCACAATCTGAGACTATGCGAATTGAAGGTTGGAGACTCCTCTTTATCCCCGAGCTTTTCGTTTAGACCTACTGTCTTTCACAGTTACCTGAGAAAATTTGAAGAAGAGATCGGTCAGGTTGAGATGACGGAGCGCAGCAAACTATTTCGTAAAGAAACACCGATGTTTCCGCTTGGCAACGTCTTGTTTCCCGGAGTTACTCTTCCTCTCAACGTTTTTGAGGAACGTTACCGATCCCTAGCTCAGCGCTGTGTCCACAATGAGGAACCGTTCGGGATCGTCCTCATCGAGAGAGGACACGAGGTGGGAGGCGGAGATGTCCGCTCCTCAGTCGGATGCCTCGCCAGAATCATTGAACACCGGCAATTCCCCGATGGAAGGTGGGCGTTGTTGGTTCGAGGGGAATCAAGAATCTTGGTTGAGGAATGGCTTGACGACGACCCTTATCCCAACGCAATTATTGCTGATTTCCCTGACGATGACGGCCCATTATCTATGGACCGCTGTATGGAGGTATTGAAAAGACTTGCCGCGCTGACCGTCGCTGCGAAAAGTGCAGGCTACGAGATGCCGATAATTGACGCCGAAGCCTTGGCTGTTGGGGTCGACGCGGAAGAACTGGGATATCGGATCGCTCATTTGACGCCCTCAGGGTCATTTGATCGGCAAAGAATTTTAACGCGAAGCAATTGTGCTGACAGACTTAACTGCATCGAAGAACTCGTTGTGGGACTTGAAGAAGTTCTTGAGGCGACGAGAGACAATGAATGACCGCTGGTGGCGCAGCCCTTGTTGTCTGGCATGCTTGGGAATCGTCCAACCTTTAGGAGTGGGGCGCAGTGTCGGATCAGCATCGAGGAATAAGAACTGATGTTCAGGAGTTATTAACGACCCTACGCGCCTATCTGATGCAGGAAACCGTTCGACCGCTGCAGGGATTGGGCCGCTACATCATCTTTGGCATTCTCGGCTCTGTCTGTTTTTCTATAGCCACGGTCTTCTTGACATTGGCAGCTGTTCGTAGCTTGCAGGAACTAACAACCGTTTTTGAAGGCACCTGGTCGTTCGTGCCCTATCTGGCCGGAATCGCAGCTGCGTTATGTATCTTTTCACTCGTTCTGTTGGCGATAAAGCGCGATGGAAGGCGTCGTTGACATGGTCGATAACGAAAACAACGAAAATAGCAATATCCCGCCTATTACGGCAGACGACTTGCGTCATAGTTTCGAGCAGGTGACAGGCGAAGCCGAAGAAAACGCGACGACATTTCCAAAACCTGGAATCGTCATTGTGAGCGCTGTGGTCACGGGGATCGTCCTAGTTGCATTTGCTTTGGGGCGTCGAGTCGGACGGAAGCGCTCAACAGTCGTCGAAATCGTCAGAATCTGATGAGTCTTCTCGACAGTATGAGGCAGCGTCCTCCCGGTCGGTTAATTAGGTCTGCGTGGAGAAGAGGGCGACTTGGTAGTGGCGGCTGGATGGCTTTGGCGATCATGGGCACTGGGTTCCGACTCCTCAAGTTCTTGAGTCGACGAAGAGCACAAGTCGCGCACACAGCCGAGTTGAAACCAGGGGAATCTTTGAGAATCAGACACCTTTCCGAAGACCAACGCGGTCGACAGGTTTAGCTATGGCGGAATCTGATTCTTCTGTCACACACGGAGCGGTTCTTCAGATAAGAGAACACATAGTCCTTATCGACAATCGACAGCGTCGCTATCTAGTCGAACTTCAGGAAGATGGTGAGTTTCACTCCCATGCGGGGATGGTCTCACATAACGAGATCATCGGAAGCGTAGAAGGCAGCGAATTTCGAACCGCGTCGAACGCTCGGTTCGTAGCGTTACGACCAACGCTTAGCGACCATGTCCTAAAGATGCCGCGCGGGGCTCAAGTCATTTATCCAAAAGACTTGGGGCCGATTCTCATTCTGGCCGACATTTCCGCAGGATCACGTGTTTTCGAATCTGGTGTTGGATCGGGAGCGCTGTCAACCGGGCTTTTGCGTGCCGGTGCCGAAGTAACCGGGTACGAAATTCGCGAAGATTTTGCTGCAAACGCCCAGTCCAACGTTGAGAGGTTTCTTGGACAAGGCGTCCTTGACCGATACAAAATAAAGATTCGTGATGCCTACGAGCCGCATGAAGATAGCGAATTTGATCGTGCTGTCCTCGACCTACCAGAACCATGGCAAGTGGTGCCTCATCTAGAGAAGTCGCTGCGGCGCGGTGGCATTCTTGTTGTATACAACCCATCTATCATCCAGGTCCAGAACCTTCGCCAAAGACTTGATAAGGGCCCCTGGTCGATGATTGAGACGATTGAGGTCCTGCATCGCACGTGGCACGTTGAAGGCCACGCAGTGCGGCCCGACCACAGAATGGTCGCCCACACCGGATTTCTTACTCATGCCCGACTAGTTGCACTCTGATTGAGCGACAGTGATTGTTGATCTCATCTTTGGACTATTGCTGGGAATAGCAGTCTGGACTGGCTGGAGAGGTGGGCTTGTCGGGCGCCTCGCCAGTTGGGTTGGATTTACAGTGGCTGCGCTGGCGACTGCTCGCTGGGCGACGGTTACTCTCGATTCATTAAATATCGTAGGCAAACATCAGCGGCTCGGTGCCGCGGCCGCGGCCGTGTTAGTCGCCGGCGTGCTCGGGCATGCCATCGGGTGGAGAGTGGCGCGCGGATTGCGAAACTTCGTTCCGCGCCCATTACGTTGGGTTGATTCGCTTGCTGGTGTCGTTACCGGGGCTGGCTTAGTGGTGCTTCTCATTTGGCTCTTCGCCCCAGCGCTTCTCTCTGTACGAGGCTGGCCTCGGGATCAAGCCAAAGCTTCAAGGGCGGTAGCAGCAGTCGAACGCTGGGTCCCCGTGACCCCAACTGCTGGAAGCCTTCTGGGGAGCCTCACCCAAGACTGGGGTGTCCTTGCTGTCTTTGATGCTGATACTCCTGCGGTGGATGTTGGAGACTTACCCACAAAACTGGTGGTGAGTGCTGAAGTGCTAGAAGTCGCCGCAGCGTCAATAGTTCGTGTCACCGCAATCGCTTGTAGCCAAAGGCAGGACGGAACTGGCTTCGTTATTGCACCCGGGGTGGCGTTAACCAATGCCCATGTGGTCGCCGGATCACAAAAGGTCGAGGTCGCTCTACCCGGAACAACACTCCAGCAAACTACGGTATTGGCGTTTGACCCGGAGCGAGACCTTGCCCTCTTAAGGGTCGACTCGACCATCGAACCACTGCATTTGGAATCACCGTTAGCTGGACAGTTAGCAGGGGTGATCGGCCACCCTGGCGGTGGGCCGTTACGAACCGCGCCGATACGTCTCGTGGAGCGCGTGGTAGCCCAGGGACGCGATCTTCACGACTCGGTGGACACGACTCGTAAGGTCTGGTTTGCTGCCGCAAAACTACAAACAGGAGATAGCGGGGCACCGGTTATCGATAACAATGGCTCAGTCGTCGCTGTCATCTTCGCAGTAGCGCCACCAGGGTCGTCAGAATACGGGGGTACCGCATATGCCTTGGACAGATCAGAAGTGGCAGCGTTCATGGCCGAGGTCGCTGCCTTTGGAGACCGCACCGTCGTGAACACAGGAAAATGTTTGAATTGAGTCGTAGCGACGATGCAAAGGTGACCTCTTTCAGGAACTCCCGCACGGTCTAGTTGTCTGATGAAGGCTTGTTAGGCCTCGATGTAAATGCACTCGCCGGGGCATTCCTCAGCAGACTCAATCACCGCGTCGAGTTGCGAATCGGGGAAACTAGCTAAAGCTTCCGCTCCACCCGGATCAGACATCACATTTCCAGCCTCAACTACGTAAGCAAGTCCATCGTCAAGCAGCGTGAACACATCAGGCGCGATCTCCTCGCAGAGGCCATCCCCTGTGCATAAATCTTGATCAATCCAGACCTTCATGGTGGTGCCTTTGTTCTTCGCAGAATTAAACGCAGGGGTACAGGGGGTATTACTCGGAAGGTCGCCCTACCGGACTCTGTCTCAATTTACCTTGTCGGAGGGATCTAAACACAGAACCTGCACCAAGTTGACGATTTTGTGGACAACACATACATGTAGCAGTTTGTGTAGCGGATTCGTGTAGGTTCCGTTGCTGACGACAGCGAATCGAGGTTAGTGATGTCGAGTGACGACGAACTGACTGGTAACGAAATGCCTGCAGGCGAACTAGCTGCGCTGCGCAGTCAGATACGCGCCATGGAGTCCGAGGTTGCTTTACTGAGACGAAAGCTTGTTGATACCCCGAAAAGAGTGACCACCCTCGAGGAACGTCTGCTTGAGACCAAAGGACAGCTTGCCCAGGCGGTGTCTCAAAACGAGAAACTCACGTTCACTCTTCGCGAAGCCCGTGAACACATTGCAACTCTTCGAGAGGAAGTTGACAAACTCACTCAGCCACCCGCCGCCTATGGCACCCTCATCGCCGCTAACGAAGACGGAACGGTGGATGTGCACGCAAACGGTAGAAAAGTAAGGGTCAGTCTGCACCCCGACTTAGCCGAGCAGGACTTAGAAACTGGTTCTGAGGTTGTTCTCAATGAATCTTTGAACGTCGTAATGGCCCGCAGACCTGAATCTTCAGGTGAGGTGGTCACTCTCAAAGAAGTCTTAGCGGATGGTGAACGCGCTCTTGTCGTTGGAAGAGCTGACGAAGAGCGTGTTGTTGAACTGGCTGGACACCTACGTGAACGAACCATGAGGTCCGGGGACAGTTTGCTGCTCGACATTCGAGCCAACCTTGTGCTTGAGCGGTTACCGCGACCAGAAGTCGATGATCTGCTACTGGAGGAAGTGCCTGATGTCACCTACAACGACATAGGCGGCTTAGACGGTCAAATTGAACAAATTACCGATGCGGTAGAACTGCCCTACCTTCATCAAGGTTTATTTCGCGACTATGAGCTTCCTGCTCCAAAGGGCATCTTGCTTTATGGTCCTCCGGGCTGCGGCAAAACGTTGATCGCGAAAGCCGTTGCCAATTCATTAGCGAAAAAGATCGCTGATGTCGCGGGCGACGGGCAGGCGCAAAGTTTCTTTATCAATGTCAAAGGCCCCGAATTATTGAATAAATATGTAGGGGAAACCGAGCGACAGATAAGACAGATCTTTCAGCGAGCCAGAGAGAAAGCAAGTGAAGGCTGGCCAGTCATCGTGTTTTTCGACGAAATGGAATCTCTGTTTCGTACGCGCGGAAGCGGAATCAGTTCTGATATGGAGTCGACTGTTGTCCCACAGCTTTTGGCTGAAATAGATGGCGTAGAGGGTTTAAGGAACGTGATCGTCATCGGCGCTTCTAACCGGGAAGACTTGATTGATCCGGCAATCTTGAGGCCCGGCCGCCTTGACGTGAAAATCAAAATTCACCGACCAGACGAAACTGCGGCAGCGGCAATCTTTGCAACGTACCTAAAGCAGCATCTTCCGATCGACCCCATTGAGATTGATGACCTGGGCGGTGGCGATCCGGACAAGGCCGTTCGAGTGATGATTGAGCGAACGGTCGAAGAAATGTATCGAGACGGGGAGCACAATCAATTCCTAGAAGTCACCTACCAAAACGGTGATAAGGAAGTGATGTACTTCAAAGACTTTGCTTCGGGCGCCATGATCGAAAATATTGTTCGGCGGTCGAAGAAGAGCGCCATCAAACGGGCGATTGCAACCGGAAGCCAGGGGATTCGACTCGACGATCTGCTCGGCTCAATTCGACAAGAATATCGAGAACACGAAGATCTGCCGAACACTACGAACCCCGATGACTGGGCCAAGATCTCGGGGAAAAAAGGTGAAAGAATTATTTTCATTCGCACGTTGGTGAGCGGGGAAAACGATTTAGAGAGTGAAGGCGGACGGGCGATTGAGCGCGTTCAGACCGGCCAGTACCTCTAAAACCCACTTCCAGCGATAGGGTCGCCGTGTGGCCGTGCATAAAGTTCTGGGGATAGAGACAGAATTCGGCATCCTTCACCGCAACGAAGGTGATTCAAATCCCGTTGCGGCTTCGTCGATGATCATTAATTCCTATGTGAATGGGTATTTAGAACGGCGCGTCGGGTGGGACTTCGAAGATGAGCACCCTGGAGTTGATGCACGAGGTTTCAATGAGTTTGATGCTTTGGCTCCTGAAATTGAAACCCATCTAGTAAACGCAGTCCTCACCAGCGGCGCTCGCTATTACGTTGACCATGCCCATCCAGAACTTGCGACCCCAGAGTGCACGGACGCGTTTCAATGCACCATTTATGATCGCGCGGCCGAAGAAATTTTGATTCGATCGATGGATAAGGCAAACGAACTCCTACCAGATGGCGAGGAGTTAGTAATCCACAAAAACAACAGCGACGGCAAGGGCAACAGCTATGGATGCCACGAAAACTATTTGGTAGATAGAAACGTCCCGTTCGGGCGAATTGTGCTCCAGATCATGCCCTTCTTTATTACCCGACAGATTTTTTGTGGTGCCGGCAAAGTAGGTTCAGAAGCCGCTGGACTCACCCACGACGAAGTGCCTTTTCAAATAACCCAACGGGCCGACTTTTTTGAGGAAGAGGTGGGCCTTGAAACCACTATCAAACGTCCGATTATTAACACGAGAGATGAACCTCACGCCGACAGCAAACGCTACAGACGCCTCCACGTGATCGTCGGTGACGCAAATATGAGCGAGTTGCAGACCTATCTCAAGCTGGGAACGACGGCAATTGTTTTGGCAATGATTGACGATGACATGGCACCCAGCGACTGTGCCTTTGAGTCGCCCGTGCGCGCTTTACGCGAAGTGAGCTACGACATTGACCTTGAAGTGCGCTACCGCTTGGCCAATGGCACCACTGCCACAGCGCTAGAGGTTCAATGGGTCTACCACGCAGCGGCCAAGCGGTGGGCCGATCGACATGGGTTTGATGTAGTCGGAGGAGAACAAATCGGTAAGGACCTGATGGACCGTTGGGCATCGGTCCTTGTCGCGCTCGAAGACAACCCAGACTCGCTTGTCGACTCCATCGATTGGATAGCAAAACGTCGCCTGTACGAAGGATTCCGCTCCCGCCATGGTGTCGAGTGGTCTGACCCGAGAATGGCAGCGTTAGACCTTCAGTATCATGACCTGCGACCCGATAAGGGATTAGCTCGCAGGATCGGACTCGTTCGAATTTCCAATGACGCCGAAGTGGAAGCGGCGATTAGCCAGCCTCCTCCGACTACGCGCGCATTTTTTCGTGGACGTTGCTTAGAGAAATTCCCTGACCAGATAGTCGCTGCGAATTGGGATTCCATGGTGTTTGATGTCGGGAGTGACCCATTGCGTCGAGTCCCAATGCTTGAACCATTGAGAGGGACAGCGGCTCACGTGGCTAGCTTGTTGGATGAATGTGACGACGCTGGAGAACTTCTACGTCGTTTGGGGACATGACCCCACATAGGATCGAGAGAACGTAGGAGACCTAGATGGCTGAACGAGAACAAAAGCGCCGGCCCACCCCTCGAACCGAGGAGGCTGAGGTTGACGAAGCTGGGCCACAAGAGGCGGGGCAAGAGCTCAAGGCGGAGTTAGATGACTTGCTCGACGAGATCGACGAGGTTCTGGAAACTAACGCCGAAGAGTTTGTTAAGAATTATGTGCAGAAAGGCGGGCAGTGAGCGCGATGCCGTTCTTCGTTCCTGGGCAGGATCCGGGGACTGACTTCTTGAGCCTTTTGCGCCAAACCGGTCACGAGCCGTTCCCGGTGGACCTTCGCGGTGTCATCGATGCAGGGCACGCGACGACTGTTCTGGCTGTGCGCTGCGAGGGTGGGGTAGTGGTTGCTGGTGATCGTCGCGCGACAGCGGGGCATCTAATCAGCCATCGAGATATGCAAAAGGTTTTCCCCGCTGATGAACATTCAGCGGTGGCTATCGCTGGCGCAGCAGGACCAGCAATCCAGATGGTGCGTGTGTTCCAACTGCAGCTTGAGTACTACGAAAAGATTGAAGGAAAACCGCTCACTCTGGAAGGCAAAGCGAATCAGCTTGCTGAGATGCTTCGCGGAAACCTTCCACAAGCGATGCAAGGGTTGGCGGTGGTGCCAATTTTCGCCGGATTTGACCATTCCCAAGGGTTGGGCCGGCTTTTCCAGTTCGACATAACGGGAGGCCGTTACGAAGAGCAAGACTTTGCCACCAGTGGCTCCGGGAGTCTTCACGCTGGGACTGTGGTAAAGCTCGGCTATGAGCCGGATCTTTCCACCGAGAACGCTCTTGCATTAGCGGTTAAGGCCCTGTGGCACGCCGCAGATGAAGATAGCGCCACCGGCGGTCCCGACCCTGTTCGTGGGATTTATCCAATTCTGGCAGTAATTACAGAAGGTGGTTTCAGACAACTCAGTGACGGCGAATCCGGGCAAGTCTTCGCTGAACTTCGCGAAGAACTGGGGAGAGGGGCAACTTAGCCATGACGATGGCGGGAATGTACGTAAGTCCTGAACAATTGATGCAGGACCGCGCCGACTACGCGCGTAAAGGAATCGCACGCGGGCGCAGCCTCGCCGCCGTTGAATACCAAGGTGGTGTAGCACTCGTCGCGGAGAATGCCAGTTCGTCGTTGCGTAAGGTTTCAGAAATATATGATCGAATCGCTTTTGGAGGCGTTGGACGTTACAACGAATTTGATCAACTGCGGATAGCCGGAGTTCGTTACGCGGAGCTCAAGGGTTATCAGTACAGCCGTGATGACGTCGATGCGCGAAGCCTGGCTAACCAATACGCCCAGATGCTGGGACAGATATTCACCCATGAGATGAAACCCATGGAGGTTGAGATCGTGGTGGCCGAAATCGACCGTGAAGGTGATGCAGACTTGTACCGAATTCAGTACGACGGCACCGTGGTTGATGAACAACACTGGTGTTGCATAGGAGGGGACTCAGAAGCTGTTCTTGGGAGATTGAGTGACGGCTGGTCTGTTGATCTTGAGCGCGACGGCGCCGTTCGTCTCGCCGTCGAATCGCTTGCCGGACCGGATCGGTCCATGTCAGCGGAGGATCTCGAAGTTGCGATACTGGATAACAGCAACGGGCGCCGCTGTTTTCGGCGCCTTGACGACGAAGACACGTCGGGCCTCCTGGCCGAGTAACGCCAACTAAAGCTGGCAGGTTCTCTGCCGCTCGCTGAGAACAAAGATACGGTGTGGCCCGTGCAACGAAGAATCATGGGGCTGGAAAACGAGTATGGAGTTACTTGCACCATTCGAGGACAGCGTCGACTTAGTCCGGACGAGGTAGCTCGGTATCTATTCCGCAGGGTCGTTTCCTGGGGACGATCAAGTAACGTTTTCTTAGCGAACGGAGCCCGTCTGTATCTGGATGTGGGATCACATCCCGAATACGCCACTCCTGAGTGCGACTCGGTATACCAAGTGATTTGCCATGATCGGGCCGGCGAAAGAATTCTTGAAAAACTCGTAACAAACGCCGAGGAACGCCTCGCCGAAGAGGGGATCACGGGAAGTACGATTTACCTCTTCAAAAACAACACTGATAGCGCCGGAAATAGTTATGGGTGCCACGAAAATTACCTAACAAGTCGCCGCGATGATTTTTCACATTACGCCGAAGTGTTGATTCCATTCTTAGTGAGTCGACAGATCTACACCGGTGCGGGCAAGGTGTTGCAAAGCGCGCGGGGAGCCATGTACAGCATCGCCCAAAGAGCCGAGCACATTTGGGAAGGAGTTTCTAGTGCCACGACGCGTAGCCGCCCAATTATCAATACTCGAGACGAGCCACATGCCGATGCGGAGCGGTACCGACGTCTACATGTAATCGTCGGTGATTCCAACATGAGCGAATACACCTCATTCTTGAAGGTGGGGGTTACAGCTTTGTTGCTTCGAATGATGGAAGACCCGGCCGTTGTGCTTCGCGACCTGACTCTCGAGAACCCAATCAGAGCTATTCGCGAGATCAGCCATGACATCACGTGCACGCGACGGGTTCGTCTAGCGAATGGTCGAGAGGCAAGCGCGTTCGAAATTCAAGCTGAATATCTGGAAAGAGCGCAACGATTTGCGGATACGAACGACTTGAATGACGAAGAGAAACAGGCGCTCGCCATGTGGGAACACTGCATGCGAGGCATCGAACAGGATCCCTTAACTCTTAGCAAAGAGATTGACTGGGTAATCAAGTACCACCTTCTGGAACGGTACCAAGCGAAACATAACCTCGAATTGAGTGATCCTCGAACGGCGCTACTCGACCTTCAATACCACGACGTAAACCAAAGCCGAGGCGTGTTTTATCTACTCCAACGGAATGGGCTGGTGGAACGTCTGTTGAAAGACGAGGACGTTGAGACGGCGATCGAGCAACCACCTCAAACCACGCGGGCGCGTCTTCGCGGGGACTTCGTTAGGCAAGCGAAAGAAAAGAAGCGAGATTACACCGTCGACTGGGTTCATTTGAAGCTAAACGACCAAGCCCAGAGAACTGTGCTGTGTAAAGACCCGTTTCTGGCTCAAGATGAACGGGTCGACACCTTGATCGCGTCGCTTTGAGGTAACTAGCGTGCCGACTTTTCAGACCTTGCGAGTGGACAAAATGCTTGAAGTTCGCGAGGGCCTCCAACGAATGCAGCTTGAGGACGAGTCCAAGGCATACGCGTTGACAGCCGTGGTTGGGTTGGTTGAAGTCGGAAACCTTGTGCTGGTTAACACCACTGCCGTTGAACTCGGTCTAGGTACAGGGGGATGGCATGTCGTTCATTCGATACAAAACAGGACGGAACGGCGGGCTCTGAATGGCGGACAGGTATTAAAGGCGCGGTACCTATCAGAGCAACTGGAAGTCAATCCTTATATCTCTGACCGAACGGATCTTGTTGGCGCTCGCATCCTGCTATGCGTACTCCATAGTCACTTTGGCGCAGTTTCTTTGGCCTTGAGATCACCTAACTTGGGGTACATCATGACAGACCAAGCGGGCCTCCCGTTGCGTCTTAGCGATGTAGTGGCGAAACTAGAAAGCCAAGATCTCCTCAAGTGCACCGCCACTGCGGGTCAAGCCTTTGGCGGAGATCTAGAGGCAGTGAACGTCGCCTCAGCGGCAGCAGCTCTGCTCGACCATGGGTGCTCCCAGATGATCCTGGCGGCGGGACCCGGTCATGTCGGAACGGCTTCAACCCTGGGGTTTTCGGCAATGGAACTCGCAGGTCACGCATCGGTTTTAGGTGCCCTAGGCGCTCAAGTGGGCCTTTGCGTGAGAGCCTCAAGTGCAGATGGCCGACAACGCCATCAAGGAATAAGCCACCACAATCGAACAATCCTGCGAGCCACTCCGGTGCCAATTGAAGTACCAGTTCCCATCGGTGATGACACATCTTGGATCTCCGAGAACGGGCACCACCCAGTTCCTATCGAACCAGCCGATATTCCGACGGCTATCGCCGATTCGGGCGTGACGATATTGACAATGGGTAGGCCAATAGAGGAAGACCCGCTGGCCTGTGCTCATGTTGGCGCTGCCGCTGCTTGGCTGAGGGATCTCGCGGAATGAATATGGAGACCAACGATGCTGAAGGTTCGATTCGCAGTGACCTGTGGCGCTCAGTGCGCGAATGGGGCGTCGTAATAGTCGTAGCTCTTCTTGCGGCCTTCGCAATTCGAATGTTTGTCGTGCAGACATATTTCATTCCATCAAATTCAATGGCACCCACGTTAGAAGTGGGTGACCGTCTGATGGTTGCCAAGCTTGCTTTCCGCGTGGGGCAAGTGGACCGAGGCGACCTCGTCGTATTCAACCGGCCCCAGTCCATCAAAAACTCGCAACTCAAGGACTTCGTCAAACGTGTCGTGGCTTTACCGGGCGAGCAGGTCCAAGCTATCAACGGGGTGGTGTACGTGGATAACCTCCCTCTACCTGAGAAATACCTGCCCGAGAATTCCATGACCACTGATTTTGGACCGGTTGACGTACCCAAAGGCCAAATTTTTGTCATGGGGGACAATCGCTCCAACAGTCGAGACAGCCGTTCGTTCGGAGCTATCGACGTTGACTTACTCGTGGGAGAGGTCTTCGCCCGAATTTGGCCGATACGCAGTGTTGGTCGGCCGTAGCGGCTCACCTATCCGAAACTAGTAATCGGCCTGGTGAAACCCCTCGTGTAAGCGGTCAACATGGTCGCTGTGAATGGCGTCTATGCCCATGCGCACAAGATCGCTTATTGACCTTTGATGCTGCGCATCCCAGGCTATGCAGTAACGACCGAAGCGATGGAAAAGGGTGGTAAGCCCACCAGTCCAGTCCGTGTGGTGGAGGTTGACTGCGTCGACGCCTGCATTCGCTAATTCAGCGGCGTGCCGTTCCGGCCCTTCCTTCATGGAACGTAAGCGAGTCGAATTGACCAAGTGCGCACTCGTCAAGTCGCGCCAACTGGCCGCAACTTTCCAGTCTCCATGACATAACCAGAGTTTGGTTTCAGCTTCGAATTCGCGGGACGTTTCGATGATAGGACCGATCGCCGACTGATCTTTAGCATCTACCGATAACTCGAACCCATTTCCGCAAGTCTGGTAAAGCTCGCGAAGCGTTGGGATATGAGACGGTAAATCTTCCTTCCGGAACGCCCGCATTCTTCGGCGGCGGAGACCTTTACGAAGTAGGCCGTCATGGTCCAATATCGGGATGTTGTCCGAAGTGAGCCAGACATCCGTTTCAAGTCCTGTGGCGCCGAGTTGAAGAGCTAATACAAAAGCGTCAATCGTATTTTCTTGGGCGTGCGCCCGACCTCCTCGATGGGCAAATTTGATTGGAGGTTGACGCAAGGAAATCAGCCGTTGTTGCACGGGAGCATCCTGCTCGATTGTGTCGAAGTGTTGCAACCGAGCCTCTAACGTTATGGCGTGCTTGTCGCATGGATCACCGCCGCATCATTGATACTGACCCTGTCCCTATTTATCTGGCGCGCAGTGCTTCGCGTGGCTCAAGAAACTAGGAGTTCGCTTGCAAGTGTTGATCGAGCTGAACTCGCGTTGGGCGGATTGGGGATTCAAATGGGACGCGCCCAAAGACATTTATCGCGCATAGCGCGGACGCGGCTTCGGCAAATGCTTTTCCGGAGAATGAGAGGGATTGGTGGCGCAACGCCTGGAAGCGACAGCAAAGACATAGCATCAAAGGCGTGAATCTCACGCCAAACGAGGTGCTGATTATCTCCTTCGTTGCTCTCGTAGCACTCGGCCCCAAACAGCTTCCTGAAGCCATACGGCGTGTCGGGAAGGGACTCGCAGACCTTCGCCGGTTTAGTTCACGGATCCGAAATGAACTTGATAACGCAGTCGAAGCGGGAGTGGAACAATCTCACGACGACGAACTTCGCCGACAAAGCGCTACGCCTAACTTGCTAGACGACGCCAATAGCCGTGACCGTGAAACGGGCGAATCGTCACCTCCACAATGAAGCTACGCCGTCGCCCCGTATCTGGACCCGTGTCGCTTTGGGACCACCTCGCAGAGCTGAGAGCGCGTTTAATATGGAGCGTTCTCGCAGTACTCGCTGGTGCCGTAGTCGGCTTGTTCTTTTATGACTGGATGTTGGAAAGGTTTTTCTTACCTCCGTATTGCAACGTTCTTGAGGCTCAGGGCATAGATAAACCCTGCACCCTGGTGATCATTGAGCCTCTCGATGGCTTCAGAACACGCATCAGAGTTTCGCTCTACGTAGGCCTCGTCCTAGCGATGCCAGTGATTCTTTGGCATTTATGGCGATTCGTGACGCCGGCGTTAGACCGAAGAGAAAAGCGATACGCAATTCCTTTTGTTCTAAGTGCGCTGCTGCTCTTTGCCTGCGGAGCTGCACTGGCATATTCGACGTTCGAAAGGGCCCTCGACTTCTTAATTTCCTTTGGAGGAGATTCCATCGACCCCATGTTCTCGCCCGGTGCGTATCTCGGGTTGATCACATACATGATGGTGGCTTTCGGAATTGGTTTCGAATTTCCCATCCTGCTGGTTTTCCTCCAAATCGCGGGCGTGGTGCAGCCGGCGCAGTTACACCGGCTCCGCCGTTACGCAATCGTCGGAATAGTTGCTTTGGCAGCGATTATCACGCCGTCGGGGGATCCGATCTCCTTGGCTGCGTTGTCCGTACCGATGTACGTGTTTTTTGAATTGTCGATATTGGTAGGGCGGTTCCTGACACGCCAACGAGGTCGCCGCCTTTTATCGAAGAGAACTAGCGGTGAACGATGACAAGACCAACTATTCCCTTGCGAGCGAGTCTTTTGGAAAATCGGGGACTCACACCGGATGACTTTCAAGTTCAAGCTTTCGAGGTGATAGACGACGACCGATCTGTCCTGGTCACTGCTCCAACGGCGTCCGGCAAGACGCTTATTGCGGAGTACGCAATCGCCAAGGCGATCGAGGATGGTCGCTCGGTTGCATACACAACACCTATCAAGGCGTTATCGAACCAGAAGTTCCGGGACCTTGCTTCCTGGTTAGGGCCCGACCGGGTCGGATTGCTGACAGGAGATAATGCGATCCGTCCCGATGTTGATGTAGTTGTGATGACTACAGAAGTCCTTCGAAACATGATTTACGCAAGATCTCCTCGACTTGAGAATCTAGGACTCGTCGTTCTCGATGAAGTGCACTTTTTGCAGGACCCTTACCGGGGGCCTGTTTGGGAAGAAGTGATCATCCAGCTCCCATCGAGCACCCGTTTGGTGTGTCTGTCGGCGACCGTAACTAACGCTGAGGAATTGGCTGGATGGATCGGCGAAGTCCAGGGGAGTTGTGAAGCGATAATCGAACCAACGCGACCAGTTGAGTTACATGACCATTTCTTGGTGTTTGACAAAAGACACCGAAGACTCCAAGAATTTCGAACTCTCAGAAACGGCCAAGTCAATATCGAAGTTGAACGGTTCCTCGGAAAATTCGGCGGCCAAAGACGACGAGATGGCCGAGGTGGAACTGGTGGAGTAGGTCGACCAAGGCGCAGCGAAGTAATCGAACACCTCGACGCCACAGGCCGGCTACCGGCGATTTGTTTTATTTTTTCTAGACAGGGTTGTGATGACGCAGTCCGAAACTGCCTTGAACAAGGCGTCGGTTTTCTCGATGGCCGTGAGCGAGAAAAAGTTGCAACGATAGCGGAGCAACATGTCCGCGACATTCGGCACACTGATCTTGAGGTCCTTGACTATGAAAGTTGGTTGGACGGATTAAAAGCCGGAGTCGCGGCCCACCATGCGGGCATGGTTGCACCATTCAAAGAAACCGTCGAGGATTGTTTCGCCGCAGGTTTACTGCGGGTGGTATTTGCCACTGAAACTCTGGCTATGGGCGTTAATTTGCCCGCCCGATCAGTAATCGTGGAACAACTAAGTCGGTTCCGTGGTGAAGGGCACGTGGTGTTGACACCGGGGGAGTACACACAACTAACGGGGCGTGCTGGGCGAAGAGGAATTGATTCGACAGGGCATGCGTACACGCTGTGGAGCCCTTATGAGTCTTTTGATCAAATCGTCCGCCTCGCGTCTAGCAAAGAATTCGTTTTGGAATCGGCTTTTCGTCCTACCTACAACATGGCCGCCAATTTGATGGGCAGAGCCGACCGTCAAGAAGCCATCGATCTGTTGGAACGTTCATTCGCTCAGTATCGGTCCGCTCGAAGCGTCGTCGAGTTGGCTATTCAAGTAGAGAAAGCAAGAGCATCGCTTCGAACAGCGCAGACGGAGTTGAAACGCCTTGGGGTCGTTCGGTCGTCGGAAACCAGCCCTGTAAACAAAGGCACGGTTCAGGTCTCGGAGGGATTGCGAAGCCTCCGTCCGGGAGCAGTCGTGGAAAGAATTCAGGGCGCAGACGCACAGCACCTGTTAGTACTCGGAACTACGAACAGACGCGGAGGGGACAACCGAGTCCGAGTAGTAACTGCCCGAGGCAAGGTGATGATGCTTGGCGTGTCGGACTTCGACTTGTCGCCACAATCTATTGCGACCTTGGAATTACCAAAACCTTATGCTCCCAATCGGCGCGAGTATCAGCGAGTCGCTGCCAGGCTTTTGAAACAACACCTAACCGATTCGGGTCTCGTGCCAGAAATGAGACGACCTGATCGGGACTTGCAGCGAGCACGGGCGGACGCGGAGCGCCAAGTGCAACGCGCTGAGCTGAGAATCGAATCGTTAAAATCTCGAATAGATGTTGCTGAAGGCGGCCTGACGCACACCCTTGATTCGATCGTGGCAATGTTGCAAACGTTCGGTTGTGCGACTGGATGGCAACTGGAGGACTCTGGTCGGCGGCTCCAAGGGATATTTCATGAGATGGATTTACTTGTTGCCATATGCATAGACAACGATATTTTCGAGGGCTTGGCTGTGCCGGAGCTTGCAGCGATCACTTCAGTTCTAACCTACGAGCACCGCAGCCGAATAGAACCGCCACCGCCCTGGTACCCCAACAATGCTGTAGAGGAGCGTGTCAAGGCAATGCTGGCGTACGCAACATCGCTGCGCTCTGAAGAACAGGGCAGAGGGCTACCTGAGACCAGGATGCCTGATGCTTCGATTTTGGCGCAGATTCACGCATGGGCATCGGGTCATGATCTCAGCCAGATACTCGATGAGGAGATGTCAGCGGGCGATTTCGTACGCAATGTTCGACAAGTAATCGACCTTCTCAACCAAATTGCAGAGGTGGTACCCAACGACCAGACCCGTAAAGCAATGAGGACCGCTGTTACAGCTATTGATCGAGATTTGGTGGCGGCGGCGGCGCGCGTTCAAGAGGATGTTGACGATGAGGTTGACATAGATGCCGATTGAGCGCGAAAAAGATTGGGGTGATGACGCGCCGTTCGGGTTAGTGGATGTCATAGCGACAACAGATGCCGAGGTGCGAACCGTCGTCGAAGAATCTTGGGCTACTGGAACAAAAATTCCTCCGATAGCGCTTCTCGGTGGTGATTTATGGCGAGCGTTAGGCGCGCCGCAAGGAGGGTTGCGAAGAATTCGCAGTCAGGAAGCCAAGATGGTGCCAATTGATGCGGCCCAGGTCCGTCTTGGTGATCGTTCTTGTGTAGCCGTAGCTCACGTGTTCTGTATGAGAAGTTGGTGGGTGGGGCCAATCACCGCACTGATGAATTCTGAATGGCGTGACACATGGCGGGTGGCCCCGAAAGCGCATCCCAACGATGGCCGATTCGACCTGCTGGAAGGAGATCTACCCATTAGACAAAGGTGGTTAGCTAGAAGTCGTCTGAGAACGGGTGATCACCTGCCTCATTCAGGTATTCGGAGCGAAAGAGTTACTCATTTAGAAAGAACTTTCGAACGCCCCTTTCGTATCCGGATCGACGGAGTTGATGAGGGACGGCATCGTTCAATCGCAGTGAGGGTGGTCCCCGATGCTTTCAACGTCATATTCTGATGTTTCCAAAGACCGCAAGGGTGCGCGACTAATGCGTCGGATCGTCCTACGATCAGTTTTACGTACCGAGGCATCGGTCCCTTATCCGACTAACTTTCGAAATTGATCTTGAACAACTACGCAGTCGAGCAATTTACGGCGAACGAGGAAGATGTTCTTCGTCGTTACTTCACGAACCTCGACCAGCCAGTGTTCGCGCTCGTTAACCTGCCCGAGGTAGTCAAGGGTGCGCTTTTCGCGAGGTACAGCAGAACTCACAAAAGTCTCAGACGTTTGTTTCTTGATGAATTCGTTGATGATCTTGACATCTCGGGGGATCTGTCAATCGATGCCACAGTTGGTCTCGCTAAAGCTGAGGCGCTATATCAACGAGTTTTCGTCGAATACGGCGATGATTCGGTCGCGCAGCTAGGCGGCGTTCATCTCGCATGTGAGCAGGCTTCGAATATCTTGACGAAAGTCCTCGAGTGGGGACGACTGATGGCTTATTTGGAGCAATCAACTCGGTACTTAAGTTACGACACCCGCATCGAAGGGCGGTATCGCTATCACCGCGATCCGGAAGTACTTGCTTCTCCCCTTGGCACTCGTTATGTCGGTGACCTAGATCGGCTATTTGACAGTTATGCCGAACTGGTGCCGCTCATGCAGGACTTTTATCGAACTAACCACGCACAGGGCAACGACATCGGCGATTTGGCCTACCGCCAAACGATACGGGCGAAGTCCTTTGATGCAGTACGCGGACTTCTTCCCGCTGCAAGCCTCTCGAATGTGGGGATCTATGGCACAGGGCAGGCATACGAAGCTTTACTGATCCGGATGCGATCGCATCCGCTCCCCGAGGCTCGGTCTTACGCCGACATGATGCTTTCCGAATTACGAAAAGTGATCCCTTCCTTTCTTCGGCGCGTCGACGTTGAAGATCGGGGCGTTGCTTGGTCTAAATATTTTGAGGCCAATCGGGATTCGATGCGAGAACTCACAACTCAGATGTTCGCGCAGATAGACCCAGTGCCTGTCAGCGAGGTCGAACTCATTGACTGGGACCCTGATGGCGAGCGCAAAATGTTAGCCGCGATGTTGTATCCGTATAGTCATTTGCCTGAGACGCAGCTAGTGGATTTCGTCGACAACCTGACGTCTGAGGAGCGAATTGATTTAGTCCGACGATACGTCGGTGACAGAGGTAACCGACGCCACAGACCGGGTCGTGCCTTGGAGCGATTGGATTACCGGTTCGATGTGCTGGGTGACTACGGGGGCTTCCGAGACCTGCAGCGGCATCGTCTACTGACGATCGAGTGGCAGTCACTCACACCCAACCACGGCTACGAAATGCCGGAAGCGATCAAGGGCGCAGGTCTTGCCGATCGATACGACGGCGCTCTGGAACGGTCGAGGGCTCTTTATGAGTCCCTGCTCCCCGAATTCCCCGAGCAGGCCTCATACGCTGTGTCCATGGCTTTTCGGGTTCGATATGTCATGCAGTTCAACGCCCGCGAAGCGCTCCACATGATCGAACTGCGAAGTCAGCCACAAGGGCACCCAAATTATCGGCGCATTGCACAAGAGATGTATCAGCAAATAGCGACGCGCGCCGGACATCAAGCCGTGGCAGAAATGTTTACGCACATTGACCTTTCCGAGGGCGAAGATGGGCGACTTCAAGCAGAAAAGGATCTGGAAGAGCGACGGGCAACGCAGTGAACGAATCGGTGCGAGTTGCCGCTATGGCTGACCTCGAAATGCTGGCTGACTTCGCGACGCAGGCGGTAGCAGAGCAGCACGATAACCGTGGCGGTTATGTGTGGAGCAGACGAGAGACGAGAAGCCGACCTTATCTAGCGAGCTTTGAAGCGGCGCTACACGACCCAGATCAGACCATCTGGATTGGAATGATTGATGATGTTCCCCTCGGCTACGCCGTCTCCAGAGTCGAGTTACTGCGCACTGGCGAAATCCTGGGTCAGGTTTCGGACATCTGGGTTGATCCCGAAGCTCGAGGCGTCGGCCTTGGGGAGGCTCTCATCGGCTCGATCATTTCGTGGTGCACTGACCGTAATTGCGTAGGAATCGACTCGATGGCATTGCCCGGCAACCGTGCGACGAAAAACTTTTTCGAAACGTTTGGGTTCAAGGCCCGGCTCCTTACTGTGCATAAACCACTCGATGAATCCTGAGTTGATTGACCCACGCATGCCGGAACCTTGCGTTGGAGCGGTGTTGTTTTGGGATAGCTCACTACTCCTTGTCAAACGAGGGCAGGAGCCCGACATCGGTCAATGGTCCCTCCCAGGTGGCCGCCTAGAACCTCGAGAAGCCTGGCAAGATGGGGTTGAACGCGAGGTCCAAGAAGAGACTGGTCTGAAGGTGAACTGTGGTGAGTTCCTTGGTTGGGTCGAACGTTCGGTATCGAATCACAGGTATTTGATCGCGGACTTCTTCGTTGCAACCGATGATCCTTCTGGTGCTGCACCCGGTGATGACGCTGAAGATTTGACTTTTGCTGACTCGGCACAAATTAAAAAGCTTGAGCTAACAGTTGGTTTAAAGGAGTTCCTTTTTCAGCACCGCGTTCTAACGCCTTAGCGTCCCTTCCAAACAGGGTCACGTTTCTCTACGAATGCCAGCGGACCTTCACGGAAGTCTTCGGTTTTTACGACGATCCGAAAATGGTCTTTGGTTATTTTCCAGCCTTCAGCGTCGGCCACACCCTGGCTTTCCAAAACCACTTTGCGACTTTCTCTGACGGCTATTGGGGCGTTAACGGTGATGCGAGCGGCAAGTGCTAATGCCGCATCAACCACGGTGCCCGGTTCGACGAGTTCGTTAACTAGACCTAGCGCAAAGGCGCGCTCGGCGCTGATGGGATCGCCAGTAAGAGCCAATTCCATAGCGACGTTACGAGCAATTGATGCGGGTAGACGGAAAAGCCCACCTGCTCCAGCTATCAGACTGCGTTTCACTTCGGGAATACCGAAGCGAGCGATGGTGGACGCGACGACAAGGTCGCAAGCTAGGACTATCTCTAATCCGCCCGCTAGGGCAGGACCGTCAACCGCTGCAATCAAAGGTTTGGTTCTCGGATAGCGAACTAATCCAGCGAATCCGCCTTTCTCTGTCTCGATTGCCTTACCGCTGCTAACGGACTTGAGGTCGGCGCCAGCGCTAAAAACGGTTCCATTCGCTGCAAGTATTGCAACCCAGGCACTGTCATCAGATTCGAAGGTGTCAAGGTGCGCTTCGAGTTCGGTGGAGACGTCATGGCTAACTGCGTTTCGGGCTTCGGGCCTGTCCAGGGTAATGACCCTTATGTTGCCAGCCTCCTCGTACGTTACGACCATCTGCTGCCTTTAGGGGCGTCCATCTGCACTCGTTTCTTGGTTGGGGGACGGTTCGTTGTCTGAGTCTGTGTTTGTCTCGGCGTCGGTTTCGGATGCTGTTGGTTTGCTGTCTGGAGTCGAAGCTTCGGTTTCTTGGTTGGGGGACGGTTCGTTGTCTGAGTCTGTGTTTGTCTCGGCGTCGGTTTCGGATGCTGTTGGTTTGCTGTCTGGAGTCGAAGCTTCGGTTTCTTGGTTGGGAGACGGTTTAGTTGCATTGTTTTGCCGAGCGGGTTTCTTCGGGCGACGTTTTTTCCGACCCCTGCCTTTTTCTGGTGGCGCGATGCCCAACCGGGCGGCGATTTCTGGAATGCGATCCGCGATCTTGCGGATTGTTTCAAGTAACTCCTTACTCGGTTCAGCTGGCACCTGTGCCATAACGACGTAAGGCCGTATTGGTGAAAAAGCGATAGCTTCGAGAACGATTCCGAGGCGCTGCTGGCTCACCTCCCCGCCGAGGGCCTGATTTGCTTGATTAGTGAGGCTCTCAGCAATGTCGGGAGGTAGCGGGCTGCCGGCCTTAGCGGGCCGAGAACTGAGGCGCAACGCTCTAACAACGCGTTCCTCTTTCAGAGCGGCCCGAATCTCTTCATGCCATTCGACCTGTGCTTTTTCTAGGCGCTCATTTAGCCCGGTTCGAATCTGATCAGCGAGTAGTCGAGTTTCTTCGTCGCGGGCAGCATCTTCAGCGGCAACCAGAACGGTTCTCAAGTCACGAATATCGACTTCTTCGATTGAAGACAACGCGGCGTCAGCTCGATCTCGCCACTCGGCGATTTTGAGCTGAGGAAGCAACGACTCGGCCAAGGTCACCAGGGCATCGGCCCGAACTTCTGCAACCCCCTCAGCGGCAGCGCGAGCATTTTGGGTTTCAATTTCTTTGCGCACCGCCGCGATGCCACCCCGTGATACCTGTTCGGCTATAACGCGTTGCTCCTCAGGAAGAGAGTCGATCAGAGCTTTACGGTGAACGCGCGCAGGTTTAAGCTTTTTGCGTTTGGGTTTTACCGGGGCTTCGGGACGTTCTTTGCGTGTCTGGCGAGGCTCGGATTTACGGCGATCGTCTTGCCTTTTCGGCTTACGTTTTGCACCGTCTTTCCCAGCTTTTTCAGGGTGTCGACGCCGGCCGCCCTTTCCTTTGTCTGAGCGACCCTTCTTCGCAAGCTGAGTCGTAACAGCATCAAATTCTCGACCCGATCCGAGAATCTCGATTCGTTCGTCGTCTGGGCGCCCGCTGCGGCCTTTCGGTGGTGATACACCAGTGACGAAGATGCCATCGATCTCGAAATCAGCATCGGCTCGGCAAATGTCCCCGACTGATGCGCCGTCATACAACAGAGCGCCTTCTAAGGTTCCTTTGGGCTGTTTGGCGCCGGCGGCTCGCCAGGTCCAGGTTCCGTCATCTCGCTGACTGGTCAGCTCGACCTCGATACGTCGGCTCATCGTTGCTCCGGGTTCTCCGGCTAGTGGGGGCATGGGAGGCGGCGGGGGAGAACTGGCCCTCGCTGTGGTCCCTGATTACGGTGCCAACGTTACCGAACGAAATCAAAAGATTGGCATTTCACGCAGAAAGCACTTTTTTGAGTCTGAATGACCACTCTGATGCTTCCGAGCGTCCTACCCTCGGCTAAGGCGGATAACTAGACCCGGGAAGGCCATGGCACGAGCTAAGGCACCAGAACAAATTGCTCGCGAAATCGTTGAGGTACCTGTTGCCGACGAGATGCGCGATTCATTTATGCCCTACGCGCTCTCGGTCACAACGAGCCGGGCGATTCCAGATGTCAGAGACGGATTGAAACCTGTTCAGCGACGAATCCTTTATGTGATGGCGGATTTAGGTCTTCGGCCGGGCACTCCATTTCGAAAATCAGCGGGAGTGGTTGGTGAAGTGATGGGGAAATACCATCCTCATGGTGATGGTGCCATTTATGAGGCGATGGTCCGAATGGGTCAGACCTTCTCGATGTCGGTGCCGCTCGTCGACCCCAAAGGCAACTTCGGCAGCCTTGATGACCCGCCAGCGGCATATAGGTACACCGAAGCACGGTTGACATCCGCAGCGATGGCCATGGTCGTTGACCTGGACGAAGAAACGGTTGATTTCGTTCCAAACTTTGATGGCGAACGCGAAGAACCAACGTGTTTGCCCGCTGCCATCCCGAATTTGCTTGTAAATGGAGCCTCGGGAATCGCCGTCGGAATGGCAACCAACATGCCGCCACACAACCTCACCGAAATCGCAGCCGCAATTGATCACGTACTTACAAACCGTCGTCCGAAACCATCGGTGGATGACCTTATGGAATTTGTAGAAGGGCCGGATTTTCCAACCGGTGGCATCGTCGTCGACGATGGATCACTTCGAGAAGCATATGCAACTGGCCGTGGAACGATCCGCGTCCGAGCTAGAGCCGAGATTGAAAATATTACTGCCCGCAGGCAGGGAATCGTTGTAACGGAATTGCCCTACGCCGTGGGTCCGGAACGCGTTCAGGCTAAAATTCGTGAGCTCGTATCAGCCGGGAAGCTCGACGGAATAGGCGCCGTCGTCGACCTTTCGGATCGCAATCATGGGTTACGCCTCGTTATCGAATGCAAAACGGGAGTTGGACCTCACGGGTTGTTGGAAAAGCTCTACCGGCTGACCCCACTCGAGGAAAGTTTTGGAATAAATAATGTGGCGTTGGTCGATGGCGTGCCAACAACTCTTGGTCTATATGCGCTTTGCCAACATTATGTCGATCATCGCTTAGACGTCATCGTTCGACGCACCGAATATCGCCTCGCTCGCGCTGAAGAACGAGAACATGTCCTACTTGGCCTCCTACTAGCCCTTGACAACATTGACCAAGTGATTTCAATTATTCGAGGATCAGATGATGCGGCATCGGCTCGTAGTGAACTCATGAACTTGTTGAAACTCACTGAGGTGCAAGCGACCCACATCTTAGATATGCAACTACGTCGTCTCACAGCGTTGGAAGTTGGAAAGCTTCGAGAGGAACTGGGCAACGTTCAAGCTGACATCAGTGACCTACGTAAAATCCTCGCGTCCGATGCTCGGCGACGAAAACTGGTTGGTCGTGAACTACGAGAGTTGGTCGATGAATTTGGCACTCTTCGCCGCACCACAGTCCTGTCCGCCAATGACGTCGTAGTAATCAACGACGATCCTTCGCTATTGGAGGTAGCGCCAGAAGAACAGTTAACAGACCAATCCACGCTCGTTACCCTGTCCACTTCCGGCTTGCTTGGACGTAGATCACCCGATGAAGGATTCAATGCCAAACCGGGGCGTCACGATGTAATCGCTAGAAGTCTGGAAACCAGCCTCTATAGCTCAATTTCCGCTATCACTGACCAAGGACGCTTACTCACAGTGCGTTCTCGAGAAGTGCCGGAGATAATCCGCGGCAGTAGGGGAGCATCAGTCACAGAGATGTTCTCGTTGAGCCGAGGAGAACGCGTGGTCGGACTCTTTGGTGAAGGTCAAGGCAGCGTGCTCATAGCGACGAGGAACGGTATGGCCAAACGTCTCGAACTCGAATCGGTCGGACGGCTTCGATCGGGAACGGCAATGATTAACTTGAAAGGCGATGACCGCGTCGTCGCTGGGTTCATCGTTAGCGACGACAGTGAAATCGTGATGGTGGCTTCCGACGGTCAAGCTCTTCGCACACCAGCGGACGGCATTTCTATTCAAGGCCCGGGAGCCGCTGGGGTGGCAGGAATGAAACTGAAGGCCGGGTCAGCGTTGGTAGCGGCCGGACTTGTTGAATTCGGGGCCGTCGTTTTGCTGGTGAGTGACGACGGCGCCGTGAAAGTCACTGATCTCGCAGAGGTTCCGACCAAAGGACGGGCGACCGGGGGCGTCCGAACTGTCAGATGGAAAAATTTTGAAACAACGGCGTCCTTTGCGTGGGTAGGTCGCAACCAACAGATGGCCGCTGTGGTGTTCGAGGATGGTGATTCAAGAAAAGTAGATCCCACCCCGTTTCCGTTGAACATAGAAGCAAGTCGCCGTGACGGAACGACAACGGACCTCGATGTACAAGTCTCGGTGGTAGGGGAGTACCGGTTTCAGTGAATACTAAGGCTGAAACCGGAAAGAGGAAGCAATCCGGTAGCTACGACGCCGACGATATCGAGGTGCTCGAAGGGTTGGAAGCCGTTCGGAAACGACCTGGCATGTATATCGGTGGAACTGGGTCCGGAGGGTTAACGCATCTTTTGTGGGAGATCATCGACAATGGGGTCGATGAGGCAGCGGCTGGCCATGCACGACTACTCGAGGTTTTCTTGCATTCCGACGGTTCGTACGAGGTGAGGGACAACGGCCGTGGGATTCCGGTAGACAAAAAAGAGGGTGACGTCACCGCTCTCGAAGTCGTGTTCACGGAACTGCATGCCGGGGGAAAGTTCGGTAACGGCGCTTACGGGGCATCTGGCGGCCTACACGGGGTTGGGGCATCAGTTGTCAACGCTCTCGCAACGCGAATCGAGGTTGAAGTTGACCGCAGCGGAGCTACGTATCGCCTTGAATTTCAAGACCAGATTGCTGGACATAGGGCGAAGAACGGCCGTTTTTCGCCAGATCATGCGTTAAAAAAAGTCGCCAAAATCCCTAAAACCCGGACAGGAACACGGGTCCGCTTTTGGCCCGACACTGAAATCTTCGACCCTGAAGCGGCGATCGATTATGAGGAGGTTAAGGATCGGCTTGGACAGGTGTGTTTTTTGGTCCCTGGACTCAAAATTCGCTTAGCAGATAAACGCAGGGGTTCGAAGAGACCTGCCGAAGAGTTCGTATCCCAAGGGGGTCTTGCTGACTACGTGGATTTCTTGTCTGGTGAAGCACAACCTGTCACCGGGTTAGTAGCTATATCGGGTTCGGGGGTCTTCACCGAAAAAGTTCCAGTCGATGGGAAACTTACGGAAGTGAGTCGCGAATGTAACGTCGACATCGCTTTGCGTTGGGTACACGGATACGAAAAGTCTTTAGTCACTTTCGTTAACACCATCCCAACACCGGATGGAGGTACTCACCAAAGTGGCTTCGAGCGTTCCCTCACGACGGCCCTGAACCAAGCAATATCAACGGCCGATCCGCGAAAACTCCGCAAGCTCAAGGGCGAAGCGAAAGTTCAAAAAGAAGACGCGCAGGAGGGCCTCATCGCCGTGGTGCGAACCGTGTTTCCGGAACCACAGTTCCGTGGTCAGACTAAACGTGAATTAGGCACCCCCGAAGTCCAAAAGATTGTTGGAGCAGTTGTACGAGATGGGCTTAAAGATTGGTTTGAGGGAACGGCAAAAGGATCGAAGAAGGTTCATGTAAAGGCGATTTTAGACAAGGTTGCTGATGCCGTAGTCAACCGAATCAGTACCAAGCAGGCGCTCGACAACCGCCGTAAGGCCGCCCAACTGGGAAACAACGGATTACCTGACAAACTTGCCGATTGTCGACTCCACCCGGAAGGCGAACTGCTCATCGTTGAGGGCGACTCTGCTGCAGGTCCCGCGAAACGGGCACGAGACAGCGCTTGGCAGGCAGTTCTGCCCTTGAGGGGCAAAGTCGTTAACGCTGGCAAGAGCACGAAAAAATCTGTACTCGATAATGCAGAAGCAACAGCTCTGTTTACGGCTGTCGGCTCAGGCTCTGGGCCGGAGTTTGACCTCGAATCTCGGAGGTATGACCGCATAATTCTTCTTGCGGACGCAGACGTAGATGGGAGTCATATTCGCTGTCTTGTCTTGACGTTGATCTATCACTACATGAAGCCTTTGCTCGCGGAAGGACACATCTACGCCGCGCAACCCCCAACCCACGCCCTGGTGTTGGGTTCGGAAAAGGAGTTTCTGTATTCCGAGCGTCAACTTCAGACCCGAATGGAGGACTTAGACCGAAAAGGTCGCCGTTATAGAGTCACCAGATTCAAGGGACTTGGCGAAATGGATGATGACGAACTTCTAGAGACAACTCTGGACCCCAAAACTCGGTTATTGCGAAGGATCACCCTCGAGGACGCTAAGGCTGCCGAAAAAGCCTTTGCTGTCATGATGGGGGCG
>Ga0206680_10000049_pt1 | contig 42248 bp, 44 predicted proteins | sample M115012015metaG_FD_160124 | JGI IMG/M metagenome (GOLD analysis project Ga0206680, IMG submission 160124) | Ammonia-oxidizing marine archaeal communities from Monterey Bay, California, United States - M1 150m 12015 | ecosystem: Environmental > Aquatic > Marine > Intertidal zone | place: USA...
CTCCTGCGAAGAAGGCTCCTGCGAAGAAGGCTCCTGCGAAGAAGGCTCCTGCGAAGAAGGCTCCTGCGAAGAAGGCTCCTGCGAAGAAGGCTCCTGCGAAGAAGGCTCCTGCGAAGAAGGCTCCTGCGAAGAAGGCTCCTGCCGGCAAGAAGCCAAAGTCGCCATTTGGGAAGACCTTCCTCGATGAGCAGAAGAAGCGCCTCCTCGAGGAGCGGGCGCGCTACGTCCGAAGTGCCGACATCCTCGAGGCGGAGGCCGACTCTCTTCTCGACGGCCGGGAGCCCGGAGATGTCCAGTTCGACGAGGAGTCGGGTGAGGGCGACACCTTTGCCGTGGCTCGCGACCTCGACCTGGCGCTCAGCGCCCAGGCCCGCGATTCCATCGACCTGATCGATCTCGCCCTCGAGCGAATTCGCAAGGGTGTCTACGGCGTATGCGTTCTCTCGGGCAAGAACATCCCGAAGGAACGCATGAAGGCAATCCCCTGGGCGGCTGAACGGGTCGAGTACAAGGCCGGCGGGCTCGGCCGACGTTGAGTCCGGGCGTGGCCCCCTGGCGGGGCGCGCTGCTGGCCGGGGCCTCGGTCCTGGTACTGGACCAGCTCACCAAGTGGTGGGTGGTGGCGGCCCTCGAGCCGGGTCGGACGATTGACCTGTTCTGGACGCTCCGGCTGCGCCTCGTCTTCAATACGGGCGCTGCCTTCAGTCAGGGCGAGGGGCTCGGTCCGATCTTCGCTGTGCTCGTGCTCACCGTGGTGGTGCTCCTGGTGCGCCTGGGGGCGAAGGCGGGAGATCCGATGGCGAGGCTCTGTGTCGGCGGCATCGTCGGAGGGGCATTCGGCAACCTGGCCGACCGTGCCTTCCGAGCCGGGGATGGCTTCTTCGGAGGCGCCGTCATCGACTTCGTCGACGTCCAGTGGTGGCCGGTGTTCAACGTTGCCGACTCGGCGATCGTCGTAGGGGGCATCCTGATCGTCGTGCGCGGTCTGCGTGCCGGGGAGACTCCGTAATGGACCTGCAGGAGACCGTCCCGGTGGCACTCGACGGGGAGCGACTCGACCGAGTGGTGAGCCTCCTCACGGGCATCAGCCGGAGCCGTGCCTCTGCCGCCATCGAGGAGGGGCTGATCCTGATTGACGACGAGCCGGTACTGATCCGTTCCCGCCGGGTGCAGGCCGGTGAGGAGTTGACGGTTCCGGACCTCCCCGAGAGTGAGGCCCTGCGGCTTCAACCGGACCCGGAGGTCGAGGTCTCCGTCGTCCACGAGGATGCCGAGGTCATTGTCGTGGACAAGGCGGCCGGCATCATCGTCCACCCCGGGGCCGGCCATGACGAGGGCACACTCGTCCATGGCATCCTGGCCCGCTATCCGGAGGTGGCATCGGTGGGCCCCGCTCTGCGCCCTGGCATCGTCCACCGACTCGATCGTGGCACCTCCGGACTCCTCATGGTCGCCCGCACGGCCACGGCACACGCCGCACTGGCTCGCCAATTGTCGGATCGCCGGGTCGACCGTCGGTACCTGGCGCTCGTCCACGGCTGCGTCGAGGCCGACGAGGGTCGTATCGAGGCACCGATCGGTCGTTCACCGCGCGGTCGCACCAGGATGGCGGTCGTTGTCGGGGGGCGGGAAGCACGGACCGCCTACACGGTCCGGGGCCGCTGGGAGCGGCCCGGCACCACCTTGCTGGAGTGCCGCCTGGAGACGGGCCGTACACACCAGATCCGGGTCCACCTGACGGCCATCGGACACCCGCTGGTCGGTGATGCCGCCTACGACTCCTCTCGGGACCACCACGGCCTGGGCCGACCCTTCCTGCACGCCGCACACCTCGGATTCGTGCACCCGTCGTCGGGTGCGGAAATGGCCTTCGACTCGTCGTTGCCCGCCGACCTGGCCACGGTGCTCGCAGGCCTGGCGCACCCCCTGGTCTGAACTCGCAAGGCCGAAGTCAGGCCTCGGGCCAACCCTCCTGGCCGCGGGCCATGCTGGCGATGTCCTCGAGGGTGAAAGAGTCCAGGTAGCGCCGCATGTGCGAGCCTGCGCTGGCCCAGATGGAGAGGAGCACGCACTGCCCCTCGTGGTCGCAGGCACCGTCGGTGTGCGGCTCTGAAAAGTCACCGGCCACGATCGGTCCGTCGACGGCCGACACGATCTGTGAGAGCAGGATCGTCCCGGGCTCGCGGGCCAGCACGTAGCCGCCGCCGACACCGCGCTTCGAGCGCACCAGACCGGCTCCCTTGAGGGCCAGCAGGATCTGCTCGAGGTAGGGCTGGGGGAGGGCCGTCTGGTCGGCGATATCACGGACGGAACGGGGCGTCTGCCCGTCGCCATGGAGTGCGAGGGAGAGCAGCGCCCGACTCGCGTAGTCGCCACGGGTCGAGACCTTCACGGAGTCCGATCCTAGACGGCCACTCCCGCGCTACGTTCGAGTCGTGAGGGACAAGTTGGATCACTCGATCGAAGGGCCCCTGCTTCCCGACTACGGCGACGCCTGTGTGACCGGACTCGTCCCCGCCCTTCTCGAAGGATCCCATGAACCCGACTGGCTCTCCCACGACCTGCTCTCCGCCCGTCGGGTCCTGCTCCTTGTGCTCGACGGCCTGGGCTGGAACCAGTTACAACAGCGCCGCGGCGCTGCACCGGTACTGGCGTCCATGGAGGGACGTCCGATCACCACCGTCGCACCGAGCACCACGGCGGCGGCGCTGACCTCCATCTCCACCGGGTGCCCACCCGGCGAGCATGGTGTCGTGGGCTATCGGATCGCCGTGGACGGTGCGGTCCTCAACGCCCTCCGCTGGACGACCGGCGACGGGGACGCCAGACGGCGGATCGATCCGTCGACCTTCCAACCGTGTCCGGCCTTCGGCGGCCAGCACCCACCGGTAGTCACCCGGGCAGAATTCGCCGGGTCGGGCTTCTCACGGGCCCACCTGTCGGCGACCCGACTCGTCGGCTACGCGGATCGCCAGGACATGGTGGACCGGACCGTCGACCTCCTCACCTCGGGTGAGCCGTTCGTCTACGCCTACTGGGATGGCATCGACCGCACCGCCCACGAGTACGGCCTCGAGGACCGCTACGAAGAGGAACTGGCCGACTGCGATGCGATGGTCGCCGCAATCATCGACCGGGTGCCGCCCGGGACCGCCGTCGTCGTGACCGCCGATCACGGCCAGGTGCACGTGGGGGACCGGATCCTCGACCTGCCCCCGGAGGTGACCTCCTGCCTGGACGGACAGAGCGGCGAGGCCCGGTTCCGGTGGCTCCATGCGCGCCCGGGGGCCGCTGCAGAGCTCCATGCCGCAGCAGTCGAGGCGTTCGGGGACCTGGCATGGATCCGGACCCGTGACGAGGTCGAGGCCGAGTGCTGGCTGGGGCCCCGACTCGGGCCGGCGGCTCGCTCCCGGCTCGGGGACGTGGCCCTTGTGGCCAGGGAGCAGGTCGCCTTTCGGGACCCCGCCGAGGTGATGTCGATCCGCCTGATCGGGCGCCACGGCTCGCTCACGCCGGACGAGATGCTGGTGCCGGCCGTCGGCGTCGTGACGTGATCACCGGGTGGCCGATGCTGCCACCGGGCGTGGCTCCGCGCGTCCTCCCGTCGGCCTAGAGTCGGACCGATGGAGGCGACGAGCGAACCGGGTGGCGAAGACCCACGAATGGAGCAGCCCGAGATCCTCAAACTCGATGACCAGGACCTTCAGGACGATGACTCCGTCGACGAGACGATCGAGCATCCGGCCAAGGTGATGCGGGTCGGAACGATGATGAAGCAACTACTGGAGGAAGTCCGTGCCGCGGGCCTCGACGAGGCCAGTCGCGACCGCCTCAAGGAGATCTACGAGACCTCGGTCGAGGAACTCGGATCGGCCCTCTCCGAGGACCTTCGCAACGAGCTGGGTCGGCTGGCCCTGTCGTTCGGCGAAGGCGAGGCGCCGAGCGCCGATGAACTGCGGATCGCCCAGGCGCAGCTGGTCGGCTGGCTGGAAGGACTCGTCCAGGGCATCCAGGCGACTCTGTTCGCTCAGCAGATGGCCGCCCAGCAGCAGTTGGACGGTATGCGCCGGGGCGAGTTGACCCCCGGCCAGGCACCGCCCGGCGTCGATGCCCGACCGGGCACGTACCTCTGAGTCGGACCGCGGGTCCCGTGACCGATTCCTTCAGCCACCTCCACGTCCACACCGAGTATTCGCTGCTGGACGGAGCGGCCCGGATCGAGGACATCGTGGCGGCTGCGGTCGCCGACGGCCAGCCGGCGATCGGCATCACCGATCACGGCAACATGTACGGGGTCGTCGACTTCTACCGGGAGTGCAGGAAGCAGGGAATCAAGCCGGTGCTGGGCACCGAGGCGTACATGGCGCACGAGTCGCGCAGCGAACGACCCACCCGCCGTGGCCGACTCGACGACTCCGGCGGTGAGACCGAGGGCGGGCGCAAGCTCTACTACCACCTGACCCTCCTGGCCGAGAATTCCACCGGCTATCGGAACCTGATCCAGGTAGCCAGCCGGGCGTTCCTCGAGGGCTACTACTACAAGCCCCGGGTCGACTGGGAGGTTCTCGCCGACCACAGCGAGGGGCTCATCGCCACCACGGGCTGTCTCGGCGGCCAGGTCCTCCAGGCGCTCCTCGCCGACGACTACGAAGGGGCCCGGGAGCGGGCCGGGCGCCTCCAGGACATCTTCGGCCGGGACAACCTGTTCGTCGAACTCCAGGACCACGGCATTCCCGAGCAGCAACGCACCAACCCGCAGCTCATCCGCCTGGCGGAGGAGCTGGGTGCGCCGCTGCTGGCCACGAACGACAGCCACTACACCTGCGAAGACGATGCGGTGTCGCACGACGCACTGTTGTGCGTGCAGACCGGCTCGCTGATGAGCGACGAGAAGCGGTTCCGGTTCCACGGCTCCCAGCACTACGTGAAGTCCGCCGGCGAGATGCGTGACCTCTTTCGTGAGGTTCCGGCGGCGTGCGACAACACGCTCTGGATCGCCGAACGCTGCGACGTCGAGATCGAGTTCGGCAAGCCGCAGCTCCCCGATTTCCCGCTGCCCGAGGGCTTCCCCAACGACAACGCCTACCTCGAGCACCTGACGTTCGAGGGCGCCCGGAAGCGGTGGGGCGACACGCTCTCCGACACCGTCGTCGATCGTCTGGCCTACGAGTTGAAGATCATCGGAGACATGGGCTTCTCCTCGTACTTCCTCATCACCTGGGACATCATCAGGTACGCGCGGGACCGGGGCATCCGGGTCGGCCCCGGCCGGGGCAGTGCTGCGGGTTGTGCCGTGGCCTACTCCCTCGAGATCACCGACCTGGACCCCATCCGGTACGACCTGCTGTTCGAGCGCTTCCTGAACCCGAGCCGGAGCAACATGCCGGACATCGACATGGACTTCGATTCCCGCCACCGTGACGAGGTCATCCGCTACGCGGCCGAACGCTACGGCCGTGACCATGTCGCCCAGATCATCACGTTCTCGCAGATCAAGGCTCGGGCCGCCGTCCGCGATGCCGCCAGGGTGCTCGGATACCCGTATGGCATGGGCGACCGGGTCGCCAAGGCGATGCCGCCACTGATCATGGGCCGCGACACCCCGCTTGCCGCCTGCCTCGAGGAGACCGAGCAGCACGCCGACGGCTTCAAGATGGCCACCGACCTGCGCCAGATGTACGGAGACGACAGCGACGTGCGCAAGGTCGTCGACGTGGCCCGGGGACTCGAGGGCCTCCGGCGCCAGGACAGCATCCACGCCGCCGCCGTGGTGATCACCAAGGAGCCCCTGACGAACTACCTCCCCATCCAACGGAAGCCCGAATCCGGTCAGGATCCCGGCGATGCGCCGGTGGTCACCCAGTACGAGATGCACGCCGTCGAGGACCTCGGACTCCTCAAGATGGACTTCCTGGGACTCCGGAACCTGGACGTCATCACCGACACCCTGGCCCTCGTCGAGGCCACCCGGGGCGAGGCCGTCGACATCGACGAGGTGCCGCTCGACGATCAGGCCACCTTCGACCTTCTGGCGCGTGGCGACACGATCGGCGTGTTCCAACTCGAGTCGGGGCCGATGCGCTCCCTCATGCGATCGCTCGCTCCGACCTGTTTCGAGGATGTTGCAGCGCTCGTTGCCCTGTACCGGCCGGGCCCGATGTCCACCAACATGCACAACGACTACGCCGACCGCAAGAACGGCCGGCAGTCGGTTACCTACTTCCACGCCGATGCCGAGGAACTCCTCTCCGACACCTTTGGGCTGATGATCTACCAGGAGTCGGTCATGCGCGTGGCGCAGAAGTTCGCCGCCTACTCGTTGGCAGACGCCGACAAACTGCGCAGGGCCTGCGGCAAGAAGGACCACGAGGCCATGCAGAATGAACGCAAGAACTTCGTCGCCGGCTGTGAGGCGACGGGCTACGGCATAGCCCTGGGCGACGATGTCTTCGACAGAATCGAAAAGTTCGCCGACTATGCGTTCAACAAGAGCCACTCGTACGGCTACGGCTATATCGCCTATCAGATCGCTTTCCTGAAGGCCAACTATCCGATCGAGTACATGGCAGCGTTGCTCACCAGCGTGAAGTCGAACCTCGACAAGGCAGCCACCTACCTGAACGAGTGTCGGATCATGGGCATCGACGTCGGGGTCCCCGACGTCAACACGGCCCGCAGTGACTTCCATGCCATCCCGGGCGACGATCTGGACGCCAACGGATCGGGTGCCGGTCGGATCGTGTTCGGGTTGTCGGCGGTGCGAAACGTGGGGGAGGGGCTCGTCGAGCTCTTGCTGGTCGAGCGCGATGCCGGGGGCCCGTTCGCCGACTTCTACGACTTCGTCGAGCGCTGCTCCAGCACGGTGCTGAACAAGCGCGCGGTCGAGTCGCTCATCAAGGCCGGGGCCTTCGATGCCCTTGGGCATCCCCGACAGGGCCTCCTGCTCGCACACGAACAGGTGATCGAGCACACCCTCGCCCGGCGCCGGGAGCACGACATGGGCGTGATGTCCCTGTTCGGGGAGGGTGAGTCCGACCCCCTGTTCGACGAACGGACCCCGATCAGCGAAGTCGAGTTCGACAAGTCCGTCCGCCTGGCCTTCGAGAAGGAGATGCTGGGGCTCTACGTCTCGGAGCATCCGTTGTCGGGCTACGAGGTGGCCCTCCGCCGCAACTGCGACCTCGGCGTCTCAGAACTGGCGGATGTCGAGGACGGGATGCAGCACACGATCGGAGGAGTGATCAGCAACCTCCAGAAGAAGTGGACCCGCAAGGGCGACCTCATGGCGGTCTTCGACCTCGAGGACCTCAGCGGGTCGGTCGAGGTCATGGTGTTCCCGAGGACGATGACCGAACACGGCCACAAACTCGATGAGGACGCCATCGTGCTCGTCCGCGGCCGCCTGGACGGTCGGCGCGAAGGCGTCCCGAAGTTCCTCTGCCACGAGGTCGAGGTCGTCGAGATGGGCGACCTCCCCTCCTCGCGCCCGGTGCGGGTGCGACTCCCCATCGAACAGGTGAGCGAGTCGACGGTCGACGAACTCAAGGCGCTGTTGGCGGCGCACCCCGGCGATGCCGAGGTCTACCTCCACCTGGGAGACCGACAGGTCCTTCGGCTCCCCGCCGACTACTGCGTGAACCCCTCGGGGGGCCTAGTCGGCGAACTACGGGTCCTGTTGGGTGCCGAGGCCGTGGTCGTCGGCTGAGCCAGCGTCGCGGCCCGCTCTTGTCCGATCCGAACCGGCCGAGCAGCATGGCCGGGTTGGGATCGACCCCGTGGGACGGCAGGCTGTAGGGACGTGTGCGGCAGTCGCCACGACCGGTCAGGGACCTCCTCCTGGTAGCCAGGCTGGTAAATCGTCCGAGAGCAAGGGACCTGAGCCGATGGCGATCGAGGTCGAGACCAAGGACTGTTCGATGCTCGGCGATGCCGAGATCGAGGACATGGCAGAACTCTGCGAGGTCGGGCCGAATCCCCTGGGCATCGGCCTGCTGTCCAAGCAGAGCGAGGACTGGGTCCTAGCTACCACCGCCCGCGATGGTGGTCGCCTGAAGGGCTTTGCCTTCTCGACGCTCGAACGCATCGGCGGCACCCCGAGCGTGATCGTCGGATTGGCGTCGGTACGCCGAACCAGCAAGCGCGACACGGTCCTGCGTGCCCTCGTGACCGAGCTGTTGCGACGCGCCGTGCTCGCTTTTCCCGACGAAGACGTGGTCATCGGCACCCGCTTCAACAGCCCGGCCGGCTTCGAGGCGTACCGGTCCCTTGCTGATGTGAATCCCCGCCCCGGCCACCGTGCCTCGGGCGAGGAGCGAGCCTGGGGACGTCGGTTCGTGAAGCGCTTCGGCCTCTCCACCCTCAACTATGACGAGCATTCCTTCCGCTCCAAGGGGTCCGGCAGCCAAGCCTGCGTGTTCGACCACTGCAGCCTCAAGCCCGAGATGATCGACGCCGATGTGGCCAGCCTGTTCGACGGCCTCGACACCGGGAGGGGCGACGTCGTCGTGGCCTGCGGCTGGGCCCTGGCCGAGGACCTCGAGAAACTCCTCTGAGCAGCGCTCCTGCCGACCCGGCCCAGCCGGGGCAGGCAGCCGACGATCGAGGGAGTTCGAAACAGGGCGTTCGTGAGGCGCTCGAAGCCCGACGGTCGTGCCGCTCGTTCCTCGATCGTTCCCTCCCTCCGGGCCTCGTCGACGATCTCGTCGATCGTGCCCGCCGGACCCCGTCCGCCGGCAACGCCCAGGGCGTGGAGTTCCTCGTCCTCGAGGGCCCTGAACAGACCTCCGCCTACTGGGCGGTCACCCTCCCCGAGCAGGCCCGCGACGCGTTCCCCTGGCCGCGCCTGCCGCTTGCACCTGTCCTGGTCGTGGTCTATGCGGACGCAGGCCGTTACCTCGACCGGTACTCGGAGCCGGACAAGGCCTCGACGGAGCTCGGTGGGTCCGACGAGGACTGGCCCATCCCGTACTGGTTCATCGATGCGGCGTTCTCGGCGATGGCGCTTCAACTCCTCGCGGTCGACGAGGGTCTGGGCTGCTGCTTCTTCGGCCTGTTCGGGCACGAACGTGATATCTCCCGCAGGTTCGACGTCCCCGGTGGCCAGCGGGCGATCGGGGCCGTCGCCATCGGGTATCCGGCACCCGACGACCAGCGCCCCTCCACATCGGCCGAACGGGGCCGGCGAGACCTCGGCGAGGTTCTGCACCGTGGCCACTGGGGGATCCCCGATGTTCGGCTCCCGGAGGCCGGACGGTAGGGTCACCCCGCGTTCCCTCTGCGAACCGATCCACTGACCCGGAGACCCGAATGTCCGATGAGACCTCCGCCAGCCAGGTGCCGATCGTCGGCTACCTGCAACTCGGTGACGACCCCCACCTCCGCGCCAGTGAGTGCACGGACTGCGGGGCCCGCTACTTCGATCGGCGCAACGCCTGTGCCAACTGTGGGGGGACAGGCTTTTCGCAGGTACGGGTCGCCGGTGCCGGTGTCCTGAAGGCCTACAGCGTGGTCCACAACGCGGCACCGGGCATCCCGGTCCCGTTCGTGTCGGCGATCGTCGAGACCGAGGACGGCACCTCCGTCCGCTCGAACGTGGTCGGCCTCGACGATCCGATGTCTGCAGAACTGGGAATGCGCGTCCAATTCACCACCTACGTCTGTGGGACCGACGACGATGGCACGGAGTGCGTGGCCTACGGCTACGCCTCCGCCTGAGAGTCGCACGGACCCCACCGAGCGGCGGTCACAGCAACAGAAAGGAAGACATATGTCTGGAGATTCAGTCTGGGTCCTCGGAGCCAGCATGACCCGCTTCGCCCGCTACCCGGAGTTGGACGCCTTCGACCTGGCCTCACAGGCCTGCCTCGACGCCTTCGCCGACGGTGGTGTGGGAATCCACGACATGGACGTCCTCGCCGCCGGAAGCCTCTTTCAGCCGCCGGGATTCGGCCAGCGCCTGCAGAAGCAGATCGGCCAGACGGGCATCCCCGTCTACAACGTCACCAACGCCTGCGCCACCGGGGCTACGGCCATCAGGGTGGCGTACATGTCAATCAAGGCCGGCGAGGCCCAGATGGGCCTTGCCGTCGGTGTCGAGCAGATGGGCAAGATGGGCCTCCTGGCTGGCAAGTCCCGGTCGGAGCGCAAGGTCTTCGAACCGACCGGTCGCTATGAGGCGGTGACGTCGATCGACGGGATCCTCGGCACGGAGACCATGCCCGGCGTGTTCGCCCAGGCGGGCACGGGGTACGCCTACGAGAACGAGGGCGTCGGGTTCGAGCAGTTCGCCAAGGTCGCCTACAAGAACCACCTCCACTCGACCCTGAACCCGCTGGCCCAGTACCAGAAGGAGTTCAGCCTCGAACAGATCATGGGCTCGCCGGTCCAGAGCTACCCCAACACGACGCTCATGTGCTGCCCGACGGGCGACGGGGCGGCGGCCGTGGTGCTGGTCTCCGAGGAGCGTCTGCGGTCCCTGCCCGCCGAGGCGCAGCAGCGGGCTGTCAAGATCTCGGCCTCGGTCCTGACGAGCGACCCGTGGGTCGAGTCCGGCCAGGTCCAACCCGACGTCAATACCCTGACGCGCAGCGCCGCAGCCCAGGCCTACGAGGCGGCCGGAATCGGACCCGAGGACCTCGACCTGGTGGAACTCCACGACTGCTTCGCCACGGCGGAGCTCATCCACTACGACAACCTTGGCCTGTGCGAGCCGGGCGGGGCCGGCGACTTCATCGATTCCGGTGCGCCGTTCCGCGACGGTCGCCTTCCGGTGAACGTGTCGGGTGGCCTCATCTCGAAGGGTCACCCGATTGGAGCGACCGGCGTCGCCAACGTCTACGAGGTGGCCACCCACCTGCGGGGCGAGGCCGGCGACCGACAGATCGAGGGGGCGAGGGTCGGCCTGGCCCACGTGATCGGCCTCGGCTCGGCCTGCGGCATCCATATCCTCGAGAAGGCGTCGAGACCTCAGGCCGCCTAGTCCGGGCTCCCAAAAATGGTAGTCCATGAGGCGGCCAGTCTCTAGCTCTCAGCCCCTAGAAAAGGCGCCTTCTTAACTCAAGTTGACCCCATCGGCGTCTTCTCAGGCACCGACGCCCGGTGGTGGCGTCTCAGGGTTAGTTGGCGAGTCCCGCCCGGACCCGGTCGACGAATCCGGCGGCGTGGAGATCGAGTTGTCGATCGATCTGTTCGGGCATGAGTCCCTTTACGTGGACGCGGACGTTGACGGTGTCACAGTCGCTGTCCTTGAGAACGGCGAGAAGGGCATCGGCGGCGGCCTCGGGGGACACTCCGTGGACGAGGGAGTCCTCCGACCAGTTCCGGATTGCTGCCTCCTTGCTGTAGCTGCGGTAGTGGTCCATTTGGGCCGCCATCTCGGCCTTGGGTGGGTCACCGATCCACACCCGTCGGATGAGTACTCGGCTATGAGAAGCGCCGGCTTCGCGATGGGCGCGCCCCAGGCGCACCCAGAGGTCGGGCGTATGGAGGCTGTCGTATAGCACGCCGCAGTCGAGCGCCGCCGCTCGGCGACACGCAGCCGGACTCTGTGCGGCGATCAGGATGGGTAGCGGGTCGTCGCTGAGGCGTCGGACGGCTCGGTCGCGCGCCAGGGGCTCCGGACCGTGACCGCGGAGGGCAGCCACTGCGAGAGGGAGGACGGTTTTAAAGCGGGCGGTGATTTCGTCGAACGGGATCTCGGCAAGTTCAAAGTCGACTGGGAGGGCACCGGCGGCGAACCCGACACCTACCCGACCGGGATACGCGGCCGAGAGCCAGGCCAGGTCTTCCACGATGAGGGCGTAGGGCTTGAGGGGTAGCAGCATCGGACATGGTGCGACCCAACCGGTCGGCATCACGTCGAGCAACAGCCCTGCCAGTTGGACTGGGTTGGGAAGGTAGGAGGGGAAGTCGGCGTGGTGTTCGGAGACCATTACGCCGTCGTACCCGAGCTCTGCGGCGCGTCTCGCCTGACGACGCAGGATCTCAACCTGCTTGACAGCCGGAAGATCGTGCGGGTAGAGGCGCAGCGAGACCGACCCTGGGGCGAGCGGCGCCGAGGTCAACGGACGATCCCTCCGCCCTTGATGACCAAGAACTGGTCCTGCCACCATGGCGAGTGCGACGACGACATCTGGCTAATTCTCCACGCCGAATAGGACCGCGGCAACGAGTACCACCACGATCCCTGCGGTTATACCTGCGGCGATACCTGCGACTTCTCTGCGCTCCATCTCATACCTGTTTACTGCGTCGAGTGTCACGACCTCAACCGGGTCTACCATGACGCCGCCGACGAAGGTGCCCGTGCACAAGGAACTCTCTACTTTCAGGAACCTTGTCCCTCGAGAAGGCGGCCTAGGCGCCCGGCCTCAGAGTTCGGCTAGCAGGCTCTCGACGTCATCGACGGGGGCCCGACAGGCGAAGTCCCGACAGACCCAGGCCCTGTCGCCGTCGCGTCCGTCCCAGAGCGGTCCGGGTCGCGGTTCGCCCCAGGCCAGGACGAGATTCGGCCGATACGTCCCTCGGACGGCCTCCACGAGGTCGGGACGCTGTCCGGTGACGACCACTTCGGTGATGCCGGCATGTAGGAGGTCCACGGCCCCGAGCAGGTGTCCGAACGCCGTCGGATGGTCGGCGACGAGGCGTCCGAGGAGTAGCAGCACGGATTCAGCGGCTTCGGTGTAGCGCCGTTCGCCGGTGAGGGCTCCCAGGCGGAGCAGGGCTACGGCGGCCAGGCTGTTGGCGCTGGGGTGGGCGTTGTCGAGCACGTCCTTGGGACGTGTCACGAGCCGTTCGGCGTCGTCACCGGTGGTGAAGAATCCGCCGTTCACCCGGTCCGTGAAGAGGTCGAGGAGGAGGTCGGCCGAGCTGATCGCCTCGTCGGTCCAGCGGGCCTCCCCGGTCGCCTCTCCGAGGCGGGTGAGGGCATCGACCATGGCAGCGTGGTCTGCTGCGTATCCAAGGTGCCGTGCACCGACCTCGGACTGCCAGGAGCGGAGCCAGCGGCCGTCTTCACGGCGGAGGTGGGTGAGGAGGAAATCGGCGTTCTCCCTGGCGGTCATCAGCCAGTCCTCCCGTCCGGTGGCGGCCGCAGCCTCAGCGAGTGTGGCGAGCATCAGGCCGTTCCACTCGGTCAGGACCTTGTCGTCGAGCCCGGGCCGGACCCGCAGTTCCCGAACATCGAAGAGGGCCTGCCGGGCACGCTCCACTCCGGACGGGCGTAGCAGGTCGCCCCGGACCGGACGGTGCAGGATGTTGGAGCCCTCGAAGTTGCCCTCCGGGCTGACGCCGTACCAGGTGATCGCCTCGTCTGCGTCGGGGCCGGAGGCTGTCCGTACCTGCGGCTCGGACCAGACGTAGAAGCGACCTTCGACTCCCTCCGAGTCGGCATCCTCGGCAGCAGCGAACCCGCCGCCCGGGAGTCGAAGGTCTCGGAGCACGTAGCCGATGGCCTCCTCGGCGACCTGCAGCCAACGATCGTGCCCGAGAACCTGCCAGGCGTGGAGGTAGGTCCGGGCGAGCAGGGCGTTGTCGTAGAGCATCTTCTCGAAGTGGGGGACCAGCCACCGCTCGTCCACCGAGTAGCGGGCGAATCCGCCGCCGATCTGGTCCGCCATGCCGCCGGAGGCCATTGCATCGAGGGTCGTTCCGATCACCCCGGCGAGGCTCGGATCGGGGGCGGCAACCTGCCGCCGGAGGAGAGCCTCGAGGCTCATCGTCTGCGGGAACTTCGGGGCGCCGCCGAATCCTCCCCAGTGGGGATCGTGTTGCTTCCGTAGCACCCCGACTGCCTGCTCGAGGGTGCCGGTCGGTGGGAGGTGCTCGCCGGGCTCTAGGTCGGCATGGACGGCCATGCGGTCGAGCACCCGGGATCCCATCTCGCTGAGGTCGTCACGGCGGTCGGTCCAGGCCTCGTGGACGGCGGTGAGCACCTGTCGGAACGAGGGCATTCCGCCCCGCTCCTGCTTCGGCCAGTAGGTGCCTGCGTGGAAGGGACGGCCCTCGGGGTCTAGGAACACAGTCATCGGCCAGCCGCCCCGCCCGGCCAGGGCGGTGACGGCATCCATGTAGATGGCGTCGACGTCGGGCCGTTCCTCGCGGTCGACCTTCACGCTCACGAACCAGCGGTTCATGAGGTTCGCCGTCTCCGGGTCCTCGAAGGATTCGTGCGCCATGACGTGGCACCAGTGGCATGCGGAGTAGCCCACCGAGAGCAGCACCGGCCGGGAGGTGCGCCGGGCTTCGGCGAATGCATCCTCACCCCAGGGGTGCCAGTCGACCGGGTTGTCGGCGTGCTGGCGGAGATAGGGGCTTGATTCACCGGCGAGTCGGTTCATCCGGGTGACGCTATCGACAGGTATCCGACCGTGGCCGAAGGGAACGGTCGCCGGTGGCAGACTGCACCTATGCGACGCTGGATCCTCGGGGCTCGTCCGCGCACCCTTCCGGCTGCGGTGGTGCCGGTGCTGGTCGGAACCTCAGTGGCGGTGGGTGTCGGTGACGGCATCGTCTGGTGGCGGGCGCTGGCCGCACTGGTTGTGGCCCTCGCCCTCCAGGTCGGCGTGAACTTCGCCAACGACCTCTCCGACGGCCTCCGGGGCACGGACGGACTCGACCGGATCGGACCCCGGCGCCTCGTCGGATCCGGACTCGCCAGCGCCGGGGAGGTCCGCCGGGCAGCGTTTGTTGCCTTCGGGGTGGCGGGTGCCGTTGGGCTCGTCCTGTCGCTCGTGGTCTCGCCATGGTTGCTCCTCGTGGGCGCATCTGCCATCGCCGCTGCCTGGTTCTACACGGGCGGGCCGAAGCCGTACGGCTACCTCGGCCTGGGGGAGGTAGCTGTGTTCGTGTTCTTCGGTCTCGTGGCGACCGTCGGCAGCGCATACGTGCAGGCCGGCCGGATCACCGGCCTCGCCCTCCTCGCCGGGAGCGCTGTCGGGTTACTGGCCTGCGCCCTCCTTGCGGTCAACAACCTCCGCGACATCGCCGGTGACACGGTCTCCGGGAAGCGCACGCTGGCGGTCCGCATCGGCGACCGGGCGGCCCGCTGGCTCTACGTGGCCTTCCTCGACGGGGCTCTGGTCCTCGCTTCCCTGTGTGCCCTCTCGCGTCCGTGGTGCCTGCTGGTCCTGGGCGGAGGCGTCGTAGCCGGACCGGCTGTGCGGGACGTCCTCGGTGGCGCCGAGGGCCCACGTCTAATCGGGGTGCTAGCGGTCACGGCCCGGACGCAGTTGGTCGCCGGGGCCCTGCTTGCCATGGGCTTGGTGCTCTCCGCCTGAGCCGCCTCCGTGCGACGGAGTTCAGGCGTTGCGGGTCGCCGTGAGCAGTTGGGCGATGCCACCCGAGAGGTGGATCTTGGTCACGTCGGTGAATCCGGCCTGCATGATCTGGTGTAACAGTTCGGGTTCAGTGGGCAGGTACACGACCGACCGGGGAAGGTAGCGGTAGGCGGTGCGGTCGGAGAGTAGGCCGCCGATGAAGGGCACCACCCGCCCGAAGTACACGGAGTGTCCAGCCCGGAGCAGGGGATTGCGTGGTCGATCGACCTCGAGGAGGGCGATTCGACCACCGGGACGCAGGACCCTGGCCAGTTCCCCGAAGAAGGGTTCCAGGGCGGCCAGGTTTCGGAGGGCAAAGCCGCAGGTGACGCCGTCGACCGTCCCGGCCGGTGTGGGCAGGCGCAGGGCGTCAGCGTGCACGAGGGGGGCGTCGGTGCGCGCTGCCGCCAGCATCCCCCAGGAGAGGTCCATGCCGATCGGGCGGTGGCCGGCCCGGTCGAGGTCCCTGCAGAGGTCGCCGGTGCCGCAGGCGAGGTCGAGCACGGTGGATCCGGCGGGCAGGGCGAGGTCGTCGACGGTGCGACGGCGCCAGCGAACGTCGAGTCGGAAGGTCAGCAGGCGGTTGAGGAGGTCGTACCGGGGAGCGATGGCGTCGAACATCGAGCGCACCGCAGCCGCCTTCTCTTCCGGGGGGAGGGGGCCTCCCGGGGGGAGCGGGCCGTTTCGAAGACGAGGTTCGTCGGCCACCGGGTCAGTCGAACCAGATTCGCTGGTGTTCCCGGCTCATCGGGTGCAGGAGGAGCGCCAGGAGTGCTCCCGGGAACAGGAGTATCAGGAAGAGGTCGGGCTTGAAGCCGTAGATCTGGATGCGCGCGACGATGGCCAGGCCCGACACTGCGACGGCCATCTGCCAACCGACCTTCTTGTCGTTGGCGATCAGGTAGGCCGAGGGGAGCATGAGCAGGCCGAGTAGCAGCAGCACCTTGGAACCCCGAATCATGCTGAAGACGCCTTCGAGGTAGAGGAGCATGGTGCCGATTACGAGGGTCTGTGGCTGGTACCGGTTGATCCAGCGTCGCTGTGGCTCCATAGCGTCAGTCTGGCAGGGCCGCCGCCGCTTGCCGCCGAACCGGCGCCTCGACCGGGACGTCCATCCGGTCGGCGCGCAGTTGGCCACAGGCAGCATCGATCTCGGTTCCCCGTGTGTGACGGACCGTCACGTTGGCCCCGTGGGCCCGCAACTCGTCGGCGAAGTCGGCGACCCGCCGTGGTGAGGATCCGCGTGTCGGCCATCCGGGCGTCGGGTTGAGGGGAATGAGGTTGATATGCGCGCCAAGGGGCCGGGCATAGGCGGCGAAGCGCCTGGCGTCCTCGGGCCGGTCGTTGGTGTCGTGGATGAGTGCCCACTCGAAAGAGAGGCGACGACCGGTGGAGCGGATGTGATGCCTGCAGGCGTCGGCCAACTCCGCCAGCGGCCACCGGCGGTTGACCGGCACCAGGTCATCGCGCAGGTCGTCGTCCGCTGCGTGGAGGGAGACCGCCAGGTTCACGGGCAGTTGCTCCTCCGCCAGTCGGCGGATTCCGGGCACGAGGCCGACCGTGGAGATGGTGAGGTGCCGTGCCGAGAGTCCGAGGGCGCCATGGATGCGTTCCACAGCCCCCCAGGTGCGCTCGTAGTTGGCGAGCGGCTCACCCATACCCATGAACACGACGTTCGAGACGCGACGCTCGCCGGCCTCGCGCTGGGCCCGGACGACCTGTTCGACGATCTCACCGGTGGTCAGGTGTCGGTCGAAGCCCATCTGCCCGGTGGCGCAGAAGCCGCACCCCATGGCGCAGCCTGACTGGCTGCTGACGCAGACCGTGGACCGCTCGGCGTAGTGCATCAGCACGGTCTCGACCAGGGCTCCGTCGGTGAGGCGCCACAGCCACTTGACGGTCTCCCCGTCGTCACCGGTCGAGCGGGTCTCCTCTGTCAGGCCTGCCGGGAGCTCACCCACGAGGCGGTCGCGCAGGCCTGCTGGGAGTGTCGTGATCTCCGCCGGGTCGGCGAGGTCCTCGTAGAGGCCCTGCCAGAGTTGGTCGATCCGATAGTCGGGCTCGTCGCCGAGCAACCTTCCGAGGGCGGCCCGATCGTGGTCGTAGCGGGTGACCGGGAGCCCCGCTGGGGTGGCGCTACTCACCGGACGATTCGCTGGAAGGCGCGGTCGATCCTGGAGCGCCGGAACCCGAGTTCGTCGTAGAGCCGGTTGGCATGCCGATTGTCGGATTCGACGTAGAGCATCCCGTGTCGCAGTCCCTGTCCGGCGAGCCAGGCGAGGCCGTCGAGCAGGAGTTCCCTGCCAAGGCCGCGGCCGTGGAAGTCGGGGTCCACGGCGATCGCGTAGATCTCGCCGGCGGGTGGTGTCTCGTCGGCGTGGACCTTCGTCCAGCAGAAGCCGGCCAGTCGGCCTTCGAGTTCGAACAGGCGGAATCCATCGGGGTCGAACCAGGGCTCGGCGCACTTTTGTGCCAGTTCCTCGTGGGTGAGGTCGCTCTGGTCGGGGTGCCAGTGGAATGCCCGGTTGTTGACCTCGAGGAAGGCATCGGCGTCCGCTGAGCTGAAGGCACGTGTGGAGAGGTCGGTGTCGGGGGCGGGGAGAGGCCGCTCGAGCCGCCACAGGTCCCGAAAGTGGGTGAAGCCGGCAGCGAGCGGTACCCGGTCGCAAGCAGGCGTGGCGTCCTCGATCCAGAGTTCGAGTCGTCCGCCCTCTCCCAGCATGACCGTCTGGGTGGCGGCCTCGAGGAGGCGTTGCCGTCGGACGTCGTCGTCTCCCTCCACCCGGAGTTCGACGAGCCAGCCGTTGCGGGCGCTGGTGAGGACGACGGTGTCGGTGCCGTCGGAGACTTCGAGGCGTTCGGGTTCGGTTGCCATCGGCGGCGAGGCTACCTCGGGGCACAGGAGTACCCGTGTGCCCCGGGCAGGCGGTACGTTCGAAGGCATGGGGCGCCCGAGAACACCGGCTGGCCGCGCCAGGGAGACGAACCGTCGCCTGACCGGCGAGTACCCAGACGCCGAGTGTGAGCTCACGCACCGCAACCCCTTCGAACTCCTTGCGGCGACGATCCTGTCGGCCCAGTGCACCGACAAGCGTGTCAACATGGTCACGCCGGTGTTGTTTGCCCGGTACCCGACGCCGGAGGACCTCGCAGGGGCGGTTCCGTCCGAGTTGGAGGAGATCGTCCGCTCGACCGGCTTCTACATCAACAAGGCCCGCAGCCTGCTCGGCATGGCTCAGAGGCTCGTCGAGGCCTATGACGGCGAGGTACCGGGTGAGATGGCCGAGTTGACGTCCCTGCCCGGGGTGGGCCGCAAGACGGCGAACGTGGTCCGCAGCGTGGCGTTGGGCCTGCCCGGCCTGCCCGTCGACACCCACGTCGGTCGCCTGTCGCGTCGCCTGGGCCTGACCGAGGAGACCGATCCGGTGAAGGTCGAGTTCGAGCTCAACCCGATGGTGCCGGCCAACGAGCGAGGGGACTTCAGCATGCGTCTGATCCTGCACGGTCGTCGTGTCTGTCCCAGCCGGAAGCCCCGTTGCGGGGAGTGCGTCCTCAACGACTTCTGTCCCGCCTCGGAGGTCTGAGCGGCGGGACGACCGAGGCAGCGGCTTGCCGCATCGAAAGCGAATCTCTACTCCGAGAAGCCCTGCACCGGTGGGCTTTCCTCTCGTTGAGAGTTGGAGTACGTTTGGGATTGCCAGGTCCCGCCACCTGGCTTGCGAGGGTCGGGTCCCGCCACCCACCTCGCCGCTCAGCGCTCCTCTCGAGGGGCGCTGAGCACTTTTTCACCCAGGTGGATGTGGCGCGCAGTCGGCGTGTCTGAAGGACACGGCCGGGACGAACCTCAGCGGAGGCGGCGACGCGTGCGGCTGAGTTCCCGGCGGGCTCCCCGGAGGTGGCGCTCGACCTCTAGCAGGCCGGCGGTGTCGTTGGTGCGGTCGCCGTTCCCACCGTCGGCCAGGAGTTCGCCGACTCGTTCGAGGAGCGCGTCGAGTTGGCTGAGGACCGACGAGAGTTCGGCATCGGAGGGAATGCGCTTCTCGGAGGGCGCGACCTGCTCGGTGGACACGGCCCGAGTCTGCTCCAGATGTCCAACGAAGACCACCCGGGCCAGGCGCTGATCGAGATCCAATACGCGCCGGTGCCCCAAATCCCACCGAGCGGTGGGGGAGCGACCGGTAGCGTGGCGGGGTGCTTCGGCGAATCGACCTGCGCGGCTACGAAGGGGACCTCGTCGACGTCCTCCCAAATCGCCCCCTCGAGGAGGATGGCCCCCTGGACGCCGTACGGCAGATCATCGACGACGTTCGCGCCGGTGGCGACCAGGCGATACTCGACTTCGGGGAGCGCTTCGACGGCGCCCGTCCCGACTCGCTCGTGGTCGGGTCCGCCGAGATGCAGGCAGCGCTTGCTGCGATCGAGGAGCCGGTCCGAACCGCACTCGAGGTTGCCTCTGCATCCATTCGCCTCCACCACGAGGGCCAGGTCCGTACCGGCCACGAGTGGGAACGGGACGGGCTGACGGTCCGCTCGGTGGTGGTGCCCGTCGAACGCGCAGGCTGCTACGTCCCCGGGGGCCGAGCCTCGTATCCGTCCACCGTTCTCATGACGGCGATTCCGGCCCGTGTGGCCGGTGTCGGCGAGGTGGTGGTCTGCGTGCCGCCGGGTCCCGACGGCCGGGTCGCCGAGGTGACGCTGGCGGCAGCGGCCATTGCCGGGGTCGACGTCGTCCACCCCGTCGGTGGAGCGCAGGCGATCGCGGCGCTGGCCTTCGGAACGGAGAGCATCAGCCCGGTCGACGTGGTGGTCGGGCCAGGCAACGTCTACGTCGCCCTGGCCAAGCGCGAGGTGGCCGGCCGCGTGGGCGTTCCCGCCGCCTTCGCCGGTCCCTCCGAGGTCGTCGTCATCGCCGATGCTTCCGCGCCCGTCGAGTTCGCGGCCATCGACGTGGTGGCGCAGGCGGAGCACGGTCCGGATGGGTTGGCCTGGTTGGTCACCTGGGACGAGTCGGTCGCCGACGCCGTCGAGGCCGAGGTCGCGTCCATCACCGGGTCCTCGCCCCGTCGGGGGGACATCGAGTCCACGTTGGCAGCATCCGGGCACGTGGTCCTCGTCGACGACGTCGCCAGGGCGATCGAGGTCGTCGATCGGATCGCCCCGGAACACCTCCAACTCATGGTCGAGGACGCACAGGATGTGGCAGTTCGGGTTCGTCACGCGGGGGCCGTCTTCTGCGGGCCCTGGTCGCCGGCGTCGCTCGGCGACTACATCGCTGGGCCGAGCCATGTGTTGCCGACGGCCGGATCGGCGCGCTTCTCCGGTGCGCTCGCGGTCTCCGACTTCACCAAGGACCTCCACGTGGTCACAGCCGACCGGTCGGCGCTCGCTTCCCTCGGGCCCCACGTGGTCGCCCTGGCCGAGGCAGAGGGCCTCGATGCGCACGCCGAGTCGGTCCGGCGACGCCTTGCCGCCATCGAGGAGGACGACGATGCCTGAGCGCCCATCCGCCAGGGGTGAGATCGCCGAACTCGTGGGGTACCACTCACCCCAGGTCGAGGTCGAGGTCCGCCTCAACACGAACGAATCGCCGGTGCGGCCGCCGGCCGGCTTCGGAGATGCCCTCGCCGATGCCGTGCGCGGCCTGGAATTCAATCGCTACCCGGACCGTGAGGCCATCGACCTGCGCTCCGCTCTGGCACGCCGGTACTCGCTCGATGCGTCGCAGGTCTTCTGCGCCAACGGCTCGAACGAGGTCATCCAGACGGTCCTTCTGGCCTACGGGGGCGCCGGCCGTTCGGCGGCGGTGTTCGAGCCCACCTATGCGATGCACTCCCAGATCGCCCGCTCCACCGGAACCAGGGTGGTGACCGGTCGCCGGGGCGACGACTTCGGGCTCTCTGCGGCCGCCGTCGGTTCGCTTGTCGATACCGAGCAACCGGACGTGCTCTTCCTCTGCTCGCCGAACAACCCCACCGGGACGATCGACGCCCCCGAGGTCGTTCCGACGGCCCTGGAGGCGCTGGGGTCCTACGGCGGCCTTCTCGTGGTCGACGAGGCCTACGGACAGTTCACCGCCACTTCTGCGGTTGACCTGCTCGACGACGACCGGGCGCTGGTGGTGAGCCGCACCTTTTCGAAGACCTGGGCGCTGGCCGGCCTGCGCCTCGGCTACCTGATGGGCCCCTCCTGGTGCCTGGCGGAGTTGGAGAAGGTGGTGCTCCCGTACCACCTGGATGCCGTGAAGCAGGTGGCTGGGCTCCTGGCACTCGAACATGGGCAGTTGATGGAGGAGCGGGTGGCCGCCCTGGTGGCCGAACGCGAACGGGTCGTCGCGGCACTGCGGGACCTCGAGGTGACGGTGTGGCCGTCGGAGGCCAACTTCGTGCTCTTCCGCTGCGAGGGGTCCTCCGGCCAGGACGTCTGGCAGGGCCTGCTGGACCGTTCGGTCCTCGTGAGGAACTTCTCGTCCTGGGACGGGTTGGAGGGTTGCCTGCGGGTCACGATCGGAACCGATGAGGAGGACGACCGTTTCCTGGCCGCCCTCCGGGAAGTCCTGGCAGGAGAACTGTCGGGGGAAGCACCACGAGAAGGGACAGGACATGAGCAGGACCGGTGAGCGGAAACGCACCACCAGGGAGACGCAGATAGCGGTCTCCGTCGACCTCGACGGGGGTGCTGCCGGAGCGCAGGCTTCGGCGGAGACGGGGATCCCGTTCTTCGACCACATGCTCGAGCAGTTGGGTCGCCATGGCAGCCTGGGGTTCGACATCCGGTGCAGCGGTGACCTCGAGATCGACGCCCACCACACGGTCGAGGACGTCGGGATCGCACTGGGCGAGGCTCTCGCCGACGCCCTGGGCGATAAGGCCGGCGTCCGACGCTTCGCGTCCGTGAGCGTGCCGCTGGACGAGGCCCTGATCGACGTCGCCCTGGATCTGTCCGGCCGGCCGTACCTCCACTACGAGGTCGACTTCCCCGGGGAGAAGATTCTCGGAGAACCGCCGTTTGACCCCCAGTTGGTCGAGGAGTTCTGGCGAGCCTTCGCCGTGGCGGCGCGCCTCACCCTGCACATCTCGATGGTCCGTGGCAAGAACACCCACCACATCATCGAGGCCGGCTTCAAGGGCGTGGCTCGGGCCCTGCGCGATGCCGTCAGCGTCGAGGGGGCGGACGTGCCGTCGACCAAAGGCAGCCTGTGAGCGTCTGGCGCGGATCGAACCCGTGACCGACGGGCCGGTCGTCGCCGTCCTCGACTACGGAATCGGCAACCTCCGATCAGCGCAGAAGGCGCTTGAACGCGTCGGGGCCGATGCACGTCTCACGGCGGATGCCGGCGAGATCGCATCGGCTGCGGGCGTCGTGCTGCCGGGCGTGGGGGCCTTCGGCCGATGCACCGAGGCACTGGCGGAGTCGGGACTGCGTGGGATCGCAGGTGCAGCGGCCCAACAGGCGATCGACGGGGGCCGTCCCTTCCTGGGCATCTGTGTGGGCCTGCAACTCCTGTTCGAGGGCAGCGAGGAGTCGCCCGGAAGGGAGGGCCTCGGCGTCCTCGGGGGGACGGTGGCCATGCTTCCCGGCGACGTCAAGCGGCCACAGATGCAGTGGAACCGTCTGGACGCCGCCGACCGGGACGGGGTCGGAGGCCGTCACCCGCTGCTCGACGGCATCGCCGACGATGCCTGGGTGTACTTCGTGCACGGTTATGCGGCGCCGGTCGGTCCCGACACCGTCGCAACCTGTGAGTACGGCAGCACCGTGTGCGCAGCCGTCGCCTCCGGCACCCTCTGGGCCACGCAGTTCCATCCGGAGAAGTCGGGCGGGACCGGGCTCCGGGTGCTCCAGAACTTCGTGGATCGGCTGCCAGCATGACCGGCGGCCCCGCCCTCTTTCCGGCCATCGACCTGCGCGGCGGCCTCTGCGTCCGTCTCCTCCGGGGTGACTATGGGCGGGAGACCGTCTACGGGGACGACCCGGTGGCGCAGGCCCTCGCCTTCCAGGAGGCGGGGGCGCCGTGGGTGCACGTGGTCGACCTGGATGCTGCGCGGAGCGGCGACCCGGTGAATCGACCCGTCGTTGCCGCCGTCGTCGATGCCCTCGACGTTCCCGTCCAGACGGGTGGTGGTGTTCGCAGCGTCGAGGACGCCGAAGTGCTGTTCACGGCGGGCGTCCGCCGCGTGGTCCTCGGTACTGCTGCTATCGAGCGCCCGGCCCTCGTTGCGGAGGTGGCCGCCCTCGGACCTGTGGCGGTCGGCCTCGACGTGCGGGGTCGCGAGGTGGCAGTCCATGGCTGGACCGAGGGGAGTGGCCTCCTCCTCGCGGCGGCCCTCCGGAACTTCGGGGACCTGGGTGCTGAGGCCCTGGTGGTCACGCAGATCGAACGGGACGGCACCCTCGAGGGCCCCGACCTCGAGATGTACCGGGAGGCGCTCGCAGCGACCCGGCTCGACGTGGTGGCTTCGGGTGGTGTCGGGATGCCTGGGCATCTCGACGACCTTGCAACCCTCGATGTGGGCGGCCGCAGGGTCGCTGGCGTCATCGTGGGACGTGCCCTCTACGAGGGAACCGTCGACGTCGCCGATGCGGTTCGACGGCTCACCGGGCCAAGGGACACCCCATGAGGTCCGTGCGAATCATCCCGTGCCTCGACGTAGACGATGGCCGTGTCGTCAAGGGGGTCAACTTCGTCGGACTCCGGGACGCCGGCGATCCGGTCGAGTTGGCGGCCCGCTACGACCGGGAGGGAGCCGACGAGTTGGTGCTCCTCGATATCACGGCCTCCTCCGACGCACGAGACACGATCATCGACGTCGTGCGGCGGACTGCCGAGGAGGTGTTCATCCCGTTCACCGTGGGTGGCGGCATCCGGTCGGTAGACAATGCCCGCCGGATCCTCCGTGCCGGCGCCGACAAGGTCTCCGTGAACACGGCAGCCGTCGAGCGTCCGGGCGTGATCGGAGAGTTGGCCGCCGAGTTCGGCAGCCAGTGCGTGGTGGTGGCCATCGACGCCCGCCGGAGCGACGCCGTGCCGAGCGGCTTCGAGGTCTTCACCCACGGTGGAAGGGCCCCCACCGGCATCGACGCAGTCAGGTGGGCCGGCGAGGTGGAGCGCCTCGGTGCTGGCGAGATCCTGCAGACCTCGATGGACCGCGACGGGACCAGGGACGGCTTCGACCTCGAGATGCTCCAGGCCATCGGGTCAGCGGCGGGCGTGCCTCTCGTGGCCAGCGGCGGCGTCGGCAGCCTCGATCACCTGGTCGACGGCGCCCGCGAGGGTGGAGCCGATGCGGTGTTGGCGGCCTCGATCTTCCACTTCGGCGAGCACACCATCGCCGAGGCCAAGCGCCACATGGCCACAGCGGGCATCGTGGTGCGTCCGGCGCCTGACTGATTCTCTTCCTCCGGTCCTGCGCCGGAGCACCCGTTGCCCGCTACCGTCTCCTCCGTGAGCACCCCCCGCCTCGTCTCGGTTCCCGGCCCCGAGGACTCCGAGGGCCTGCCGATCAAGATGCTCAACGACCGGATCCTCGTCAGCACCGACACCCCGGAGGGGGAGCGCCGCTCCTCGGGCGGCATCCTGATCCCGGCTACCGCCCAGATGTCCAGACGCCTCATCTGGGCCGAGGTGGTCGCCACCGGACCGAACGTGCGGGCGATGGAGGTCGGGGACCAGGTGTTGTTCAACCCGGAAGATCGTTACGAGGTAGAGGTCCGGGGCAGTGACCACATCATCCTCCGAGAGCGGGACGTACACGCCGTGGCGGCCCAACGCCTCGAGGAAGGCAGTACCGGCCTCTACCTCTGAGGGATCGGGTGCCGGGGCCCGTTGCCGAAAACTCCCGGCGGTGCTCCAGATGCCCGGGCGTAGGCTCTCGGAATGCCGGAATGCACCCCGATCAGCGTCACCGAAGCCCAACTCGATGGCGTCGCCTACAACGCCGACGGACTCGTGCCTGCGATCATCCAGGAGGAGGGCACCGGCCGGATCCTGATGATGGCCTGGATGAACGACGAGTCACTGCGGCGGTCCCTCGAGACCGGGCGCACCTGGTTCTGGAGCCGCAGTCGCCAGGAGTACTGGTGCAAGGGCGAGAGCTCTGGAGACCGCCAGTACATCCGGGAGGCCTTCTTCGACTGCGACGGCGACACCCTGCTCTTCACCGTGGAGCAGGAGGGGAACGGCGCCTGCCACACCGGTGAGTACAGCTGCTTCTTCCGGTCCTTCGGGCCCGAAACCGCAGCAGGCTGAGACTATGAGTGCACTCGTCGCCGCTCCGGGGCGCGAGGAGTTCCGCGACCTGGCCCGGTCGCACACGGTCGTCCCCGTGTGGGGCGAGTTGCTGGCCGACCTGACGACCCCGGTCAGCCTGTTCGCCCGCTGCGTCGGCGAAGGTGAGGGATTCCTCCTCGAGAGCGTGGATCGTGGCGAGACCTGGGGCCGCTGGTCGTTCATTGGCCGCAACCCCTCGTTGACGTTGCGCCTGAAGGACGATGAGCTCCTCGCCGAGGGCGAACTCCCCGGGGGGATCCCGACCGACCGGGGGATGCTGGCTGCTCTCGAGGCCCTGCTCGAGCACCACAACTCGCCGGAGATCGAGGGGCTACCACCGCTGCACAACGGGCTCATGGGCTACCTGGGCTACGACGTGGTGCGAGAAGTCGAACACCTGCCCGATGCGCCGCCCGACAGCCGGGGATTTCCCGATGCCGTGATGGCGGTCATCGGCGAACTGGTTGCCATCGACCACTGGCGCCAACGGGCCATTCTGATCGCCAATGTCACCATTCCCGCCGATACGGACGACGCCACCCTCGACGCCCTGTACGCCGAGGCGGTCGTTCGCGTCGAGCGGCTTGCCGCCGATGGGGCCCGTCCGCTCGACGAACCCATGATGCTGCCGCCGCACCCGGACGACGAGCCACCGGAGGTGTCCTCGACGATGGGCGCCGAGTCCTACGGGGCCGCCGTCGAGGCCGCACGCGAGTACATCTTCGCCGGCGACATCTTCCAGGTCGTCCTCTCCCAGCGTTTCGACGTGGAACTCGGGGCCGAGCCGTTCGACGTGTACCGGGTCCTTCGCCAGGTCAACCCGAGCCCGTACATGTACTTCCTCCGGGACCGGGACGTCTCGGTGGTCGGTGCGTCACCTGAGCCGATGGTCCAACTTCTCGAGGGCCGGGTCATCTCCCGTCCCATCGCCGGAACCCGGCGCCGGGGTCGCACCGACGCCGAGGAGCGCAGGATGGCCGCCGAACTGGTCGAGGATCCCAAGGAACGAGCCGAGCACCTGATGCTCCTGGACCTCGCCCGCAACGACGTGGGGCGGGTGGTCACCTTCGGGACCGAGCAGGTCGACGAGATGATGACACTCGAGCGCTACAGCCACGTGATGCACCTGACGAGCCAGGTCTCCGGCGAGTTGGCCGAGGGTCGGACGCCGATCGACGTCCTACGGGCCACGCTGCCCGCAGGCACGGTCTCGGGTGCACCGAAGGTCCGGGCCATGGAGATCATCGATCAACTCGAGCCGGCCCGGCGCGGCCCGTATGCGGGCGTCGTCGGCTACTTCGACTTCTCGGGAAACATCGACACGGCGATCGCCATCCGGACGATGTTCGTCCGTGACGGCCTCGCGTCGGTGCAGGCCGGCGCCGGCATCGTTGCGGACAGCGACCCGGCCCTTGAGCACCTCGAGTGCCAGAACAAGGCGAGGGCGCTCCTGGTGGCGATTCCTGCCGCCCGCCGCATGACCGCCCAGCGCATCGCCGGGTCGTGAGCCCACCGGTCCTGTTCCGCCGCAGTCGGGACGTCATCGCGGTCTGGGGTCCGGATGCCGAGTCGTACCTGCAGGGGCAACTCAGCCAGGACGTCGCTGCCCTGGCCGACGGCAACTCGGCGTGGTCCTTCGTACTCCAGCCGACCGGCAAGGTCGATGCATGGCTACGGATCACACGGCGTGGGGAGGGGGACTACCTCCTCGACGTGGACGGTGGGTTCGGTGGGGTCGTTGAGTCCCGCCTGCGGCGCTTCCTGTTGCGAACGGACTGCGCTGTCGAGTCGCTCGACTGGGAGGTGGCGACGGTGCTCGGCACCGTCGACGCGGAAACTCCCGTCGATGGAATCGCTGTAGTCGTCGACTGGGAGGGGATCACCGCGGTCGACCTCCTCGGACCAGCGGCGTCCCTTCCGGATGCGGCGGGGGAGTCCGGAACGGAGGCCTGGGAGGTCGAGCGGATCGGGGCGGGGATTCCGGCGATGGGCAGCGAGGTGGACGCCGACACCATCCCGAATGCCACAGGGCAGGTCGGGCGGTCCGTGAGCTTCACCAAGGGCTGCTACACGGGCCAGGAACTCGTGGCACGCATCGACAGCCGCACGGCCGGGGCTCCGACACGCCTGGTGCGGGTCTCCGGCACCGGGCCGGTCCCGCCGACGGGTGCCGACCTCGGGGTTAAGGACGATGTGGTGGGGACCCTCACGAGCGTGGTGGCCACCCAAGACGGGTTCCTCGCGCTGGGCTATCGGAAGCGCTCGGCGATCGACCTCGATGTTGCCGAGGCCCGTTGGGAGGATGGGGCCACCGAGGTCCGGCTCGAGACCACCTGAGGTGCCGGGAATCACGATGGGACGGTCCCCGGGCGGTGGGTAGCCTCCGATCGTGGCCACCTACCTCGATCGGATCCTCGCTGTACACCGCACAACAGCCGCAGCGGACCAGCGCAGGCTGGCGGACCTCCTCGACGAGGCCCGCTCCTGCCCGCCTGCCCGCGGCTTCACCGCTGCGATCGGAGCCAGGGCCTCCGGTGAGTTGGCGGTCATCGCCGAGGTGAAGCGCCGCTCGCCGTCCCGGGGCGACCTGGCGGCCGACCTCGATCCCGCCGAGGTGGCGACCGACTACGCCGCCGGGGGCGCCTCGTGCCTCTCCGTCCTCACCGACTTCGAGTGGTTCGGTGGTTCGCCGGAGGACCTGATGGCGGCGCGCTCTGCCAGTGGCCTTCCGGTCCTCCGCAAGGACTTCACGGTGGACGCCCGCGACGTGTGCGATGCCCGCCTGATGGGAGCCGACGCCGTGCTACTGATTGCTGCGGCCCTCGACGACGCCGAACTGGGCGACTTCGCCGCACTCGCCTCCGAGATCGGGTTGGACGCCCTCGTCGAGGTGCACGATGAGGCGGAGTTGGAGCGGGCACTGCTGGTCGGGGCCGCCCTCGTGGGCGTCAACCAGCGGAACCTCTCCACGTTCGAGGTCGACACCGACCGGGCGACGAGGGTCGCGGCAGCGATCCCGTCGACGGTGTGTTCTGTGGCCGAGTCAGGGATCTCGGGCCCGGGAGAAGCAGCGGTCCTCGCCGCTGCCGGCTACGACGCCGTGCTCGTGGGCGAGTCGGTGGTCACCTCGGTCGACCGGCGGGCGGCAGTGTCCGCTCTCCGGCGGGCGCCGCTCGGGCCCCCGGACGGCGGGGGCGGGGAGTAGCGTCGGACCGTGTTCGTCAAGATCTGCGGGGTCACCAACCAGGAGGACGCCCTCCTCGCCACGGCCCTCGGAGCCGACGCCGTCGGCTTCATCTTCGCCCCGTCGAATCGGCAGGTGGCGACACCGATCGTGCGCGACATCGTTCGTCAACTTCCTCCCGAAGTCATGACCGTCGGCGTCTTCCGCGACCAGAGCCGGGAGCGGGTCGTGGAGGTGGTCAACACCATCGGCCTACGGGCGGCCCAACTCCATGGCAACGAGTCGCCCGAGACCTGCCGTTGGATCGCCGACCGGGTGCCGATCACCATCAGGGCCCTGCCGGCCGGGTCCCCCGACCTGCGCCGCATCGACGATTTCGGCGCCGACCTTCTGCTGCTCGACTCGCCGGTCCCCGGGTCCGGCACGGTGTTCGACTGGTCGCTGGCCGAGGGTGCGCCGAGCAACCGGCCGATGCTCCTTGCCGGTGGCCTCGACCCCGAGAACGTCGCCCGGGCGATTGCCAAGGTGCGCCCCTTCGGGGTCGATGTCGCAAGTGGTGTGGAGGCCGAATCGGGCCGCAAGGACCCCCGGCTGCTTCGGGCCTTCCTCAAGGCGGCACGCTCGGTGGAGTTCGAGGGCTACGACGGCGGCGAACGCCGGCCGTTCGACTGGGAGGAGCACCAGTGAGGCTGAGCGACCCGACGCCCGAGGGGCGTTTCGGCGAATTCGGGGGCCGGTACGTCCCCGAGACCCTCGTGCCGGCCTGTGAAGGGCTCGAGACGGCCTTCCGCGCGGCCTGGGCCGATCCGGGGTTCCGGTCGCGCCTCGACGGACTCCTGGCCGACTATGCGGGGCGGCCGTCGCCGATGACCGAGTGCGAGAATCTCTCCGCTGAACTCGGCTGCCGCCTCCTCCTCAAGCGCGAGGATCTGAACCACACTGGCTCCCACAAGATCAACAATGTGCTGGGGCAGGCACTGTTGGCCCAGCGCATGGGAAAGACCCGGCTCGTCGCCGAGACCGGTGCGGGCCAGCATGGGGTCGCGACCGCCACGGCCGCGGCCCTCCTCGACATGGAGTGCTGCGTCTACATGGGCGAGGTCGACATCAGGCGCCAGGAACTCAATGTCTTTCGCATGCAATTGCTCGGCGCCGAGGTGAAGACGGCGATGAGTGGGAGCCGGACGCTCAAGGACGCCATCAACGAGGCCATGCGGGACTGGGTGGCCACCGTCGAGGAGTCCCACTACTGCCTCGGGTCCGTGATGGGCCCCCACCCGTATCCCTGGATGGTGCGGACCTTCCACGAGGTCCTCGGTCACGAGGCCCGCGAGCAGAGCGAGGCCATCCTCGGTACCACCCCGGATGTGGTCACCGCCTGCGTGGGCGGTGGCTCGAACGCAATCGGGATCTTCTCCGGGTTCGTGGATGCGGACACGGAGTTGGTCGGTGTCGAGCCCGCCGGGGGCGCCGCAGTCGGACGTGGAGTCCCGGGCGTGGTCCACGGCTCGCAGTCGTATCTCATGCAGGACGAATTCGGGCAGGTCCTCGAAGCCGAGTCCATCAGTGCCGGCCTCGACTATCCGGGAGTGGGCCCAGAGCACAGCCACCTGGCGGCCATCGGTCGTGCCCGCTATGAGAACGTCACCGATGCCGAAGTCGTCGAGGCCTTCCAGCTCCTGAGTCGCACGGAGGGGATCATCCCCGCCCTCGAGCCAGCCCACGCCCTGGCCTGGGTTTCCCGGGACCGTGTGTCGCTTGCGGGGAGGTCGGTGGTACTCAACCTGTCCGGTCGGGGCGACAAGGACGTCGCCCAGATGATGGACATCCTCGGCGGAAAGAGGGCCTAATGCCCGGACCGGTCGAGAGGGCCCTGCGGGAACGCCGAGATACAGGCGGGAAGGCACTCGTCGTCTACGTCACCGGCGGCCTTGGCGACGACTGGACGGACACGGTGCGGGCCGTGGCCGACGCCGGTGCCGATGTGATCGAGATCGGTGTCCCATTCTCGGACCCGGTCATGGACGGGCCGACGATCCAGGCCGCCAACGACCGCGCCCTCGGTTCGGGTGCCACGCCCTCGAGCATCCTGAACCAGGTTCGCGACCTCGATGCCGGAGCCCCGTTGGCGGTCATGACCTACTACAACATCGCCTTCCGTGCCGGCCTGGAACGCTTCGCCGCATCCCTGGCAGCCGCCGGGGTGTCGGGCTGCATCCTCCCGGACCTCCCGCTCGAGGAAACCGGACCCTGGGTGGGTGTAGCGGACGACGCGGGAATCGAGACCATCCTGCTGGCGGCTCCGACGGGCTCTGACGAGCGCCTGGCTCGAGTCTGTGAGCGTTCCCGGGGATTCGTGTATGGCGTGGGCCTACTCGGCGTGACCGGTGTCCGCTCCGAGTTGGCGGCCAGCGCATCGGTCATCGCCGAACGGCTCAAGAAGTTGACCGATCTGCCGGTCCTCGTCGGCGTTGGTGTGGGAACGCCCGAACAGGCGGTCGAGGCCGCAGCGGCCGGCGATGGCGTCGTTGTCGGGTCGGCGGTGGTCCAGCGCATGCTCGATGGTGCCGGTCCCGCTGGGGTGGGGGAGCTGGTGTCGAGTTTCCGGGCCGCGTTGGATGGTGCCTGAGGCCACCGTGGGGCCCTTTGGGGACCCTTGTGATTCGATCCGGCGGTTCGCCCTGCACGAAGAATCCGGTCGTTGTAGGGCTCGTGAGGACGGAAATGCTTGACATTGGCCCGAAAACAGGCTCGTATGTCATTTGAATACGAGTGTCGCCGGGTCCGCCGACGGCATGCAGAGTCCCAGAAAGAGAGCAGATCGATGAACAAGAGCGAATTGATCGCCGCAATCGCCGATCAGTCGGGGGTTTCAAACAAGGATGCAGGCGCATGCCTGGATGCCTTCTGCGACGTCGTGGCATCCACGGTCGCCGGCGGCGGCAAGGTGGCAGTGCCTGGTTGGATGTCCTTCGAGCACACGATCCGTGCCGCCCGCACGGCCCGTAACCCGCAGACCGGTGCCGCAATCGACGTGCCCGAAAAGGCCGCTGTCAAGATCAAGGCCGGCGCCAAGCTCAAGAGCGCCGTCGCCGCCGGTAGTGCGGCACCCGCCGCAGAGGCACCCGCCGCAGAGGCACCCGCCGCACCAGCCTGGTAGATCGGTTTCCGTTCTTCCTCTCCCGCCTCGATCGGTCGGTGGCGCAAGGCGCCACCTCGGTCCGAGGCGGTGGGGCTCGTTTCCGGTATGAGAGCTGGTGAGCCCATGATGGATCTGTGCGTACCTGTCTCTCGGTTGCGGGATGCCCGGGGGCACTCGTGAGCGGGTCGTTGCCCGCCCCTGACGAGGTCATCCCACATCGGGCACCGTTCCTCTTCCTGACGGCGGTCACGGAGCTTGAGCTTGGGCTGTCGGCCTCGGGTCACTGGCAGCTCACCGGCGACGAAGACTTCTTCGTTGGCCACTTTCCCGGGCGGCCAACGCTTCCCGGGGTCCTGCAGTGCGAGTCGATTGCCCAACTCGGCGCCTATGCACTGCTCAGCGATCCGGCGTTCTCCGGTCGGCTGGCGCTCTTCGGAGGCATCGACAGGGCCCGCTTCCGACGTCAGGTGCTGCCCGGCGACCGCCTCGACCTGCACGTTGAGCTGGGGCGGGTGTCCGCACGGGCCGGCAAGGGGTCCGGACGGGCCTCGGTCGACGGTGAGACGGCTTGCGAATGCGAACTGCTCTTCGTGTTCGCCGACTCGGTCTGACAGATCGCGCTCAGACGGGTCCCATCACGAGCGTGCCGTTGTGGCCGCCGAACCCGAACGAGTTCGAAAGCGACGGACCCGGCTCCCAGGGTGTCGCACCACCGAGTACCAGGTTGATGGGCGGCATCTCCGGGTCAGGAGTGGTGTAGCCGGCAGTCGGGGGGATGAGCGCCTTCTGAAGGCTGAGAGCCAACGCCACGGCTTCGAGGGCACCGGCCGCCCCCAGGGCATGTCCAGTGATCCCCTTTGTGGAAGTCACGAGCGGCCCCGGCGTGCCGAAGACCTTCTCCATTGCCCGGGCCTCCGCCATGTCGTTCAATGGGGTGGAGGTGCCGTGTGCGTTGATGTGGCCGATTTCGGCTGCGGTCACCCCGGCCTCCTCCATCGCCAACTCCATGCAGGCCACCGCCCCGGCACCACCGGGCGCCGGCGCCGTGATGTGGTGGGCATCGGCCGTGCTGGCTCCACCGAGCACCTCGGCGATGATCGTGGCACCCCGGTCGATGGCCGTCTCCCACTCCTCGAGGACGAGGATTCCCGCGCCCTCACCCATGACGAAGCCGTCCCGGTCGGCATCGAAGGGTCGGGAGATGCCGACGGACGAGAAGGCCGTCATGTTGGTGAACCCAGCAAGGGCCGTCGGGACGAAGGCGGCCTCGCTACCTCCGGCGATCATCACGTCGCAGCGGCCCGTGGCCACGAGGCGTGCGGCGTTGGCGACGGCGTGGGTGCCGGCCGCGCAGGCAGTGCAACTGTTCTCCGCCGGTCCCTGGAAGCCGTGGCGCATCGAGACGGCTGCGGTGGCGGCGTTTGCCATCATCATCGGCACCAGGAAGGGGGAGACGCGGCGGTCGCCCTTATCGAGCCGGACCTTGATCTGCTCCTCGAGCGTCTGGATGCCTCCGATGCCGGTGCCGATCCACACACCGGATCGGCCGGGGTCGGCGGTCAGGTTGCCTGCCTGCTCCAGGGCCATGTGGGCTGCGGCGATGGCGAACTGGGTGCACCGGTCGGCTCGACGGACCTCCTTGGGGTTATCGAACCAGGGGCCGGTGTCGAAGTCGTGGACGCGCCGGTTGCCCACGGGGGCTGGGCCGCAGAGGCCGTCCCAGAAGGCATCGATACCGATCCCGCAGGGTGCGACGACCCCCAGGCCGGTGACGGCGACGCGCCGTCCCTGCATCAGAGTCCCTGCTTCAGAGCTTGTTGGTGATCATGGCGTAGGCGCCAGCGACGGTCTCGATGCCCTCGAGTTCCGACTCCTCGACGGTCACGTCGAATTCCTCTTCGAGGGCCATGACCAGCTCGACCAGGTCGAGGCTGTCCGCATCGAGGTCGTCGCCGAAGCGGGCTTCGGGAGTGATCTGGGAGGCGTCGACCGAAAGCACTTCCACAGCGCACTTGGTGAATCGTTCGAAATTCGCATCGCTCACCGGGAGCTCCGTTCTCTTGTGGCATCTCTCGATGGCCGGGGGTTTCGGGACGGCAATACCCTAGGGCGGGAGGCGCCGCCCCGCGGCGATTTCGGGTGGTGCCCACGGGTTCCTTGCTGTCGGGAAGGGCGCTTCAGCCCATGAAGAGCCCACCGTCGACGGGAAGCACGGCGCCGGTGATGTACCCGGCCTCATCGGAGGCGAGGAATCGGACTGCCGCTGCGATCTCCTCGGGTCGTCCGAGCCGACCGAGCGGAACGGCATCCGCATAGGCGTCCTGCTGGTCCTCCGGGAGGGCGCTGAGCATGTCGGTGGCGATGGGTCCGGGGGCGACCACGTTGACGGTCACCCCACGGCTGGCGAACTCCTTGGCGAAGGAGCGGCCGAGGCCGACGAGGCCGGCCTTCGAAGCGGCGTAGTTGGCCTGACCGGCCTGGCCGATCCGTCCCGCGATCGAGGAGACGAACACGATGCGTCCCCAGCGGGCGCGCATCATGCCCTTGACCGCCCGTCGGGCGACCCGGAATCCACCGGTCAGGTTGGCCTCCAGCACATCGGTGAAGTCGTCGTCGGACATACGCAGGACGAGGCTGTCCCGGGTGATCCCGGCATTCGAGACCAGCACCTCGACGGCTCCGAGTTCCTCTTCGACCCGGGCGAAGGCGGCTTCGACCTGGTCGGCGTCGGTGATGTCGCAGGCCACCGCGAGGAGGCCCGACTCGAGGACCTCGGGCGGTACCTCGCCCCGACAGGTCACGGCGACCCGGTCGCCCTGCTCGGCAAAGGTCCGGGCGCACGCCAGGCCGATTCCGCGGTTTCCCCCGGTCACCAGCACGGTTCGTCGGCTCATGAGGTTCCTCGTTCCCTGTTGCTCTCGTTGTCGGTCGGTGGTCGAAGTGGAAGGGGCGTCGTCAAGCGACCTGGAGCCAGGCGATGGGTTGGCTCGAGGTCACTCGCTCGGTGTCAAGGGCCAGCCAGCCCATGAGCATGCCGCCGAACGGCGAGCGGACCTCCTCGTTGCCGATCTTGCCGAGGAGTTGGCCGGCGGACACCGCTCCACCGACGGCGAGATCCTCGACGGGGGTGAATACACCGGCGCAGGGGCTCACCACAAGGCGCTCGGTGGCGAAGAGGTGCTCTCCCTCGTGGAGTTCTGGCGGAGCGGCCTCCGGCGTCGTGGCCAGTTCTTCGAGGAGGCGGTCGAGGTCGTCGGGGGCATTTACGGTGAGGCGCCTCGCCTCCTTGAGGGTGCGCTTGACGAGTCCGGTGAGGACGTTGCCCGGTCCGAGTTCGACGAAGGTGGTAGCGCCGAGGTCGGAGAGGCGTTGGAGCGACTGGTGCCACCGTACCGGCCTGGTCAACTGGGCGTTGAGGAGGCTGCGCCAGGCCTCGGGGTCGTCGTGTTCGAGGGCGTCCACGTTGGCCACCACGATCCCCTCCGGGGGACGGACGTCGGCCTCGTCGACGGCGACGCGGAGGCGGTCTCCGGCAGAGGCCATGAAGGGGGTGTGGAACGCTCCCGAGACCTCGAGGCTCGTGATCCGCTTGGCGCCCGCTTCCCTGGCGGCTTCGCCGGCAGCGATGACGGCGTCGGGATCGCCGGCGATCACGACCTGTCCGGGGGCGTTGAAGTTGGCCACCCAGACATCGCCGGCCGTGGCCTCGCATGCGGCTTCGACGCCATCGTCGTCGAGTCCGAGGATGGCGGCCATCGTGCCGACCCGCTCGCCGGCCGCCGACTGCATCGCCTCGCCGCGTTCGACCACGAGCCCGATGGCCCCGCCGAAGTCGAGGGCGCCGGCGGCGGTCAGGGCGCTGTACTCGCCGAGGCTGTGACCGGCATGGCCGGCGGCGTCGACACCCACCCGCTCGACGGCGTCGAGGATGACCATGCTGGTCAGGAAGGTCGCCAACTGAGCATTGCGGGTCTGGCGGAGTTCGTCGGCGTCGGCGTCCAGCAGGAGGTGGGCCAGGTCCCGGCCGGCCTCCTCGGATGCTTCCTCCACCAACTCCCAGGAGGGGTGCTCCCGCCAGGATGCGCCCATGCCGGGCTGCTGGCTGCCCTGGCCCGAGTAGGTGAAGACGATCATCGACGAGTTCCTCCTGCGCACCGACGGCGCTACGGCCATTGTGACCCACTCGGCACCCGATTCGTGGACAGATCGGAGGATCTCACGAGTGGCGTCGGGCACCATCTGGTGCCGTTGGGGGCGTCGCTAGGCTGCCCGCCACGCCCGGGTGGCGAAACTGGCAGACGCGGAGGATTCAAAATCCTCTGGCCGCAAGGCCTTGCGGGTTCGATTCCCGCCCCGGGCACACAGGCATTTCGCGGACTTCTCCTACCCATCCGCTGCAGGGGCCCGGGGGACGTACAGGTCCGTCCGTCGCACCGGCCTGCGTAGACTGCCCGGCCCATGGCACGACCCCTGATCGAACGACGCCTGAGCGAGATTGGCGAGCGGCTGCGTCGCCTGCGTGCCGACGTGGCGGTTACCGAGGAGCAACTCGCCCACCTGTCTGGCGAGGCCGACGACGCCAGGGTGCGCCACCTCGTCTCCGAGACCCCGTTGTCCGAGCGCGAGCGTCGTGATGCCGAAGGCCAGGTGACTGCCATGGCCAGGCACCGGGAGGACCTTCTCGCCGAGGTTCTCCGACTCGAGATCACCCAGGATGAGTTGCTCGACCGCATGACCGTTGAGGGCTGAGATGACAGAGGAGGTGCGCGTCGCACTCGCCGAGGACGACGCGATCATCCGCCTTGATCTGAGGGAGACCCTCGAGGAAGAGGGCTACACGGTCGTCGGCGACACCGGTCGGGGCGACGAGATGCTCGAACTGGTCGCCGCCACCAACCCCGAGGTGGTCATACTCGACATCAAGATGCCGGGCATGGACGGTATCGAGGTGGCCCGCTGCATCGCCGAGTCGCACGGCGCCGCCGTGGTGATCCTCACGGCCTTTAGCCAGCGCGAGTTCGTCGACCAGGCCATCGAGGCTGGGGCGCTGGCCTACCTCGTCAAGCCGTTCCAGCGCAGTGAGCTCGTCCCTGCCGTCGAGATCGCGCGCGCCCGTCACCGCGAGATGAGGGCCATCACCGACCAGGCGCAGACTCTCGCCGATCGGCTTGAGGACCGCAAGACGATCGACCGGGCGAGGGGTGTGCTGATGGACGAGGTCGGCCTCAGCGAGACCGACGCCTTCCGATTCATCCAGCAGGCCGCCATGAACGAACGAGCCAACATGGCCGACGTGGCGAGGCAGGTCCTCGAGGATGGGCGACGGCCCGAGTCGTAATCCGGGCAGTCAGCGCTCCGGAGTAGGGTCGGCGACGTGCCTCGACCGCTGCTCCTCATCGACGGCAACTCCTTGACCTACCGGGCCTTCTTTGCCCTACCCACCGACCTCATGACGGCCTCAGGACAGGTCACCAATGCCGTCACCGGCTTCTGCGCCATGCTCGTGACCCTGCTCCGGGAGCACGAGCCCGATGGGGTGGCGGTGGCGTTCGACCTGCCGGGCGGGACCTTTCGGCACGAGCGCCTGCCCTCCTACAAGGCCAACCGCGAGAAGCAGCCCGACATCCTGTACGAGCAATTGGCCCTGGTCCGGGATCTGGTCGAGGCGCTGGGGCTCCGGGTGGTCGAGGCCGAGGGTTTCGAGGCCGACGACGTTCTCGCCACCCTCGCCACCGCGGCCCGGGATGCCGGGCGGGACGCGATCATCGTCACCGGTGACCGGGACAGTTACCAGCTGGTCGAGGATCCCCATGTCCGGGTGCTCTACAACAAGCGGGGCGTCTCCGACTACGCCCTCTACGACGAGGCTGGCATCGAGGAGCGCACGGGTGTCCGCCCGGATGACTACGTGCACTACGCGGCCCTCCGGGGCGATCCGTCCGACAACCTGCCGGGAGTCCCGGGGGTGGGCGAGAAGACGGCAGCCAAGTTGGTCAATACCTACGACGGGCTCGACGGGATCTTCGGGGCGGCCGCCGAGCAGACGCCGAAACTGCGCCAGAACCTCGAGGAGAACGAGGAGAGGGTGCGCCTCAACGTCGAGTTGATGGTGCTGGTGCGTGACGTGCCCCTCGGGTTGACGGCCGACGACCTCGAGCGGCGCCCGGCTGACGTTGACCGGGCCGTCGGCCTCTTCGACCTTCTGGAACTGCGCACCGCCCGGGTCCGCCTGGGTGAACTGCTCGACACTGACTTCTCCCCGGATGGAGCCGGTGGATCCGAGGGTGTCAGCGGAGGGCGTGGTGGGGGAGATATCGAGGTCGTCGTACAACGGCCTGCCGACGCGGCGTCGGCTTGCTTGGCCCTCGCCGGACTGTCGGCGACCCCGATCGCCCTGCATGGCGGCGAAGGGGGCTCTGGTGGGGGTTCGCTGGAGGACGGTCTGGCCCTGTCGGCCGGTGACGGTGCCGTCGTATGGCTCGAACGGGACCTCCTCGAGGCTCCGGAGGTTGCCGGGGCGCTTACTGGTCTTCTGGGCGTCGGGGGGCCCGGCATCGCCTTCCATGATGGGAAGCCGCTGGTCAAGGCGCTTCGGCGCCTGGGCATCGACGCTTGCGCTCCCGTCCTCGACACGCGCCTTGCCGCCTACCTGCTGGATCCGGCCGACCCCAGCTTCGGCCTCGAGCAGCTCCTCGAACGCCACACCGAATGTCGACTTCCTGAAGCGGGTGTCGCCGAGGGGCAGCTCGACCTAGGAGGCGACACGATCGCGAGCGTCGATGCCGCTGCCCTCCGGGCAAGGGCGGTCGAACTCCTCGTCGAGCCGATGCTGGCAGCCATCGACGGGCAGGGCATCGCCGGGTTGAATACTGACGTCGAGCTGCCGCTGGTCCGGGTGCTGGCCAGGATGGAGGAGGTCGGCGTGGGCGTCGACGTGGCCGAACTCACCCGTCTGCGCGACCACCTCACCACCGAATGCGGCCGCCTCCGTTCCGCCATCCATGAGGCTGCCGGGGAGGAGTTCAACGTCAACTCCACCAAGCAGCTCCGGGAGGTCCTGTTCGAGAAGCTCGGGTTGACGCCTGGCAAGAAGACGAAGACCGGCTATTCCACAGATGCGGCCACCCTCGAGAGGCTCCGAGACGACCATCCCGTTGTCGAGCATCTCCTGGCCTACCGGGAGGTCGAGAAGTTGCGGTCGACCTACGGCGAGGGTCTCCTCGCCGAGGTGGGTGAGGGGGATCGGATCCGGGCCACGTTCAACCAGACCGTCGCCCGCACCGGGCGCCTCAGCTCCGATGCCCCCAACCTCCACAACATCCCGGTACGCACCGAGGCCGGTCGGGCATTCCGGCGGGCCTTCGTGCCGGCGGAGGGGTTCACGCTCCTCGTCGCCGACTACAACCAGATCGAGTTGCGGTGCATCGCCCACCTGGCCGAGGACCCCGGGTTGATCGCCGCCTTCGAGGCCGGCGACGACGTCCATACGGCGGTGGCAGCGCGAACCTGGGAGGTCGATCCGGAAGACGTGACCCCGGAGCTGCGCTCCCGGGCGAAGATGGTCGCCTACGGCCTTGCGTATGGCATGGAGGCCTACGGCCTCTCGCAGCGGCTGGGGGTCCCGGTCGACGAGGCGGCCGAGATCCTCGACGGTTACTTCATCGCCTTTCCGGCCGTGCGCGAGTACATGGACCGGACGGTGGCCGAGGCCCGCGACCGTGGCTACACGGAGACCCTGTTCGGCCGTCGTCGCCGCATCCCCGAGCTCTCGTCGCCCAACTTCAACATCCGACAGGCCGGTGAGCGCCAGGCGATGAACGCCGGCATCCAGGGCCTGGCGGCCGACATCTTCAAGGTGGCACTGGTCCGGCTCGATCGCCACCTCGAGGACACCGGCATGGCGAGTCGCCTGATCCTGCAGGTCCACGACGAGGTCATCCTCGAGGTCGTTCCCGACGAACAGGAAGATGTGCTCCGGGTCGTCCCGGAGATCCTGTCCGGTGCCTACGACCTACGCGTCGAACTCGCCGTCGACGTGGCAACCGGAGGCACCTGGGCGGACGCCAAGACGTGAGTGGAGGATCAGGAGCCGATTCCGGCCACTGGTTCGAGGAGGTGGCCGCGCACCTGGGTGAGGCCTACCTCCGCTACTCGTTCACCTATGGCACGGTGCAGGAGGTCGACTTCCTCGTCGAGGCGCTCGAACTCGACGCCGGTGCCCGGATCCTCGACGTCGGGTGCGGTCCCGGACGGCACTCCCACGAACTGGCCCGCCGGGGATTCGAGGTGGTGGGCGTTGATATCTCGCAGGCGTTCGTCGACCTTGCGGCGGCCGCCGCACCCCCCGGTGCGACGTTCGTCCGTGCCGATGCACGGGAAATGTCCTACGAGGCCGACTTCGACGCCGCCATCTCGCTCTGCCAGGGGGCTTTCGGGCTTGCCGGCGGACCGGGTGCGGACACGGGGTCCCCTGATCCCGACGGGGCGATCCTGGGCCGCATCGCCACAGCCTTGCGCCCGGGCGGCCGCTTGGCGCTCAGCGCATTCTCCGCCTACTTCCAGGTCCGCTTCTCCGGAGAGAACGACGACTTCGACGCCGACTCGGGGATCAACCACGAGCGCACCGAGGTCCGGGATCCCACAGGATCGGTTCGTGGGGCGGACCTCTGGACGAGTTGCTTCACGCCCCGGGAGCTCCGGCTCCTGGCCGATCGGGTGGGCCTGGCGGTCGAAGGGCTCTGGTCGGTCACGCCGGGCGACTATGGGCGTTGTCCCCCTGACCTTGAGCACCCGGAATTCCTCGTCGTGGCGACCCGATCGTTCTGACAGGGACCCCTAAGGGGTTTCCCGGCCTCGGGGATAGGCTTTTCCGGTCCGTGCCCCCGGGTGTTGGACTTGACGTTCCAGATTCCTGTCCCCGATCCCTGTCCCCGAGAAAAGCCCACCGTGACCAACCTGACTACAACCGATTCCGCCCTCGCCTCGCCTCCCATGGGCACCTTCGACTCGAATGGCGAGTACACCCCCCGCGAGATCGTCCTTGACGACCTCGGAACGCTCTCCCTGGATGATGCCTACTCGGCCACGATGGTCGACGTCGCCGACGGCCAGATCGTGGAGGGCACCGTCGTACGGGTCGACCGCGACGAGGTCCTGCTGGACATCGGGTACAAGTCGGAAGGCGTCATTCCACCACGTGAGCTGTCGATCCGCAGCGGGGTGCACCCGGGCGAAATCGTGTCGATCGGCGAGCGCATCGAGGCCATGGTCGTCACCCGCGAGGACAGCGAGGGCCGCCTCGTCCTCTCGAAGAAGCGTGCCCAGTACGAACGCGCCTGGGGTCGGATCGAGGAGATCAAGGAAGGCGACGGCATGGTCGACGGCACCGTGATCGAGGTCGTCAAGGGCGGCCTGATCGTCGATATCGGCCTTCGTGGATTCCTGCCCGCCTCCCTCGTGGAACTGCGTCGGGTACGCGACCTGCAGCCCTACATGGACACCACCATCCAGGCCAAGATCATCGAGTTGGACAAGAACCGCAACAACGTTGTGTTGTCCCGCCGTGCCTGGCTCGAGGAGACCCAGAAGGATCAGCGCGAGGAATTCCTCGACAACCTGCGGCCCGGCGAGGTTCGGACCGGCGTGGTGTCCAGCGTCGTCAACTTCGGAGCCTTCGTGGACCTGGGCGGCATGGACGGGCTGATCCATGTCTCGGAGCTCTCCTGGAAGCACGTCGACCACCCGGGCAGCGTCGTCACCGTCGGTGACGAGATCGAGGTGCAGGTTCTCGACATCGATCGCGGCCGCGAACGCATCAGCCTCTCGCTCAAGGCCACCCAGCAGGACCCTTGGCAGGAGTTCGTCGAGGGCCACCAGGTCGGCGAGCTGGTCTACGGTCGGATCACGAAGTTGGTTCCGTTCGGTTCCTTCGTCCAGGTCGGAGACGGCATCGAGGGCCTGGTCCACATCTCGGAGATGTCGGCCCACCACGTCGAACTCCCCGAACAGGTGGTCACCCCGGGCGAGGAGCTCTGGGTGAAGATCATCGACCTCGACCTGCAGCGCCGTCGCATCAGCCTCTCGATCAAGCAGGCCGCCGAGGGCGGTGTCGTCGCCCCCGAGTGGAGGGACCACTTCGGCGAAGAGGCCTTCGACGTGGATGGCAACTATGTCGGGGGTGGCGAATACACCTCCGAGGATGCGGCGCCCGAGGATGCGGCGCCCGAGGATGCGGCGTCTGAAGGTGCTGTCGAAGAAGCGGCCGAGGTTGCTGTCGAAGAAGCGGCCGAGGTTGCTGTCGAAGAAGCGGCCGAGGTTGCTGTCGAAGAAGCGGCCGAGGTT